>ENA-ORXD01000231-ORXD01000231.1-sediment-metagenome-genome-assembly--contig:-NODE-231-length-84142-cov-10.364706_pt1 | contig 84142 bp, 82 predicted proteins | sample MGYA00237862_ERZ511471 | MGnify/ENA metagenome assembly ERZ511471
CGATACGGGGGCGAGGAGCACGTCGTACCGTTCGAAGAACGCGGCCCACAGGTCCTGCTCTTCTTTCTGCCTCGCGACGAGTCCCTCGCCGAGGGGCAATGCCCCGGCCATCAGTTTGCCGACAATCTGATACCACAACAGGCGTGCCTCCCCCAGATCGATGGCGGGGTGCGCCTCTTCTACCGAGAGACCGGCGTCACGCAGCCGTTTTACCGTTTTCTGGAGCATCGCCAGGACGCCGGCATCGATTTCGGCCGCGGGATCGGGATCCGTGAGCCACACCGCGACGCGATACTCCTTGAATTGCCGGTCCCGCGCCGGCAGGAGCTTCGAATCGGCGCCACTTTCTTCCCCGCCGCCCGGGGTCGTCAAAACCTCCAGGGCCAGATACAGATCATCGGCGCTCCGGGCGAGGGGTCCCACGACCCAGATCGGCAGCATCGGCATGACCCGCGGGGGGACCCGGCCGGGCATGGGCGGGATATGCCCGTATCTCGGAACGATTCCGAAGGTGGGTTTGTGCCCGAACACCCCGTTGAAGCCGGCAGGCAGCCGGATCGACCCCCCCAGGTCGCTCCCCAGCTCGAGGGGGGTGAGCCCCGCGGCGAGGGCCGCGGCCGCGCCGCCCGATGAACCGCCGGGGGTCCTGGACAGATCCCAGGGATTGTTCGTCGTCCCGTAGACATTATTGTAACTCTGATGGTCGCCCGCATGGTAGGGCGTGTTGGTCTTGCCGAAGATGACGGCCCCCGCGTCGATCAGGCGCTTCACGGCTGTTGCGTTGCTCTCCGGGATGTAATCCCTGAGGGTTGTGTCGCCCGATGTTGCGGGCATGCCGGTCACCGCGAACACATCCTTTACGGTCATCGGCAGGCCGTGGAGCGGCCCCCATATCTCGCCCCGGGCCAGTGCCTTGTCCGCCTCCTCCGCCCGCGCCCGGGCGGCCGCTGTGTCCAGGGCCACGACCGCGTTGAGATCCTTATTGTACCGCTCGATGCGATCGAGGTAGAGATCGAGAAGAGCGGCGGAGCTGATCTCGCCGTTTCGAATGGCGCCCGCCAGTTCGGTGGCCGATCTGAAAGGGGTCGCATTGCTCTCCGGGTGAGAGTTTACACCGGTCTCCCCGCAGCACAGAAGGGCGCTCACCAGAACCGCGAGCGCACCCAGCCGAAGAACCTTTTTGCAGAGTGCCATGATCGTGTCCTCCTGACTCTTTGTTCGGCTATTGAGCCGCATCACGACGCCTTTGAGCGGTGGGGTAGCGTCCGCTTGAAGGGCCGATTCGATGCCGTGCGCATTTCCTTCTTGGTCAACGATCCTCCTCCGTGCGTTGTGTAGTTCCGGCCACGGTTTCTATCGGTCCCGCCGCCCCCGCTACCAGCCCCCGGCGATGATTTGCCGTTTTATCCGTACTCCTCACGAAATGACCGCGTCACGTCCCAGAGGTCCGAAGGGAGTATCTCCTCCACCGCGGCCCTGATCTCATCCGGGACGTTTCCATAAAAAGCCTCGGCTATCCCGCCGGTAATGCAGGCGAGGGTGTCGCTGTCTCCTCCCAGGGAGACGGCGTTGCGGACCGCGTCCTCGTAGGAATCCGAATCAAGGAACGCGATGATCGCCTCCGGCACGGTCCCCTGGCAGGACACGTCGAAGGAATACGACGGACGGATCTCCTCCACGGTTCGATCCAGATCGTAGCCGAAGAGCTTCACCATGCGGTCCCGGATCGCCTGCTTTCCGCGGCCCGTCCTGGCGAGAAAGACCGCCAGGGCGGTCGCCGCCGCCCCCTTGACGCCCTCGGGGTGGTTGTGCGTGATCTCCGCCGTCAACCGCGCCTGCCGCAGCACCTCCTCTTCGGTGGAGAAGGCGAACCCGACGGGGCTCACGCGCATCGCGGCCCCGTTGCCCCAGCTGTTGTACGGCCGGGGATCGTCCGCGAGGAGCCAGCGGATGAACGTCCCGCCGTAGCCGGCTCCCGGGTAGCGCCGCCCGATTTCCCTGACCGATTCCACGTACGGGGTCCCCGAGAGGATCGCATCCGCGACCGCCACCGTCAGCACGGTATCATCCGTGAAGGTGCTCCCCGCGCTGAACAGGGGAAAGTCCTTCGTCTTGATCGGGCGGGCCTCGTAGACCGATCCGATGATGTCCCCGGCGATTGCTCCGATCATGGCCTTGTATCCTCAATCGAACATGCGGCGGATGACCTGCCCCGAGGGGATCTCCCCGTCGATCCGCCGCTCAATCGGCCGGGCAGGCGGATGTGACGGAGATTTTGTGATCAGCGGCTGTCTGTCTCGATTGCCGCTTGCCCGGGTGCTATTTCTTCTCCTCAAGATCTTCGATCAGCACTTTCATCTCGGCAATTTCCCTGCGCTGGGTCTCGATGATCGTGTCGGCAAGTGCCCGCACACGCGGGTCTGCGATACGGGCGCGCCCGCTGGTAAGGATGGCAATGGAATGATGCGGAATCATCGCCTTCATATACGACACATCCTCGACGGTCGCCTGGCTGCGGACGAGCCACAGGGCGAGGCAAAACACGAGGACGCTTCCGGTGAAAATGCCGATATTCACGCGCCGATTGGTGTGCATGTGCAGCATGAAACTCAGCATGACGACCGCCATGGTCGCTCCCATCATGAGCGCCATGTAGAATCGGGTTTCACTGAAAAAGACATGGTCCAACCGGTACGTATTCAGGTACATGAACCCGAACATGACCACGGTTGAGGTCAGAATCATCGCGCCGAACCGTATATACCTGTTCATTGGTCTTCTCCTTTTTCCACGGTGGCTCACCATACCACACCGGATACCGGGCATACCGCGGCGGTCCAGCCTACGGCATTGTCTATGATGACCCTCAGCTTCCCGTGAGCCGTTCCACAGGAACGGGGGCATCCACCGGATAGATCGGATTTGCGAGGGTCCACCAGCCCGGTGTCTGCTCCGCGGAAAATACCATACGGGTGACGTATTTCGCGCCCTTGTACCCCAGGTCATACGGCGAGACCACACGGAGCGGGCTCCCCCGGTCGAAGGTGAGGGGCGTGCCGTCCATGCGCAAGGCCAGCAGGCACCTTTGCCCGGGGTCCAGGAGCCGCTCTAAGGGAAGAGACTCGATATAGTGGTCGACCCCCGGTGCAGGCTCTGCGGTCGTGCCGAGGGAGTGGAAGACCACGTACCGCGCCTCAGGCTTCGGCTGCACGATCCCGGTAATCTCCGCGAAGCGAATGCCGCCCCACCGGATGTCCTTGACCGACCACCCTTCGACGCAGTGAAAGTCAGACGACTGGACAACCTGCGGCATGGCCAGAAGCTCTTTGTAAGAAAAGTCCCGGGGCTTTTCCACCAGACCCTCCACAACCAACCGGTACGGCTCCCGGGCGGCGCTGTTTCTCCAGCGAATCGTCCCGTCGATCGAGTCGAAGACAAACGCATCCTGTTCGACGGTTCGAGTCCGTAATACCCTGACAAAGAATGCCCACACCTGTCTGGGAATGGCAAGGGCGATCCAGAAGAATCCCGCTGCCTTGATGAAAAGCCTGCGGGTGAGTTTCATATGCCCGTCGGTAAAAATACCCATAACGTCACCTCTCGATCCGGCAATATTTCGGATTGCCATCCGCGCATGTCAGTCGTGAGACTCCTTCGAGAGACACCACCTTGTTGCATGCCCGGGGCCCGGCCCTGGCTGGTATCACCCGGCGCGCAGGCAGGATTGCAGGGACGCGATCGTATCCTCCGCGGTCGTGAACAAGAGGGCGCGGATGCCGACATCCCACGCGCCGTCCAGGTAGTCTTCGCGGTCGTCTATCATCAGCGCCTCGGCGGGGGCGACGTCGAGCCTGCGAAGGGTCAGCTCGTAGATCTCTCGTTCGGGCTTCGCGGTGTGTTCAAGACATGAAAAGGTGAGTACATCGAACATGGGATAGCCCAGTTCCTGGAAGTACTGCGCGGCGGGTTCCTCCGCGTTCGACAGCAGCGCCGTCCGGTAACCGCGCCCCTGCAGGAAGGCGACCAGATCGAACATCTCCTGCCGGGGGACATACGCCTTGCGGAACGCCTCCCCCCAGAGAGAGGGGGCGCTCGGCGGCGGCACCCGCAGGTCGCCGCACGCCCTGTGCCAGAATTCCTTCTCGGAGATCAGCCCCTTCAGGAAATCCGGGTAGTGTATCTCCCGCACCTGTGCGAACCGCTCCTCCGTGACCCCCAGCGCCTCGCTGCAGTACGCAACCACCGTGGAGAACGGGTCGTCGATCAGGACCCCTCCCCAATCAAAGATAACCGCCTTGATCGCATCCATCGATACTCGACGCGCCCCCCCTTATCCGACGATGCGCAGGGCAAGGTAGGGGACCAGGTTGAACAGGAAGATCCCCAGCTTGAACAGCCCCATCCCGCCGTAGTGGAGGGCGTCGAACCGGTCGACCGGGATCTTGAACCAGGTGCTGTGCATCCGGTACATCCAGTCGCGGGCGAAGAGAAAGAACAAAAACCATACCAGCAGCAGCCCGATGTTGATGAGCGAACACCACGCCAGCATGCTCCGTGTTACTTCCAAGGTCATGATATCCTCCTTTTCCCGGCATCGCAGCAACACCGGGGCTTCCGTTGTATGTGGGGGTGCATGAGAGGGTTCAGGCACCCTTGAATTCCGCGATGATCCCCCCCAGGCTCTCTTTCGCGTCCCCGAAGAGCATCCGCGTGTTTTCCTTGTAGAACAGACGGTTGTCGATCCCCGCGAACCCGGGCGACATGGAGCGCTTCAGGACGATCACCGTCTTGGCCCGGTCGACCTCGATAATCGGCATCCCGTAGATGGAGCTGCCGGTGTCCTCGCGGGCCGCCGGATTGACGATGTCGTTGGCGCCGACGATCACGCAGACGTCGATGTTCGCGATCCGCCGGTTGATCTGCTCCATCTCGATCAGCTTTTCATAGGGGACATCGGCCTCGGCGAGGAGGACGTTCATGTGCCCCGGCATCCGCCCCGCCACGGGGTGGATGGCGTAGGAGACCTCGACCCCCCGCTCTTCCAGGATATCTCCGAGCTCTTTCAGGACGTGCTGCGCCTGGGAAACGGCCATCCCGTACCCGGGGACGAAGGCAACGGCGGAAGCGGCCTCGAGAATGAAGTAGGTGTCCTGCGCCGAGATCGGCTTCACCTCCCCCTCTACATCAGCTTCGGACCCCTTCGTGACGGCGCCGAACCCCCCGAAGAGGACGTTGTAGAGGGATCGGTTCATCGCCTTGCACATGACGTTGGTCAGGATGATCCCGCTGGCCCCCACGAGGGCCCCGGAGACGATCAGGATGTTGTTCGAAATGGCAAGCCCGGCGGCGCAGGCGGCAATCCCCGAATAACTGTTCAGAAGAGAAATCACGACGGGCATATCGGCGCCGCCGATGGGGATCACGACCAGGATGCCGAGGGCCAGGGAGAGGAGTATGATCCCCAGAAATACGGGATAGCCTCCCTCGGGATCCGAGAGGAACAGTGACCCCCCGACGAGAACCGCAACGAGGAGGATACCGTTCAGGAGGGTCTGCCCCTTGAAGAGCATTGGTCTCCCCGGGAGGATTTCGGACAGCTTGCCCCAGGCAACCAGGCTCCCCGAGAAGGTCACCCCGCCGATCAGAACGGCGAGGAAAACGGTGGTCATGACGAAGAGCCCGGCCAGGGGCATGACATGGTAGGCGCCCCATCCCACGAGGAGGCTGGCGATCCCGCCGAATCCATTAAACAGGGCCACCATCTCGGGCATCTGGGTCATCTTGACGATCCGCGCGAAGAGGGCCCCGATGACGCCCCCGACGGCGATACCGATCAGCAGCCACCGGAAATCGATGATCTCCTCGTTGAGGAGCGTCGCCGACACCGCGAGAAACATCCCCACGGCCGAAACAAGGTTCCCCTTCCTCGCCGTGGCCGGAGAGGTCAGCAGTTTCAGCCCGTAGATAAAGAGAACCGCGGCGACGATATAGGTCCCGTTGATGAGAAGGATATAATTCACTCTTTGCCCTCCCCCGGTTTCTTCTGGAACATCCGCAGCATACGGTCGGTCACCACGTAGCCGCCGACCACGTTCACCGTCGCAAAGGCGACGGCCAGCGTGCCCAGGACAAGGCTCATCGTATCCCAGGCCGATCCCGCCGCGATCACCGCCCCCACGAGGGTGATGCCGGAGATGGCGTTGCTCCCCGACATGAGCGGGGTGTGGAGCCGCGAGGGCACCTTGGAGATGACCTCGAAGCCGATGAAGATCGACAGAACCAGGATCAGTCCCATACAGATGAGACAGGCTTCATTGCAGATTTCCGGATCCATTCCTACGCTCCTTGGTGCATGACCGCCTTGAGGGTCTCGCTGAATACGGCGCGATCATGCGTCACCAGACAGCCCCTGATGATCTCATCCTCAAGGGGAAGGGCGAATTGTTTGGCTTCATCGTCCCAGAATTCAAGGATGAGACCGGTCACGTTGCTCGAGTACATCTGGCTGGCATGGACGGCCACACGGCCGGGGAGGTTTCTCAGCCCGATGATGACGACACCGCCCACGACCGCTTCCTCGCCAGGGACGGCCCCCTCCACGTTTCCACCGCTTTCGACCGCCAGGTCGACGATGACGCTTCCCTGCTGCATCCCCACGACCATGTCACGCGTCACGATCAGGGGCGCCTTCCTGCCGAAGACCTGCGCCGTGGTGATCACCACGTCGGCCGCGGCGCAGTATCGCGCGATTTCCTGGCGCTGTTTTTCAAGCTGCTGCTCCGTCAGGGCCTTTGCGTAGCCGTCCTTCGTCTGTCCCGTTTCACCGAGGTCGATCTTGACGAACGTCGCCCCCAGTGACCGTACCTCTTCTTCAACGGCGGCCCGGGTATCGAAGGCCTCGACGCGCGCGCCGAGCCGCCGCGCCGTGGCGATCGCCTGGAGCCCCGCGACGCCGGCCCCGATGATAAAGACGCGGGCAGGGGCCAGGGTCCCGGCGGGGGTCATCATCAGGGGGAAGATCTTCCGGAGCCGCCGGGCGGCGAGAATCACCGCCACGTAGCCAGCCAGACTCGCCTGCGAGCTCAGGGCGTCCATCTTCTGGGCCCGAGTGGTCCGGGGGATCATCTCCATGCTGACGGCGCTGATGCCGTGGGACAGGAATGCCTCCAGGAGTTGTGGTTCATTGAAGGGGTCCAGATAGCTGATATGGACGCTGCCCGGCCCCTGCCATCCGATCTCGGGCAGGGGGGGCTTGCGCAGCCGGAGGATGATATCGCCCGAGGAGATGAGGGCCCTGCGGTCCCGGACTACCGTCGCGCCGGCGGCACGGTACTCGTCATCGGCGTATCCGGACGGATCCCCCATCGCCGATTCGATCTCGACCGCCGCCCCTCGTTTCAGGAGCTTTTTGACATCCGGCGGGATCAGGGGAACGCGGGTCTCTTCGGGATCGTATTCCCGGGGAACGGCTATGGTCGTCATACAAGCCCTCCACAGTGCTCGGAAAGGCAGGGTATCATGCGAAACGGCCCGTTCTCACGCCGAGTCACGGGTGTGCCGCCACTACCTCATGTCCTTCCCTCTTCCGCGGTACAAAGGGTTATATGCCTGCTCACCTATCTGTTCTCGGATAGGTAAACTGTACAGGTATTCGGAAAATTGTCAAGGAATTTGAAGAAGCGCGGTGAGGCGAAGCCGCCGTTCACGATCGCCGCATGGCGGCGGTCAGCACCCCGGCGCCGATCAGAACCGTCCCGCCGGCGCGATTGAACCACCTGCGGACGGCGGGGTTGCTCAGTGCGTCGCGCACGCGTCCCGCAAAAACCGCATATACCGACGCATTGATCCCGGCCAGTGCCAGGAAGGTGCCTCCCAAGACGATGAGCTGGGGCGGCGCAGGCTCTCCCGGATCGATGAACTGCGGAAGAAACGCGACAAAAAAGGCGATCCCCTTGGGATTCAGCGCCGTCACGATGAATGCGCTCTTAAAAAACGAGCGCCGGGCACGGATCGCCGCGGGAGGTGGCACCCGCTCACCGTCGGGCCGTGAACACCACAAACGGACACCGAGAAAAACCAGGTATACGGCTCCGATCCACTTCAGGATGGTGAAGAGGGCGGACGAGGCGGACAGGACCGCGCCCAGCCCCAGAAGCGAGAGCGTCATGGCTGTCAGGTCGCCGCACATGACACCGGCGACCAGGGGAAATGCCGATCGACGCCCGTGCGCGATCGCCTGGCTCAGCACCAGCAGGATCGTCGGGCCCGGTATCACCAACAGGATCGTCGCCGCACACACGAAGGCTATCCAGAGTTCTACGCCCATACACAGCGCCCCGGCATCCAGCCATTACCGCCGCCTGGGTGCCCCCTTCTCGGCAACCGTCAGTCTTCGACCGCCACCATCACGTTCGACGCCTTGATGACCGCGATTACCGGTTTGCCGGCCTTGAGACCCAGGGTATCGCTGGAGGTCTTCGTAATGATGGAGGTGATCTCATCTCCTCCGGCGAGCTGAATGGTGATCTCGTTATTGATCACGCCCTCCTTGACCGCTTTAACGGTGCCCTTCAGGGTGTTTCGCGCGCTGATCTTCATGGCCTGTCTCCTTTCCGATCATACTTCACGGGGAGATCACAGTCCCCGCATTGAGTTGTGTTAATGATAACACACTCCATCCCGTTATGCCCGCATCATCGCAAACGAAAATTCCGAAAGGGAGCGAAGCTTGTAATCCGCCTCGCGGAACTGCGGGTCATCGTACTGCTCCGGGGCAGGCACGGCCACCACGGTCATCCCCGCGGATTTCGCGGAACGCACTCCCAGCAGCGAATCTTCAAAGGCAAGGCACTCGCGGGGGTCAACCGCCAGCCGATCGGCCGTCCGGAGGTAGACCGCCGGATCGGGCTTTCCCAGGGCATCCTCATCCGCGGAACACACGACGTGAAAAAAGTCGCGAATATCAAGCTTGTCGACGACCGCCTCGATCAGGCCGAGGGGGGAGGACGAAGCGATGGCGAGCCTCAGGCCAGCTCCCCGGAGGCACTCCAGGGTCTCATACACGCCTCCCAAAGCCTCTCCCTCGTCCGCTACCAGACGGTACATCGCCGCAAGGACTTCTTCTTCGACCTGCCGGCGGCTCTTCCCCGTCCAGGGGAACTTCCGATACCAGTGCGCCACGACCTCGTCCAGGCGCAGCCCCATCGTCCCGATGCACATCTCTGTCGTGAGGGGGATCCCCACGTTACCGAAGACCTCCTGCTCGGCCCGCCGCCAGAGCGGTTCCGAATCGATCAGGACACCGTCCATGTCGAAGATCGCCGCCGGAAAGGTCAATGCTGCCTGCGTACAGGGGGTGAACGGAGCACGCATACTCATTTCTCTACCTGGTGCAGCTCTGTGCTCCGATCCTTCGAGAGATCAACCGCCTTGAATTCCTCCCCTTCCTCAGGCAGGACCATCAACAGCTCATTGCAGCGGTCAATAGCGCAGGTACCGGTGCCGGTTTCAAGGGCGAGGATATGGCCACCCCATGTCCGATCGTCGCTGATGAAGTGCAGGTGATACCCGGGGACGTTGATCCCTTTCACGTAGACAGGGCAACGGAACCCGACAATCGTCCCGGGAATATTGCGCTTTTCAAAAATGCTCTGATGCTTGGTGATCTCGGCGAGGGGGGGATAGGGTTTGTCCTGGGCGGGAACGCTTCGCGTTTTCATATACGAGAAGGTCCCCTGTACCTTGATCGCATAAAAGAGGTTCTTATTTGAGATGGAGGCATCGATTGCCTCCTCCAATGCTTTGAAATCCATACCCTTTCGGACATCAAAGGTGCAGTCCGCTCCGAACCGGCAGACGGCGGCAAAGGGTGTTGTTGTCTTCCCGTCCGGCGTGTAGACCTTTCCATCCACCTTGGCCTGGTACACCGTGCCGTCTAATACCACCATCTCCCCCTCCAGACGGTCGAAAGTGCCGATCCCAAAATCTCCGTACTGCAGCAGCCGGCCGCAGGACATCGTGCCGTCATACACCCCGGCCACCAGCGCGTCTATCGTCGACACCTGCATGACGGTATCCTGAGCCGATGCCCCGACGCTCAGAAACACCAGGAAAACGAAGAATATCCCCGCCACATATCGTCTCATCATTACCTCTCTTCCCGGGATCACGCCCGCCGGAGGGTACAGTGGAATCCTCTTCTCTGTACTTACAGCAGTGCCGCGCCTTTCTCCTGCTTCGACAGCAGGCGCTCGACGGCCACCGCCTTTTTAGGTCGCGACAGAAACCCGCTATCGTCTGCGGCTGCGGATTATCAGCCACCCATACACAACGATGTTTATCACGACGACACACGTGCCGAGGAATACCTGCATCTCCCGGCTCAGAACGGATGGATACAGCACCGGCAAGAGGTAGTGTTCGATGAATCCCCCGGAATATCCGGCCTGCCCGGCCGCCCGCCGCAGCCACTGTTCCAGCGGTGTCAGCGGGCAGATCCACCCCCGGAATTCAATGAGCGCCCCCCAGAGAACGGCGGGGATATGCAGGAACAGGACCCACCGCCACCGCCAGGCCAGACACCCTCCGAGCACCACGAAACAGACGAATCCGGCGTGGAGGATCACTACCAGTTGTGCGGCGAGCCAGTACGTCATCCCTCTTCCCGTGCTCACGGTGAATCCGTCGCGGACGGATCACGCCCCGGGCCTTCGTGCCGACCGGCAGGCTCTTACAGCGCACAGCCCCGTCTCTGTGTGAGAAACGGGGCTGGGGTATAATCCGTTCATAGCACCCTCTGGGCGGCAGCACAAAAAGCGGATCCGGTCATGAGAACATCCGAACGAACGTAACGGTTTGATAATACATTTGTTACAATAATTGTCAAGCACTTTCAGGACAGGGGCACGACGGCAAAGATGACGGCGCTCCACAGGGAGTGGGAGATGATGACCGGGAGCAAGGCGCCGGTGCGCCAGTACATCAGGCCCCACAAGGCGCCCGCGACGGCGGCCGCCCCGATCAGCATAAAATTGAATGACCACAGGTGCACGCCGGCGTAGAGAGCGGTGGTTACCAGCCACCCCCTGCGACCCCCGAATCGCTCCATAAGGCTGTCCTGCAGAAAGCCGCGCCAGTACAGCTCTTCACAGGGTCCGGTTACCAGCAGGAGCAGAAGGAAGATCATCCATCGAGGAGTCCCCGCCCCCTTGCCGTAGATTCCCCCGATCTGACGCTCCGCGAAGGGGAACAGAACTGTTGATATCTCCCTCCCTGCCCAGAAGATCATATACAGCACCACGGCGGAGAGGAGACCGAGCAGGAGCGCCCGCGTACTCAGGCGGAATTGCCTCTTCTCCACCGGCCGTATCCACCAGGAGAGCGCTGCAAGCAACACCGTCGAGACGCCGATCTTGATCCAGAAGCTGCCGGCGGCGAGGGAAAAGGTCGCAAACCAGAGGACATTGGCGAGGGCAATTGTTACCAGTAACAGCATCCGGGAAGGTTCCGGCCGTTTCACGTGAGGCTCCCAACTATCTAAAACTATTAAAAATCAAACCACATCAGCCGTTCCATCGTTACTGGCAACGTCTCGCGCCCCTATGACGCCAGCCTCTCAATGAGAAGGGAGATGAGGAGCAGGATGCCGAATACCGTGTTGAGCTTTGCCGTCTGCGCGTCCGCGTCCAGAGGGGGTTTTCGGACCATCTGTTTGAGCAGACTGAAAAAAAGGGGAAGAGAAAGGAGCACCAGGAGGGACCAGGGATTCAGTGGACCGGTAAAGGCCATCACCGCCACCGAGGCGTAGGCAAAGGCAACCAGCCCCACGTAGACCCATATCCCCCTTCGCGATCCCGTTAACGTCGACAGGGTATGAATACCCCGCCCTCGATCATCCGAGGTGTCACGGAGGTTGTTGGCGAAAAGCACCAAGGCAACCAGCACACCGAAGGGGAGCGACACCCACAGGGCATCCAGGCTCAGGGTCTGCCGCTGTACGAAGTACGCCCCCTCCACCATCAGCGGTCCCCACATCAGAAAAACTGAAAACTCCCCTAATGCTAAATACTTATACCTGAACGGGGGGGCTGTGTAAAAGATGCCGGCAAAGGCACCGACCAGGGCAAGGACCAGGATGGTCCATCCTCTCGTGACGGCGAGAAAGATACCGACCGCCGCGGCGAACGCGAACATACACACCGCTTCGATCATGACCTCCGTGAGGGTCAGGGACCCCTCGGCCAGCGGGTGAGGCCGATACTGCGCGGTTGAGACTTCCACCGTGTCTACCCCGCTCAATATGTCATAGTAATCATTGACCAGATTTGCCGTCCCGTGCATGAAGATCACCCCGGCGACGGTGAGCAGATACAGGCCCCACGAAAACCCGCCGTCCGCGGCACCCATCAGGGCACCTACGCTGATCGAGACGGCCGTCATCGTGAAGGACCACGGTCTGGTGGCCAGAAACCACTTCTTATACGTTTGCATGTTGTTACGTCCCCTCCGATCCCGGACAAACCACATGATATTTCCCGGTTTTGAGATTCATACCCGATACGCACACGCCATTCAAGGATTTTCACGTCGGAAAGGGGCAGTGATTGGGGGAGGAATCTCGCAACCGATCTACATGGTCCCGGGTGAAAAGACATCGTATATCAAGAGTGTTTCGGTCACATCGTATATCCGGTGACGGGTGCCCCGCGGGACACGCACCACAACCCCCCGATACAGCGCAATCTCCCCGGTTCCCTCCACCCGCATCGTCGCCTTTCCGGAGAGGATGCAGAGGATGTCTTCGCTGTTTTCGTGAACATGTTCAGGCACTTCAACGCCGGCTGGGACCTGCACCGTGAGGATTGACGGGCTTTCCGGTCCGAATTGCGCCCGTGTTATCATCTTCTGTATCGAGACATTCGGCACCGTCGGGTGATCTTCCCAGGCCAGTTCGTTCATATCACAGTATATTTTCACTCTGAGACTCCTTTCGTGCCGGATACGGCTATGTAAAACCGACTCGTTGCATCCCGGCCCGGCATCCGACGGACGCCGTAGGGCCCTGCGTTCTCTTTAGCAGACGGCCTGCGTTTGTTCAACCGGCAAAACCGGCAATAACACCTCTGACGGGAACATGATGCAGAGATCCGTCTAATCTGCACCTACATGTTATTTCAGTGTCTTCCTGAACCGCTTCGCGGCGAGGACGATAAACCCGACGGCGAGGACCATCTGCGCCGCCGCTGCCGGCCAGAGTATCCGTATTCCCACCCCTTTCATCACCACCCCGCGCAGGATCTCCAGGTACCAGCGCATCGGGTTGACCCAGGTGACATACTGCACCACCGTCGGCATGTTGTGGATGGGAAACATGAAACCGCTGAGCAGGACACACGGCATGATGATGAAGAAAACGGTCAGGAGGGCCTGCTGCTGTGTGTTGGCGCTGGCGCTCACCAGGAGGGCGAGCCCCAGATTGCCGCACAGGTAGATCCCTGTCAGACCGTAAAGGAGGAGGATACTGCCGTGAATACGGACGCCGAAGACCAAGACGGCAAGGAGAAACATCAGGGTCATGGAGATATACCCGGTAATAACGTAAGGAATCGTTTTTCCCAGGATAAATTCCATCTTGCGGATCGGGGTAACCATCACCTGCTCGATGGTGCCGATCTCCTTCTCTTTTACGATCCCGATGCTGGTGAGCATGAGACTGAATACCAGGAGCATCACGGCAATCAGGGCCGGCACATAGTACAGGCGGCTCTCCTGGTTGGGGTTGAACCAGGCCCGGACCGCCATCTCCACCGGAACGGGCTCAGCCTGGAGCCCCTGCAGCCGTCTGTTGAAATCGGCAATAATCCCGTCCGCATAGCCGAGGATGATCGCCGTAGTGTTGCTGTCCGTGCCGTCGGCGATCAGTTGCACCTGCGCCGGACGGCCCGCCCGGATATCCCCTGCGAATCCGGCGGGAACCCGGATCCCGGCTCGTACCGTTCCCCGGTCCAGGAGCCGTGTCATCTCGTCCATCGCGTCTACCTGATGGATGATCGTGAAATACCCCCCCCCTGTAAAGGCGCTGAGCAGCTCGCGGGAAACCGGGGTCCGGTCGCGATCGAGGACGGCGATCCGGACACGCGTCACGTCCGTGGTCAGGGCGAAGGCCATCACCAGCATCTGGAGCACGGGCAGACCGAAGACAACCAGGCGCATCCGCGGGTCGCGCATCATCTGCAGAAATTCCTTGACGAGCATTCTCTTTAACCGTGTCAGCATACCGTCACTCCAGCCTCAGTTTCAACCGCCGGTTGGCCGCCAGGATCAGGACGGCGGCGTAGATAAACAGCAGCATGGCGTTCAACCAGAGGATCTCCAGCCCGATTCCCTTCATATAGATACCCCGCATGATCGCGATGAAATAGCGCGCCGGGACAATGTAGGTCAGGGCCTGGAGGAGGAGAGGCATGTTTTCGATGGCGAAGACGAACCCGCTGAGGAGCAGGGTCGGGAGAAACCCGGCGACGATGGCGATCTGATTAGCCAGAACCTGCGATTTCAAGGTGATACTCAGGGTCATCCCCAGAAAGAGAGCGCCGGTCAGGAAGAGGGCCGCCATGGCGAAGAGGAGGGCCGGGCTCCCCCGCAGGGGAACATGGAAGAGCCACTCCCCCAGGGCGACGGCGATGGCGACGTCGACCATGCCGATCACGAAGTAGGGGATCGCTTTCCCGAAGATCAGCTCGTGCCCCCGGATCGGCGTGCTGATCAGCTGCTCCATCGTCCCGGTTTCCCACTCCCGGGCAACGGTGACACTGGTCAGCATGGCGGCGATCACCATCATGACGATAGCCACAATCCCGGGGAGGATCATGTTCTGGCTCCGCATGCCGGAGTTGTACCAGACCCGGGGAACCAGTTCCACTGGTCCCGCCGCCCGCTGCCCTTCGGCGGCAGGATGCAGAGAGGCGATCCGGATCTTCCGGTTATAGATCATCCCGATCCCCCGGGTGTAGGTCGCCGCCAGCCGTGAGGTTGTGGCATCGCTGCCGTCAACGATGACCTGGACGGCCACGGTCCGTCCGGCTCGGATCTTCTCGGCGAAATCACCCGGTATTGCCAGGGCGACCATGGCCTTCCCCGCATCGATCTCTCGCTGCAGGGGGGCGTACCCTTCATAAAACCCCCTGATGGAGAAATAGGGGGACCCGTCAAAGAGACTCAGGAGTTCGCGGCTCTCGGGGGTACGAGACTGGTCCCAGATCACCGTGGGGACGTTCTTCAGGTCGAGTGTCAGAGCGTAGCCGAAGAGGAGGATCAGCACCATGGGGATGGCGATCGCCAGGAAGAGACTGCGCCAGTCCCGCAGGACGTGGATGAATTCCGTGCGGGCCACGGCCGCCATGCGGCGCATGCTAATCATGAGAACCCCCTTTGTTCTCGCGATCGTAGGCCTCGATAAGCGAGACAAAGACATCCTCCATCCCGGGGGTGACCGGTTCGATCCTCTCGGCTTTCGCCCCCTCGGCAACGAGGAGGTCCCGGATCTGCGCGGCTGCGGCGTCGGTGTCGGTGCAGGCGACGTGGAGTCCCGCCCCGAAGAGGGAGACGTCGTGCACGGCCGGCAGGGCTGCAACTTTTTCAAGAATTTCCTGCGGTTCGGCACAACGCACGTCCAGGATCCGGTCGCGCATCACGGTGGCCTTCAACTCCCGGGGGGCACCGAGGGCAATCATCCTTCCGTGATAGATCAGGGCGACCCGGTCGCAGTATTCGGCCTCTTCCATATAATGGGTGGTGACGAAGACCGTCACGCCGCGGTCGGCCATATGGTAGATCAGATCCCAGAAACGGCGCCGGCTCAGGGGATCGACCCCGCTGGTCGGTTCGTCGAGGAAGATGATCGGCGGCTCATGGAGGATGGCGCAGGCCAGGGCCAGCCGCTGACGCCACCCGCCGCTGAGCACCGCGGTGAGGCTGCGACGCCGCTGGTCGAGACCGGCCATCGCCACGGCCCAGTCACGGCGCTCCTCCATCCGTTTTCCTTCAAGCCCGTAGATTCCCCCGTAAAAATCGATGTTTTCCTCGACGGTCAGATCCTCGTAGAGAGAGAATCTCTGGCTCATGTAGCCGATATGCTGCTTGATCTGCTCGCTGTCGCTCCCGATATCGTACCCGGCGACGGTGCCGCCCCCCCCGGTGGGGCGCAGCAGGCCGCAGAGCATGCGAATCGTGGTACTCTTCCCCGCCCCGTTGGGGCCCAGGAAACCGAATATCTCTCCCCGGGGAACCTGAAAGCTCACCCGGTCCACGGCCACGAACCTGCCGAAACGACGGGTCAGATCCCGGACCTCGACGGCGATACCATCGGGAGCCGGAATATCGGCCGGGTCTTCATCTGCGTCTATACGGGGCGCTTCCCGGCCGAGGACACTGACGAAGACATCCTCCAGCGAGGGGACCGCTTCACGCATATCCCCGGCGGGGAGACCGTGGTCGTCCAGGAGATGCTTTACGGTACGGCGGATAGCCTCCACGTCGTCACAGACCACGTGCACCGTGTCCCCGAAGACCGTCGTGCCGACGCCGGGGAGATAGCGGGCCACAAGCCGGCTGACGGCGCGTGCTTCATCGCTGCTGATACTCAGAATACGACCGCGCATGAGGCCGCGGATCTCTCCCGGGGACCCTGCGGCCAGGAGGCGTCCCTCGCTGATCAATCCCACCCGGTTGCACCGTTCGGCCTCGTCCAGGTAGGCGGTGGTGACCAGGATCGAGACATCCTGCTGCAGAAGGCGATAGAGAATACGCCAGAATTCCCTGCGGCTCACCGGATCCACGCCGTTGGTGGGCTCGTCGAGGAGCAGGACCTGCGGGGTGTGGATCAGGGCACAGATCAGCTGCAGCTTCTGCTTCATCCCCCCTGACAGGTCCCCGGCACGGCGGCCCGTAAAAGGACGCATCCGGCTGAACTCGAGGAGTTCCTCCATCCTTTCTGCGCGGTCCTTACGGGATACGCCATACAGATCAGCGTAATACTGTATGTTTTCCCGAACAGTCAGGTCCGGGTACAGGCCGAATCGCTGGCTCATGTAAGCCAGGCGGTCCCTGCCGCCCCCGGGGTCGGTGATCAGATCGTACCCGGCCACATGGACTTCCCCCGCCGTCGGGGGCATGATCCCCGCCAGCATCCGCAGGGTAGTCGTCTTCCCGGCCCCGTCCGGGCCGACAAGGCCGAAGATCTCTCCCGACACCACGGACAGATCGAGGGCATCGACCGCCGTCAGGCCATCGAATCGCCGGGTGAGACCACGGGCATGGATGGCGGTCTCCGCCGGGGCGGTCATGGTGCTACTCCTTCCCTTCGATGATTGCATCGGCCGGCATGCCGGGCTTCAGCCGATGCCCCGGATTTTTCATATCGATCTTGATCCGGTACATGAGCTTGACCCGTTCCTCGAAGGTCTGGACTGTCTTGGGGGTAAATTCCGCCTCGCTGCTGATGAAACTGATCCCGCCGGGGAACCGTTCGTCAGGGAAGGCGTCGGCGACAACTTCGACCGTCTGGCTCAGCTGCAACCGTCCCACATCGGTCTCGTTGACATAGGCCCGCAGCCAGGGATGGTCCATGTCCCCGACGGTGACCACCGGCATACCGGGCGAAAGGTATGCCCCGACTTCGGCGGATTTACTGAGGACTATCCCGTCGATGGGGGCGGGGAGCTCGGTATCGGCAAGCTGCTGACGGGCAAGGGCAAGATTCTGGCGGGCGACGCCGACCCGCGCCCGGGCGGCTTCGATCGTTTCCTTGCGAGGTCCCTCTTCCACCATATCGAGACGCTCACGGACACTGGCAACGAGGGCCTTCGCCTCGGCTTCGGCTCCTTGGGCGGCCTTGTAGCGGGTCTCGTACAGTTCAAAGTCCCGCCGGGACGTTCCTCCAACCTTGAAGAGTTCGGAGAAACGCTCGTAGTCAGCCTTCGCCTGCCGGAGTTCGGCGCGGACCGTTCGGGCGGCCGCCTGCGCCCGTTCAAGTTCCGCACGCACATTGGCAATTTCCTGGGGGCGGCTCCCGGCCTCAAGCTCGGCGAGCATTGCCTCCATCTGTGCCAGCTCAGCGGCCGCCCGGACCTCCACCCGTTCCTGATCGGTCCGCTCAAGGCGTGCCACCGGCTGGCCCTGTTTCACGGCATCCCCTTCATTCACCAACCGCTCGGCCAGCCGTCCCGGGATTTTGAAGGACAGCGGCACCTCGGTTATCTCGATATTGCCGGAGAGCATCAGGCGGTCGGAGTGGGATGTCGCGCGAAAATCGAAGGTATAGAAAGCGATTCCGGCAGCGGCAAACAGGAGAATTGTCATAACAAGACGCACCGGCTTTTTCATAAAGCCTCCTTTCAGCCTATCGATCCCGTCCTTCCCCGCCGGTCCGTTCCGTGGCGGGGGCGGTGATCGTCTGACGGATCATGGCGATCCCGCCCAGGGAAAAACGGTATACATGTTCAGCCAGGGTCTCGATATGTGCCTCCACCGGATCGTGTTCCGGTTCTATCCGCGCAATCACCGGCTGGGCATACACGTAATGGAAACACTGGCTTACGATGCTCAAGGCACAGTCGAGCGCGTGATGCCGCTCGGCCGCGGGCCCCAAGAGTTCCATGACGATTCCCACCAGCATTTCCTTGTGGGGCTGGATATGACGTTCAAAGGCCGCTTCGAGGACCGGCGAGGGATCGGTGAGCTCTTTCACCATCAGCCGTGCCCGTCCGTGATATCCTCCCCACCCCTCCGCGCTGAGCAGCCGGTAGCACAAGGCCCTCACAAACGCCCGGAGGCGCGCCTCCGGACTGTCGTCCGGCCTGCTTCCCATCTCGGACGGGAAACGGTCGAAACCGAAGATGAGCAGATCCTCGAGCACCGCGCTGTAGAGCCCCTGCTTGTCTCGAAAGTAATAGTTGACCGCGGCGACATTGGCGCCGGCCGCCTCGGCGATCTGGCGAATGGTAGTCGTCCTGAATCCTTTGAGGCCAAAGATATTGCCGGCTGCCTCAAGGATCCGCTCCCGGGTCCCCCCTGCCTGTTCCACCACACGGCACCTCCTGCATCACCAGGGTTAAAACAATTGATTTAAACAGCTGAATAAAACATTTGTTCGTCTCTGTCAAGAGACTTCCGGCGTCTGAACATTCAGGCGGTCAGGGGATTCATGTGAAGCAACCACATAGAAAGAAACCAAAAAGGGTTACGGAATAACCCGTAACCCTTTCTTCTGCATGGTAGGCGGTACTGGATTTGAACCAGTGACTTCTACCGTGTGAAACCGTTTGAGATCATTAAGTAAGTTGACCAACATAAACCAAAGTAAAGAAATATCAAGGATTCTCTTGACCGTTATTTCGTCTTGCTTTACCATTTTCGAGGCTGTTTTACAACGGTATGGTAGCAAAATGGTAGCAAGATTTAAGATCGAGAGTTGAGGATTGAAGGGGATAGGGCAAGCTACCCGAAAACCGGACATATCCCACCGGCTGCCCCTTCAATAAACAACCTGGGATAATTGCGAGGGATAGCAATGGAATATGTTGAAGTCTTCAGGAATAAATATGAGCTACCACACAACAAAAAATATGTTTCAGTCCATCATGAATGGCGTTTAACAGATGAAGAAAAGAACGAAATCAGGAATATTTTAAAGGATAGGGCCTCTCAAGGGGCTATAAGAGAGTTTATTCCTCTCCTTCAGGGGCTTTGTGCAACGAAAAAAATTCTTTTGGAACAACCTTCTAGATCTGAAGTAAGGTTGGCACGTGAGCGTATTTTGACAGATTGCAAAGCTGTGTTAGGCCATTTGAAGCAACACGAAATCACATGGTATGATGAAGCCATTGATCCTTTATGGGGCCATCAGCCCGAGCAAGAGAAGATTTGTCCCGAGTGTAAACATCCATTCAAATCCTTCTGGCGGGAGAAGTGCGTCCAGTGCGATAGGACCGCGAAGGCACCTCCTAGAAAAGAGGAAATAAGCTTTATTGAAGAATATCTTGATAGTTCATGGGCTGTTGTTGGTCCACTTGAAAAAATCATCAAGATTCTAGAGAAATACCATAAGGAGGAAAATAAAAAAATTGGTAGAAAGAAAGCGGGCAGCGATCATTTCATTTTGAAAATTCGAGATATTTACTCTGAATTTATTGGGAAACCGACACTTTATGAGGATGGCCCTTTTTTCGCAGTAGTGCAAGCTGTTCTTAGGATGCTTGATTTACCATACGATGATCCGTCACGGGCAATAAGGGCGGCGCTTAAAAAAGCATGATGGATTTTTTCTGTCATTGTTAATATTTTTCTTTAACCGACAAAACTACCTCAATATTTTTTCTTTTCGTCTCTTAAAAAAATCTTTTTCTTAGTTTATTTTAACCCACAAGAAATGCCGCAATTTAACGGCTTTGTTTTGTGGGTTTTTTTATTTTACGAAATCAAATCATGATGGAGGTCAGAAAGATGGAAAGAACAGATATGAGTACTGGGGAAGATGAACTGTTGACCGGCGAAGAGCTTTGCCGAAAACTGAAAATTAAGAAATCCTTTCTTTACGCACCTGTGCGGCGAAAAGGACCGGACGCTATCCCCTGCATCCGGGTCGGGAAGTATCTTAGGTACAATTTTCAGGCCGTGAAAGAATATCTCGAAAGGCAGAATCAGGCGCGGGGATGATGCCGAAACCGACAGAACACCGGCGCGGACCATCGTCAAGGATCACAGCGCAGCTTGAGTTTACTCCAACGGGATACCTGAAAGCGATCCTCTTAAACGCAGAAACGGACGGTGACCAGCGGACACTTGAACGGGCTTTGATCAGGATCATGAACCCCAGACACTTGGCATGGATCAGGCGGCTTTTCAGGCGGGAATAAAAACATGGACGAAAAACCGGAGCGGATACGCGGCGGGTACATTTTGCTTGCACGCCAGTTATTGAAAAGCGGGATAATGGAAATGCCTCCCTTGTATCTGAAATTATGGGTATGGATGCTTTTACAGGCAAGCCATACAGAACACGGAAGCCTTAAACGGGGGCAGTTTTTTACAAGCCTGAGCAAGATGCAAAAGGCCATGTCTCACAAAGTGGGTTTTATGACCATTGCACCAACAATCAAAGAAATACGAGGGTTTATGGATTTCATACGCAGGGCACAGATGGCGGGCACAATGAAGGGCATACGAGGCACGCTTGTAACTATATTGAATTATGATTATTTTCAGAATATTTTGAACTACGAAGGGCACAATGAAGGGCATAGACGCAGGGGCGCACTATATAACAAAGAAGGGATTAACAAAGAAGGGAACAAAGAGAACCCTCCTGAAATTCATTTTCAAATTTCCGAACTGGAAAAAAGGTTCCCGGATCAGGGAATCATCAACCAGGCATTTCAAGCCATATCATCAACCAGGAAATCAAATCGGATAGCAGATAGTGTGAAGCTGTCCATCTTGAAGTCATGGAATCAATACCCGGTTGAATCGGTAATGACAGGAGTCAGAACGTATCTTGAAAAGGGATATGCAGATCAGGGGAAAAACGAAAAGTATCTCTTGGGAATCATCAGAAATCTAAAACCAGAGGCCAGCATATCAAGCGGACAGGCTATGAAGTCAACAGGAAGCCATGCCCTTGATGAGCATTACAGAAGCCAGGGGATCAGGATCATATGACGGCGCTTGAATATATCCAGAGCAAGGGGCTTGAATACCGGATTCAATCAGGACAGGCGATCTTAAAAACCTGCCCCTTTTGCGGGGACCCGAAGTTTCATTTTTACATGGATCAGGAAGAAGGCGCTTTCTATTGCCACAAGTGCCAGGAGCGGGGGAACCTTATCACCCTGAAAAAGCATTATGGTGACTATGAGGAACGCAAGACCATGAATCGACCCCATACAAAGCAACAGGGAACCGTCAGGCAGGCTTTCGAGAATGAAGACGCCCCTTCTATCGCGCCGGATGAAAAGAAGGCCATAGAAGCCCACGGGCGGCTTTTGACTGACCCGGACGCCGTAAAGTACATCACTTTGACCAGGGGGATCAGCATTGAGACCGTCAAGGCTTTCAAGATGGGCTTGCAGATCGACAGAGGCGGGGGCCGATGGTTGACCATACCCCACTATGAAAAAGGGAAGCTGATAAACATTAAGAGCCGGTCACTGCCCCCCACGGAGAAGACCTTCCGGCGTGTGAAGGGTTGCCGGTCAATCCTCTTCAACAGCGACAGCATAGAAAAATACCCGGATGAAATCTATATCACTGAGGGCGAAATTGACGCATTGACCTTGATTGACCAGGGAATAAAAAACGTTGTGGGGGTTACCACCGGGGCCGGATCATTTGACCCGTCATGGATCGACCAGCTTCAAGCCGTCAAGAAAATATACCTCTGCTATGACCCGGATGAACCGGGACAGGCGGGAGCGAGGGAAGCGGCGCGGCGGTTAGGATATGAGCGCTGTCTAAACGTGGTCTTGCCGGATGGCCAGGACGTGAACGACCTGTTCCGGGCCGGTGGCGGTCATGGTGAATTTTCCCGGATGGTCAATGAAGCGCGTCAATTCGATGTTGCCGGGATCATGACCTTTGCGGAAGGCCTGAAAAAATACCGGGAAGAAAGCCAGCGACCAGACCAAGCGACCGGGATTAGAACCGGTTGGGCGGACGTTGACCGGATAATCAAAACGGGATTTATGCCGGGTGAACTGATTATTCTATCCGCACCCCCGAAGATCGGAAAGTCAACCCTTGCCTTGCAGATTATCACCCGTAATGCCCTTCAGGACATTCCTTCCCTTTTTTTCTGTCTTGAAATGCGACCGATGAAGATAATTCAGAAGGCCATGCAATGCCATAATCAGTCAGAGGGGATTGGTATTGCAGAGATCGAAAGGGCGCGAATCGACTTCAAGGGAAAGCCTTTTTATCTAGGATACTGCTATCAGAAGCCAACGCTTGACGGGATTATGGAAACCCTGAAAGCGGCAATCCGGCGCTATGGTCTGAAACTGATATGCTTCGATCATCTCCATGTGCTTGTCAGATCAATCAGCAACCAGACACAGGAAATTGGAATAGCCGTCCAAGCGTTCAAGTTCCTTGCCGAAGAGCTTGAAATTCCGATTATCCTGATAGCACAACCGCGAAAGATACAAGCCAACAGCATCATGACCGCTATGGACCTGAAAGATTCATCCTCAATCTTTTCGGATTGCGATCACCTTTTAATACTTCATCGGGCGCGAAAGGCCAGTAATGGCAAAGAAGGCGAGACATTGCAGACTGAAGCCTATGACCCTGTAACGATGGTTAGGATTGAGGCAAGCCGGTACAATAGCGGGGGGGAATGTTTGCTATATTATCATGGGGAATATTCAAGATTTGATTCAATGGCAAGGTGAACGATATGACCAGAGAAGAGCGGATCAAGGGCAAGATCAAAGAATTTATGATGAACCATGAGAAGAAATGGAGGCGGGGAAAGAAGCAAAAAGCCGTCAATATAACGCTTGATATGAAGGTAAAACCGCATGGAAAGGACATCATTCAGGATGAAAGCGCACAAAAAAAGGCCGCTAATTATAGATATAATGCACGGGAAGAGCTGTCGTTCCTGGACGCAGAAAAACAAGGCGCCACCGGAAAAGGTGAATGATATTGAAGGTATAGGGGGCATTTGTATCTCTAGAAAGCACAAAAGCAGAACCGTGCTGGTTGTGCAACGCGCAATTTCGCAAAATAAAACTTTTTATAAAAAATAAGTAAAGGGTGGCAATAATGGGGGAATGGCGAATGATACCGGGGGGCATCGGATCTTGGGAAAGGTAAGCATTTTAAAAACCGCCCGGTTTCTCATGCGGAAAAAAAATTTCTTGTATGAATATTTAAACTTTTGAAAGTTCAAAGTGCTTAAATGGTAGAAACAACGATTAAACGGTTAAATTATAGTTAGTTAGGTTAAGTTTTGACGTTTGATTAATTGTTCAAAGAATCAAAGATGACAATCAAACATAGGTCTTTGAAATCAGAATACCCGTAAGGGCGGTGTGCTAATCCCCCACCGGAAGAGGGGATAAGTGCCGGAAGAAAACCTGATGAAACAACGGTCCCGTCCACGGGCGGTAGGGAGCCTAACCGGAAGTTGGCGTCCAATTTGAACTTAATTCAGTAATCCTCTTTTATCCACGATCAAGGAGGAAACGAATCCGCCCCCTTTTCATTTCATCAGCGACTGGTGATTTGCGCAATAGGTTGAATTGCGGTACCGCTGATTAACTGGCTGCTTCCAATTCCGTTGAGATGTTTAAAGCAAATTTTTGAATCAACACCTGATAATTCAATTTCATCGAACTCTGTTTTGCTCATTTGAATAGTTACTATACAGTTGCACGATTTCTTTCCCGTTGCTTTGTCGATTATATTAACCCAACCATTTAAAATAATTGATTCTAAGGCTTCTATTTTGTCTGCTTGAAATAGTTCGTACAATGTCCTGAGAGTTATTTTGTAGATTGTGGATTCGTAAATCTTCGCAAATTGTGTCTCCGAAAGGAAGGATTCTTTAAATTCTTTTTTCGTTGCGATATATCTCACATCGGTCAATCTTGGAACATCATCAGGGGAAGGGAGGATATATTCAACTATTAAAAGTTTTCTGTCCGGGTCGTAATCTAAATCAAAGTCCTTTGGGAATGTTTCGGGATACTGCGAATTATTGAGAACCATTTCACAATATTGTATTACTGCTTCTCTATTTCTTTGAGGGTATATTTCCTTCAGCCTATCAATTTTGTCGTTATGCTTCATTTTATTCTTGTAGAATGATTCCTTTTCCATTGCCCACTTTTTCCCCAGCGCATCGTGCTGTAGGATAACTGTCAGCTTTTGTACTTCAACCGCTTTTTGATCTTTGTCATATTGCTGTTGAAGATTGGCGTTGAAAGATTTTGTTTCATTAACTGATTGCTCCCACGTGTTCATTGCCTTTTGATATAGTATTTCTGCTTGTCTTATTTTATTCTCCTTACGTGATTTTAACATCTTATCTAGTATGGAGAGTTGTGGTGCATAGAGTCCTTTGTCTGGGGGGTTGGGAATTTCTCGAAAAGTGGGTGGGGGTGGCTGTATAATCTTTCCTAACTCTGATTCCAAATTATTCTTTGGATCAGGAACATCAAATTCTTTTGTGTTTTTCAGTGAATCCCAATTTACCGAATTGTCAATGTTAAGGGCACAAACAAGCAGGTCGTCAATTTGTTTCTGTTTCTCTTGTGCGTTCTGTGTCCGTTCTTCCGCAAGCTCTTTATTGACTTGTGCTTTGTTCTTCTGCAAAATTCTTGCCCACTGCTCATCCCACTTTTTGAATTGAGCCACAATATTAGGACTATAAACATGATAATCTGAAGTGTATTCGTCCTTTACTATACGGGTAACCCCAAGTCCTAGATGTTCAATTTTAGTACACCACCACCTGCCGTTATCGCTCAATTCCGGATGATATGTTCTGTGAAGGCCCTCAAAATTCACTTCAGTTTGTTCAGTAAACAAATCATTTGGTGTTGCCTTAGTTTTAAGTTCTCTGAAAAATCCCAGTCCTTTTAATTGAAAAAAGCATTGTGCCGTCATACAAGCATCAGTATTAGCGTTATGCACGTTACTTGTTGAAGTAGCATCAGCAAAAGTCCGCATTGAAAAACCCGGGTAAAAACAGTTTTGAAAAAGCTCTGTAAGTGTAGGCCATTTATATTCGCCGTTACGTTGTGGCGGGATTTTACAAAAACCTGTTCCTGCTTTCATAGTACACAACATTCTGTTTTCAGGAAAATCCCATAGCATGCCATGTCTTAGAAATTCACAATGTACTATTGGGACATCAAAATCTATATTATGAGCAATAAGATATTCTGTATTATCGATAGCCTTCTTGAAATTGGCATACACTATTGAAGGTTCTACTCCTTCTTCGAGCATTATCTCTGTAGTAATTCCATGTACACTTGTTGCATCTGCTGGTATTTCTACTGGCTGCTTTAAATAGAAATTGTTATGCTCAATAAATTTATGCTCATCGTCAAATAAAATCCACGCGATCTGAACAACATAAGGCCAATTTTCAAAGTCATCAGGGGGGGCATATCTATCAATTGGCAATCCGGTTGTTTCTGTGTCAAATACCAGAAATTTCCCCTTTGTTTTTGTCGAATTGTCAAAATCGAAGTTAATTTGAATGCGTTTTCCCATAAGACCACCACGCCCTTTCACATCTCAATTGAATGGTTGTTGTGCCAAGGATATAAATACCTGCTTGTCAGAGTGGTGCTGAACTGGTCTTGTATCTGCCATAGTAATTTAATCCGTTCCAAATAAAAAGCCCTATCTCTCATTCTGAGAAACAGGGCTTTCGATGATCAGACCATAATCCCCCCAAGGTTACAGCTGTTCAAAAGTGCATACGATACGTTCAAGATCAAAAATATGCTAAACCATTAACTCCGTTACGGTATCTTGTAAAGGATTATTGCGGGGCCGTAAGACGCTTGCTTCTATTTGTCGGATTTCTTTTCGTGTTGTTCCTGGTACTTTTCCAAAAGCCAGTGCATGCCTTCTTCCAGAAGATCATTAACGGGACGGTCAAGATCGATGGAGAGCTTTTTAACTTCCTTGAGGAGTTGAATGTCAAGGCTGGTAGTGAAGGGCTTTCTGTTTTTCATACTCACTGTATATAGATTTCCCTCTCATAAAGCAACAAACAATCCTTGACAAGCCTTATATAAGGGTATACTTACATACTTACATAAGATAATCTCAAAACATAGGGCCATGAAAAAGCAAACGACAACCAAAAACCCCTTGAAGATTCCCTCCCCGGTGACGTGGTGGGCGGTCCCTATGGCCGTTGAGAAGTCTTCCGGGGGTTTTTATTTTTGAAAGGAGAGGGGACATGGAAGAGCAAAAACTTAAGGTGGGGGATCCGGTCACACAGGAAGTTTATGACTTTGTCCGGGGGTTAAAACATTTAGGAGATCTTGACGGTCTGTACTTCAAGATTGAACGGCTTGAAACTCTTGCCATGCAGATTGAGGATATTACAGAGGGGGAAGATGGGGACGGGGTAACAGCAGAAGAGCAGGAAGTCATTGACGCTGCATACTGGCAAAGATCCCTCATTGACGAAATCAAGGCCGCTCTAAACAATCAAGGGCGTATGATCATGGCACTACACAGAAGATTTGATATTCCCTTTGAAGAAAACTTTAAAGTGGACTCTGTCAAACGTGACGCGATCATGGCGCTGTACGGTCTCTTTTCCTGTGGGGAGCTTATCGGGGATAAGGTGAAACCTTCAGAGCTTCGGGCGTGGTCAAGGACGTATGGGGTTGATTTTGATCAAGTTGTCTCAATGCTCGCACCCGAAACGGACTCCTGCCGGAGTGCGGCGGGGTAAGGAGGAAGGGGGTCTTTATTATGGCATGTATCACAAAGCGGCGGGATAGATGGATCATTGATTTCTATGACCAGCATGGAATCAGGCGATGGAAAACCCTGAAAAAAGGGACTACAAAGACAGCGGCAAAAGACGAACTGAGAAACATTGAGGACATGATTTCAAAAGGCGTCTTTATGCCCCTGGGGAAAACCCCCACTTTCAAAGAAGTGGCCAAGGCATGGCTTGAATTTAAAAAGCCATATCTGAGAGAAACAACCTGGGAAGTCTATCAGATTCACGTCAAGCGCCATTTCCATGAATTGGATGAACTGAAGATAAGCAGGATAACAACCCCTACAATTGAAAAGTGGATTACAAAACGGCAAACGGACGGAATGAATATCAGCACCATGAGAAAAATCATTGTCAGTCTGAATCAGATTATGGCCTATGCCGTCCGTCATAAACTGATTGACAACAATCCGGTAAGAGACGCCGAAAGGCCACGGAAAACGATTGAAGATAAGACAGGTGGAAAAATAGCGGTCCTTACCCCTGAGCAAATCCGGGCTTTCTTGGAGGCTACGCCGGATCAGAAATACCGGACCCTATTCTTGACGGCTATCATGACCGGGGCGCGTCAAGGTGAAATCCTGGGCCTTAAATGGTCAGACATAGACTTTAAAACGAAACAGGTTCACATAAGGCGAACATTCAATCACGGACGGTTCTTTTCACCAAAGACGAAAGAGAGCGTCAGGGCGATTGATTGCCCCCCTACGCTCATTCAAGAGCTTCGACTTTGGAAGTTAGCCGCTCCCTCAAATGATAAGAATCTTGTTTTCGCAAATGAGGCCGGGGAGCCGATGAATTACAGCAATATGGTACAGCGATACTTTCTTAAGGCGCTTAGAGAAGCGGAGATTTCAAGGATCAGGTTTCACGATCTTCGGCACAGCTATGCAAGTCTATTGCTTCAGCAAGGGGAAAACATCAAATACATCCAAAGTCAGTTAGGGCATTCAAGCCCCACTGTTACCTTGAACGTCTATTCGCATTTGATGAAAAACGAAAATCAGGAAGCGGCTTGCAGGTTAGAAGACACCATTTTTGCGGTAAGTGGTAGCAAAATGGTAGCAGTTAACGGAAAAGGGGCCACGGCAAGACCCGTAACCCCTCGATTTTCATGGTAGGCGGTACTGGGTTTGAACCAGTGACTTCTACCGTGTGAAGGTAGCACTCTCCCGCTGAGTTAACCGCCCAGATGTGTTTCGGTAATATCGTAAAGCACCTCCTTTTTCAAGACAAAAATAGGGGCCTCGTATACAGGGTCCCTTTTGGGAATTGCACGCGCATACGATTTCGGATACACTTGCAGCGGATATCGGTGATACAGGTTTCATTTCACGCTCCCTTCGTCAGAGGGAGAAGGAGGTTGCAGCCATGAAAACCAGCATCATATTCACGGGAACAGGGCCCATCCTGATCATGACCTCGTATGGGTCCTTGACGCACCCGGATTTCGTGGAAAAGCTGGCGGCAAAGGGGATCACCAAATTCATCGCTACCGAGCTGCCCGTAGAAACGGTAAGGGATCGGTACGGCAAGCATTTCGACATCATCATGGACGATCTGCACCAGGAAGACGACCTGAGGGTCCTCGACTACAACGGGCACAACATTCTGCGCAACTTCTCCTTTACTGAGATGGGCAAGCCCGTGTACTACGAGCCGTAACAGAATCGACGCCGGCCTCTTCCGCTGATGCCCCTCCGGGGATTCACAATAGTTTGAGTATCGACAACGGAGGCAATCCGACCCCCGCGGCTCCCCTGATAGCGCCTTCCGACCCCAGAACCTTGATGAATCCATGCGCCGCCACCTCATCAAGGACATCTGCAAACCGCTTGAAATCAACTGCCGTCGTCGAAAAGATCTCATCGCGCACCTGCTGCAGGTCCTCTGCGGTATTCCCGATCAGATACCGGATCATGGAGGCATACCCCTTGGCGTCGGGAAACATGTACGCATCCATGTCCCCGATGGCGCCGATAATCCCCTTCTTCAGTTCTTCGCCGCTCAGTGTCCCGCTACGCAGAAAGCCGGCCGTTTGGTCAAACACCTCGATGGTCTTCAAAAGATTCGGGTCGCGGTATGAGAGGAACGTCAACACGCCGGAAAACTTGTCAAAATTACAAAAGGCTCCGTACGCGCCCCCCCGTACCCGCACCTGATCCCACAACCAGGATGTCCTGAGATATCGGGTAATGACCCGGGCAGAACCGTGATAGGTATATCCCGACCGGTACAGATTCGCCCCCTTCCCCACATAGTTGATCTGAGAGGGAACGATCAGACCTTCATGTTCGGGGATCTCCCTGTCAGCCTCGGGCGACTCGGAACGATCACCAAGGGTGTCGGTCGGTTCTGCCGGAAGCTCGCCGACAAATCGGGCAAGGTGCGGCCCTACCTCCTTCCACCCCCTCTCACCGACGGTCACATTACAGAGGATGGTCTCACGATTGACCAGTATGCACCGCATCTCTTCGAGGGTGGCACAAATGGCGCGCCAGTCCTTTTCCACCCGGTCGGCGAGATCGCGCAGAAAGAAGAGGTAGGTCACCCCGCCCACCTCTTCCGAAAGGCGGCCGGCTTCGTCGAAATGCGCCCTCAGGCGCAGGTTTACGATCTGGTGTCCACCGGGGACCAGGTGTTGTTCCTGCCTGGCCTTCTCCTCCAGGACCATCTGCCTGAACCGCTCCCGATTGTCCAGCTTTACATCCAGCAGGATATCCCGGATGATCTCAAAGAGGTCCTGTGCCTGCGGCACCATCGCCTTTCCGCAGAGAAACAGCCTGGCCTCGGCACCGCTCCCCGCGTCCTTGACCGCCGACACAAAGAGCGAGGGATGAATGCCTCCTGTCTTCCGGTCGATCCTCCGGGAAAGCGCTACATAATCCTCCGCGTGGGTTCCCATTTCAAGGAGAGCCCGGCTGAAAAGGGAAACATACGGAACGCTGCGTCGGGGCAGGCGGCGCAGATCCAGGCCGACCTCGACGTAAGCGATCCCGTTCGTCGATATATCGTGGTACAGCACCTCGGCCCCCTTTTCATCCAGGACAGCGATCGGTATCGTCTTGTTCTGTGTATCCAGATCGGCGATCCTCAGGGTCGGTATGGTTGCCAGGGCCTCAGGGGGATCCGGCGTTTCCTGGATCCGTTTCAGATGCCTGCTGTTTTCAAAGATATCCCTCAATCCTTCCGGGCCGGCTGCATCCCGCACCCCCTTGAGACGCTCCTTCTCCGCCGCCTCCACTCGCTCTTCCAATTCCGGGTCCGGGTGTATGATAACGGTGGCGCGGTGGCGATTGTCCAGGAAACGGTCCCGCAGCAACTCTTCAAAGAAGGGCTTTCCTTCGGCGAGGCGGACCTTGATCTGCGACAGGAGGTGTTCGAACGAGAGCAGGACGAGGGGGTCGCCGTCATACAGCCAGGTCGTCATGGCCCTGAGCATCAGGACCAGACCGCGGGGGTAACTCCCCGTGTTGTTCTCGCGCAGACCGAACTCGATGGTATTGAGGGCCGCTTCCACCGCCTCCGGATCGATGCCGCTGCGTGCCAATCCTTCCAGGGTCTCCAATATCAGGGCCTCAACGGCATCCTCGTCCCCGGGGCGGACCCCTTTCAAACCCACGGAGAAAAAGAGCTGTCTCAGTTCCCCTTCCAGCCCTCCCCCCGTAAGATCCTCCCCCAGGCCGGACTCGATGAGGGCCTTGCGCAGAGGTGAACCGGGGGTGCCGAGAAGGATGTATCCCAGTATATTGAGCGCCATGGTGGTGACAGCATCCGTTGTCTCACCCAGCACCCAGTTGACGGTTATCATACTCCCGGCCGAACCATCTCCGGCGGCATAGCGGCGAACAGTCCTCCGGGGCTCGTCAAAGCGCGGCTGCAGGGACACCGTCGAATCGACCGTCATGCGTTCGAAATCCTTCAGGTATTCGTTTACAAGACGCAGCCGTTCTTCGGGGCCGTCGTCGCCGGAAAAGAAGACGCGGGCATTGGAGGGGTGATAGTACCGGCGGTGGAAATCCCTGAACTGTGCATGCGTCAGGTCGGGGATCACGGCGGGGTCTCCCCCGGAATCCAGCCCGTAGGTCGTGTCGGGGAACAGCGCCTGTTGCGAATATTCGGCAAGGACCCGGTCGGGTGATGAGTTCGCCCCCTTCATCTCGTTGAAGACCACCCCCCTATACACGAGCGGCCCATCCGGGGACTCCATCTCGTAGTGCCATCCCTCCTGCTGAAAGATCTCGGGGGTGATGCGCGGATAGAAGACCGCGTCCAGATACACATCCACCAGATTATAGAAATCCTGAAGATTCTGGCTCGCGACCGGATAGCAGGTCCTGTCCGGGTACGTGAAGGCGTTCAGGAAGGTCTGCAGGGAACCCTTGAGTATCTCCACAAAGGGTTCCTTCACGGGATACTTGCGGGACCCGCAGAGGACGGAATGCTCCAGTATATGTGGCACGCCGGTGGAATCGAACGGCGGGGTACGAAAGGTGATGCCGAATACCTTGTTTTCATCGTCATTGATCATGGACAGCAGCTCGGCGCCTGTCCGGATATGCCGGTACAGTCGGGCCTGTGTTTTCACCTCGTCGATGTACCGTTCCCGTATGAGCTCGAACCCGTGAGACTGTTTCACCATGTGTCGCTCCTGTCTCGTATGGTATTGTCGTGTGCGGTGATTATATCCCCATCCCCACGCGGGTGCAACCGGGGACACCATGCCCCTCCGTCCTTTCCATACAAAATGGCTTGCATATGCGCTCTCTTTTGCGATACCGTGCAGGGGACGTATTCCCGACCGCGAGAAGAGCATGATCAGGCAGATAGCAGAGGAATTAAAACATCACGCCCCCTTTACCCTGTTCGGTGCCCTGACCGGCATCGGCATCATGGTGTTTCTTCAGCACATACCCCACCGGATCGCCTTCAACACCTTCTATATCCTCCATCCGATCCATGTCGTTCTCAGCGCCCTGGTCACGGCATCCATGTACCGGATGCACAAATCCGGCAAGGGAGGGACCTCTCTCCCGACGCTCCTGGTTATCGGCTATGTCGGCTCTATCGGCATCGCCACGATGAGCGATTCCCTGATCCCCTATTTCGGAGAAGTGATGCTCGACATGCCGAACCGGGGGATGCACATCGGCTTTATCGAAAAATGGTGGCTGATCAATCCTCTGGCCCTGCTGGGGATCGCCGTCGCCTATTTCCGGCCCGCCACAAAGTTCCCCCACGCGGGGCATGTCCTCCTGAGCACCTGGGCCTCCCTGTTTCATATCCTCATGGCCGTGGGAGGTCCCGTGAATTGGGTATCGTACATCGTGATCTTTATCTTTCTGTTCACCGCCGTCGTGATCCCCTGCTGCGTCAGCGACATCATCTTCCCGCTCCTGTTCGTCAGACCGCAGGAAAAACCGACGGGGGCCTGACCGTCCCCCGGAGCGGAGGCATCCCATGAACGCAGAGAAGCTCGCCAAGGCAAAGGCCTGCTCTGAAATGATCGCCGCGGCCTGTGGCACGCCTCTCTTCTACCGGGAACAGCAGGTCCATGTCAACAAATCGTCCCGCCTGTTCGCAGCCGACCCGATGGTCGCCGTCTGCATCGAGATGCTTACCGAACGGGCGAATATCTCCGGCCACGGCCTCTCGCACGCACGCAAGGTCGCCGTAGATGCAGGGGCCATTGTCATGATCGAACGGGGGACATCGACGGCGTCACGACGGCTGGTCACGCTGGCACACGTGGCCGGGGCCCTGCACGACATCAAGCGATCGGCCAAAGACCACGCCCGGCGGGGGAGCGACGAGGCGGCACGGCTTCTCACGAGGTTCGCCCTCACGGATGAGGAGCGGGCGGCCGTGGTCGGCGCGATACGCAACCACGAGGCCTTTCAGCCCTGCACCCCCTTTGCCGATCCGGACGCGCAGCTCCTGTCCGACGCCCTGTACGATGCCGACAAGTTCCGCTGGGGTCCCGATAACTTTACGGAGATGCTCTGGGATATCGCAGATACCCGCGATATCCCCGTCGAATCCCTGCTCCCCTACTTCCCGTCCGGACTGGAATCACTGCGAAGGATCCGGGGAACCTTCCGCACGACGACAGGCCGGCGGTACGGCCCCGGGTTTATCGATCTCGGCCTGCGGATAGGAGAAACCTTGTACACGGAACTTGCCAAAGAGTATGAGCCGGATCCGCTCCGGAGCGCTCCTGATGAAGGCCGCGGAGACCGATAGCACCACTAGAAATAGTAGAGCATGGCAAGATAATCCGCCACGTGCTCGCCATCAGCCTGCAGCCGCTTGAAATAATCGTACAGGGGTACATCCGTGTAGAGGTAGTCCTTGGCCGTCGCGTGTTTCGTGTCCCAGGAATAGAACTCGTATACCCTGCGCCCGTCGGGGAGGATCATGATGACGTCATGGTCCTGCCCCGCCCGCAGGTGCGATTTCCCCAACCGGGGGACATTGAAGACCGGCTCGTCCGTCCTGACGAGACCGGGGAGGAGCCGCGCCTCTTCCTTTCTCTCCTGCAGAATCCTCGCGACAGGGACCCTGAAATCGACGGTCTCATCCTTCCCCTGGCAGTTGAAGGTGTAATAAGGATCGATCCCGGAGACCTTGAGCGCCTTGCGCAGGAAGGCCGTCTCGAACTTTCTGCTGTTGTAATAGGTAAAGACCTGCTGGTTATAGATATTGATCCCCAGCTTCTTGATCCTCCTCACGGCTTGCAGGACCTCGTCGCACAGCTCGGTGGGGTGTTCAAAATGGGTAACCAGCGCGATCTCGCGCCGCCCCCATTCGTGGTATTTCGCAAGGATGGCCAGGAGACCGTCATCGATCCTCTGGGGGAGGGTGACCAGCGTCCTCGTCCCGATTCGAATCCGGTCCACGTGATCGATCGCGGCAATCTCTCCGATGAGCCAGTCGAGATAAGTGTTTCCCAGGGTAAGGGGATCCCCCCCGGTTATCAGGATCTCGGAGAGATTTGTGTCCTCCCGGGCCCACCGGATCATATCCACGACCTTCTCCCGGGGCATCATCGGGTTGTCGTCTATCTCCTTGATTTCCCAGTTTCTCTGGCAGTACACACAGATCTGCGGACATGAATTAAAGGGTTTCATGATGATAATCTGCGGGTACCGCCGCGTGACCCCGTCCAGCGGACTCGTCCATCTCTCTCCCATGAAATCTTCGCCCCCGGCCTGCTGGTGTGTGAGAATGTTGGTGCAATAGCGGGGACCCTGGATCACCTGGGCGCGGACGGCCCGGTCATGGAACCATCGTCCCGCCTCATTGAAGAGGGACAGGTAATGAGGCGTTATTTCAAAAGGGAGGCGATGCTCCTTTGCCAGCCGCAGTCCCTCCCGCTCCTCCTCATCCAGGGCAACGAGGGCGGAGAGGGTTTCACCGTCCCGGATGATGTGTCTCATGTGCCACTTATAATTGTTCCAGTCGTCGGTCGTCCCTTCGAAATAACGCAGGATCTTCTTCTTCAGGTCCCTTCTCCGGTGGGCCAGTCGGGGGTCCAGGCCGGTCCGATACCGCTTGAAGGCCCTCCTCATCGTTGCCGCATAGGCATCCAACTGTTCCGACCGCTCGATCGAGGCGGGACGCGCCTCCTGCTGGTCCGGGAGATCGTGGTAGTGGGAATGCTTTCCGTATGTGCCTCTCAGCCCCTTGAGCAGGGCGAGGTACTCCATCAGGAATCCTTCGCTCACCCTGTCCAGGGCCCCCTCTTCGGCCCGTGCAAGGTCATAGAAGTGCTGGAGCGGCGAGGCCTGGGTCAGATGCTCATTTTCCGTCCGCATGGTGTTCGAAAGCACCCTGATACATTCCCGGGCGGTTCGCTTTTCCACGGGGGAGAGGTCTGCAAAGGGGGTGGAAGATTTCATATTGTACAGATCACGCCGGAAGCGATCCAGGTAATCAAAGAGTATATACCGCGCCTCCTCCACATGTTTGGCATCACACAGGATTCTCTTGAATGTGGGTTCCGTTCTCCATATCCGATTGAGCAGTTCTCTCTTGGACATATCAATCGCCCTTCTCATACGCATACCCTTTCGCGTTCGTGCGCGCCTACCAGATGGTCACGACCGGCAGGTCAGGCATGGTGACCAGACCGGGCGGCGCCTCGTGAACACGGCGCACGGCGTTGACCGCGATCGCCACTGTCGCTATGTCGCCGTTGGTGCCCTTCAATCGAATCTCCAGATCCGGTTTTCCGGCAATCAGGATGGTGTCCCCATCCTCCATCTCGTCCAGAGCGGCCACGAAGGTGAGGGTCATGAACTCACCCCCGTCGGTATAGCCGCGGGCCACTTGCCTGAGCCCCCGCACCTGCCCGGGGCTTACTTCGCAGTAATCGGTTTTTATCGGATGGTCCGCCACTACCGGCTCGACATCGGATTCATACCGCACCAGCGTCTTTCCCACGGTATGAAAGACCATTCCCATCGACTCCGGCAGGCCGACATGCCCCATGCGCCCCTTCTTCATCTGCGCGGCAAAGTCTTCCACCGTCATCCCGGCGCCGATCTTTGCCTGGAACGGCCCGCGTCTCATCGAGGCATTCATGCGGCGCGTCACGTCGATGCGGTCCACCCGCTGGCAGAGAGCGGTGAGGTGCAGGGGGAGCGTATCCATCAGGAACCCCGGATTGACGCCCGTCCCCAGTACCGTTTTCCCGGCCCGCCTGGCGGCGGTGTCTATCCTGGCGGCGGCCTCCGGATGGGCCAGCCAGGGGAACGAGAGCTCCTCCGAGGTCGAAACGACATCCAGCCCTTCCCTGAGAATCGCGCAGATCTGATCTTCAAACATATCAAAGAAGGAAGCGGTGGTATGCAATACCACATCCGCCGGTGTCTTTTCCAGCACCTGAGCAATATTTTGCATGACGGGAATCCCCAGGGGTGTGTTGAGGCCGGCCACCTCACCGATATCTCTCCCGATTTTCGCCGGATCAGTATCAATCCCGCCGACCAGCTCCATGCCGCCGCGCTCCACCACGTGGCGCGCCATGGCGCTGCCGATCGGCCCCAGACCGTACTGCACCACCCGTATGACGGTATCAGGCATGCCCCTTCTCCTTCCTATCGTGTTGCACGGAGCGCCGCCGCCCCTGCATGACAAACACACACACCAGCAGCACAAATCCCACCGCATCGGTGTACCCCTCCGGGGTAAAGAGGCAGAAAGCCGCAACCCCCGACAGCACCCGTTCCATGACAGTCGATCTTTCCCTGAGATACCCGATCACGGTCGCCCCGAGGGCCACGACCCCCAGCACCAGAGTGATAAAGACCCGGGCGAATCGGAGATAATCAAACGAGGCGCCGGGGTCGAGGAGGGCCGGAAGCCACAGCACGATGGGGGAATACACAAAGACGAAGGGGACGTAGACCTTCGCCATGGAGAGGCTGAAGGCGGTGAATCCCGTCCTGAAGGGGTCCCCCCCCGAAATACCGGATGCCGCGTATGCGGCGAGCGCGACAGGCGGCGTCACGTCGGCAAGTACGGCATAAAAGAGGACGAACATGTGGGAGACGAGGGGATGGATCCCCCACTGCAGCAGAGCCGGTGCCGCGATCATGGAGGCGATGATGTACTGCGCCGTGGTAGGGATTCCCATGCCGAGGATAAAGCAGGATATGGCGGTGAAGACGAGGGTGAAAAAGAGGGTGATCCCCTCACGGGTCATGAGATGCATGATATCAATGGCGCTGACGAATCCCGCCACCCCGTGGGCGAGCTCGATAACGGCCGCAGCGAACTTGAGCCCGAGGCCGGTCAGGGTGGTGGCCCCGACGATAAAACCGACGCAGGCGCACGCCGCCCCGATGGCAAGCGCATTCTTCGTCCCTGCCTCCAGGGTATTCAGGATATCGGGGACCCTCATCCTGCTCTCCTTGTAGAAGACTCCCACGCCGACCACGGCCATCTGTCCCCAGAAGGCGCTCAGCGACGGTTCAACATGGAAGAGGAGCAACAGCGCAAGGAGTGCGGTCGTTGCGACCCCCAGGAGCCATGAGACCAGATCGGTCCTGCGGAACAGATACAGAAATCCCGCCGCGCCGATCCCTCCCCAGAGAATAAGCATGAGGGGAGAGTGATGGAGGGGGTCCAACCTCAGCAGGACACAGGGCGCCGACAGGAGGACCGTTATCAGAAACGGCATGGTCCTGATATGTATCTGACCGATCGACACAGAGAATATGATCCCCCAGAAGGCAGCGAGGAAGGGGCTGCTCCCCTCGATGAGGAGATAGATGATGACCACGAGGGGGGCAACGAGGAGCCCGCGCTCCCTGAGAACGGCTCCGACCCGCGGGAGGGTCTCACGGGGCAATCCCTTGAGCCCCCGCTTCAGCGCCTCGAAGTGCACCATGGTCCCCACGGCAAAAAAGTGCAGGAACGACGGGATAATGGCCGCAGCGGCGATCTTGATATAGGGGATTCCCAGAAACTCCGCCATGATAAAGGCGGCCGCCCCCATAATCGGCGGCATCAACTGCCCTCCCGTCGACGATGCCGCCTCGACGGCCCCCGCGAACCGGGGAGAGTAGCCCACCTTCTTCATGAGGGGGATTGTGAACGCCCCGGTTGTGACGGTGTTGGCGATGGAGCTGCCGTTGATCGAACCGAGAAAACCGCTTGAAATCACTGACACCTTGGCCGGCCCTCCCACCGTCCCTCCGGCAAGGGCCATGGCGAGGTCGATAAAGAGCTGCCCCAGACCGGTCTTGGAAATAAATATCCCGAAGAGCACGAAATGAAAGACAAAGGTGGCGACAACACCGAGGGGGATGCCGAAGATCCCCTCCGTGCCGAGGTACATGTGCTCGATGATGCGCTCGATGGAGTACCCCCGGTGCGCGAAGAAGCTGAGGCCGGGAATGTCGAGGAAATACGGGCCCAGGTAGCAGTTAACGAGGACGATCAGGGCGATGATGGGAAGGGGTGGTCCGATACTCCGCCGTGCCCCCTCGAGGATCAGCAGGATGGCGAAGGCGCCGACGACGACATCCGTTTTGAGGGGAAGGCCGGCTCGTATCACCAGGCTGTTGAATTCGAGAAAGATATAGATGGAGATAAAGGAGGCAAGGATTGCGAAGAATACATCGAAGTACGGGATATGATCCTGCGTATAGGGGAACGTCCCGCCCCGTATCATGGCATATACCGCCCGGACCCACTGCACGGCAAAGAGGAGGAGCGCACTGAAAAAGGCGCCGAAGAGAAAGATGCTCCAGAACAGGAGTGAGATCCCCGCTTGCTCAAACGCCTCCCCCAGATGCATATACCGGGGAACGAGACCGGCACCGCAGAGAAGCGCTCCGATCATCAGGGTAGACAGTACACAGTCTCCATAGACGAAGAGCCGGCCCGACATAAATTCCCTGCGCTTGAAATAGATGATAAGCAGAAATGAGACCCCGAACAGGCACAGTGTGAGATATCCGGAAAGCGCCAGAATCTCCCGGAAGAGGGTACTCACAAGAGAAGCGCCGATAACCCCGTGGATGATATCATAGACAAGAGGCTTTGCCTCGCGCCCCCGGTCCTTCCGAATCGAGTACAGGAAGTAGACCAGCGGCAGGACAAAGGCCAGGTGAAACGCCCGGTGCCTCCATTCCTGAAACACCCCGAATCCCGCCGTATAGATATGGAATATCGACAGGATCAGTGTCATGCAAAAGACGAGCTTGAGAGTGATACCGCTGAGCTGGCGGAACCGAAACTCTGGATCGTACTTGGCAACCGTTTTCATGTGTTCGGAGGCCATTTCGTCTTTCTGCAGTGCCATGAGGTTTCCTCTAGAGGTACAGTCCCGTCTTGAGGCATACAAACGTGAACAACGGTATTGACTCCACGGTTACCCGCAGGAGGGTGTCACCCGCCAGAGGCGGGAGGCTGATGCCCGTCTCCTCACCCATCTGCAAGGTGTTGTCGTATCGCGCATCGACCCAGAGATCGATGACAGGCACGACCCTGTTCATATGGGAGATCCGCAGATGGTCCCCCTCGATGTCGAGTATTTCCTCCTCGGCAAGGGAGGTGGGAAGACCCGTGTTACAGGAAGAGAAGCGCGTCTCATACAGCACAATCCTGAAGTCCGCGTCGATCCTGAAATACTCCCGGACAGGGGACAGCTCGACCGAATGGATATAGGTGGTCGCAAAGGTGTCATTCGGCCGGATTATACGAACGAAAACCGTCCGATGTTCCCGTACCGCCTCGATACGCAACACATGACAGGGAATGCAAAAAAAGAAAACCAAGGCGGCAAGAGAAGAAACAATAGCGATTCTTTGCCTCTCCATACGGTCCGGGCACCTGCTGCGGTGCCCGGGTTCTCCTCACGTGTCAGGTGGTTCCTACTGAGCCATCCCCTTCTCACGGTAGAACCGCGCCGCGCCCGGATGCAGGGGAATCGCCACTCCGTCGAGTGCCGTCTTCAGGGTGACATCCTTCCCCTTGACATGGGCCTGCGCCATAATTTCCGCCCCGCTCGGCGCCTCGGCAGCCTGGTCCCCCGCCTTGCGCAGGACAAAAGACCCCTTGTCCCACAGCGCCTTGGTCAGCTGGTACACCGTCTCTTCCGGAACATCCGCATCAACCACCCACTGGGCCATCGTGGTGATGGCGGGCGTATCCACATCGACGCCCCGGTATGTCCCCGCGGGGATAATGACCTTGGCATAGAAGGGGTACTGCTTGATTATCTTTGCTATGGTCGCGTCGTCCAGCGGGACCAGGGTAATATCCGATGTCGTGGCCAGCTCCGTGATGGCCGCCGTCGGCCATCCCGCCGTAATGAATGCCACATCTGCCTGCCTGTCCTTCAGCCGCTGTGCGGCGCCGGCAAAGCTGAGCCAGTCGACACTGGCAAAGTCATCATAGGCAAGACCGATCCCCCACAGAACCGCTTTGCAATCCACCTCGGTCCCGCTTCCCCGGTCGCCGGGGATCAGTTTTCTACCCTTGAGATCGGCCACCGTCTTGATTCCTGCCCCCTCCCGGGCAACGATCTGAATCGTTTCGGGGTAGAGCGAAGCGATGGCCCGCAGATTGGGCACGGGATTCCCCTCGAATTGTGCAATCCCGTTATATGCCGCGTAGGCGACATTGTTCTGGACAAACCCCGACTCGATCTCGTGATTCTTTATGAGATTGCAGTTCGCAACGGATGCGTTCCCCGACTGGGCGGTAATAATGAGGTTAGGGATCTTATTTGACAGGGCCTGCGCCAGAACGCCCCCCAACGGATAGTAGGTGCCTCCCGTACCACCCGTGGCAATGGCAAAGAACCTCTTTTGCTCCGCAGAGGCCGGGCCGACAGCGACCATCGATACCACGATGATCAGCACAATACACGGCACAAAAATCCTCTTCATCGTTCTGCCCCTCCTTTCGGGTATTCCCCCTAATGCGACATATTTTCAAACAAAATATCAAGAAAAGTAGATCATTTTTACCATGGTGTCAATCTTTTTCAGGGGATACCGTAGACCCATCACCTGCCCAGGCTGTGCCTCCCGGGTGTTTCGGCGCATCCCTCCGGCACGGGAGCTGACGCACGGGACCCCGATGCTACATCTGTTTCTTCAAGACCTGGGCAGCCGTATGAATCATATCCCAGGCCCCGCTGAAGGGAGGACTGTAGGCAAGGTCCATATAGCCGATCTCGTCAAGCACCATGCCCGACCAGAGACAAGCCGAGAGGGTGTTGATGCGGCTTACCGCGCCGCTCTGTCCCACCGCCTGGGCGCCCAGCAGCTTGCCTGAGGTCTTGTCCGCGATCAGTTTGATCCCCAAGCGGTGTCCCCGGCTCATGGCCCCTGCCGCGGGTGTCCCCCAGATGATGGTGCTGGCGGGCGTATACCCGCTCCGCTCCGCCTCCCCCTCGCCGAGGCCGGTCATGGCGACCTCAAGATCGAACACCTTGAAGGCCTGAGCACCGACAATCCCCGGAAACGCCGCCGGATACCCGCCGATATTCCGGCCGGCCACCCTTCCTTGCTTGTTCGCGATATCTCCCAGCGGGACGGAGACCCACCGGTTACTGATCCGGTGGTACGACTCACAACAGTCACCGGCGGAAAAGATCTCTTCCCGCGAGGTGCGCTGTGAATGATCCACCCGGATTGCACCCGATTCCCCCACGGCAAGACCTGCCGCGCGCGCGAGCTTCGTGTTCGGTCTCACGCCGATGGCAAAGATGAGAAGATCGGTCTCTATCCGCTCTTTGTCGGTAACCAAGCAAACCCCGGCCTGCGAACCCTCTTCGACGGCAACCGGCGACTGGTGCGGCATAAAGATCACGCCCCTGTCCGTCAGTTCCTGGAGTATCATTTCAGAAAAAACCGGATCCCATCGTGTGGCGGGGAGCTCGCCCCGGTGAACGATACGGGTTTCCATACCGAGACCTCTCAAGGCCTCGCTCATCTCCATGGCGATGAAACCGGCTCCGACGATCGCCGCACTACGGCACCGGTGTCTCATGATATATTCCTTGATGTTAAGGCCGTCGCGCAGGTTCTTCAGGACAAAGGTTCCCTCCCGGGTCGCCCCCGGTATGTCGGGGAGGGTGGCCGTGGTCCCGGTCGCCACGACGAGGAAATCGTAGGGCAGCCGTTCTCCTCCTGCCAGCAACACTGCCCCCGCATCGCCCTCAATCGCCTCGACGCGGGTGTTGAGCCGTACCTGTATCCCCGTCTCTTCAAATTTTTCGGGGGTGCGTGCGATCAGCTGTTTCGAATCCTTGATTACATCACCGATGTAATAGGGCATGGGTCAGGCGGCATACGAGACAAATTCTCCCTGTTCCACCATCGTGACCTGTAAGGATGGATCCCGTCTCTTCGCCTCGGCCGCGGCTGACGGTCCTCCCGCCCCTCCTCCTACAATTACCAGGCTCTTGTTCATGTGACCCCTCCCGATCGTTTCCTCACACCCATAATGGTTACACCAACGAATATCATGCCGAGGCAGAGAACCTGCCCCATACTGAGCATCCCCGCGACCAGCCCGACCTGGGGATCGGGTTGCCTGAAAAATTCGATGCAGAAGCGTACCGTCCCATAGCCGATGAGATACAGAGAGAACAGATTGCCCCTGAAATACTCATGTCTTCTGACACTCCACAGCACTGCGAACAGGAAAATCCCTTCAAAAAAGGCCTCGTACAGTTGGGACGGGTGACGGAGGGCACGGAGCGGATCCCCCGGGAAATACATCCCCCACCACACATCCGTGACGCGACCGTACAGCTCCCCGTTCAAAAAATTGCCGATCCTGCCGAAGGTATATCCGAGCGGAGCCACCGGGCAGAAGAGGTCCGCGAACCGCCAGAAATTGATCGCATGCTTATGAAAATAGATGAGGGAGGCGACGACCATACCCATCAACCCGCCGTGGTACGACAGCCCGCTGATTCCGACGAAACGGAACCCGTCCGACAGGTCGAAGGGCAGCACGATGGCCAGGGGGTGCGACAGGTAGAATTCGAGATTATAAAAGAGGACATATCCCAGCCGCGCCCCTATGAGAAGGGCCGCTATCGCCCACACGGCATAATCCCGGATCAGTTCCTCCGAGTACTCAAACCCTTCTTTGCGTATCCGGTGGATAACGAGGAGGTAGACAACGGAAAAGGCAACGAGATACATGAGGCCGTAGTAGCGAAGCTGAAAGGAACCGATCTCCAGAAACGCCGGGTTGATGTGTTCCGGTATATGTTGCCAGAAATCGACCAGTCGCGCCATCATCCATCTCTTTCGTCTCTGGAGGTCCCGCCATCCGGAACCCCCATCTGTCAATCCCGACGAACCGGCGGGGAACGGATCAGCCTCAGGTGGAGGAACAGGAAGGTCCCGATACCGAACAGGCCTGGCAGGATCCATGCGAACCGGCGGGAAGGGATATCACCTTCTCGACTTTTTTCTTCCCGCAGACGGGACAGGCGACCGCCTTGTGCTCATCATGGACAGGGCGGATCATCTCAAATTCCTTTCCACAGAGGGTGCATCGGTATTCATATATCGGCATTACGGTTTCTCCTTACGAATGATGGTCTCACGCACGGCTGTCGAGACCGGCCGCCCCTCCGTGAGACCGCCAGAACTATCACTCAATACGCCTCCCCTTTGACGTCATCGACATACAATGCGGCACTGTGGGCGGCCGTCGCCCCGTCCCCGCAGGCGGTCACCACCTGTCTCAGTGGCTTGGCGATGCAGTCCCCGCAGGCGAAGATCCCCTCTGCCGATGTCCTCATGGCAGAATCGGTTATAATATAGCCATCCTTATCCAGATTGACAACCCCTCGGACAAGAGCCGTATTGGGCACCAGACCGACAAAGATGAAGATTCCGTCGACCGGGATGTCTTCCCGTTGGTCGGGGGACTTGACGTTTCGTATCCTGACCCCGGTGACGCCGTCCGCTCCGAGGATCTCTTCCACAACGGAATCCCAGGCGAAGGCGATCTTCTCGTTGGCAAAGGCCCGCTGCTGCAGGACGGCCGTCGCGCGCAGGCGGTCCCGCCGATGTATGAGGGTAACCTTCGAGGCGAATTTCGTCAAGTAGACTGCCTCCTGGACGGCGGTATCGCCACCCCCGACCACCGCAACCGCTCGATCCCGGTAAAAGGGGGCATCGCAGGTGGCGCAGTACGATACACCCCTGCCCACCATCTCCGCTTCCCGCGGCACCCCCAGGCGGCTCCAGGCCGCCCCCGTGGAGACAATGACGGACAGGGCACGGAAGGCACCGCCGTCGGTGACGACCTCCCATCCGGCAGCATCCCCCAGCTCCGCCCGCCCTATCCCGCTGACCTGGTCCGGTCTGACTTCCAGACCGAATGAAACGGCCTGTTTCTTGAAGGTGTCATTCAGCTCGAACCCGCCGATTGCAGGGACACCGGGGTAGTTTTCTATCATATCCGTCATGGTGATCTGGCTGGCCTGGGCGTTTCCCTCCAGCAGGAGGGTCTTCATATCGGCCCGGGATGCGTAGAGCCCCGCCGTCAGCCCTCCGGGACCGCCGCCCACGATAATAATATCATAGACATTCTTCGGTATCTGTATGCCAGTCACGGGTATTCCTTTCTGTACGGTCGTGCGGGTCAGTTTAACCACATTTCCCGGTTTGTCAAGCTCGAGCTCCTCACCCTTTGATACACCCGACGGCCCTGAGCCGTGCGACCTTTCTGGAAAGGCCAGCCTGGTGGACCACGTCCACCACCTCTTCGATATCCTTGTACGCCTCGGGCATCTCTTCGCTCAGGGTCTTTTTACCGGCAGCCATCACAATCACCCCCCGGTTCGCCATCTCGGCGGGGATCGACCGATTCCGGCTCGCCTTGAGCGCCCTGCTCCGGCTCATCACCCGTCCGGCGCCATGGCAGGTACTCCCGAACGTCTCTTCGACAGCCCGCTCCGTTCCCACGAGGACATACGATCCGGTCCCCATGTCCCCGGGGATCAGGACAGGCTGTCCTACCGCTCGATACTGAGCCGACAGGGCAGGATGGCGAGGCGGAAGGGCCCGCGTGGCCCCTTTGCGGTGGACGCATACCCGTTGCTTCCTGCCGTCTATGACAAACTCCTCTATCTTGGCGATATTGTGGCACACATCGTAGACCAGCCTCATCCCGATATCGCGTGGAGAGCGTTGCAGGGTTTTTTCAAGGGTCTGCGCCGTCAAGTGCATCAGGATCTGTCGGTTCGTCCAGGCATAATTCGCGGCACAGGCCATGGCGGCCAGATACTCCTTTCCCTCATCCGAGGCAAGGTATGCACAGGCAAGCTGCCGGTCGGGGAGGGCAAAGCCCAGCGTACCGCTGTGCTTGACCATCCGTGCAAGATAGTCGTCGCACACCTGATACCCGAACCCTCGCGAACCGGTGTGGATGGCGACGGCGACCTGGCCTTCGGTGACCAGCCCGAATGCGGCGGCAACCTGTCGGTCGAAGATCTCCTCAACGACCTCCAGCTCCAGAAAATGATTCCCGGACCCCAGGGTTCCCAGCTGTTTCCTGCCCCGATCGAGGGCCCGGTCACTTACGCAGGAAGGGTCGGCCCCCGTCATCACGCCGCCGTCTTCGGTCGCGGCCAGGTCGCCGTCGGACCCGTAGCCGTGATCGATCGCCCACGCGGCTCCCCGGCGCAACATCCGCTTCTCCTCATCCACCGAAAGCTTCAACGCGCTTTCGGACCCTACACCGGCGGGGATGTTTCTGAAGAGGGCAATGACAATCTCCCGGATCCTGTTCTCGATTTCACCGATCTGTAGGCTGGTCACCATCAGGCGAACGCCGCAGTTGATGTCATACCCCACCCCTCCGGGGGAAATCACTCCCTCCTCCATGTCGAATGCGGCGACCCCGCCGATGGGAAATCCGTATCCCCAGTGGATGTCGGGCATGGCCAGGGAATGACCGACGATGCCGGGGAGGTGCGCCACGTTGGCGACCTGCTGGGGACTCTCGTCCTTTTCGATCACCTTCATCATCCGCTCATCGGCATAGATGATCCCCGGGACCCGCATCCCCCCCGCGGGGGGGATGATCCAGCGAAAGGCATCAAGCCGTTCGATCCTGACATCAGACATCGCAGACGATCCTCCCGATCCACCCCTCCGGGGTGCTGCATATCTCCGTCCCGTGATAGGTCACCGCCTTGATCTCGACAGCCACCGCGTGCCGGCCGCGCGCGAACGGTTCTCCCGTTGCCGTTGCACGCAGGTGGCATGTGCCCATTTCCGTGACCTCGCACCCCTTCAGGAGCCATCCTTCACTGTTGTACAGGGACAGGACCTCTCTGAGAAAATTGATCAGCAGCTCCTCCAGATCACCCCCTTCGGCGACAATCTCCCGTCGTCCCTGTTCCTCCACGCGGGATCTGTCTGCCATGATATCGGCAAGGGCGAGGGCGGCATTTCGGAAGAGCTCCTGTTCGTCCCTCCCGTATATCTCCACCCCGAGATCGGCCGTATGCTCGAACAGCTGGTAAGGCGGGCGCTGCGCCCGTACCGTCTCTCGTTTCATAGCGGATACCTGATGCGATCCCAGTATAGGACACTTGACCGAGGAATGGAAGCCCTATCCGTGTCCAGGGATCTGAGATCCCGTTGCCATCGGCCACGGTATCTGCTACACTTCCCTCCCGCAGCACCGTACCGATGAGGAGCAGCCATGGAAACCATCTGTCTTCCGGAGAACCTGGAGCGTATCATCAGCCGACGTACCAAGGACCCTTCCGCAGCAGTTGCAGAGGACCTATCGCTATTGTACGCCCTGCTCGCCGTGGCCGGCGAAGAGATGGAGGGGTACTTTACCGAGCAGGAGATGTCTCTCCTCTCTGAGGTCTTCAAGAATGACGAATTCGAGTCGGCACGGATCCGGGAATGGCCCGCCCTCCTCGCCTGGGATCTGGAAGGCGTGGAAAAGAGTGAAAAGCTCAGCACACAGTTTAAGACCGACGCAGAGGTCCTGGTCGAAAAGTTGGAGGCGCTCACCCCCCTGCAGGCCCTGTGGCTCCTCCACATGATCAGACGAGGCGGCAACTCCGGCACCGGCTGATGTTTATTCTCCCAGGAGACCCTTGAGCTTCCCTCCCAGGTCTTTCGCCTGTTTTGTTACCTCATCGGTGGCTGTCTTAACGCTCGTCTTCAGCGCTTTGACCTGATCATCCAGGGCGTTCAGGATATCCGGGGAGGTGATCTTTTCATACAGTGCCGCCACAATCGCATCGGCAATCTCTGACGGAGGCGCGCCGCCCTGTTTTTGGCCTATGTTCGTGAGGTGTATGTCCGGCAGCGGCGTCGTTACCTCATGTTCACCAAGCATGGATACCGCCAGAGTCACCTCTCCGTCTCTGATCAAAAAATCCCTGATGATGATCTTCTTCCCCTCTTTCTTTTCCCCTGTTTCCTCTTTGGGTCCCTTCTGTGCCTCGGCTTTTCCTTTGATGTTATTCAGGATTACTTTGAAATTGTCGGTCCCTTCACGCCTTTCGTAGGTAATGTGCGGGGCAACCACCTCAATCCTGTCGATGATAATGGGATCACGCGTCAGCGATTTCCCGTCCACATCCAGGTACACCGATGCAACCTCGACGGCACTCGGAGACGCAAAAGTTTCAGGATTTCCAAGATAAAATCCCTTGATCTCGGCCCGCGCGGACAGGAGAGACACATCCACATCCGACAGGCGGACCTCCGTCTTGGTAATATCCGGTCCGTAGGTATTGACGGCGGTCTTGATAATGCCTCCGATATTCGACAGAAGCATAAACACCGCCACAACCACGACGACAACGATACCGATGATCCACAGTCCCTTTTTTTTCATGATCATTTCCCTCCTTCATGGCCGAGCAGAGACACGGTCTCTGCCGATTTCCCCCTTTCCTGCCGGTCTTTCTCCAGAGTATACAGGTGTGCAACACCCATGAGAAAGGGGTGTGATTCGCTCACCGTCAAGCCCCTCTCCACGCAGAGCCTGACGAGCACGTCTGGCGGGAGAAAGTCGATGACGGAATCCCGCAGGTACCGGTATGCTTCGAGATTCCTGGAAACCATCCCGCCAATGAGGGGGAGAGCGTATTTAAAATACATGAAGTATACCTTCCTCCAGAATGGATTGGAGGGGACGGACAGCTCCAGGATCGTTACGATGCCTCCCGGTTTGGTGACACGGGCCGCCTCGTCGAGAAACCGATCGGCCCCGATGACGTTGCGTATCCCGAAGGCGACCATGGCACGATCGAAGGTCGCATCCCGAAAGGGAAGCGTGAGGGCATCCCCCCTGACCAAGAAATAACGGTCATTGAGATAGGCCCCGGCCTTTCGGGCCGCCTGCTCGAGCATCCCGGTCGACAGGTCGATCCCCACGACCCGGCATCCCGTATCACGGAGAACGTCGAGGGCCAGATCACCGGTTCCTGTTGCAATATCCAATACCAGGCAGTCTGCCGTAACGTCCAAGGAGCATGTCGTCTTCTTTCTCCAGTAGCGGTCGACAGAGACGGACAATATCCTGTTTAAGAGATCGTAGGAGGGGGCTATGCGGTCAAACATGCCCCCTATGATCACCGGTCGTTTATCCACTCGCCGATTCGCTTCCACCGTATCCATGACGGCTGCGGGAGATCCGGAGATGCCACCTCACTCCGCTAAAAATCAAAGGCTCCCAACTCCGCGCCGGGCTCTTCCTCACCCATGACCACTGCCGCTTCACGCTCAACCCGGGCCAGCCCTACCAGCTTTTCCCCATCGGCCAGATCGATCAGCTTGACCCCCTGGGTGCTGCGGTGGAGGAGGGAAACCTCATCCACTCCCAGCCGTATAATGTTGCCCGTATTGCTGATCAGCATGATGTCCTCGTCGCCGGTCACTTGTTTGATCCGTGTTACACAGCCGATCTTCGGCGCGGTCTTGAGATTGATAATGCCCTTGCCGCCCCGCGACTGGAGTCGGTACTCAGAAATTTCCGTCCTCTTTCCGAATCCTTTCTCCGAAACAGTCAGGATGTAATTGCTGTCGGTGACCACCTCCATTCCTACCACCTCGTCGTCCGGCGCGATCCTGATCCCCGTAACGCCCCGGGCCGTCCTCCCTATGGGACGGACATCCCGTTCATTGAACCGTATGGCGTTGCCCTTTCGGGCACCGAGAAAGATATCCTGATCGCCGTTTGTCTGTTTGACATCGATCAGTTCATCATCCTCGTCGAGGGTAAGCGCAATGATGCCGCCGGACCGGGGGTTGGAATAGGCGACGAGATCCGTCTTTTTGATGATCCCCCGCTTGGTCGCCATAACGACAAACTTATCCGCGACAAACTCCCGTACCGGGAGGACGGCCGTGATCTTCTCCTCCGGCGATATCCCGATCATATTCACAATCGCCTTCCCCTTAGCAGCCCTTCCGGCCTGGGGGATCTGATATATCTTCAGCCAGTATACGCGCCCCATATTCGTGAAGAAGAGAATATGGCTGTGGGTCGATGCGATGAACATCCGCTCGATAAAATCGTCTTCCTTCGTCCCCATCCCGACCTTGCCGCGCCCCCCGCGGTGCTGGCTCCTGAACAGGCTGACCGGATTTCTCTTGATGTAATTCTGATGCGATATGGTCACCACCATATCTTCTTCAACGATCATATCCTCGATCCCGATGTCGGTGCTGTCCAGGACGATCTCCGTTCTCCTCTCATCCCCGTATCGCGCCTGTATGTCCTCCAGCTCCTCCACAATGATATCCAAAACCTTCTGGGGGTCCGCCAGGATCCCCTCCAGCTTTTTGACGAGGGCCGATGTCTCGATGTGTTCCTCGCGTATCTTGTCGCGCTCCAAGCCGGTCAGCCGCTGCAACCGCATTTCCAGGATTGCCTTGGTCTGTAACTCGCTCAGGCCGAACCGGTCCGTCAGCTTATCAGACGCCGTCTTGGCGTTCTCCGACCCCTTGATAATGGCGATGACCTCGTCGAGGTTATCGAGGGCGATAATGAGCCCCTCGAGGATATGCAGTTTCTCCCGGGCTCGAGCCAGCTCGAACACCGTCCGCCGGGTGATGATCTCTTTCCGGAAGTCAATAAATTTGACGAGGATCTCTTTCAGATTCATCACCCGAGGCTGTCCCCGGTCGATGGCCAGCATGATGATACCGAACGTCGATTCCATCTGGGTGTGCTTATAGAGCTGGTTGAGGATAACTCCCGACATCTCGTCCCGTTTCAGGTCGATGACGATCCGCATCCCTTCGCGGTCAGATTCATCCCGCAGGTCGGCAATACCGCTGATTTTCTTCTCCTTCACCAGCTCCGATATCTTCTCGATCAGATTTGCCTTGTTCACCTGATAGGGCAGTTCCGTAATGACGATGCTCTCCTTGTCGTTTCTGGCATTTCGCTCGATGATGGCGCGCGCCCTGACCTTGATGATGCCCCGCCCCGTACGGTAGGCCGACACGATCCCATCCCGGCCGTTGATAAATCCGGCCGTGGGAAAATCGGGCCCCTTGATGAACGCCATCAGATCGTCAACGGAAAGTGCAGGATTGTGGATGAGTTCGATGATCCCATCGATCAGTTCCGTCAGATTATGGGGGGGGGTATTGGTCGTCAGGCCGACCGCTATGCCCGACGAACCGTTGAGGAGAAGGGTTGGAATCCTGGCGGGGAGAACTACCGGTTCTTGAAGCGATCCGTCGTAGTTCGGAGCAAAATCGACGGTCTCCTTATCGAGATCCGCGAGGAGCTCATCCGCCAGTCTTGCCATCCTGATCTCGGTGTACCGCATGGCGGCCGGCGGGTCCCCGTCCACGGACCCGAAATTCCCCTGCCCGTCGATAAGCGGGTACCGCATGGAAAAATCCTGTGCCATCCGCACAAGGGTGTCGTATGCCGCCGTGTCTCCATGGGGGTGATACTTACCGATAATATCGCCCACGATTCTCGCGGATTTCTTATAGGGTCTGTTCCACCGGTTTCCAAGATCCGACATGGCATACAGCGCCCTGCGGTGAACCGGTTTCAATCCGTCCCTGATATCGGGAATGGCGCGTCCCACAATCACGCTCATCGCGTATTCCATGTAGGACTTCTGCATCTCTTTTTCTATCGTTACCGGTATGTTCCTCTGGAACAACTGATCCATAATCCCTCGAAACCTCTCTACTGTTTAGAATATGCCGTTGCGGTCCGGCCCACCATCAATGCCACGTGAGGACCCCGAATCAGGAGCGGGTATATACACGGTTTCGCCCACCGTCTTACCCATGGGAAAGCCATGGCGTGGAGGGGGTGCCGGTGCATGGAAGTGTCTTCGCCTTGTCTGAGCCTATATGTCCAGATTGGAGACATTGAGGGCATTTTCAAAGATGAAATTCTTGCGTGGTTCGACTTGGTCTCCCATCAGCGTCGTGAAAATCTCGTCGGCAGCCACGGCATCTTCCACCTTCACCTGGAGGAGGGTCCGCTTCTCGGGATCCATCGTGGTCTCCCACAGCTGCTCGGGGTTCATCTCCCCCAGACCCTTGTAACGCTGTATGGACAAGCCCTTTTGCCCCGCCCGAATCACATACTCTATCAATGCCCTCATGTTCTCAACTTGTTTTTTGCTTTTCCCGTCGTCGGCATCTGTTTCCACGATCGTATAGGGGGCTTCTCCGAGGGGACCGATCTGAGTGATATGCACTTTGGCTTCTGCAAACTTCGGCATATTGAATATGTCTTTGTCGATCCAGGTGGTGTGGTCACGACCATTCTGTTGCAGACTGAAAAACAACTTATACCCGCCATGCTCCACATCGGCGTCGGTCCAATACGAAGAAAGGCGTGCTCCGATCGCCTTGCTGACCCTCTTGGCCGTCTTGGAGAGTACCTCCTCATCCTCAAAATCCTGTTTGGAAAAAACCGGATCCCCGGCCAGCAGTCTGATGATCTCCCCATCCTTACCGCTGTTGTGGAACTTTTCCAGGATGGCATCGAGTCGTATCCCTTTTTTGATCAGACCCAACAGTTTGGCCCCGGTAATAACCGCCCCCTCCCCGGTTACAACCCGTACCTTTTCCACCCCGCTGTTCAGGATGTAATCATCCATCTCCTCTTCCGTACTGATATACCACTCCTTTTTCTTATTCATGATTCGGAAGAGGGGGGGCTGGGCTATATAGAGACATCCCCGCTCGATCAGTTCGCGCATATGCCTGAAAAAGAAGGTCAACAGCAGGGTCCTGATGTGGGCACCATCGACGTCCGCATCGGTCATGATAATGACTTTGTGATAGCGCAGCTTGTTGATATCGAAATCTTCATCCCCGATCCCGGCGCCCAGGGCCGTGATAATGATCTTGATTTCGTTATTGTTGAGCATCTTATCAAGCCGTGCCTTCTCCACGTTGAGCAGCTTCCCCCTGAGCGGCAAAATGGCCTGGTTTGCCCGGTCCCTTCCCTGTTTTGCGGAGCCGCCCGCCGAATCGCCCTCGACCAGATACAGTTCACTCCTTGCCGGATCCTTTTCCTGGCAATCCGCCAATTTTCCGGGAAGAGAGGTAACCTCAAGGGCACTCTTTCGTCGCGTCAGTTCCCGGGCCTTCCGCGCAGCATCCCGGGCCCGCGCTGCCTCGATTGATTTGGAGACAATCTGGCGTGCGATGGAGGGATTTTCTTCAAAATAGCTTCCCAGCTTATCGTACACGATCGCTTCGACCAGGCCCTTGACCTCACTGTTACCGAGTTTGGTCTTGGTCTGTCCTTCGAATTGCGGCTGTTGTAATTTTACGCTGACCACACATCCCAGCCCTTCTCTGACATCTTCACCTTTGAGGGGTGTCTTATCGTTTTTCCCGATGCCACTGCCAACGATGTAGTTATTGATCACCCTTGTCAGGGCAGACCGAAACCCGATCAGATGCGTGCCACCCTCGGTGGTATTGATACTGTTCGCATACGCAAAGACATTTTCAGTATATCCCTCATTGTACTGGAGGGCCAGTTCCACCGAACAGTCATCCTTTTCGCCGCTGATATATATCGGCTTGTCGTGAAGAACCTTCTTGTTCCGGTTGATGTACTCCACAAAGGAAACGATTCCGCCTTTGTAAAAGAATTCATTTTTCTGATCGGTTCTCTCGTCATCGATAATGATTTTGATACCCCGGTTTAAAAAAGCCAATTCTCTCAATCGGTTTGAAAGAACATCGAAGCTGAAATCAATATCATCAAAAATCTCGGTATCAGGCAGGAAGGTGATCTTCGTTCCCCTCCGTTTGGTTTTTCCAACCTCTTTCAGGGGGTGCAGGGGGATGCCTTTCTGATACGATTGCCTGTAGACCTTCCCGTCTCTGCGTACCTCCAGTTCCAAGTATTCTGAGAGGGCGTTGACCACGGAAACACCCACTCCATGCAGTCCTCCTGAGATCTTATAACTTTCGTTATTGAATTTCCCCCCCGCATGGAGCTTGGTCAGCACCACCTCCGCCGCGGATACCTTTTCTGTCTTATGCATATCAACGGGGATACCCCTCCCGTTGTCCTCGACGGTCACACTGTTATCGACCCGTATTTTGACATGTATTAAATCGCAATACTCAGCAGACGCCTCATCAACGCTGTTATCCACTACTTCATATACCAGATGATGAAGCCCCTCCTTACCGGTACTGCCAATATACATGGCAGGCCTTTTTCGGACGGCCTCAAGCCCGTCGAGAATTTTTATACTATCCGCACTATACGAGGTTTCCACGACCGTTTTACTTAGTCCTTTCTGAGTTTGATCGGCATAACGACACACATATAGGAATCGTTTTCGGCAGACCGGACAACACCGGGACCATCGCCACCGCGCATCTCAAATGACACCACCTCCCCATCAACAGGTTCCATGGCATCGATTAAATACCGCACACTATAACCTACTTCCAATTGTTCCCCGCCATAGGAAACATCAATTTCATCCTTCGCTTCCCCAACATCCGGGTTCGTAGAGGTAAGAACCATCCTCTGATTATACAACTCCATCTTGACCCCACTGAACTTTTCAGTGGACATTACGCTCATCCTTCTCAGAGAGTGCAGTACCTGATCCTTTTCCAACCGCACCTCCACTCCCCCCTCCTGCGGTATAACCCGCCTGTAATCAGGATACTCCGCATTGATAAGACTCACTCTCAGCACCATATCCTCCTTTTTCAACACACAGACCCCATCAGCCACCCCAATCTCCACTGAGTCACCAGTCTCAACCAGCTTTCTTATCTCTGCAACGCCCTTTCTCGGGATGATGACCCCCTTCATATCCCAATCGCCCTTTTCCTGCCCAGACAACGGCATCTTCACCAAGGATAACCGGTGCCCATCAGTAGCCACAACCGTCATCGTACCGTCCGTCACTTCAAAAAACACACCATTCAGGTTCGGTCTCATCTCATCCTGAGAGATCGCAAAAAAGGTCTTTTCGAAAACATCTTTCAGCACGTCACATCGTATATGGACGGACCTGCTCCCCTCGATATCAGAAATCTCCGGGAAATCCTCGGCAGAAATACCGGGCATCTTATAGATAATCTTCCCGCACGTCACATTGACCCAGTTGTTCTCAAGCACCTTCACATGAATGAGGTCCCCATCGATCTCCCTCACCATCTCGAATAATTTGCGCGCCCCAACGGTAATCTCTCCCTTGGTCATAATCTCAGCGGCATACAACGCTGTTAAACTCACCTCCCGGTCGGTAGCTGCTAGTTGAATACCATCAGACTGGGTTCTCATAAGGAGGTTATTCAGAATAGGAAGGGTCGTCCTCTTTTCAACGATACTGAGTGTTTTTTGAATACCCTCCAAAAAAATCTCTCTCCTGATAGAAAATTCCATATGGTCACCTATTCCCTAAAAGATATCTGATTAAAAAAAATAGTAGTAATAGTAGTCCCTGTTAATATGTGGATTAATATCCTCAAATCCTATCAACTGTTCACCATATTGTATATCTGCCACACTTGATAAGATGTTTATATCAGGTGTGCAACATCAACTCTATCTCCTCGACCACTTTCCTCATCTCAGGATCCCTTTCTATGTATTTTTTAATCTTATTGTTTGAGTAAATCACTGTCGAGTGATCTCTTCCTCCCACCTTTTCTCCTATATCCGGGAACGAGTTATTCGTCAATTTTCTTGCAAGATACATCACGATCTGGCGTGAGAGAACAAGATTTTTGTTTTTTTTGGGGGAGCGGATCTCTCCCACCTTGAGATTGAATTTTTTCCCGACCGCCCTCATAATTTCATCAATGGTTATTTCACTCTTTGCAGCGTGCTTAAGAAGATTCTTAATAATATCCCGGACTGTATCTATCTTAATCTCTTTCCCCGTCAGAGATGCATACGCCGCTATTCTTGTCAGAATTCCTTCCAATTCTCGTATGTTGGAATCAGCGACAGAGGCAATATAGTGAGTTACCTCACTCGAGATATTCAGGCTATTCTCCTGCGCCTTCTTTTCGATAATAGCCATTCTCGTCTCAATATCCGGGGGCTGGATATCTGCAATCAGCCCCCACTCAAACCGCGACCGAAGTCTACCCTCAAGATTTTGTATCTCTTTTGGAAACTTATCACTTGTCACGACGATCTGCTTCCCTGAGTCATGCAGTGTGTTGAAGGTATGAAAGAACTCCTCCTGGGTTCTCTCTTTACCTGCAATAAATTGGATATCATCGATAAGGAGTGAATCGATTTTTCGGTATTTTTCCCGAAAGTGCGACATCTTGTCATATCGGATTGAATGTATCAACTCGTTCATAAATTCCTCCGCCGATACATAGAGGACGTTTTTCTTCGGGTAAAGGGCGATCGTGTGAACTCCTATCGCGTTAATGAGATGTGTCTTGCCCAGACCGACGCCGCCATAGACAAAGAGGGGATTATAATTGCGTGCCGGCTGCTCTGCGACGGAAAGAGCAGCGGCATGGGCAAACTGATTGGATGACCCCACGACAAACCGCTCGAAGGTGTATTTGAGATTAAGGGACGAATGGAGACGGACCGGATTGCTTCTAACGTCCTGCGGGGCGCTCACTTCACGCAGTGCATCGTTATCCTCCGGTTTACTGACGACGAATTGAACAGCGACGTCGATACCCGATACATCCGCAAGCGAACTGCTGATCAATCCCACATAATTGTCTACTAGCCAGTCCTTAAAGAATTTATTGGGCACACCGAGCAGGACATTATTATCTTCGAGCGAGATAATCCGTATCGGTTTTATCCAGGTTTCAAAATTCTGCTGGCTAACCTTTTCTTTAATGATTTTAATTCCTTCATTCCAGAATGCTTCCACTAGTACAGGCCTTTATAAACAGTGTTATCAACAGGTGTTAATAAAAAACCCTGTCTTTTCTTGCAGTAATCAATCGCCTACCTGGTATCGCCACTCATGATGATATCCGATACCCTGTCCAGGTCGTCTGTAGATTGGAACCGTATTTCGATGCGGCCGCCCTTGCGTAGCGGTCGTATGGTGGTCTTTGCCATGAGTCGTTCCGACAGGTTGTTTTCCAGATCGGTCAGATAGAGATCCTTTGTTTCCCCTTTTCTTTGTTTGGGGCGGGCCTGGTATCGCTTGGCCAGCCTTTCCGCTTCCCTTACACTGAGTTTTTTGTGGACGATCTCCCGCAGGACGCCGATCTGCCCCTCATGGGAATCAACCGATAAAATAGCCCGTGCGTGCCCGGCCGATACTTCTTTCCTGATAAGGGCTTCCTTGGCCTCTTCCGGAAGATTCAGGAGACGGAGTGCATTTGCGATGGTCGATCGCTCCTTGCCTACCCGTGACGATATCTCATCCTGAGAGAGATGAAATCGTTCTACCAGGGTATGATACGCCTCCGATTCCTCTATGGGATTCAGCTCCTCGCGCTGAATATTTTCGATGAGTGACAATTCAGCGACGTCACGGTCTTCCGTCTGGTGTCTGATAATAATGGGAACATCCTTGAGCCCCGCGGCTTGGGCGGCCCTCCATCGTCGTTCCCCCGCGATAATTTCATAACCCGGCAGGTTGTCCAACTTTCTCACGAGAATTGGCTGCAACACGCCGTTTCTTTTGATGGACTCTGACAGTTTTTTTTGTTCGTTTCCGTCAAATACCTTACGGGGCTGGAATTGGTTTGGTGACAATTCTTCGATGCCGCACATGGCAAAACGCGGCCTTTCTGAGGGATCTTCCATGAGATCGGTAAAGATCGCTCCAAGCCCCTTCCCTAAGGCATTTTTCTTAGACATTACAACCTTCCGTTGTCCATGATTTCCCGTGCCAGTTCCATGTAGGAGACTGCGCCGCGGGACTTGATGTCATACAGAATGATTGGCAACCCATGGCTTGGACTTTCAGAAAGCCTTACATTTCTGGGAATCACGGTCTTAAAAACGTTGGATCCAAAAAACCGTCTGGCTTCGTCGGCCACCTGATGGGAAAGCCGGTTTCTCTGATCGAACATGGTCAGCAATATTCCGGCCAGTGACAGAGCAGGATTAAGCCGGGCCTGTACCAGTTTCACGCTGTTGAGCAGCTGCCCCAATCCTTCCAGTGCGAAGAATTCGCATTGCAGCGGAATGACGACTGCATCGGACGCGACCAGAGAATTAACGGTTAAAAATCCGAGAGACGGTGGACAATCAATTATAATAAAATCGTAAGGGGTGTCAATTGTTTTAAGAAAATTTCTCAGCCGTTTCTCCCGATCCGGCAGGGATACGAATTCTATCTCAACACCTATAAGATCTCGATTAGAGGGAATAATATCGAGCGTCGGCATATCGGTCTTACAGACGACATCTCTGAATGGGGCATCCTGAATCAGGGCATAGTAGAGATTTTGTTTCTGTATCGCGGAGGGGTCTATGCCGACGCCGCTGCTGGCATTTCCCTGAGAATCACAGTCGATCAGGAGGGTCCTGCGCTCTGCGGCAGCCAGGGAGGCCGAGAGATTGATGGCAGTCGTTGTCTTGCCGACGCCCCCCTTTTGGTTGGCTATGCATATGACTTTTCTCATGTTGTAAGGAGGATCTTTCTTCTTGTCCGCATTCAGGAGATTGCCTGCCATGCTAACATACAAACCAGTATTTGAGAAGGGATAATTTCGCGGCTCGGCCTCTCTGGTATCCGTGGACAGCTTTTCCGGATGCTACGCTGGAGCTCTACGGAAGCAGAGGAGCGTCCTTACCTCGCCCGTTACGGGAAGGACGATCTTATGGAAACCGGTCAAGGCGAGCCCCGTTTGTCTGAGGCTATCCGTCGCTCGTGCCAGTTCCTCGTCCGGGTGGTTACCTTTCATGGCTATCAAGGTGCCTTCGGGAGACAGAAACGGTTCTCCCACGGTGAGAAGCTGGGCAATTTTGAAGGTCGCCCTGGATATGACGATATCAAAGGCACCACGGTAGTGCGGATTGCCTGCCAGCGATTCCGCCCTGCCGGTTATGACCGAGGCACTCCTCAGATCGAGCGTTCGGATAATGCTCTTGATAAAGGAGGATTTCTTGCGGGATGCATCGAGGAGGGTCACATGGAGCGACCCCCGTGCTATGGTGAGAGGAATGCCGGGGAGGCCGGCCCCCGTCCCTATATCAAGAAGCCTGTTCCCGTCCTTGATAAGCCGAGCCGGAGAGAGTGAGTCGATGAGATGCTTGGTGATATCCCGGGGGGATTTCAGTGACACAAGGGACATCTTTTCGTTCCAGAAGGACAGCTCCCGGGCATATGCCGTGAAACAATCGAGCGCCTGAGCGGTGAGAGATAGGCCCATCTCCCCGGCGGCTCCGGCGAGTATGTCGTTCATGTTGTGCATTGGTAGTCAATCACATCCCCCGGAGTAAGGGTGAGGGAAACGCAAGCGCAAGAGGCGAACAGTGCCCGGTGCCCCCCCGTTCGATGGTGGCGATCCGCCATGGAAGACCGCGGCGAGTTATGATATAGCACACCCTGCCATGCATTCCAAGGCAAGATATTTCAGGATGCAATACTAAAACAATGCCGGGAGATGAACGTGAACAAGGCCACGATGGAGAACCTGACGGTTGTGTTGAACAAGCCGAAACACCCGGGGAATATCGGGTCCGTTGCCCGGTGTGCTAAAAATATGGGGATCAGCAGTATCATTGTGATCAACCCCCCGAACGCCGACCGGGAACAGATCGAACAGCTTGCAACCCATTGTGCCCTGGACGTTGTTGAGAAGATACAATACTGCGAAAGCCTGGAGCAGGCGCTTGCCCCGTTTCAATATGTGGTAGGAACGACCGGACGATCGGGGGATACCAGCCTGAAGAGAGCGATGATATATCCTCGCACGATGGCTGAGATGATCGTTGACATATCGCAACACAACAGTGTGGCGCTGGTCTTCGGTCCCGAGGACCGGGGGCTTACCAATGCGGAGCTCAGGTACTGCGATCTGTTGGTCAAGATTCCCACGTCGGACGCATTACGATCCATTAATCTTTCACATGCGGTCATGATCATCTGTTATGAGATTTTCACCGCCTGTTTTGAAGAGCCATCTGTTTTTACTCAAAAACTTGCCACAGTGGCTGAGACCGAGGCGATGTACGAGCATCTGAAGGCGATGTTTCTCCGGATAGGCTTCATAAAGACGCAAAACCCGGATTACTGGATGACCAATGTGCGACGCTTCTTTTCGAGGACAACGCTGCTTGCCAAGGATGTGAAGATCATACGGGGTATCTGCCATCAGGTCGATTTGTACGGAAAGAGAAAGACTCCTTAACGAAACTTGAACCGAGGGGAACAACAGAAAAAAACTTGACTTTGGCGTATGCGGACCTTACCTTACTCCATGAAACGGGACGAGGGAATGTAATGCCCGTTGAGGGCCGATGATACTAAGACCGCGTGGGTCCACGGATGCCATGCCGGGGCAGTGAGGATGCGGATGATCGTAGTGACGGGAGGAGCGGGGTTTATAGGCAGCGCGGTCATATGGAAGCTGAACACCCAGGGAGTGGATGATATTGTCGTCGTCGACAGTCTTGGAGTATCCGACAAGTGGCGAAACCTGGTCACGAGACGATTTGCAGACTACCTGGACAAGGATGATTTTCTTGAGCTGGTGCTTGACGATGCGGTGCCGTTCGAGGTGGAAACCGTTATCCACATGGGCGCGTGCTCCTCGACAACGGAACCGGATGCGGATTACCTGATGGAGAATAATTATCGTTACACGGCGCAGCTCGCGCGGTGGGCCGTCGAAAAGGATATACGCTTCATCTATGCAAGCAGTGCGGCAACCTATGGGGACGGCTCTCTGGGATTTTCCGATGATGACGGGGTACGTGTACAACTGCGCCCCATAAATATGTATGGGTATTCGAAGCAGTTGTTTGATCTGTGGGCCCTGAGAAATGGGATGGCGAGCCAGATCGCCGGAATAAAATTTTTTAATGTCTTCGGGCCGAATGAATATCACAAGGGAGACATGCGGAGCGTTGTTCACAAGGCGTTCGAGCAGATCCGCGACACGGGGAAAGTCCGGCTCTTCAAATCGTATCGTCCCGATTTCCGTGACGGCGAGCAGAAGAGGGATTTTATCTATGTGAAGGATTGTGTGGATGTCATCTGGTGGTTTTTGGAACACAGGGAAACCACCGGTCTGTTCAACCTCGGTACGGGACATGCCAGGACATGGAACGATCTGGCAGGGGCTGTCTTCGCGGCGATGGGTGTGAAGCCCGAGATCGAATATATCGAGATGCCTGAAGACATCAGGCCGCATTATCAGTATCTTACTGAGGCGAAGATGGACAAGCTCCGTGCGGCGGGGTGTCCCGTGCGGACCATGTCCCTCGAGGATGCCGTGTCTGATTATGTGAAGCAGTATCTGGCAAAGGATACGCGGACCTTGTAACGATCGGATGACAGGGAGAGCACAACGATGAAAATTGCTCGATTCCGCTCACCGAGCGGGAAGATATGGTACGGATCCTGCAGTCCCGATGTGCATGACAGGGCCACGGTTATCGATGGTGATATCTTCGGAGAGATGACCCTCTCCGACAGGGTGGAGCGGATCGAGACCCTCCTGCCTCCCGTCTCGCCCCCGAATATTATCGCCCTTGGCTTGAATTACGGAAAACATGCCGATGAAACAGGAATGGGGGGACCCGAGCGGCCGGTCATGTTCCTGAAGGCCAGCACCAGTATCATCGGTCCCGGAGATCCCATCCTGCTCCCTGCGGCGGGGCCCGATGAGGTGGATTATGAGGCGGAACTTGCGATCATCATCGGCAAACGGGCAAAGAACGTTGCCCGCGATGATGCCTATGACTACGTGCTGGGCTACACCTGCGCCAACGATGTCAGCGCCCGCGACTGGCAATGGCGCAAGCAGAAGGACCAGTGGGCACGGGGGAAGAGCTTTGACACCTTTTGTCCCATCGGGCCGTATATCGTGACGAAAGACGAGATACAAGATGCGGGGAGTTTGAGGATACGGGCAATGCTCAACGGTGAGATCGTGCAGGATTCCAATACGGCGGACATGATTTTTGACATCCCGGCGATCATCAGCGATATCAGCTCTTCCTTGACGCTGTTGCCCGGGACGGTCATACTGACAGGGACGCCGGAAGGCGTGGGCTATACGCGCATTCCGCCGGTATTTCTCAAAGAAGGGGATAGCGTTACCGTCTCCATCGAGCAGATTGGTGAACTGACCAATCCGGTGACGCGGGAATAGTGTACGGCCTTTCTGCGCACGTAGAGAGGCATTTCTTGTAACGTTTGTGAGCCGAAGGCCGATTCGCCCCACGCGCGTCGACCCCGGTTACATCAGTGGCTAAGCGTTGCGGATGTGGCGGAGCGCTATGCCACATGATGTAATAATACAAACTATAGAAATGATCAACGGGGCAACCACGGCCTAGAGAGGGTCAGGATGATGCCCTGAGGTGAAAGAGGTTATTTTTGAAGTATTGGAGGGATGGTGCAATGAAGGGAGAAGGAACCAACAAGAGAAAATGGTTTATGTCGGCCCTTGGGTCGTTTCTTGTAACAATGTTTATCCTTGCTTTTGTGGGGACGGTGCATTTCTCTGTCCTGTCGGTCGATATGTCTTCGCGGGATGCTTTGGCGGCCTCAACGGCTGAGGTGATCACGAGTGTTCCATCATCCTTTGCAGACCTGGCGGAACAGTTGAAGCCTGCGGTTGTTAATATCAGCACAACCAAGACGATTGCTACGGGCGGATACCGCTCCCCGTTCAACGATCCGCGTTTTGAACGATTTTTCGGCGGGGATGAGTTTTTTAAACGGTTTTTTGGAGACATACCGGAGCGGCAGTTTAAACAGAGGAGCCTGGGATCCGGTTTCATCATCAGTGAGGATGGATATATTTTTACGAACAATCACGTGGTGGAAAAGGCCGATGAGATCGTGGTCAAGCTATCAAGCGGAAAAGAGTACAAGGCCACGGTAAAGGGGAGGGACAAAAACACGGACATTGCCCTCCTGAAGATAGAACCCGATAATGGGCTTCCAGTTGTAAAATTCGGCGATTCTTCAAAACTTCGGGTGGGAGACTGGGTTATCGCGATAGGCAATCCGTTCGGTCTCTCGCAGACCGTAACGGCGGGGATCGTCAGTGCCAAGGGACGGGTTATCGGAGCCGGTCCCTATGATGATTTTATACAGACGGATGCATCCATCAACCCTGGCAATAGCGGGGGCCCCCTCTTCAATCTGCGCGGAGAGGTCGTGGGGATCAATACGGCAATTGTCGCCCAGGGGCAGGGCATCGGCTTTGCCATACCGATAGATATGGCAAAGGAGATTCTCCCCGACCTGAGGACGGAAGGGAAGGTGATTCGTGGCTGGTTGGGCGTTTCGGTTCAGGAGATCACGGAGGATATCGCCAAAAACCTTAAGCTGAAGTCGGTTGAGGGAGCCCTTGTCTCCGATGTATTTAAAGGGGACCCTGCCGATAAGGCGGGGATCAAGGCGGGGGATGTCATCGTTGAGATTGACGGGAAGAGTGTAAAGGATACCCACGAACTGATCCGGATCGTCGCCGGTGTTACAGTGGGCGAAAAGGTGAAGATCAAGGTTCTGCGAGATGGAAAGCCCAAGACATTTACGGTGGCGGTGACGGAACGGCCGGAGAGCAGGGATGTGGCAGAGGGTGCACCGCAGGAGAGCGGCGAGTACTTCGGTATGACCGTTCAAGAGGTAACTCCTGAAATTGCGGAGCATCTTGGCCTGACAGATGCGACCGGCGTGGTGATTACCCAGGTGGCGGACGGAAGCCCGGCAGCGTCAGCGGAGCCCAATATACAGGTAGGGGATATCATCCGGCAGATCAACAGATCCCGCATTGTCTCATTGGAAGAGTATCAAAGCGCCATGTCGAGGGCGGTCGCCGGCGACAGCGTTCTGCTATGGATACAGAGAGGAAACTCCACGTTCTTCTTTACAGTGATTCGCAAATAGCATTCCCCTGGGGTACCCGCCATTGCGTTGCTCCGACGAATGGCGGGTACCCCCTTTTTGTATATGACCCCCCGTATGTTGTGGCAACTCCCGGCAAGGTCTCACGACGGGGTTTGCTGTCCAGCATGTTGAAAAGGTGGATATAATGCAGGTGCAGGAGAAGCTGGCCACCATGTACGAGCGCTTGGATGCGTACTTCGGCGATCTCCACTGGTGGCCGGGAGAAACTTCTTTGGAAATTGTCGTCGGGGCAATCCTGACGCAGAATACAAACTGGAAGAATGTGGAAACCGCCATCGGCAGGTTGAAAGAGGCGGCCCTGCTCGATCCGCTGATGTTGTACAGGGCCGACGACAGTGTCGTTGCGGAACTCATCAGATCATCCGGGTATTACAATATCAAGACACAGAGGCTCAAGGCGTTCATCGAGTTTCTCCATAACGAATACGCCGGAGACCTGGACGCGATGTTCAGCGAGGAGACGTGGACACTCAGGAAACAGTTGCTGGACGTCCGGGGGATAGGCGAAGAAACGGCGGACAGCATACTGCTGTATGCCGGAGGTAAGCCGGTTTTCGTCGTTGACGCTTACACGCGCAGGATATTGGAGAGACATGCCCTTATTGCACCGGGCTGGAGCTATCGAGAAGTCCAGACCCTTTTCATGGACAGGCTTCCACGCGACACGCGGCTGTACAATCAGTATCACGCCCTATTGGTGCAGGCTGGTAAGCGATTCTGTAACAAGAAACCCCTCTGCGACGGATGTCCGATTGCAGGAGTCCCCTTCGCCTGAAAAGATGCCATGAAACTGTACGACTACACCGGAGTCATTCATCTGCACTCCGCTTATTCGCCTGATGGCAGGGTCCCGGTAGGGGATATCCTGAAGGCGGCGGATGAAAGCGGACTCGATTTTCTTATGCTCACCGATCACTTTTCCCTTGATGCCAGGAGAGACGGAGACGAAGGGTGGCATGGGGGAGTCCTCCTCATCGTCGGGCAGGAGATATCGCCGCGGTTCAATCACTACCTGGCGTTTGGTATCGATGAAGCGGTAATCCTCGATGAAAGCGATACGGGATGCAGACCGCAGGACTACATAGACAGAGTGGACCGACTGGGCGGCATCGGCTTTATCGCCCATCCGGATCACGAAGGGACGAAGGTGTTTCACGTGAAACATTTCCCGTGGAACGACTGGTCTGTCTCGGGATACACGGGGATAGGGATCTGGGATTTTATGACCGACTGGCAGTCCTCCCTGCGAGGTCTTTGCAGCGGGCTGGCGGGGTATCTCTTCCCCGCTTATGTCTTACAGGGTCCCAAGAAAATCACCTTGCAACGGTGGGACAAGCTCAATGCTACGGGCAGAGTTGTCGGTATCGGGGAGTTGGACAACCATGACACCCCATATACAATATGGGGTGGAATCACCGTGGGGATCTTCCCCTTTCGAAGGGCCTTTCGCTTCATCAGGACCCATCTCCTCCTTGATAATGCCCTGAAAGGCGAACCCGAGGCGGATATCGAGGCCCTGCTGCAGGCACTCAAGCGGGGGCGCGCCTATATAGCCATGGAGTATTTCAACGAAGCCGGGGGATTCTCCCTGACCCTCTCTGATGCAGCAAGAGAGGTAACCGTGGGCGATCAGTTTTTGCTGCAGGGAGAGGCTGTCCTGCGGGTCACGGCCCCGCGAAAGGGGAAAATACGGATTGTATGTGATGGGGATCCCTGTGCGGAAGTGGTTGGGAAACGCTTGGCATACACGGTATCGCGGAAAGGGGCATATCGAGCCGAGGTGTATGTCAGACGATGTGGCACATACCGCCCGTGGATATTTTCAAATCCTATCTATGTGCAGTGAAGATGCTATATCAGGATGATGACGACCTTGCGTGATGCCCGGGGACCGTCAAACTCACAGAAAAAGATATTCTGCCACGTGCTGAGGAGCAGGTGACCATCCTGCAGGGGCACGATCTCCGAGGGGCCCACGAGCCCCGCCTTGATGTGGGCGTCACCATTGCCATCCACCCGATCGTGCAGCCACTGACCGCTGGGGGCTATCGCGCGAAGGCACCTGAGGACATCGGTCTGTATGTTCGGGTCCCAGTTTTCCTGGATCATGATGGCAGCCGTCGCCCCCAGCGCGTACAGGGCGCACATTTCATGCCCCGTCCCGTGTTTGGAAACGATATCCCGCACCCGTTCTGTGATATCCACCAGCTCTTCCCGGGCCGTGGTGCTGAATGTTATCGTCGTTCTCATGATGTTCCTCGTGCCCGTGTGGAGTGACCGTGTATGTCTCTTGTCCGGCCTGTCACGCGTTACGGGTAATCTTGTCAATTTCTTCTTCGGTTGCCGTCCACGTATCGTACAGTGATGCGAGCCGGGAGGTCACCTGGGCGTATTCGACATGGAGTGATCGGATAAACGCATCATCCGCATAGGTATTTTGGTCTGAAAAGGCCTGTTCGATCTCCCCTTTCCTTTGCTCGCAGGTGTCGATTTCCTGTTCGATGTGCTCCAGAGTTTCCTTGAGAGGCTTCAGGCGCCGGTAGCGTTCCTGCCTGTTTGCGGCCTCTCTGCGTTTCTGATCCTTGTGAGTGTGTGCCTGAACCGCCTTCTCCGGAGGGGATGTCGTCGCAGGGAGCACTTCCTGTTCCCGGTGGTATCTCTCCAGGTATTCATCGACATTTCCGTGGTATACGTGGAGAGTGTTCTCTTTGAGCACCGCCACCTTGTTGATCAGTGGTGCGAGAAAGTCCCGGTCGTGAGAGACGATCACATATGCCCCGGGAAACCGCTGAAGACTTCTCTGGAGGACGGTCTTTGACTGGGTGTCCAAGTGATTCGTCGGCTCATCCATAATCAACAGATTCGCCGGCTTGAGGAGCATGCGTGCAAGGGCCAGCCGGCTTTTCTCTCCTCCCGAGAGGACGGAAACCGGTTTGAAGGCGTCGTCCCCGGTGAAGAGGAAGCATCCGAGGAGCGTTCTCAGCTCGCCGGGAGAGCGGAGAGGAGCGGCGGTATCGAGTATCTGGAGGGTCGTCTTGTCCGGATCCAGGTCCTCTGCCGTATTTTGGGCGTAATAAGAGACGATGACGTTGTGTCCCGGTGTTCTGTCACCGCCCTGGAAGGATTCGACACCGGCGATAATACGCGCGAGCGTGGATTTTCCGGAACCGTTCGGCCCGACAAGGGCGATTTTATCCGTGCGCTCAATACTCAAGCCAATATCCTTGAGGACCGTGTTCTCGCCGTAAGATTTTGAGAGGTTTTCCAACGCCATGACCACTCGGCCGGCCCGCGGCGGATCCGGAAAATCCACGGATATCGAGTGCTCTTCCCTCTCCGTTGCAAGGTCTTCCATCTTTTCAAGCTTTTTTATGCGACTCTGGACTTGTCGTGCCTTGGTGCTTTTGTATCTGAAGCGTTCGATAAAGCGGGTTGTGCTGTCGATCACACGCTGGCGGTTTTTGAGTGAGGCCTCGAGCCCCGCCCGGCGCCCGGCCCGCTGGGCCAGATAGGAGGAGTAATTACCGGTGTATTCGGTCGCCGTTCCCATGGAGATTTCAATCACCCGGTCGACGAGGTTGTCGAGAAATCGACTGTCATGGGAGACGAGCACGAGAGATCCCCGGTATGCTTGCAGGTAGCCTTCAATCCATTCCAGAGATTCGAGATCCAGGTGATTGGTAGGCTCGTCAAGCATCAGGACGGTCGGTTCCCGGAGGAGCAATTTGGCGAGTGCTATGCGCATCTGCCAACCGCCGCTGAACTCCTCCGTCATCCGGGAGAGGTCCTCCTCATGAAATCCGAGACCGGAGAGGACCTGTTGCACCTTTATTTCGATACGATATCCCTCCCGGTTTTCGAGGATGCTCTGCGCCCGGCCCATCTCATTCATTCGTTCCTGCAAGCCCGGGGCATCAGTCCCCTCCTGTGCGGTTATGGCTTCAATTTCCTCCCCGAGAGTCTTGACTCGTTCGTGGAGGCGGTTCAGGTCATCGAAGGCGGTTGCGGCTTCCTCGAAAAGGGTACGGCCGGTATGATAGATACTGTCCTGGGGAAGATACCCGACACTGCTGAATCGGGAGCGGGAAATCTGTCCGGCATCCGGTTCGACTTCTCCCAGGATGATCTTCATCAGGGTGGATTTCCCCGCCCCGTTGCGTCCCACAAAGGCAATCCGGGTCCCGTCTTCTATGAGAAGAGAGAGGTCCCTGAACAGGTACCGTCCGCCGTACTGTTTCGATATGTTGTGCAGTGCGATCATAGGCGTGCAGGAGGAACACGACGAGTCCACCCACCGAATAGCGCACGCGCTCGCCACAGTGAACCAATTGATATCACTGTTCTTTTATGCAGAAGGCGCTTTCAGTGTTTCGGTCTGGTAGTGGGTGGTAAGGACATCGATGACGGGATCTATCTCTCCATCCAGTATATTTTCAAGACTGTAGAGGGTAAGACCGATCCGATGATCCGTCATGCGTCCCTGGGGGAAATTATACGTCCGGATCCTCTGGCTTCTGTCCCCGCTCCCCACCTGCTTTTTTCTGGTCTCGGAGATTGCGGCGTCGTGCTCTTCCTGTGCCCGGTCGAGCAATCTGGCGCGGAGAACCTTCAGGGCCTTTGCCCTGTTTTTGTGCTGTGATTTCTCATCCTGGCAGGTTACGACAAGCCCCGTTGGGAGGTGTGTGATCCGTACCGCCGAATCCGTGGTGTTGACGCTCTGTCCCCCGTGCCCGGTGGAGCGATAGACATCGATCCGCAGATCGTTCGGGTCGATGTTTACCTCCACCTCTTCCGCCTCGGGAAGAACGGCCACGGTCACCGCGGATGTATGGATCCGTCCCTGCGCCTCCGTCAGGGGAACCCGCTGTACCCGGTGGACACCGCTTTCGTATTTCAGCCTGCTGTACGCGCCGTTCCCCTCGATGAGCAGGATGATTTCCTTGAAACCTCCGATGCCCCCGGACAGGCTGGAACTGATGATTTCAACCTTCCAGTTGCGGCGTTCCGCGTAGCGGGTGTACATCCGGAAAAGATCGCCGGCAAAGAGACCCGCTTCATCTCCCCCCGTCCCGGCCCGGATCTCCAGAACCACGTTTCTCTCGTCGTTCGGGTCCTTCGGAAGCAACAGGACTTTTAACCGTTTTTCCAAGACCTCCAGTTTTTCCCTGAGGTGGGAGAGTTCCTCTTTTGCCAGCGCGCGCAACTCTTCGTCCCCGTCCCTGAGGAGATCCTTGTTGCCCTCGATCTGGGAGTCGATGCGGCGGTATTCCCGATAGGCCTGAACGATATCGGCGATGGAGGCATGTTCCCTGGCATATTTCTGGTACGCGCTGTAATTGGAGATTATTGCGGGATCGCTCAACAATCCTTCCAGGGTTTCATATCGTTTTTCGATTTCTCTCAGTTTTGTCAGCATACGATCCTTCTTGGGCGGATGATAGCAACGCGCTGTAACGGGAAAGGTGCGTTCGATAGGCGGCCCGTCCGAGTCCGGGGACCCCCTGTACACACATCTGATCAGGTTCATGGAGGCACAACGCAAGAAGGAGCGCGTCTCCCGAAGAACATCCGGAGAGGCGAAGCGGCGTTATGCCTGGGTATTGACGCCCTCGGTTATTGTTGGTCGCCGTATTTGCGGTTAAACTTCTCTATCCTTCCGGCAGTGTCCACAATCTTCTGCTTCCCGGTAAAGAACGGATGACACTTCGAGCAGATTTCAACCTTGATATCGCCCTTGGTGGATCTGGTTTCAATAACGTTCCCGCACACGCATGTCACCGTCGATTTCTTATATTCCGGGTGAATATCTTTCTTCATGGTTTGTATCCGCCTCCTCCGGCATTGAAAAAGGGCCATTATATCCATAGCACAATGAATTTCAAGAAAATAAACACGAATCCACGTTCCGCTACTGGTTCATGGATGCGAAAAATTCCTGGTTGGTCGTGGTCTTCCGTATCTTATCGATGATAAATTCCATGGCATCCACCGGATTCATCTCCTGGAGGAGTCTCCGCAGTATCCATATCCTCCGCATATCCTCCTCCGGAATCAGCATCTCTTCCTTCCGCGTGCCGGAACGGACGAGATCGAAGGCGGGGAAGATCCGCCGGTCGGAAATCCGCCGGTCGAGGTGCAGTTCCATATTGCCCGTTCCCTTGAACTCTTCGAAGATGACCTCATCCATCCGGCTCCCCGTATCGACCAGGGCCGTCGCGATGATGGTGAGACTGCCTCCTCCTTCGATATTGCGCGCGGCCCCGAAAAACCGTTTCGGTTTGTGGAGGGCGTTGGAGTCGACACCGCCGGAGAGCACCTTGCCGCTGGGCGGCACAACGGAGTTGTACGCCCGGGCAAGCCGGGTGATGCTGTCCAGTAGAATCACAACGTCTCGATTGTGCTCTACCAGACGTTTGGCCTTTTCAAGAACCATCTCCGCAATCTGGACGTGTCGCGAGGCGGTTTCGTCGAAGGTCGAGGAGATCACTTCGCCCGTGACGCTCCGTTCCATGTCCGTGACCTCTTCGGGACGCTCATCGATCAGCAGGACCATCAGGACGGCCTCCGGGTGGTTTTTGGCGATACTGTGGGCGATATCCTTCAGGAGTACCGTTTTCCCCGTCCGGGGCGGCGATACGATCAACCCCCGCTGTCCCTTGCCAATCGGGGTGAAGATATCCATGACCCGTGTGGAGTAATTCTCCGGGTCCGATTCCAGCTGCCACTTTTCTTCGGGATACAGGGGGGTGAGGTTGTCGAAGAGGATCTTGCCCCTGGCGGACTCGGGGGGCTCGAAATTGATGGAGTCCACCTTGAGGAGGGCAAAATATTTTTCCCCCTCTTTCGGTGGTCTCACCTCGCCATAGATCGTGTCGCCTGTTCTCAGCCCGAAGCGGCGGATCTGGGAGGGAGAAACATAGATGTCATCGGGCCCGGGGAAATAATTGTACCCGACCGATCTCAGAAACCCGAAACCGTCCGGAAGCGTTTCAAGTACCCCTTCCCCCATGATAACACCGTTCTTTTCCGTTTGATATTGGAGAATTGCGAAGATAAGGTCCTGCCGTTTCATCCCGCTGGTGCCGGCGATGTCCAGCTCCTTTGCCAGCTCGTTCAATTCACTGATGGATTTGTTTTTGATCTCTGAAATATTCATGTACCTTTCCTTTGTTGGGGGTTCCTGTGTCGGTTTTTACTCTGTATCCTTGCGCGGCATGTGCGCAGACGGATCGCCTCCGCTTCGGACGGAGGGGAGAGACTTCTCTCGAAACAATGTGGAATGCATACAACAGACCTTGGAGACACACCAGAATTTCTCTACGGCACCAACTTCCTAAAAACGTTGTGGACCCAGCTGGTTGCGGTTACAGAACAAGACTTTGAATTTACAACGCATCGGGGTTTTCCAGTGGCCCCTTCAAACGGGTTTTACTGTGCAATGATCTTGTCTTCCTGGTAGCTAATACGGGCTCCTGAAATACTGTGGAAAGGAAGGTTTTAGCACGCAATATCGATAGGAAAAGGCATCTATATCAAATCACCAAGAATGTCAAGAAGTTTTTTTGCACGATATGCAGGCCCCTGCGGGGCTACCGGAGCATTATGAAGCTGAGCTGCCTTCCGGTATCGCCCGCTTCCCCCCTGTGTGAAAAAAAGAGGTCATGCCGGCAGGAGGTGCAGATGTCCGCGGACAGGATATTCTCCCGAGGGATGCCCGCGTCCTGCAACTGAAACCTGTTGGCGGCGATCAGGTCCAGCATCCACTTCCCTTCCCCCCTTCCCCGTGTGAAGGCGTGCCGTTGCACCGGGGTATCATCAAACCCCTGGAAGACGGGGATATCAACCTCGTAACAGCATGGGCCGATGGCGGGACCGATGGCCACCAGGATGTCCTCCGGCACAGAGGCGAAGGTCTGTATGAGGACGCCGATTGCTTTGGCGGCGATGCCGAGGGCGGTTCCCTGCCACCCGGCGTGGACGGCAGCGATCACATGTCTTTGCAGGTCGACAATGAGGAGCGGGACACAGTCGGCCGTCTTGATCCCGATGGCGATCCCCTGCAGGGGGGTAATGATTCCATCGTATGCAAGCGGCCCGTTGCCCGCTCCCGCGTGAAGGGCTCTGTCGATCACCAGGAGACGATCGCCGTGGACCTGATGCACCGTCATGGGGTTGTCCCCCGGCAGGTCGAAGGCGGAGCGCAAACGTTCCCTGTTGCGCCTCAGGTCTTCGTCGCTGTCGCCCACATGTGCCCCGAAGTTGAGATCGGCCAGCCTCCCCGTGCTGACCCCGCCCCATCGCGTGCAGAATGCGTGTGATAAGAAATCGTGCGCACACAGCGGCGTGCTCTCCAAGTACCGAATCGCCCCCCGCCGGGCAAAGACGAAGGTGCCTTCGGCTGCATGGCTGTGCGTGTCTTCAGGCATCGTTCCCTCGCTGTGCCAGGGCCGCGCATACCTGCGCCATGTCGTCCGGAAGCTCGGATACACAGTGCAAAGGGGCATCCGTGATCGGATGACGAAAGTGCAATTCGCTTGCGTGGAGTGCCTGCCGACGCATCTGCATGAGTGCCGTCCGTGCGGCGGTGTCCTGTACCATCGCAATCCGCCTCGGCGAATTGCCGTAGACGGTATCTCCGGCAACTGGATACCCGATCGCGTTCAGGTGCACCCGTATCTGGTGAGTCCTTCCCGTCTCGATCCGGACGGCCAAGAGCGTGGCGATTCCGTACCGGTCCTCGACTCGCCAGAAGGTCAGTGATTCCTTTCCTCTCCTGCTTCCGGTGGACATCTTTTTCCGGTCCACAGGATGTCTGCCTATGGGGAGGTCGATAACCCCCTCCGATTCCTTTGGATCTCCGTGTACCAGCGCACGATAGATCTTCGTAACCCGATGTTCTTTGAACTGCCGTGCCAGGTTCACATGGGCCTCGTCCGATTTAGCAACCACCATCAGTCCCGATGTGTTCTTGTCCAGGCGGTGCACGATACCGGGTCTCTTGACCCCGCCGATCCCGGAAAGGTCAGTACAATGGAACAGGAGGGCGTTCACGAGCGTTCCGGCGTAGTTCCCCGCCGCAGGGTGGACCACCATCCCGGAGCGTTTATTGATCACCAGGAGATGCGCGTCTTCGTAACGGATATCCAGGGGCAGGTCCTCCGGGACAAGATCGTATTCCTCCGGTGTTTCTCGCGCCACTGAGATCAGATCTCCACTTTTCAACCGGTATTGCGGCTTGACAGTGACACCGCCGACCCGTATCCGTCCCCCCTCGATCGCCCGTTTGATCTGCGAGCGCGTACCGAGCCCCCCCTGCCGGGCCAGGAACAGGTCAAGTCGCTCTCCGCTCTGAGAGGAGGGCACCGTCAGCGTGGGCTCTTCGCCGTCTCTCGTTTTCTTCTGCATAGTCGCACAGTTGGAAATAGGGGACCGGGAATCCGCCCTGGAGGCGTTCTCTGCACGAAGGGAACAGGGGTCCTCACGACGTTTCGACTATCTGCTTTATCCCGTCCGCTATCCACACAAACTCCTCGTTCGCTATCGTCCGCAGGTCGAGGAGGACCCTGTCTTCATAGATTCTTGCAATGATGGGAATCGCCAGTTTCCGTAACCTTCGCTCAATGCTGCTCGGCGAGAGAGAGCGGGACTGGACGGCGATAACGATGGTGGGGATCTCCTGCGTGGGAAGCGATCCTCCCCCGGCCAGGGAGATGTTCTCCATGACGGAGAAGGTCAGATCCTGCAGTGACAGCTGCTCCAGGAGGGCAACCAGTTCCTGCGCCCTCTGTGCGACACCGGCGACAGGTTCCGCCAATGCCCGCAGGACGGGGATATCGTGTATCGCCCTGCTGAGGTCGAGATAATGGGTTATTGTCGCCTCGAGGGCCGCCAGGGTCAGTTTATCTATCCGGAGGGCTCGGTTGAGGGGATTTCTCTTGATCTTTTCCAGGATCGCTTTTTTCCCCAGGATGATTCCGGCCTGTGGGCCTCCAAGGAGTTTGTCGCCGCTGAATGTGACGACATCGACACCTGCCCTGAGGACCTCCTGAACGGTCGGCTCCCTTTCAAAACCATACGCATCCAGGGGCACGAGACAACCGCTTCCCAGGTCGTTCATCACCGGTATCGAGCGTCTCTTGCCGAGTTCTACCAGATCGGTCAATCCGATCGAATCCGTGAATCCCACTACCTTGAAATTGCTGGTGTGCACCTTCAGGATGACACCGGTAGTGTCGCCCACCGCGTCCTCGTAATCCGAAAGGTGCGTGCGGTTGGTGGTTCCCACCTCCCTGAGGATGGCTCCGCTCTTTTGCATCACCTCGGGGATGCGAAACTCGCCGCCGATCTCGATCAGTTCTCCCCGCGAGACAACCGCCTCCTTCCCCTCTGAGAGGGTGTTGAGGGCAAGGAGAACGGCCGCGGCGTTATTGTTCACGATCAGGGCATCCTCGGCCCCCGCGACACAGCACAACAGCTCTTTTACATGATCGTACCGGACACCCCGCTTTCCCGCATCGAGATCGAACTCGAGATTTGAATACCCCGTGCTGACAGCGGTGATTCTGTGGAGGGCCTCAGCACAGAGCGGGGCACGTCCCAGATTCGTGTGCAGGATGATCCCGGTGGCATTGACCACACGGCGAAGGCGCGGAGTATGCAGGGCGAGGAGTCTTTTTCGTGCCTCTTGAGCCGCGTCGCCGGCGGAAGGGGGATCGGGCGCCCGTTTGGTGCCCTTGTCCGCATCCAGTATCGCCGCCCGCATCCCTTCCACGACCTCGCGGCATTTGCTCACCACAACATCCCGTGATACCCCCTCCAGCGAGCCGTTCCGTTCGATGAGGAGCAGGATCTCGTCGATCTTTGGAAGATTTTTCAGCAGCTCCTTCGTCGTGTTCTTCATGGTGTCACATCACCGTGGCAATCGGTACGCGGGAATGACGGACCCCGTATCCCAGGGGGATAGTCATAGGGGAAAAAGGGCGAAATTGCAAACAAGAAATACCTATCGCTTCAGGCAGAAATCCCGGAAGTTATTAACCGCCGTGAAGAATTCGCGCATCATGATCACCCAGTAATATCTGCCGCGATCCGTCAGCAGCAGGGTGCCGCGGCGGTAGCGTACCGCTCCGACCAGGAGGAACAAGAGGATCTCTTTCCACAGGTAACCAAGGACCCGGCCCCGGTATTTGCGGTCCAGGGAGGAGATATCCAGTTTCATGCCGAACAGGTGCATCAGAAAGTCGTAGCGCGCCTGCTGCGAGGGGAGAAAATCGCGAGACGCCATCAGGGGGAGTTCTCCTCTGTGTAATAGATCGATGTATCGCGAAATATCGAAGGTGTTTGCATAGCACCTCCCCTCCATATATCCGATTGATCCGCTCCCCAGGCCGGCATATTCGTCATAGTCCACGATATATTCATCGATCATGGCGCCCCTCCGGGAAAAGCACCACGCCGAGGAGAAGCGGTACGAGGGGGCAAGTCGCCCGGAGATCAGCCGGTAGAAACGTTCTTCCTTCCGGTAGTCGACTCGTCCCATCGATCCCTCGACCTTCCTGCGCGTGGAGTCCGAAACCATCAGGGGATAGTACGTTACCTGATCCACCCCCGTGCCAAGGAGGACGTCCAGATCCCTGCGCAGGGACTCTTCCGTCTGGACGGGAAAGTTGAAGATCATGTCCGCGTTCAGGGTATCGAACTCGCCGGACATTTCCCTGATCCTCCCGGCGATCGAGGAGCCGCTCCCGTACTTCTCATAACGGCCCATCGCCTTCAGGAGGTTGTCGTCAAAACTTTGCACCCCCACCGAGAGCCTGTTGACACCGCTCTCTTTCAGAACGGCGATGTTCCGCGGGGTCAGGTGATTGGGATTGGTCTCGACGGAGATTTCCTGGATACTGAAGCACTCCATCGCCGCCGAGAGCGTCTGCGCCAGTTCGTCCATGAGGATCGTCGGCGTCCCGCCGCCCACGTACAGCCCGGCGAAATCGTACCCCGCGTCGCGGTAGAGCCGCATCTCCCTCCGGAGGGCGTCGTGATACCGGCGGCAGAGGTCTTCGTCCAGCACGACCCGGTTGAAGGAACAGTAAGGACAGAGGCTCTCGCAGAATGGGATGTGGAGGTAGAGGAGCCGATGGCGGTTCGCCTGTCCCTGGGGGAGAGAGACGCCCACACCCTCCTCGAACCGCATGGCCCGGGCAAACTCCCGCTTTGTCACTGCCGTTACAAGTGCTCCGATCACGACACAACTCCTCTCTCTGTCGACATCGCTGTGAACTATCAGGATTTGGATATTATTTCAATGGCGTTGAAATAACACCTTCATGGTGCTATAGAAAACTATACCATTACGGACAGAAAGGCCCTGTGCGAGCGCGATGAAGACCTGGAAATTGTGGGAGAATGAAAAGATCAACGAAGAGGAGGCACAGCTCCTGCGAAGGCACGCCGACGAGGTACCGGTCCCCTTTGATGAGGACGGCACAAGGGATATCGAAACCCTCGTTGATGCCTTCATCGGACGGGATGACGCCGCGGGCCTTGCCGCCCCGCAGATAGGGATCAGTAAACGGATCGTGGTATTCAAGAACGGGAAATTCGATGACAAAACGCCGATGAAGAGGGGAGACGGCCGGTACGATGTCCTCGTGAATCCGAGGATCACGCAGATACGGGGAGACAGGGAAAGAGGACAGGAGGGATGCCTCTCATGCCCCGATATCAGTGCCGATGTCGTCAGGGCCACCTCCGTCAAGGTGAAGGCGTACGATGAAAAGGGGAACAAGGTCAACCGGCGCTACACGGGATTTCTTGCCCGTGTCGTCCAGCACGAGCTTGATCACCTTGATGGAACACTCATCGTCGACCGGGGATCAACCTTCTATTTTCCTCGAGAGAAGGCCCGTTTCTTCGACAAGATTTTCAAGGGGGCGTAACCCTGTCCCCGACACAGCCCGGCGAATCGGATCAGGAGGTGTTCGTATGTCACATGGCGTATCGTGCCGCTATTTCGCGCAGGCCGGGGAGACGAACACACGCGATGTCCTCGATGCGGTCTCCCGGCGCGCCAAAACGCTTGGTATCCGCACGGTTCTCGTGGCGACCTGCAGCGGAGCGACCGCGATGGCGGCGGTCGACCGCCTGGGACCCGACATGCGGATTATAGCCGTTACCCACTACACGGGGTTCGTGCGTCCCGACCACCAGGAGATGCCGGACGAGGTGCGCCGCGCGCTGGAGGCCGGAGGGGTGCGGGTATTGACCTGCCAGCACGCCTTCGGGGGCGTGGGACGCGGCATACGAAAAAAATTGAACACCTACCAGGTCGATGAGATCATGGCGTACACCCTCAGGATGTTCGGACAGGGGACCAAGGTGGCGGTCGAACTGGCGCTGATGGCCGCCGACGCGGGTCTGGTGAGGACGGACGAGGACGTGATATCCATCGGAGGCACCGCCACTGGAGCGGATACGGCGCTGGTGCTGCGCCCCGCCAACTCCTCCGATCTGTTCGACATGCAGATAAGGGAGATTATCTGTAAGCCCTCGACATTTTAGAGAGAGGATATATGCCGCTGACCGCAGACCATCTGAGCAGGTATGCCGATGCACTGATATGGGGGCTCGTGAAGGCCCGGGCGGGGCGGTTCAGGCGGGGGGACATCATCCTGATCCGGTATGACGCATCCGCCATGAGCCTCGTCGAGATCCTCTACGGCAAGCTGCTGGAACGGGGGATGCACGTCGTTCCCCGCGCCGGGCTCAGCGCTCCGATGGAGCGCTCCTTCTTCGACAAGGCAAGCGGGCGGCAACTCGTGTTCCATCCCCCCGGTGAACGGGAGCTCTATAACGCGTTGAACGGCAGTGTCTATGTACATGCCCCCATATCCCTGACCCACCTGAAAGACGCGGACCCCGGCAAGATAGCCCGGGCGGTCATCGCGCGGAAGGAGCTGCGCGAGATCCTGGACCGGCGGGAGGAAACCGGCGAATTCGGCTGGACGCTCTGTACTTTTCCCACACACGAACTGGCACGGAATGCGAAGCTTACCCTGAAGCAGTACACGGATCAGATCATCAGGGCCTGTTTTCTGGACGGCGGCGACCCCGCTTCCCGGTGGGAGAGCGTATACCGACAGGCGGGGGCGATCAAAAAGTGGCTGAACGGGATGGCCGTTTCGTATTATCACGTCGAATCGGAACATGTCGATCTTCGTATACGGCCGGGTAAGCAGAGACGGTGGATCGGTGTCTCCGGCCACAATATTCCGAGCTTTGAACTGTTTCTCTCCCCCGACTGGCGCGGAACGGAGGGGCACTATTTCGCCGACCAGCCTTCCTTCAGGAACGGGAACTACGTGGAGGGTGTAAGGCTCGCCTTTGAAAGAGGGCGCGCGGTGAAGGTCGAGGCCGCCACCGGCGAAGGGTTCGCCGTCCGGCAGCTGTCCATGGACCGGGGAGCCTGCCGGGTCGGGGAGTTTTCGCTGACCGACAGGCGGTTTTCCCGGATCGACCGGTTCATGGCGGACACGCTCTTCGACGAGAACTTCGGGGGACGGTGGGGGAACTGTCACATCGCCCTCGGGGCCTCGTATTCGGATACGTACGATGGGAATCCCGCCGAACTGACAAAAACCATGAAGAAGAATCTTGGATTCAACAATTCGGCACTGCACTGGGACCTGGTGAATACCGAACGGAAGACGGTACGGGCCCGTCTGTCGAGCGGGAAGACCGTCACCATCTATGAGGATGGTGTCTTTTGCCGTTAGGGAAGGGACCTGCAATGGCAAAGCAGATCAGCCCCGCGAGGAAAACAGCCACGCGCGCAAAGGTTTCGCGGGTACCCCGCGAGGAGGAACAGATGCTGCGCGAGGTGTTTGAAAGCTCTCCCATACCGACCTTCGTTATCAACAGGGACCATCGGGTGATCTATTGGAACAGGGCGCTGGAGGCGATGAGCGGCATCACGGCCCGGGAGGTGATCGGATCGCGGGATCACTGGAAGGCCTTCTATCTCGAACCCCGTCCCACCATAGCCGATCTGATCGTGGATGGGCGGCACAACGAGATTCTGAGCTGGTACCACGGTAAGTACAATCGGTCGAAGCTGATCGAGGACGCCTATGAGGTAACCGATTTTTTCACGATACTCGAAGGGGGCGGGAGGTGGCTCCGCTTTACCGCGTCCGCCTTGAAGGACGCCCCGGGGAATGTTACCGGGGCGGTAGAGACCCTTGAGGATATAACGGACCGGAAGCTTGCCGAAGAGGCGCTCAGAGAAAGCGAGGCGCGGTACCGGACCCTGAGTGTCACCGATTCCCTCACCGAGCTTTACAATTCCAGGCACTTCTACGATCAACTGCAGCTGGAGATCGAACGGGCCGAGCGATACGGGCACCCCCTCTCCCTCCTCCTCCTGGATATCGACAATTTCAAACAGTTCAACGATACGTACGGGCATCTTGAGGGCGACGAGGTCCTGGTCCGGCTGGGAGATGTCATCCGGAGGTGCCTGCGCAAGACGGACTCCGCATACCGCTTCGGGGGGGAAGAATTCACCGTAATCCTGCCGGAGACGACCGGCGGTGCAGCGACCGTGCTCGCGGAACGGATACGGGAAGAATTCGCGGACGAAGATTTCCACCCTGTGGACAGTCCGGAGACCGTGCATGAAACAGTGAGCATCGGGGTGGCCCAGTATCGTCCTCGCGAGGGATTGCGGCCCTTTATCCGACGGGCGGATTTTAATATGTACGGGGCCAAGGAAAAGGGGAAAAACAGGGTCTGCTACCACCCCGCATAGATCGACCGGCACGCCACCATGCGGGAAATCCTTGACAAGATATCCTTCAAGCAGTATCACCCTGCCTTCCGGTGGCGTTATTACCCGAACACCGGTTACGGAAAACAACATGCCCATGATTCCAAGCATCCCCGCCATCGTGAAGATTCTGGTCATCTTCGCCTGTGTCCTCGTGGCCATCCGGAAAAACGTCTCGCTGGGGAACGCCTTCCTCCTGGGAGCGGTCCTCATCGGTCTGCTCTTCGGGATGGGACCGGATGCGATGATCCGCTCGGCCGTCGGGTCGGTCCTGATGCCGAAGACACTCTCCCTCGCCGTTGTCGTGACCCTCATCCTCGTCCTTAGCAGCAGCATGGAGGTGGGGGGCAATATGGAGCGTCTCGTCCGTAATTTCCGCGGCCTCGTGGTACACCCACGGCTGAACCTCGCCCTCTTTCCTGCCCTGATCGGCCTCCTCCCGATGCCCGGGGGCGCGGTCTTTTCCGCGCCCATGGTGAAGGAACTGGGGAACCAGAGCGGCCTGAGGCCCGATCAGCTCAGCTTCATCAACTACTGGTACCGGCATATCTGGGAGTACTGGTGGCCGCTCTATCCCGGGGTGCTCCTCGCGGTGACGCTGGCGGAGATCAACCTCTGGACCGTCGTGATGATCATGTGGCCGCTTACCGTGGTTGCCGTCTCCCTCGGTTCTCTTTCCATCAGGGGGGGTGAGTTGAGAAACGCGGCGGGAAGGCGGGACGCGGAACGCCCGGTGGGGCCCTTTCTGTGGGAGCTGTTTCCCATACTCCTGGTGATCTGTGTGGGGCTCGGCCTGGGGATACTCCTCTCGGCAATATCCCCCGGGCTTGATATCGCCAAGGAAATGGGGCTGATCGTCGCGCTTGTCCTGTCCATCGCCTCTGTCTGGGCCCGCGACAGGATGACGGCAGATGCCATCCGAAGGATTCTCGTCTCACCGCACATCCTGAAGATGTTCTACATGGTGATCGCGATCCTCGTCTTCAAGGGAATGCTCGAGGACAGCCGGGCCGTGGCGGCCATCAGCGTGGAGTTTGAGGCCCTGTCCGTCCCCCTCGTCCTGATCGTGATCGTGCTCCCCTTTGTCGTGGGGGGTATTACGGGGATCACCATCGCCTTCGTGGGGAGCACCTTTCCCATTATCATCCCGCTCATCCATTCCATGGGGGAAGGGGCCTTCATGCCGGCCTATGTCGCCCTGGCGCTCGTGACCGGCTTTCTGGGAGTCCTCCTCTCTCCCCTCCACCTCTGTCTCCTCCTCTCCAACCAGTATTTCGGGGCCTCATTCGGGCGAGTGTACCGGCATCTTCTCCTCCCCTGCCTCTTCCTCTTTGCGACGGGTCTCCTCTATTTTTTCTTCATACACTGGGGCATGCACCGCTTCCTGTGAGAGAACTGACCACGCCCCCTATAGATAATTACTATAGAGCACTCCCGAGCTATAGTTTATTTGCATTTGACCAACCATTCGTTTTTCCGTAATGTCCGTGCAGGGATCCGCCTGTCGCACCGTTGGAGCCCGGGACTGCAAAAGGATTGTGTGGTATGGACGGAATCATCTACATGGACAACGCCGCCACGTCGTGGCCGAAACCGGAAGCGACCATCTCGGCGATGACGGCATACGCCCAGACTGTCGGGGCGAACCCGGGGCGCTCGGGGCACCGCCTCTCCGTCGATGCCGGACGAGTTCTTCTGGATACGCGGGAGGCCGTCGCGGAACTCTTCGGCGTGCGCAGCCCCCTCCGGGTGATCTTCACCAAAAATGCGACGGAGGCCCTCAACATAGCCATCCGCGGTCTTCTGAAGCCGGGCGATCATGTCGTCACCTCGGGGATGGAGCACAACTCGGTCATGCGCCCCCTGCGGACCGCGGAGGGAGGAGGAGTCGAGCTGTCGGTCGTGCCCTGTTCTCCCACTGGTGAACTGGACCCCGCCGACGTGAAGCGGTGTGTCAGGAAGAACACGCGGGCGATCTTCCTCACCCACGCCTCAAACGTGACGGGGACCCTGATGCCCGCCTCCGAGGTTGGGGCAATCGCCCGTGAGCGGGGGATTGTCTTCTGCGTCGATGCCGCTCAGACCGCCGGCGTCATCCCGATCGATGTGGAGGCCATGTCCATAGACCTCCTGGCTTTCACCGGACACAAATCCCTCTTCGGCCCCCAGGGGACGGGCGGGTTGTACCTGTCCGACGGACTGGAGCGGGAGATCGATCCGATCATGACAGGCGGCACCGGCAGCCGGTCCGAGTCGGAAGAACAACCGACCTTCCTCCCCGACCGGTACGAATCGGGAACCCCCAACACGATCGGCATTGCCGGCCTGGGCGCCGGCGTCCGGTTTGTCCGCTCCGTCGGGATCGAGACGATACGGAAGAAGGAGACGGCCCTGACGGCTGTGCTGCTGGAAGGTCTCAGAGCCATGCCGGAAGTCACCCTGTACGGGTGCGCCGACGCGGCGCGTCAGACGGCGGTGGTCTCCTTCACGGTGGCGGGACTCTCTCCCGCCGAGGTCGCCATGGCCCTCGATGAGGAATTTTCCATCATGTCCAGGCCGGGTCTCCAGTGCTCCCCGGCAGCCCACCGGACGATCGGGACCTTTCCGTCGGGGACGGTGCGGCTCAGCCTGGGGTACTTTCTCGAGGAACGCGATATACGGACCGCCCTTGCGGCGGTGGACCGCATCATTCATACGCACGGGGGAACCATGCCATGACACAGGAGATCGATGCCCGGGGACTCGCCTGCCCCCAGCCTGTCATCATGACCAAAAAGGCGATCGACGCGGGGGAGGACTGTACCGTTATTGTTGACAATGAGGCGGCCCGCGACAATGTGTGCCGCATGGCGAAGAGCCAGGGATGCGAGACGAACGTGGAGGAACGAGATGGCTGCTTCCACATCCGCGTTACGCGGGGGGCTGACGGGGGGAAAGAGAAAGATACCGCTCCCGCGGCGGGTCCGACGGTGGTTGTCTTCCCCTGTGACCGCATGGGGCGGGGCGACGACGACCTGGGGCAGATCCTGATTCGGGCGTTCATCCACACGCTGGGCGAGATCACCCCGCTGCCCGATGTGATGATCTTTTTCAACGCGGGAGTCAAGCTGGCCACGGACGGCTCCGAAGTCATCGAAGATCTCCGTGCCTTGGAAGAAGGGGGGATTCGCCTGCTGGTCTGCGGGACCTGCCTCGACTTCTTCGGGCTCAAGGGGAGGCTGCGTGTGGGAATGATCTCGAATATGTACGACATCGCCGAGGCCATGCTGTCCGCCGGGAGGGTCGTCAGGATATGACGGATACGCAGCCCTTCTGGATCGTCCTTTTCGATTCGACAAGCGAGGCCCTCCTCGCTGAAAAACTCTTCAAGAGGGCCGAGATCCCCCACAAGGTGATCCCGGTGCCCCGCCATATCAGCTCCGATTGCGGCGTCTGCATCCGCTTCTCCGCCCCCGACACCGAACGGGTGCGCGCCGCCCTCGACGGGCGCGTCACCCTTCGCGACATCGCCCCCCTTGCATAATCCCTCATTTGACAGATGGTGCATCGTGCTTATTATATAATCGTATATTGACGATACACGATTTCTGTGATATCACCCTGCGACGCTGCGCGGCGACGGGATGCACGGCGTGATTTTTCGTACCATTGCCGGAAGCGCTGATAGGGGAATGACAACCGATGGATGCAGGTGAATGTATCGACGGACCGCGTTCCGTTGATGCCGGGGATATTGAGAAAACGGATCATGAGACGCGGAAGGGAATCCTGGCACGGCTCTCGAAAGGGCTTGCCCACCCTGCGCGGATCGAGATCATCCGGATGCTGTCCAACAAGCCCCCGGAGAAGAAGTACATCTGTGCGGATATCGTCAAGGCCCTCCCCCTGGCCCAGGCGAGTGTCTCCCAGCATCTGAAGATCCTGAAGGAGACGGGCTGGGTGTACGGGGAGGTCGACGGACCGCGCATCTCGTGCAACCTTGTCGGCAACATCATGGAATATTACAGCGCACTGATGAGCAGGACTACTCAGGAGTAAAAAAGACAAAAGGAGAAGAGGCGATGTTTACAGTTTCGGAAAAGGCACAGGAGATGATCAAGAAGGTCCTCGAATCGAGGAAAGACGATCTTCCCGTCCGGCTGATCTATGCCGGAGGCGGGTGATCGGGGCCCTCGCTGGGTATGTCTCTGGATGAGGCACGAGAAGGGGATAAGATTTTCAAGGAAGACGGAATCACCTTTGTGATAGACGAACAGTTATTCGAACAGGCCAAACCGATCGCCATCGATTTTATCGATTCGGCAAGGGGTTCCGGTTTTTCCATCATGTCAAACCTCTCCACCGGTGCCGCGTGCGACGCGTGCGGCGGAGGGTGCAGTTGATATAACTATGGCTGAAGCCGAGCAATATTGCGTCATACTGACTACCTGCCCGAACCGGGAAGCGGCCGAACGGCTGGCCCGGCGGCTCGTTGAGACTCGGCTGGCAGCGTGTGTTCAGGTGACGGGTGTTACCAGCTTCTATGAGTGGGACGGCGCCCTCAACAGGGACGACGAACAGTTGCTGTTGATCAAGGCGCCGTCCGCTTCATATGATGCGATCGAGGAATGCGTTTCCCGGAATCACAGCTACGATATTCCTGAAATTGTTCGGATTCCGATAACGGCGGGGAGCGGCGCGTACCTGCAGTGGATCGACGCCGTCACGAAATAACGGGACATGTCACGGGGCTGAC
>ENA-ORXD01000232-ORXD01000232.1-sediment-metagenome-genome-assembly--contig:-NODE-232-length-83982-cov-11.346785_pt1 | contig 83982 bp, 84 predicted proteins | sample MGYA00237862_ERZ511471 | MGnify/ENA metagenome assembly ERZ511471
AACTGTCTGATGGACCAGGCCTCGAAGGGGGAAAACCGTGTCCAGCAGGAATCGTTGCACCGCTTGGCGTCGTTCATCCCGTAGGCGGCCTCCACCGCCTGGAACCACACGCCGTCCCCGGCGATCCAGTTCGCGCCGAGGGCGCCTACCAGTTCGAGGAGCTTCTCGCGCGGCAGACCGAGGAGCGGTGCGGGGATCCCCTCCTTCATCTCGAAACCGAGGGTGCGAGAGAGCCGCTTCGCCTGCGCGTCGTAGCTCCCGCGCCAGGCAGTCCCCATGATCTCCAGGGCCTTGTCGAAGCCCATCTGGTGCTCCACCTCCCTGAACCAGAGGGTGTGGTGCACCACGGTGCGGTGCAGCATGTCCAGGATCAAACGCGCCAGGTCCTCGTGTCCCAGGTCTTCGATTTCCTGTATGTCAGTGCTCATAGGGTTCCTTTTCCGCCTAAGATTCCGGTGGTTGATATTCCATGTAGAACCGGTAAAAGGCGGCAAGGATCAGTGAATTCGTGATCGCCCCGCCGCGGATGAGGCCGGGGACCTCCTTCAGGGGGTAGAGCACCACCTCGATATCCTCCTTCTCGTCCAGTCGCTGATCCCCCTCGAGAACGACATTCTTCGCAACGAAGGTATAACAACGGTTATTCTGGAGGGCGGGGTTCGGGTGCACCCACCCCAGGGGGATCATCTCCTCCTCGCGGTAGCCGGTCTCCTCGCGCAGCTCCCGGCCGGCGGCAATTGCTGGGGTGTCGTGGTCCTCGATCAGTCCCCCGGGGATCTCCAGCGTGATATCCCGCACGCCGTGACGGTACTGTTCGATCAGGACCACCCTGTTATCGGGGGTCAGGGGAATGACGTTCACCCAGTCGGACGCCTCAATGACAAAAAAATCGTGCGCCTCCCCCGTCCGGGGCGAGCGCGCCCGGTCGGTACGCAGATTAAATACCCGGTACGTCTTTTCCCGGGTGCTCGACAGGATTTTCCACAGTTCAGGAGCCATGTATCCTCCTATTGCGTATCAGAATTCCCGGCGGCCCGCCGGCGGTATTGTTCCGTGATCACCGTAATGGAAAAAGCGCGACCGGTCAAGGGGGAAACCGCCGCCTTGACAGCCGTCCTTCTTCTCGTGTACTGTTCAGGGCACATCATAGCAAAGGGGGTGCCCGATGAAGAAAGAGATTCCCGCGTACGAACAGTATCCCGTCAGCGAAGAGGTAATGGGAAAACGCTACAAGAACTGGACAGAGGGCCTGGCCCGGCAGATGGTGATGCTCTACCGGGTGGGGAAAGAGGTCGGCGGCGAGCGGTTCGTCGAACGGCTGAAGGAAGAGTACTACAAGAGCGGGCAGAAGGGTGCTTACCTGTGGATGTCCCTGACCGGCACAACGAAGGAAGATTTCAAGGACTGCTCGAACCTGCCCAAGGTCCACGACCTTATCGACGATACCTTCGCGAACTACTGGAACGGCTACATAGAGCAGACGCCGAAGGCATTCGAGAAGGAGCTCACGACCTGCCCCGTCGTCGGACAGTGGTCCAAGGAGCCGGAGCTCTGCGAGATCCTCCTGGCAGAATCCCTCAGGGGGATGGCGACGGAACTCAACCCGAAATTCAAGACCTCGGGATTCAGCAAGCTCCTCACCAAGGGCGACCCCGTCTGCCGCTTCAGGGTGGAGATGGAAGACTAGCCTCGGCGATGGTCAAGTGAAATACTTCCCGGCGATCCCTTTCGCCGCGATGATCCCCGATATCCCCGCACCGACGATGCCGCGGCTCTTCCCCGTGCCGTCGCCGGCAACGAAGATCCCCGGGATGTTCGTCTCCAGGTTCCGGTCCGTCGGGAAGTGGGTGTCGAAGAACTTGATCTCTGGCGCGTACAGGAGGGTGGACGGGTGCAGGATGCCGGGGGCGATCTTGTCGAGCTTCTTGAGCGATTCCCAGAGATTGTCCATGATCCGGGCGGGCATCCCCAAGGTGATGTCCCCCGGCGTGGCGTTGCAGGTTGCTTTACACGCCCCGAACTGGCGGGAGGCACTGTCGAAGGTCGCCGCGGCGCTCCGTCTCCCCTCCCGGAAGTCCCCGATCCTCTGGACGACCGGTTTTCCCCCGCCGAGAAGGAAGAACTGCTTGGCGATGATCTGCCCGAACTCCGTCGTGTCGGAGAAGGGCTTGGTCAGCGCGATGCTGTTGATCAGGGCGAAGTTCGTGTTCTCCGTCTTTCTCCCGGAGAGGGCGTCTCCGTTGACCAGTTTGAACTGAAGGTAATTCTCCACCCGGACCCGTCCCCCGGGGTTGGTGCAGAAGGTCCTGACCCTGTCGTCGTGTCTCCCGGTGCGGAAGATGAATTTGGGATCGTAGACGACATCGGTGACGGCGTCGTAGAATTTCCGGTTGAGTTCGAGCCGGATCCCCACGTCGATCGGGCCGAAGTTGTGTTCGATACCCAGCTGCCCGGCCGCGTCCCGGAACCAGTAAGCGCCGCTCCGCCCGGGGGCGGCGAGGATGATCCCGGCGCCGTAGCGGACCGTCTCCTGATCATGGTCGCAGACAACCTCGAAACCCGTGTCGGCCCTCTCGACGGATACCACCTCCGTCCCCAGGAGAAAGTCGGTCTTTTGGAGGAAGCTCCTCAGGTAGTCGACCACCGCCTTGCCGTTGTCGGTCCCCCAGTGCCACTGTTCGGGGGCTATGAACTGGGCGTCGTGTTCCTCGGCGATGTCGCGCAATCCCTGGATCTTTTTGTTATGATCGACGAAGGTCACCTGCCGGCAGCGGGGAAACCCGGTCAATACCTGCCTGATCTCGCCCATCAGGCCCTGTGCCTCGGACGGATCGATCCGCAGTTCACCCAGGTCGATCCCGATGCGGTAGTCAAAATTCAGCTTGCCGTCATTGAGGAGCCCGCCGGCGGGATAAGGGCGCCGGTCGACGACAGCGATCCCGTCGACGCCCAGACGCTCGAGTCGGAGGGCGGCGAACAGGCCGGCCGGTCCCGATCCGATGATCAATACGTTGTACCGATTCATGGGCGCTCCTTGATCTTATTTGTAGCACATTTCGGGGACGAGAAAAAGGGAGGTCGTTTCTCCGAGTGGAGAACCGTTGAGGGGGAACACCTCGTTGGCAGTGGGGAAGAACCCTCTCCGGAGAACAGCCGCATGGAAGGGGGGGAACCGGGCGCGTTTGACGCGCCGGGTTTCCCCCGATAGGATTCCTTTTTAGGATCTGATGGTTACAACGGGGCAGTCGGCGTTGAGAATGACATACTGGGCCGTCGATCCGAGGATGAACTTGCCCACCTTGGATTTCATCTTGACCCCGACAACGATCTCGTCGGCTCCCTTGTCTCTGGCGTACTCGATGATATCCTCACCGGGGGAAAGACCGCGAATCAGGAGTTCCGTTTCAACGTTGATCCCCGCGTCTTTCAATACCCCCTCGGCGAAGCTCAACCCGGCTTTGGCGGCATCGATCTCCTCAATCTTCTCGCCCACCCCGCCCTCAAGGGAAGAGACCATGCAGACGGTTGCATTGAAAGCCTTCGCGTGCTGCTTTACCAGATCCAGGATCGTCTTCGACAGTTTCGACTCCTTGTAGCCCACAACTATTTTCATTCCATCCTCCTTTATGTGCCGAAAAAGAGGTCCTGAGCCCGCCTTTTCGTTCAATGGTGCCGCCCGGCCTTGACAGGGAGCATTCCTGAAAGCAGAAAGAACATTACACTCTGAGATTTTTTTGTCAAGACATTTGTACGGTTGAACATCCCGCCGGGAACTGTTCACTTTTCCCTTACACATACTTCCCTGAAGAAGAAGTGCCGGCCTCTTCCCCGCAACACTTCTCCCAACAGCCCCCTACCTGCCCATTGACAGGGAGGGGTCGCCTCCCATATACTCATTATTCGGAAAAGATCCCTCGGAGGAACAGCAACATGGTGAAGAGCCGGCCCAAGATGTTCCTGAGCGGTATCTGCATCCTCGTGCTTCTGTCGTTCACGGGGTGTGCCGGTTCACGCCTCGCCCTGTATGGAGGCGTCATTCCCGATGAAGAGGTGACGGAGTCCTTCGAAGGGTATCGCATCGATAGCGATCTCAACTACTACATCAGCGGATCGGATATGTACCCCAACGCCATCATGGGACTCGGCAAGGCCTATACCCTGGGTTCCACCCTGTGGAAAAAGGTAGAGATGACGCCCGGGCAGCTCCGCGAGCTTGTCACCAATATGAGGAGTAAGGCCCTGGTCGTGCATGGATTCGCCCTGGTCGACGACAGGGGGAATCGGATCGGGGTGTGGTATTCCATCCTCTCGGCCCCGACATCGCTTCGGATGGAAGACGATCGTACCGTCGTGATCCCGACACCGGCCCTGAACACATACGAAGAGAGCGAACGGTGGCCTTTCCGCAGAATAGATTGACAGCCGCAAGCAGGGACGGGGAACAGAGGAGGTTGTGAAGTGGGCGTCTTTCAGATGTCGAGGGGTCACCGGAAATGGCTGCGGAGCCTGCACCGGAGGAAGGCCCGCGAAGAAGAGGGAGTGTTCATCGCCGAGGGGTTCAACGCGCTCGATGCCGCCACCCGGACAACCTGCCACCCGATCATGGAGGTGATGGCTGACCCCGACCACCTCGAGGCGGTCGTCGATATCCTCCCCGATGATCTCCCGGTATACGAATGCTCCGGCAGTATCATGAAGGAGATCTCCACTGAGAAGACGCCGCAGGGGGTCTTGGTGGTCTGCCGCCGCGGTCAATTCACCTTTTCCGATCTGGACGGCACGTCCGACACCCTGTTGTACCTCGACCGGGTATCCGATCCGGGGAACCTGGGAACCATCCTGCGCACAAGCGCCTGGTTCGGGGTCAGGCGGCTGATCCTGAGTCCCTCCTGCGTCGATCCTTTCAACACGAAGGCGATACGGGCGTCCGCCGGCGCGATCTTCAACACGGAGGTATATCAATCCGTCGATTCCAGGCAGATACAACGGTTCGCCGAGCAGATGGGGTACCGGATGGTGGCGATGGTCCCGCGGGGGGGAGACCCGCCGGGTGCGCTGAAAAAGACGAAGAAAAGGATCGTGATGCTGGGGCAGGAAGCGGACGGCCTGTCGGGGGAGCTGACGGGATATGCCGATCAGATCGTCTCGATCCCGGGACGGGAAGATGTGGAGTCTCTCAACCTGGCGATCGCAGCCGCGATCATCCTCTATGATATCGCACAGTGAGCGGGGATGTCAGCCCAGCTCACCGGTGCGCCGCTTCCTGAAGAAATACCCCGGGAAGGATACCTTGGAGATGATCATACCCGCGAGGATGAGGGCGGCTCCGATGAGCCCCCGCACGCCGTATCGCTCGCCGAGAGCCCAGTAGGCATACAGCGCCGCGAATACCGGCTCCATGCAGAAGATCAGCGCCGTGTGCGTCGGGCTGGTGAAGCGCTGCATAGTGGTCTGGACCAGATAGGCGAAGATCGTGGCGAAGAGGACGCAGATCACCAGCGCCTCCAGGATCTCCGGATGCCAGACCAGGATGTCGGTGCCTTCACCGTGCGCCACCAGGGAACTCAGCAGCCCCACGATGCCGATCTGCACCGTCGTCAGCCAGTAAACGTCGCTCGCCCGTGCGAATTGGCCGGTGAAGATGAGGTGCAGCGCGACGCAGACCGCACAGGTAATCCCGAGAATGTCCCCCCGGTTGAAGGCCCAGTTCCCGTTCGTGCAGAGGAGAAACAACCCCGCAGTGGCCAGGATCACCCCCAGCTTCATGTTGAGGGTCACGGCATGCCGCAGCAAAACCGCTCCGATGAGCGGAACAAGGACGACGTTGAGCCCTGTCAGGAAGGCGGTATTCGAGGCGGTGGTGTACAGGAGGGCCATGGTCTGAAAGGCGAAGGCCCCGAAGAGCATGATCCCGAGGATCACACCCCTCGAGAGGTCCTCTTTCCTGAACGGTCTCCTCGCAACCAGACAGATCCCCAGGAGGATCAGAAATGCCAGGCCGAAGCGCTGGGCCAGGAAGAGGAATACCCCCACCTGTTCCACGGCCTGTTTGACCACAACAAAGGTCACTCCCCAGAACAGAGTGGTGATCAGGAGCAGGAGGTCCGCCCCCAGTCTGCGCATTTTCTCCGGCGAATGTGCCACGTATCTCGCCCTCCTCCGGGCAGAATCGCCTTATATCCCTTGATTTTTTCAAAAGCAACCAAAATCGGGGCCCCGGCTTTTTATCTTGACAACACCCCCTCTCAATAGTAACTACTGCCAACAATGCCCAGCTTTTTACAAAGGAGGAAAACATGAAAAATCGTCGCATACTTATCGCCTTACTGGTAGTCGCCGGATTCGTCGCCCTCTCGATCGGCGGGTGTCAGCGCGGGGAGGAGAAGATCGCCTCCATTACCTGCGCCACGGACGCCACCTGGCCCCCGATGGAGATGGTGGACGAGAACAAGAACATCGTCGGCTTCGACATCGACTTTATGAATGCCGTGGCCAAAGAGGCGGGATTCACGGTGGAATTCAAGAACACCGCGTGGGACGGGATCTTCGCCGGTATCGCCGCCGGCAAGTATGACGCCATCATCTCCTCAGTCACCATCACCGACGAGCGCAAGAAGACGATGGACTTTTCCGAGCCTTACATCAATGCCGGGCAGGTGCTTATCGTCCCGAAGGAGTCGGAGGCCGTCATGATCGCCGATCTGGCCGGGAAGGGCGTGGGAGCCCAGATAGGCACGACGGGCGCCCGTGAGATCGAAAAGTCGGAGGGCGTGGAGTTGAAGAGCTACGACGAGATCGGCCTGGCCTTCGAGGACATGGCGACGGGCCGTATCGCCGGCGTCGTCTGCGACACCCCGGTGGCCGCACAGTACGCCCTCCAGCAGGCGGAGTACAAGGAAAAATTCAAGATTGTCGGCGACGTCCTGACGGAGGAGTACTACGGGATCGTGGTGCAGAAGGGCAACCAGAAACTGCTTGATCTGATCAACAAGGGCATCAAGGCCGTCCAGGAAAAGGGTATCGACAAGCAGCTGGAAGAGAAGTGGCTGAGATAAAAGAAAGGAAAAAAGAGGAGGTGCACCCTCCGCGGCCGGTCATAGCGGTCGGCGACGGAGCCGCGATCCCCACGAGGGAAGACGTGGGGCTGTTCACGGCGTGGAGGGTTTCCTTCATAGGCGCCATCGCCATCGTCGCCTATCTGGTGATCACGAGCCCGGATCCCTACTGGAAAATATTAAAATTTCTTCCGGACGGGATCCTGGTCACCTTCCAGGTCACGACAGCTGCGATCGTCCTGGCCCTGATCATCGGGCTCTTTACCGGTCTCGGGAGGATATCGAAGAACAAGGTCCTCAACGGGATCGCGTCGCTGTACGTGGAGATCATCCGGGGGATTCCCCTCCTCGTCCAGCTGTTTTACATCTACTTCGCCCTGGGACGCATCGTCAACGTCCCCGCCATGGCCAGCGCCATCATCGCGATGGCGGTCTGTTACGGGGCATACATGGGGGAGATCTTCCGAGCCGGGATCGAATCGATTCCGGGCGGGCAGATGGAGGCGGCCCGCTCCCTGGGGATGACCTCGTCGCAGGCCATGCGCCACGTGATACTCCCGCAGGCCGTCAAGACCATCCTCCCTCCCATCGGCAACGAGTTCGTAGCGCTCCTGAAGGACTCCTCCCTGGTGTCGATCCTCGCCGTGTCCGATCTCCTGAGGAGGGGAAGAGAGTTTGCCGCAGAATCGTTCAACTACTTCGAAACCTACACGATGGTTGCCCTCGTCTACCTGATCATCACGCTCTTTCTGTCGAAACTGGTCAGTATCATGGAGGAAAAGGTCGGTGCCAACAGGTAACAATGCCGTCATGGTCGAGATGCGGGAGGTGTACAAGTTCTTCGGACAGCTGAAGGCCCTGGACAACGTCTCGCTGGACGTTCTCGACGGCGAAAAGCTGGTCCTCATCGGGCCGAGCGGCTCCGGAAAGAGCACGCTGCTCCGCTCGATTAACCAGCTCGAACGGATCAACCACGGCCGCATCGTCGTGGACGGGATCGATATCAGCGACCCCGAGACGGACATCAACAAGGTCCGCGAAGAGATCGGCATGGTCTTCCAATCCTTCAATGTCTTCCCCCACAAGACCGTCCTGGACAACGTCAATCTCGCCCAGATCATCGTCCGCAAGCGCTCCAAGAAGGAGGCCTCGGCGATATCCCGGGAGCTCCTCGACAAGGTGGGGATCATCGACAAGGTGAATGAGTACCCGGAGAAGCTCTCCGGGGGGCAGCAGCAGCGCGTCGCCATCGCGCGGGCCTTGGCCATGAAACCCAAGATCATGCTCTTCGACGAACCCACGTCGGCGCTCGACCCTGAGATGATCGGCGAAGTCCTCGATGTCATGACCAGGCTGGCGAAAGAGGGGATGACGATGATCGTGGTCACGCACGAGATGGGGTTCGCCCGCGAGGTGGCGGACCGGGTCATCTTCATGGACTACGGGGCGATTATCGAGGAGGGAACCCCCGAGCATTTCTTCAAGAATCCCACCCGGGAGAGGACCAAGCTGTTCCTCAACCAGATCCTGTAACCTCTCCGGTCAATTACGCGACATCAGGTGATTCACGGCGCCGTCCAGCCCGTCCAGGGTCAGCTCGAACATGGGGAAGACCCGCCGGACTTGGTCGATGGTCCAGGTCCCCGGCCACTCATACCGGGGGATCGGATTCATCCAGACCGCGTGGCGGAAGGTCTGAGAGAGAAACCGGAGATTTTCGATGCTGGCCTTCCGCGCCCGCTCCCCGAAATAGATCGATCCCCCCTCGTTCATCAGCTCGTAAGGGGCCATGCTGGCATCTCCCACGATGACGATCCTGGTCTCAGGGTCCTTCTTGACGAAGTCCGTGATCAGCTCCGAGTTGCGGTACCGGGCGGCGTCCGCCCATACCCTGTCGTAGATGGTGTTGTGGAAGAAGTAGGTCCTGAGGTCCTTGAACTGGTTCCGGGCGTAATCGAAGAGTGTCTGCACCAGGGGGATATAGGGATCCATGGACCAGCCGCCGTTGTCGATCATGAGGACCACCTTGAGCCGGTCCGCCAGACGGCGGTCGAAGACGATCTCGATCTCCCCGGCGTTCTTCATGGTCTGGTAGATCGTCTTGTCCACGTTGACCACGTCCAGGGGCCCTGCGGGGATCATCCGGCGGAGCTTCTTCAGCGCCTCCCCCATCTGGGACTGGGTAAGGGGGCCCTCCTGGGAGTAATCACGGTATCGCCGGTCGAGGGCCACCTTGGTCGCCGACCTGTTCTGCGAGACGCCTCCGACGCGCATCCCCCCGGGATGAAAACCGGAATGCCCCACCGGCGATGTGCCGTGGGTCCCGATCCACTTGTTCCCGCCGTGGTGGGCCTCGGTCTGGTCCTTCAGACGGTCGAGGAAATACTGCTCCAGCTCTTCGGGGGTCAGCTTCTGGAGGTCTTCCTCGTTGACGCCGAGGGCGGCGGCGACCCCCTCCGGATTCTTCAGCCATTCCTCCAGGAGGAGCTTCACCATCTCGCCGAGTTCGATCTCGTCGGGATCGGGGAGTTCCACTCCCGCAAAGTGATGCGCAAAGACCTGGTCGTAGATGTCGAAGTACCGCTCGCTCTTGACCAGGAGTGAACGGGCGACGACGTAGAAGTTGTTCAGGGAGCGGACGGTCCCCATGCGCAGGGCACGCTGTAGCCTGAGGAAGGAGGTGGGAGTCACCGGAATCCCCCGGTCCCTGAGGTTATAGAAGAAACTGACAAACACGATTCCTGCTCCCGCGGCTCCGCCGCACAATGCCCCTTACTGGCGGTTCCGGCCGATGGCGTCGCTCGCCACCTTCAGATCCGGGCTCTTCTTGTACAGAACGCCCAGGTAGGGGACCTCCCCCCGCTCGAGAACCGACAGCTTGAAGTCGGGGTCGGCCTTGAGCGCCCTGATCCAGTTGATCAGTTCCCGCGTGGCGGGTTTCTTCTCGACCCCCTCCAGCTTCCGCAGGCCGTAGAAAGTCCTGAGGCAGGCGTCCGTAATCTCCCTCTTCAGATCGGGGAAGTGGACCCCGATGATCCGGCGCATGGTATCCTCCCCCGGGAAGGCGATGTGGTGAAAATTACAGCGCCCGAGGAAGGGATCGGAGAGGTCCTTCTTCGCGTTGGAGGTGATGACGATCACCGGACGGTGCTTCGCGGAGATGGTCTTGTCGATTTCGATGATGTCGAATTCCATCTGGTCAAGGACGTCCAGCATGTCATCCTGGAAGTCCGTGTCGGCCTTGTCGATCTCGTCGATCAGGAGGACGACCCTCACGTCCGAGACGAAGGCCTGCCCGATCTTCCCCATCTTGATGTACTCTTCGATGTTGCTGATGTCCCTCTTCGAGTCGCCGAAGCGGCTGTCGTTGAGCCGCGTCAGGGTGTCGTACTGATAGAGGGCGTCCACCAGCTTCATGCTCGATTTGACATTGAGGACGATCAGGGGCATCCCGAGGCTCTCCGCGATGGCGTAGGCCAGCATGGTCTTCCCCGTCCCCGGCTCCCCCTTGAGGAGGAGCGGCATCTCCAGGGCCATGGAGACATTCACGATCTCGGCGAGTTCATCATCCAGGACGTACTTGTCGGCGCCCCGGAATCGGTAAAAGTTGTTCTTAACCATAGTCTGCAACCCTTCTGTCTGTATAGTATATCGCTTTCCATATCCCGCGTCCAGAGAGGACTCTCTCCGACGTACTTCTTCCGGTGGAGGTTCATACCAGAATCCGGCGGGAAATGAAACTAAAATGAGGGAGACCCGCTCGTTCACCGCTCGCCGGATTGTGTCTCTCTTTCTCTTGACAGCCCTCTCCCTTTTCCCTATATCATGAAAAATACCCCGTATCCCTCCGTTAAAGGAGCTGCCGCCCGTGATGATTCCCTCCTCCCCCGGTACCATGATGGCCCGGGGCTATTTCACCGTTCTCCCCGAGGTCCATCGCTGTCTCGACGGGTGGAGGGAGCGAGCGGCGGAGATCCCGGACCCGGAACTCCGACGGCAGGCATTGCTCAGCATACGGACAAAGTCCTTTCACTGTGAAGGAGGATCCGCCTACGGCCTTCTGGCGGAGGAGAGATACCGGGAAGCTATCCGTTTCATCGTCGCATACCAGACGATCAGCGACTACCTCGACAACCTGTGCGACCGCAGCACCTCCTCGGACCCCGCCGATTTCCGCGCCCTGCATGAGGCGATGCTCCACGCGCTGACCCCCGGGGCCGCGCTTCGTAATTATTACCGATTTCACGGCGAGCAGGACGACGGAGGGTACCTGGCATCGCTCGTGGCGACCTGCCAGGGGATACTGGAAACCCTTCCGTCATACGGTGCAATCGCCCCGGCGCTCCGAGAACTGGCGGACCGCTACTGCGACCTTCAGGTCCACAAGCACGTGGGGGTGGAGGAGCGTGTCCCGCGCCTGCAGGCATGGTTCGAGGAACACCGGACCGGGATACCCGAGATGCGTTGGTTTGAATTTTCCGCATGCTGCGGCTCGACGCTCGGGATCTTCTGCCTGGTCTCCTGTGCCTTTCACGACCGGCACTCCCCGGACCTGGCGGCACGCATCAAGGAGGCCTTCTTCCCCTGGGTACAGGGCTTTCACATCCTCCTGGACTATTTCATCGACCAGGAGGAGGATCGCATCGGCGGGGATCTGAACTTCTGCTTCTATTACCAGAATAACGAGGAGATGGTGCGGCGCCTGGAACACTTCTTTCATCAGGCCGACAGGAGCACCGCCGGGCTGCCCCATGCCAAGTTCCATCGAATGGTCAACCGGGGCCTTCTCGCCATCTACCTGTCGGACGGGAAGGTCGAACAGCAGGAGGCGGTACATGAGATGGCCCGCAGGATCCTCCGACGCGGCGGGTTGATGACCCGTTTCTTCTACCTCAACGGTCGGCTGTATCGGCGTATCAAACGGATGCGAGCCTGGAGAACGGTCGATCCATGATAGGTGGATATCTGTCCCCGTGCCCTGGAACGCTCTTGACTGGAGGGGGTTGCTGTGTTACTTTCCTTCTCGCCCGGCGGAGGAAGCTGTGATGGAGTTTACACACCTGGACGAACACGACAGGCCGCGGATGGTGGATGTCACCGCCAAGGAACCCAGCCCGAGGGAGGCGGTCGCCAGCGGCAGGGTCTCGATGAGACCCGATACCGTCAGGGCAATCGAATCGGGGGGCGTCGCAAAGGGCAATGTCTATGACACCGCAAAGATCGCGGGGATCATGGCCGCCAAGAAGACGAGCGATCTTATCCCGATGTGCCATCCTCTCGGACTGACCGCGATCGATATCGATTTTTTGAGCGACATCGAGAAGGGGGAGATCACCGTTACCGCACGCGTCAAGACCCGCGATCGAACCGGGGTGGAGATGGAGGCGATGACGGCGGTATGCGTGGCCGCGCTTACCATATACGACATGTGCAAGTCCGCGGACAGGGAGATCGTCCTGTCCGATATACGCCTGTTGAAGAAGACCGGGGGAAAGAGCGGCACCTTCGAGAGGAAAGAGTAACCGCATGGAAACAACCACCTATACGACACGACGGATGTTTCTGATCCCCTTTTCACTGGCTTTCCTGCTCCTCCTCGTCCTATTGATACTCTCCGCGTTCGACAGGGCTTTCCCTCCTGAGATTGTCATTCTCGCAATCATATGTGTCCCTACCTTGTATATCTTGCTTGAATCAGCCTGGCGCAGGACGACCATCGGACCCGACGGCGTCAGGATACGGAAACTGTTCAGAGAGAGACACCTCCTCTGGGAAGATATTACCAACATCGATGTCCTGGCCGTGCGTAAAAAGGTGTACCTGCTGCTGACCACCACAAAGGGATTCCACGCACTGGCCAATTCTCACGGGAATTTTTCCTCTCTTGTCCGGGATATCGTCGGACATGTCGACCCGGAAAAGATCGAGGAGGGCGTCCGGGATCTGATCGAGCACCCGGTCGTGAGGATATCGGACGTGGTGTCCTCCTGGATCGCCGTCGGGATCCTCCTGGGGGCGATTCTCCTGAAGGTCGTCGGCTAAACCGGTTATAGTGTCTTACAGGCATCATTCATACTCTACCCAAAAGGAGCGTTGTATGGGCAAGCAGGAGCGGATCAGGGCAATGATGGATAAAGAGATGCACGGGTCGTCTTTTTCTCTTATAGAAGAGGCCTTCGAAAAGAGGCTCGATGAGGTCGTTACGATTCTGGGGTGCGAAAGAAATGGCAGGGAAGGGGTATATGACGAGGTCCTGGCAATGGTCGAGAAGGCCCTGATCCGGATCGCCATGAGACGTTCCAATAATGTCAAAACCGCCGCCGCCGATTTTCTCGGAATCAACAGGAACACCCTGCACGGCAAGATCAAGAAGTTGAACATATGATATGTCCCCGGGCTCTCAAGGCATGCCGGGACAAATCCCTTCCCATGTATCCAATGTGCCGTCCGGCCTCGATGAACGGTCAGATCAGCCTCCTGTCGGCCGGATCAACACCCTTCAGTATGCGGATCATGTCTTCGTGTATCTTCCCGTTCGACGCGAGGATACTGGGTGAATCCGTCCCATAGCATCCGCCGGAGATATCGGTGACGACTCCCCCCGCCTCGCTGACAAGGAGCCAGCCGGCCGCCGTATCCCAGGGGTGGAGCTTGAGCTCCCAGAAACCGTCGAAACGCCCCGCCGCCGTGCAGGCCAGGTCGAGTGCCGCGGAGCCCGCCCGGCGGATTGCCTGGGCCTTCAAGGCTGCCTCAGAGAAGTAATTAATGTTATTGTTCGGATCTCTTCGTATGTCGTACGGGAATCCCGTTGCCAGGAGGCTCTCTGAGATCTTCGTAGTCCCGGAGACCGAGATGGGGGAACCATCAAGGAACGCCCCCTCTCCTCTTCCAGCCACGAACAGTTCGCCCGACACCGGGTTGTAGATGACGCCCGTTATGACCCGACCCTCCTTTTCCAGGGCGATGGAGACGCAGAAGACGGGGAAGCCGTGGGCGTAGTTCGTCGTCCCGTCAAGGGGGTCAATGACCCATCGGTACCGCGAGCCTCTCGATAGCCCCCCCGTCTCTTCGGACAGGATATCATGATCGGGAAACCTCCGGCGGATCTCCGTGATCAACAGTTCTTCGGACATGCTGTCGGCCTCCGTGACAAGGTCGATCTCCCCCTTGTAGTCGATCCTATGCCGCTTCGTGAATCGATCCATCAGCACCGACCCCGCCATCCTGGCTATGGATACGGCAAAATCCCCCTGTTCAGGCATGTCCTGCCCCCTTGATCATAGATTGTCGGGAAGGTTTGTAACACGATTTCAGAAAAAAGTTGAGACAATTTCTGTTGCTTCCCCCGTGGATTAGTGATAGATATTTCAGCGGTTAGCAACATTCGGGGAGAATAGCATACACGGGCATGAATGAAAAGGAGCACGATATTACAACAGAAGATACGGGCGCAAGCCTCGAAAAACCGGAAGAAACCGGTGTGGTTTCAGAAGAGGCCCCCCTCGACCTGAAAGAGATCCGAAGATCCAGAGGGCTCACCCTCAAAGACATATCCACCTCCACGAGGATAAGCCCTCCGAATCTCAAGGCGATCGAAGAACAGAGGTTTGACCTGCTCCCGGAACCGATTTACGCCAGGGCCTTTATCGACATGTACGCCAAGGTCCTCGACGTGGACGGGAAAAAGATCCTTTCGCTCTACGACGATTACCTCAAGGGCCTCAACCCCGAGGAAGACAAATACGAGGTACTGAAGACACTTGCGGCCAAGAGACGTCACCTGGAAGTTTGGATATGGGTGACCGTCGTTTCGGTGCTGCTTGTCATGGTCGGGGCCTTTTACCTGTACCAGTGGAGCACGAGGGGATCCGAGACAGCGGATGAGGAGGCGTCTCCTGCCGCGAAGATCGAGGCCGCCGGGGAATCTCGGAGCGCCACCAGCGAAATCCCCGTACCGGCAAGCGGTGACACCGCCGTCGAAGAGGAACAGAAACCACCGGAGGCAGAGATCGCACCACCGGCAGATCTTTCGACTGAGGTTCGAACACCAGAGACGGGGCAGGCACCTGCAGGGGTGAGCCAGCCGGCGGTCGCAGCCGAGCAGCCGGCGATACAAAGAGAACAGCCTGCGGTCGAGGCAAAGCGGCCGGAAGAGACCGCCGCTCCCGATATGACCGCTTCCCCTGCGGAGAAACCGTATACCCTGGTAATAGAGGCATCGGAACTGACCTGGATACAGATAGACAGAGACGGAGAGCCTCCTTTCGAGGTCATGCTGAGACCGGGCGAGCGGAACATCCAGAGGGCGTCGGAACGATTCGTCCTGCTCATCGGCAATGCCGGAGGAGTGGATATCCGCTTTCAGGGAAGATCGCTCGGTCCCCTGGGGAACCATGGGCAGGTCGTCCGCCTGACGCTCCCTCCAGGCGAGTGAAAGAGGCATTGACACACAGAGCCGTATGTTTTAAAGAGAGGCACTGAGAGGTGAATCGAATATGTTCGGAATAGGCATGCCCGAGTTGGTGATCATACTGGTCATTATCCTCATCATCTTTGGTGCGGGGAAGCTCCCCGAAATAGGGGGGGCCATCGGCAAGGGTATCAGAAACTTCAAAAAATCCTTCCAGGAGACCGACGAGGTGGACGATACCCACGATCCCAAGAAGATCAAGGAAGACAAACAATAAACGCCCCACAGCGTGCGGCTGCGGGGCGTCGCGCCAATCCGTCATCCAACGAGAAAGCCCCTCCTAAAAGGGGACATCATCTTCAGGCACCATCGAACCGGCGGAGGGGCCACTCCCGGGCCCTTCTGACTGATATCCGCCCTGTTCTTTGCGCTCCAGCATCTGCATGTTGGAGGCAACGATCTCCGTGGTGTAACGTTTGTTCCCGTCCTTGTCGTCCCAAGTCCTCGTCTGCAACCGGCCTTCTATGTAGACCAGCCTCCCCTTGGCCAGGTAATTGCCGCATATCTCGGCCAGCTTTCTGAACGTGACGATCCGGTGCCACTCCGTCTTCTGAACCCGCTCCCCGTTCTTGTCCTTCCACTGCTCATCGGTGGCCAGATTGAAATTGGTTACCATGGTCCCATCCTGGGTATACCGCACCTCCGGATCTCCTCCCAGCCTTCCGATCAGTATTACCTTGTTAACCATTCGCCTCTCCTCGTAAAGGTCTGTGTGCACCGTAGTACATAACGCGTGCCACTGTCAAATGAATTATCCTGCCGGCATGGAAATCCCACATTTCCGATTGACTTCGCCGGCATTATTCAGTACAAAAATTGCGCACATCCGTCGCTTGCACTCCGGATTTACCGGGAGTGCGATGGTTATCCGCACCACTCTCGGGAAGGGGGAAGGGGACCGTTGAATCTTTGGGAAGGGATCCTGCTGGGGGCAGTTCAGGGATTGACGGAGTTTCTCCCGGTAAGCAGTTCCGGCCACCTGGTGATCGTACAGAGTCTCATACAGGGATTTCGGCAGCCGGGGGTGCTGTTTGATGCCATGTTGCATTGCGGGACGCTCCTGGCGGTCACGTTCTTTCTGAGGAGAGAGATTTGGGAGATCCTGACCGCGCTGATCCCGTCCGGATGGTCCCGTGAACATCGCGATGACACGCAGGTGAGCGCCTCCAGGAAAATGGCCCTCTATATCGTCATTGCAACGGCATGCACCGGGACTATAGGCTTTCTATTTGAAGAGAGGATCCACCGTCTCTTCACATCCCCCGCGACGGTTTCTTTCATGCTCCTCATCACCGGCACCCTGCTGTTCATATCCGACCGGTTCCGGGGGTACCGGGGGGAGAAGGAAATGAACATGACCGATAGCCTCGTCATCGGGATCGTGCAGGGAATGGCTCTGATCCCGGGAATATCCAGATCCGGCGCCACGATAACCGTCGGCATTTTCAGGGGTCTCGACGGGGCAGCCGCCGCCCGGTTTTCATTCCTCATCTCCATTCCCGCCGTCCTGGGGGCCCTGTGTCTGGAACTGAGGTACTTGGAGGCGGTTTCTCCGTCCGATATGGCGATATACCTTGCTGGGATGGCCACCGCCGCCGTGACGGGCTTCCTCACGCTGGGGCTTCTGCTCTCCGTCATCAGAAAGCGGAGACTGAGCATCTTTGCCTGCTACTGCTGGATCCTGGGAATTTCAACGTTGATTATTCGAATGATTTGATCTAGTCTTATTGAAGAGCAGGGGTATGGATGTGGGCAAGAAAGACACCGGCAGAGCAGGAACGAGGATGAAGGAGATAGCGGGGGTCATCTCCATCGCCCTTGCCGTCTTCGTATTTCTGTGCCTCTTTTCATACAACCCCCACGACCCCTCTTTCACACACTATGTGGCGGGAAAGGTGAAGATAGCGAATTACGGCGGTCTTGTGGGTTCTTACCTTTCCGACAGCCTGCTCAGGGTCTTCGGAATCACTTCGTACCTCTTTCCCGCGGTACTCGCCCTTTTCTCCTTCAGGCTCTTTCTCGGCGGCGGATTCGGGGTAGCCGTCTCCTCCGTCCTGGGTTTCATAGGTCTCATCTTTGCCACATCGGCGCTCCTGGCGGCGCGGCACGGAGCCGTCTCTTTCTCCGGGATCGAACTCAACCCTGGAGGACTGCTCGGGAAGATTTCGCTCGGGATACTCTATTCCGGTCTGAATCGGATAGGGACCGACATCCTTCTGGTCGTCACGCTGCTAATTTCCCTCATGGTGACGCTCGACGTCTCGCTCGTGGCAGCGGTCAGGAAAATTACAATTCTGTTGTCGGCAGCGTTCCTGAGATTGAGGACCTTCGCCGTGGTCGGCATGGGAAGAATGCGCAGAAAGAAGGCCGTCACGAGGAAAAAACCCCAGATCGCAAAACGCGCGCCGATTATCTCCGATGAGGGGGGGGAAAAGGAGGAGCCCCGGAAGGACGAGCAGATTTCCTTTGGATTTCTGCAACCCGAAGGTACGTTCAGGCTCCCCGCCGTCGATCTCCTCGACAAGGTGGAGGTCACGAACACGCGGATGAAGCGGGAGAGCCTCATCATGAACTCCCGCATCCTCGAGAAAAAACTGGCGGATTTCGGAGTGGAAGGAACGGTCACGGAGGTAAAACCCGGCCCGGTGGTGACCATGTACGAACTCGAACCGGCGGCCGGCGTCAAGATCAACAAGATCACCAACCTCTCCGATGATCTGGCCCTCGCACTGAAGGCGCAGAGCATCAGGATCGTGGCGCCCATCCCCGGAAAAGCGGCCATCGGTATCGAGATTCCCAACCCGGAGAGGGAATCCGTATACCTCAGGGATGTCCTCGACAGCGAGGAGTTTCTGGAATCGAAACACCGTCTTCCAATAGCCCTGGGGAAGAATATCACGGGGAGAACGGTGATCGCCGATCTCGCCGCGATGCCGCATCTCCTGATCGCAGGGACCACCGGCTCGGGGAAGAGCGTCTCCCTCAATGCCATGATATGCAGCATCCTGTTCAAGGCCACGCCGGACGAGGTCAAGTTCATCATGATCGATCCGAAGAGGCTCGAACTGTCGGGATACGAGGGGATACCGCACCTCCTCCATCCGGTGGTGGTCGATCCCAAGGAGGCATCGCAGGCGCTCAAGTGGACCGTTGATGAGATGGAACGCCGGTATGCCGTCATCGCCGGAGCGGGCGTCAAGAGCATCGAGCGGTATAACCGGCTGATCGAAAAGCAGCAGGAAGCTCTCAGAAAACAACTCTCAGGATCCGCCACTCCTGTCTCCGGGGAAGAGGGCGAAGCGGTTTCCGAGAAGCTCCCCTATATCATTGTCATTATTGATGAGCTTGCCGACCTGATGATGGTGGCGCAGAGAAACGTGGAGGCCTCCCTTGCACGCCTCGCACAGATGGCCCGGGCGGCGGGGATACACCTCATCCTGGCCACCCAGCGCCCCTCCGTAGACGTCATCACCGGTATCATCAAGGCCAACTTTCCCACGCGGATATCGTTTCAGGTGTCGTCGCGGGTGGATTCGAGGACGATACTGGACGAACTGGGTGCCGAAAAGCTCCTCGGAGCGGGGGATATGCTGTTCGTCCCGCCGGGAACATCAAAACTGGTGCGTATCCACGGCGCCTTCGTTTCCGACGGGGAAATCTCGAAGATCGTGAGGTTTGTAAAGGGACAGCGGGCGCCCCGGTATGACGAGTCGATATCCTCCTACACCCCGGATGCAAAGGAAGGAGAGGGGGCGGACGACGAGTTCGATGAAAAGTACGACGAGGCGGTCGAGCTGGTTACCGACCTGGGACAGGCCTCCATATCTCTGGTTCAACGGTACCTGAAGATCGGGTACAACCGGGCTGCCCGTATCGTGGAGAAAATGGAGGTGGAAGGTGTCGTGGGCCCCTCCGATGGCGCCAAACCGCGGAAGATACTGGCCGGAAAGCTCCCCCGCTGACGTGAAGAACACCATCCATATCATCAGCCTGGGATGTCCCAAGAACCTGATCGATTCTGAAGTGATGGCCGCCGCCCTCGCCGAGGAAGGTTTTACACTTATTCCCTCTCCCGAAGACGCACAGGTCATCATCATCAATACCTGTGCCTTCATCCTTCCGGCGCAGGAGGAATCGATCGATGAGATCTTCCGGATGGCGCAAATGAAGCGGGAGGGGAGCTGCCGGCACCTGGTGGTGGCCGGCTGCCTCCCCCAACGGTACGGGAGCCTCCTCGAGGCAGAGATCCCCGAGGTCGATCTCTTCCTGGGGACGGGAGAGATCCCCCGCATAGCCACGCACATCGCCTCTCTCGAGAACAAGGCGGGGCCGGGACATCGATCCTTCATCGGCAACCCCGATTTTCTCATGAACTCCTCCCACCGGCGTCTCCTGGCCACGCCCCCGCACACCGCCTACCTCAAGATCGCCGAGGGGTGTGACAACCGCTGTTCCTACTGCGTGATCCCCACCGTCCGGGGAAAATTCAGGAGCAGGGAGATGAACGATGTCCTCCGGGAGGCCGAACTGCTCGCCGGGGGGGGCGTGAAGGAGATCATCCTGACGGCCCAGGAGACCACCCGGTACGGGCAGAATATCGGTGCAACGCCTCGTCTCCCGGATCTGCTCCGGGAGATGGCACGGATCGAAGGGATCGAGTGGATCAGGCTCCTCTACACCCACCCGGCAAATCTCGATGCTGATCTCTTCCGGATGATCCGCGATCTCGAAAAGGTGTGCAACTATATCGACATCCCCGTGCAGCACATCGACGACGAGATCCTCGTCGCGATGAACAGGAGAGGCGACAGCGGCCTGATACGGGAGGCGATAGCGCATGCCCGGGAGATCATCCCCGGCGTTACCCTGAGGACGTCGCTGATCGTGGGTTTTCCCGGCGAGACGGAGGAGGCGTTTGACCGGCTTCTTGCCTTCGTGAAGGAGGCCCGATTTGATCATGTGGGTGTCTTCGAATACTCGAAGGAGGAGGGAACCGGGGCCGCGAAGCTTCCCGGCCATATCCCGTCGGAGGTCAAGCGGCTCAGAAGGGGGATTATCATGGAGGAACAGGCGGAGATTTCCCGTCAGATCAATCAGGCACTTGTTGGAAAGGCGGCGGCAGTGGTCCTGGAGGAACCATCCGACCTCCCGGGGTATGACTACATCGGGAGATCACAGAGACAGGCGCCCGAGATAGACGGAATCACGTACGTGAAAGGGACCAAGAGGGACATCGGGGATATCGTGACGTGCACGATCACCTCGGGGGCTGACTACGACCTGTTCGCCGAAGCGGAGGCGCCGTCATGCTGAACGGGAGGCATACATGAGAATACGCTCAAGGGATATCAGCGGTGTGAGGTAAAACCATGATCGTCATGAAATTCGGCGGGACGTCGATAGAGGACATCGATTCCATCAGGAGGGTAGTGGACATTGTCCATTCCCGGCTCGACCTGCAGCCGGTGGTGGTCAATTCCGCCATGGGGAAGACAACCCGCAACTTGTTGCATATTGCACGAATCGCGGCGGGTGGCATGGATCAGGAGGCGGTCGGAGAACTGGGGTCACTCCGCGCATACCACGTCGCTCTGGCACGGGGACTCACCTCCGATTTTGAAGAGAGCGGTATCCAGCGCGACCTCGAACGATATTTCGAAGAACTCCGGGAGCTGCTGGAGGGCCTGTGCACGCTCGGGGAACTGACACCCCGCAGCCAGGACAGGATCCTCTCCTATGGTGAGCTGGTGGCAACGACAATCGTCGCATCCGCCCTCCGCCAGCGGGGGATCGATGCCCGGTGGCTGGATGCACGGGATTTCATTATCACCGACGACCGCTTTACCGGGGCCAGGCCGGTGGACGACCTCACCAGCGGCGGCATTCGAAGGGAGGTGCTCCCTGTTGTATCATCCGGTCAGATTCCAGTCATCCAGGGCTTTATCGGCTCCACGCGGAACGGAGCCACCACGACCCTGGGTTTCGAGGGCTCCGATCTGACCGCGTCACTGGTCGGGGCGGCACTCGATGTTGCGGACATCCAGATATGGAAGGACGTCGACGGGATCATGACGGCCGATCCGTCCATCTTTGCGGAGGCCCGTACCATCGAAGAGATCTCCTTCGCGGAGGCGTCGGAGCTGACCTTCTTCGGCGCGAAGGTCCTGCATCCCGACACCCTTGAGCCGGCGCGCCGCAAGGGGATCCCGGTCCACATCTATAATTCCCGGCAACCGGGTCGCAGGGGCACCATGATAACGGCGCATCCAAAGAGCGGGAGGACCGCTATCACCTCTATTACATATAAGAGGCCGGTGTGCACCGTCGGCATCGTCCCGGATGTCTCTGCTGATCCGGCGGTTTTCTTCAGGGTGCTTTTTGAAATCCTCGACAGGGAAAGGATCTCCCCTTCAGTTATGACCACGTCCAAAGGGGGGATGGTGATGGCCGTCAGCGACTCCCAGATCACGGAAGAATTGATCGATGATCTGTCGCGCCTCGGCACCGTGCATGCCTCCCGGGGCAAGGGCACCATCTCTCTGGTCGGCGAAAATATCCGGGCCGTCTCTGACTTTACCTCGCTGGTGCTGCACAATCTGGGCGGGATAGCCATCGACATGATCGCCCACGGCGCGTCGTCGATCAGTTTCACCTTTGTGGTGAACGAGGCCGACATCCCTTCCGTCGTTGCCAGGCTGCACAAGACATTCTTCGATGCCCCCGATACGCATATGGATTAGCAGGACCGCACCTTCTCGAACTGTCGATGCCGTTTCCGTACCGAAGGCCTTGCCATCTTCCGTTTGGTGCTTATCTTAGTGTGGACGGTCGGAATCGGGAAAATTGTGTTGACTTTTGATGAGAGAGATAGAATAGAGCACAATACATTTTCGAGGGCAAGGAGACGATAGGATGTTGCTGATAGAAGACCTGCAGGTGAAATTGGGGAATAAAAAGATCCTCAAGCATTTGGATCTGGAAATTCTTCCCGGTGAGACCCACATCCTGTTCGGACCGAACGGATCGGGGAAGACCTCGCTCTTAATGACGATCATGGGATATCCACAGTACAAGGTTACCGGCGGAAAAATCATGTTCAAGGGAGAGGATATCACGCATATGACGATCGATGACCGGGCGCGGCTCGGGATCGGGATGTCCTATCAACGCCCCCCCAGCATACAGGGCCTGAAGACGCGGAAGGTGATTGAGGCCTGTTCGCGTGATCATGTCGATGTTGATGCCCTTGCCGAAAGGGTGAACTTCACGGATTTTCTCGACCGCGACATCAACGTGGGGTTCTCGGGGGGAGAGATCAAGCGATCCGAACTCCTGCAGCTGATGGCCCAGGATGCCGATCTGGCCCTCTTCGACGAACCCGAATCCGGTGTCGATCTCGAGAACATCTCCCTGATAGGGAACACGATCAACGGCCTGCTCCAGCGGGACCCCGACGAGCCGTGCAAGGCTGCCAGATTGTGCGAGACGGCAGGCTCCTGCAAGACGGCGAAATCGTGCGAACCGGAACAATCGTCTACCCCTTTCAAGACGGTAAAACAGATGCTCGAAAGTCGCTCGAAGATGGGGTTGATCATCACGCATACGGGGTTCATCCTCGACTACGTGACGGCGGACAAGGGGCTGGTCCTCTACAACGGCGTGGTGGCGGGGAAGGGTCACCCGGCGGAGATCTTCAAACAGATCCGGAAGGTGGGATACAGGGAGTGTGCACGATGCGCAGCTTAGATGACAAGGCCCGCAAGGCGAAAGGCAAGAAGGCGGCGATCGGGCCGGACATCGACCTGGATGCCTATTCTCTCGAATCTCCGGCGCACGCCGATGTGAGGGATTTGAAAATACTTCCCCAAGCGGACAGGGAAAAGATGGCCCTTGCCGGTCTGGATATCAGCGAGGGAGAACGCGCCGGTACGTATATCCAGAAGGATGCCATCTCGATTCACTCCGGTTCGCAACAGGACGGCCTGGAGATCATCCCCATCAAGAAGGCACTGAAGGAGCTGGACTGGATACAGGACTACTACTGGAAACTGGCGTCCGTGGATACGGACAAGTATACGGCGCGCGCCCGTCTCGATCTGCAGAACGGCTATGTGATCCGGGCGCTTCCGGGGAAGAAGATCACCCTCCCGGCGCAGGCCTGTCTCTACCTCGAGAAGGAGGGATTCAACCAGAATGTGCACAACATCATCATCGCCGAGGAAGACTCGGAACTGCACATCATCTCCGGCTGTGCGAGCGCCTCTCACGTGACGCGCGGTCTCCACGTGGGGATCTCAGAATTCTATGTGAAGAAGAACGCCAAGTTGAGCTTTTCCATGATCCATCACTGGGCGGAGGACGTGGTGGTTCGTCCCCGGTCCGTGGGAATAGTCGAAAAGGGTGGCCTCTTTCTCAGCAATTACATCTGCATGAAACCAGTCAGGTCCGTCCAGTCGTATCCGACCATATACCTCGTGGGGAAGGGGGCGGTGGCCCGCTCCTACAGTCTCCTCGTCGGGAGTCCCGGTTCGGAGCTGGACGTGGGCGGGCGGATCTACCTCAAGGCGAAGGAGACGCGCGCGGAGATCGTCTCGCGGGCCATCACCAACGGGGGGAATATCATCTCCCGCGGGGATATCATCGGGGAGGTAGAGGGGGTACGTGGCCACCTCGAGTGTCACGGCCTCATCCTCAACGGGGGGCTCATGCACGCAATCCCGGAACTCAAGGGGATGGTCGACGGGGTCGAACTGTCGCACGAAGCCGCGGTCGGCAAGATCGCCCAGGACGAGATCCTCTATCTGATGTCGCGCGGTCTGACGGAGGAGGAGGCAACCGCAACGATCGTGAGGGGATTCCTGAGCATCGACATCCCCGGCCTCCCGGCACCGCTCAAGGCGGAGATCGACCATGCCGTGGATCTGAGTCAGCAGGAAGTCATGTAAATCTTACGGAGCGGCGGGACAAGCCCTCCGGAGGAGGTGCAATCACCAATGGATATGTTCGCTATTAGAACGTAATGTTCGTAAATCGCACTGCAATGTGTGCATTATGCCCCCTGTTTTATGATAATCTCCCCTTTTAGTGCTAATACCGAACACTTCGTGCAGATTCGCCCCTCAAATTTCCCTTCTACCACCGATCTTCTGCCCCGCTAGTCGAGCAAACAATTATTATTTTGCGCAACTTATCATGATCATTGAGTGGATTTCAGAGGGTATCCGGCAGGTCTCACTGTGGCACCTTTGTTGCTAGACTTGTGGGGTTGAGCTTGTAAATCCGCTTATCTGTGGTGACCGCTTCGAACGTTATCTGATACAGAGATCACTTTTCGGAAGGCTCAACGTGATTTTTCGGAACCCGAAGGCATCGGCTTCGCAGGTTTCCTACACCTCGACGGCCCTGTTCCGGTTGGCCCGGATTCGATAAAAGGAGAAAAGAAGAGATGAGCACGTTCAGCTACAACCAGGAGGGCCTGAACAACCTCCACATTGAGGATACCACCCTCCTGGACCGTGTGGTCGATTTCGAGTCGGCACGCGAGGCCCACCTCAGAAAACCCAAGGGCAAGATCGACAAGAGAATATCCCTCAACGAGGCGGTGGCCGAGTATGTGAGCGACGGCGACATCCTTTATGACTCGGGGTTCGCCTATGTCCGTACCTGCCACCAGGCCTACTTCGAGATCATGAGACAGGGAAAGAAAGACCTGCAGGCGCTGGGGGCTCCCAACACGAATCAGAGCTACATGATCAACTACGGCGCGGTCAAATTCTCCCACAATTCCTACGTGGGAGCGGAGATGCGCGGAACAGACCGCAACTACTCACGCCAGCTTAAAGAGGGAAATGTCACGATCCTCTCAGAGTGGAGCCACGGAGGGGTCGCCCTGGGACTCAAGGCGGCGCAGCTCGGCGCCCCCGGCCTGTTCAGCAAGCAGATGCTCGGCTCTGACATCATGAAGTACAACCCCTACGTCAAGACAATGCAAAACCCGATGCGGGACGATCACGATCCGGTGGCCTTCATTCCCGCCCTCTACCCCGACGTGGTCTTCATACACGTTCAGGCGGCGGACAAATATGGGAACGCATACATTTATGGGCCGGTGGTCAATGATACCGCCGTGGCGGCGGCCTCCCGGAAGGTGATCATCACGGCGGAAGAAATCGTCCCGGAGATCGGCCTTCGGTACAACAAGAAAGGCGTCGTCATCCCCTTCATCTACGCGGACGCCGTGGTCGAGCTCCCCTTCGGCGCCGTGCCGGGGAACATGCCGGGGTACTACTACTGGGCGCGCCAGTGGTGGGAAAAGGCCCTGCGTTACGGCAGCACGAGCGAAGAACGCTTCAGGGAATTCAACGACGAGTGGATGATCAACACCAAGGATCAGTTCGAATTCGTCGAGAAGCTCGGAGGGGCAAAATGGATCGCCGAGGCGCGCCGCCAGACGAAGGCCGCGGAGGGTGAAAATGAAGATATCGATTTCACCTACCAGGAATATACGCTTGAGACGGATACGGGAATCTACTACTGACAGGAGAAATCTCTTATGAAAAGTGACGCGCCAGCGAATCCTCTGGAGATGCTGGCATATTTTATATCGTTGCAGATACAGGATTCCACCGTTGTGTACGTGGGAACAGGGCTCCCCATGGTGGCGGCCATACTCGCTCGGAAGACCCATGCGCCCCATATCACGATGGTGTACGAATCAGGCGGACAGGATCCCATCCCGGGCGATATGCCCTGGTCGGTGGGGGATCCCTTCACCTGGCGGAAGGTCGCCGTGCTCCAGGAGATGGCCTACTCATTCGGCCAGGCGGCCAACGGGTACGTCGATATCGCGTTTCTCGGCTTCGCCCAGGTCGACATGTTTGGGAATGTAAACACGCACCATATCGGGAAAGAGCTGACCAACCCGAAGGCGCGCCTGACGGGATCGGGAGGAAACAACGATCTGTCTTCGCTCACGGAGAACATGGTGCTTGTCGGACTCCAGACGCCGGAGCGGTTTCCGGAAAAGGTCGATTTTATTACATCCGTGGGATATCTCAAGGGAGGAGACTCGCGCAGGAAGGCGGGACTCATCGGCAAGGGGCCCCTGGCGGTAGTCAGTCAGTGGGGGATTTACGATTTTGAACCCGTGACAAAGCGCATGCGCATCAAATCGCTCACGCCCGGCATTCCCTTTGAGATCGCCCAGCAGTCAACGGGGTTTGAACTGCTGAGACCGGAGGGGGAGATTCCCGAAACCCCCATGATCCCTTCCGACATCCTTGCCGTCTTGCGCACGGAAGTGGATCCGGGCGGGGTTTTCACCACGATGCCATCGTAAGGAAAAGGTGCTCCGGCAAAAGGGCCGGCGCGCTTCAATAGTAAGTACGATGCAGTATGAAAGGAGAGAAAGACAATGGTAAGAAAATTAAGATTTAGCGTGTTTGTCGTTGCGGCACTTGCCCTGACGCTCTGCTTCCCGTCCGCCGGGACGAGCGCCGTTCCGTCGGGAGAACCGATCGTGATCGGGTACGCAGGGATGGTGCTCTCGCCGGGCACGAGGCCCTGTATGGCCATCCAGAAACTGGCTGTCGAAGAAATCAACGCGGCGGGCGGCGTCCTCGGGCGTCCGCTCAAATACGTGATCGCCGACAACAAGGGCGCCACGTCGCTGACGGTCGAGGGTTGCCGGCGTCTGCTCCTCGAAGAGAAGGCAAAGTTCATCTTCGTCGAGGGACGCACCGAGATCTGCCTTGCGGCACAGGAGAACGGCGCGGCGATGTTCAAGGACTATCCCCACATCATGATCTTCAACGGTCCCATGGGGATGGAACTGACCGACCGGGTGGTCGACGAGTACGAGAAGTACAAGTTCTGTTTCCGTGACTGGGATCCGGAGCCCTCTCAGTACGCCCAGATGAGATACTTCTTCGACAGCGCGTACCACCGGATGATGCCGAAGATGAAAAAGGTGGCCATGCTCTGGGAGGACCTCGAGTGGACCAAATCGTACCGTCAAGGAATCCCCTCACTCGGCCTGCCTCCGTGGGAAGAGATGATGGAGAAGGAATTCGGGTACGAGGTCGTCTACAGCAAGAACGTCAAGCCGCGGGGGACGATGTACCTGCCCATCTTCCAGCAGATCGCCATGAAGAAGGCCGACTTCATCCTGTATATCAGCTCCTGGTTCACTGACACGGAATCCTTCGCCAAGCAGTGGGCTGATTCGGCCTCACGGAATATCTCCTGCAGCGTCTACGGTGGTGTCTCGCAGACCTCAGATTTCTGGAAGCTGACGGGCGGGAAGTGCCTGGGTATATTCGGCAGCTATGGCGAAAACATGATTCCGCTGACGGAGGAGAACATCCCTCTGGTCAAAAAGATGCAGCAGCACAACATCCCTGCCCAGCAGCACGTCCACCTGGCCTACGCGGACATCTACTTCATCAAGAAGGTGATCGAGACGGCGGGTGGCGTCGATGACATCGACAAACTGATAAAGGCGATGGAGACCACGGAGACCATCTACTCGCTGGGCAAGATGGCATATGAGCAAAAACGGATCAAACCGTACTTCCACTCCAAGGTCAGGGTCGACCCGGAGAACCCCTACAAGACCTATCCCGGCGTATTCATCCAGCCGATTGTTCAGTGGCAGAACGACGGGAAGATCGTGTACGTGGGAGGCTCCTGCCCGGAGAATGAACCCCTTTACGAAAAGATCGGGATGGGGAAACCGGAAAATTACGTCTTTCCGGCCGAACTGAGAAAGAGGGAGAAGAAGTAATTCGTTCCCCCTATAACGCCGGGTTATCGAAACAGGCCCCGCCGTAATCCGGTGGGGCCTGTTTTTTTCATTCGACGCCGTCGTGGCACATGCCCTCATCTGTTGCATCCGCACGGGAAGAGGGTGCAACCGGATGGGAAAACATTGTTCTTGACGGGTGGGGTGATTTTCACTAACATAGGTTGATAGCAGTTCCGCATGGGCCGGTTTTCGGCTGCGGGCGGAGAATCGCGGGAGGTAGACGGAAGTGGACACGAAGAGATATGAGTTGAATGTCCAGCTCGCCCAGATGTTGAAGGGCGGAGTTATCATGGACGTCGTCAGCGTCGAACACGCGAAGATCGCCGAAGAGGCCGGGGCCGTTGCGGTCATGGCCCTGGAGCGTGTTCCCGCGGATATTCGCAAGGAAGGCGGGGTCGCCCGCATGTCCGACCCGGCGCTCATCGCACAGATCAAGGAGGCGGTATCGATACCGGTCATGGCCAAGGCGCGCATCGGCCATTTCGTCGAGGCCCAGATCCTGGAGGCCCTGAAGATCGATTATATCGACGAGAGTGAAGTTCTGACTCCCGCCGATGAGGAGTGTCATATCGACAAGACCCGCTTCGCGATCCCCTTCGTATGCGGGGCCCGCAACCTGGGAGAGGCCCTGCGACGCATCGCCGAGGGAGCGGCCATGATACGCACCAAGGGAGAAGCGGGTACCGGAAACGTGGTTGAGGCGGTCCGCCACATCAGGGCGGTGAATCGCGAGATCAGACAACTCGTCAATATGCCGGTGGAGGAGGTCACCGGGTTCGCCAAGACCAGTGGATTCCCCTATGAACTTGCCCTCCAGGTTCGCAAGCTGGGCAGACTGCCCGTGGTCAACTTCGCGGCTGGCGGTATCGCGACGCCTGCGGATGCGGCCCTGATGATGCAACTGGGATGCGACGGGGTCTTCGTCGGGTCCGGGATATTCAAATCGGAAGATCCGGCAAAACGCGCCAAGGCGATCGTCAAGGCGACGGCATACTATAACGACCCGGCAAAGGTCCTGGAGGCCTCGATGGGGCTGGGGAGTGCCATGCCGGGAATCGAAATCTCGGATATCCCGGAGACACAGATACTGGCGACGCGCGGATGGTAACGCCCGGGGGACGCACAGGGGGAGACGCCATCGGCGTGCTCGATCTGCAGGGGGATGTTGCCGAACATCTCGACCATCTGGAGCGTCTTGGTATCGCCGCCGTTCGGGTAAGACATTCCTCGGATCTCGTTCGCCTCGCAGGGTTGATCATACCGGGGGGCGAAAGCACCTGCCTCGCACGGCTTCTGGATATCTTCGGGATCAAAGATCGGATACTCCAAGAGTTTCAGCGCGGGATGAAACTCTGGGGGACATGTGCGGGGGCGATCCTCCTCGCCGACAGGGTCGTCGATGAAGAGCCCTTTCTTGCCCTTATCGACATCGAGATCCAGAGAAACGCCTTCGGCAGCCAGCTGGACAGCTTCGTCTCAGAGGCCCTGATCCCCCGCGTGGCACCGGAGCCGATGCCCCTCACCTTCATCCGCGCCCCGAAGATCACCCGTGTCGGGAAGGGTGTCGATGTGCTGCTCAGACAGGATGGGTACATCGCGGCCGCGGAAACTCCTGATATCCTCGTGACGGTCTTCCACCCCGAGCTGACCCCCTCTTTTGCGTTCCATCGCTACTTCACCCTGAAGTGCGGCCTTACCCCCTCCCCGAATCACGCCTTTCCCCTGACCGATTCCCCGTGGGACAGCAGGAGCTGGACCCGGTATACCCGTCTCGTCTCGTGAGGCATCTCAAAAAGACCGGACCCCGTGTGCCGCTGACAATTCTTCGAATCATGGCGTGACAAGGTACGATAAATACAGTATAAAGAGATCAATGGAGCCGCTAGACACAAGATGTCCGGAAAAACGGCATCGGGCTCCCTATAGGAACAAGGGTATAGGGCATAGAAATGGATTCGAGGCTCAGTCCCAGAGATGAGGAGGTCACATTATGATTTTTAACGAGGAGTTCGAGACACTGCCCCGAGAGGCACTGGAGGCCCTTCAGCTGAAGAGGCTTCAGCAGGTGGTCCGGCGTGCCTATCACACGGTGGGATTCTACAAACGGTCGTTCGACGAGGTGGGCGTGGTGCCCGACGACATCAACACCCTTCACGACATCATAAGACTCCCCTTTACGGTCAAGCAAGACCTCAGGGATAATTACCCCTTTGGCCTGTTCGCGGTCCCGATGAGCAATATCGTGAGACTCCACGCCTCCTCCGGCACCACCGGGAAGCCGACGGTCGTGGGGTACACCCGCAGGGATATCGAGACGTGGTCGAATCTGATGGCACGCTCATTCGTGGCGGCGGGGCTGACCAGCAACGACGTGATACACAACGCTTACGGCTACGGCCTGTTCACGGGGGGACTCGGGGCCCACTATGGCGCGGAGAGGCTCGGCGCAAGCGTGATCCCGATGTCCGGCGGAGGCACGAAGAAACAGATCATGATCCTCCAGGACTTCGGGCCGACGGCCATCTGCTGCACGCCGTCATATGCCCTCTACCTCGCCGAGCAGGGCGAGGAGATGGGAGTGGACATGCGATCCCTCCGGCTGCGGGTGGGGATCTTCGGTGCCGAGCCGTGGAGCGAGAGGATGCGCCAGGAGATAGAAGAACGGCTGGGGATCACGGCCCTCGACATCTACGGGCTCTCGGAAATCATCGGTCCCGGCGTGGCGATGGAGTGCACGGAGGGACGAAACGGCCTGCACGTCTTCGAGGACCATTTCATCGTGGAGACGATCAATCCCGATACGGGGGAATGTGTCCCACCAGGCGAGGAGGGGGAACTGGTCTTCACCACCCTCACCAAGGAGGCATTCCCTCTGATCAGGTACCGGACGAGGGACCTGTCCCGCCTGATGGAAGAGCCGTGCAAGTGCGGGCGGACACACGTCCGCATGGCCCGCGTATCCGGACGCAGCGATGACATGCTCATCATACGGGGAGTAAACGTGTTCCCCTCGCAGATAGAGAGCGTCCTCCTCGCCATAGAGGGACTCGAACCCCACTACCAGCTTATCGTGGAACGGGAAGGGACACTGGATACCCTGGAGATACAGGTCGAGATGAGCGAGGATCTGTTTTCCGACGAGATCAAGACCCTCCAGAATATCGAGAAGCGCATCACGAAGGACATCAAGGATTACCTTGGGGTCACCGCGAAGGTAAAACTGGTCGGCTCCAAGACCCTGGAACGGTCCGAGGAGAAGGCGCAGAGGGTTATCGACAGGCGCACACTCTAAAGAAAAGGAGGAGCTTCAGACATGAAGGTAGAGCAAATTTCCATATTTCTGGAGAACAAGCCCGGTGGACTCGAACATGTAACCAGGGTGCTGGCGGATGCGGACATCAACATCAGGGCACTCTCCCTTGCAGATACCTCGGATTTCGGCATCCTGCGGCTCATCCTGAATAACACAAACACGGCGGAAAAGGCACTGCAGGACGAGGGGTTCACGGTCAGGCGCTCCGATGTCGTGGCGGTGGAGATCCCCGATCGCCCGGGAGGCATGCACGGCATCTCGAAGGTCCTCGCAGCCGAGAACGTCAATGTCGAGTACGCGTACGCCTTCGTGGAGAGAAGCGGCGAGAACGCCATCATCATATTCCGTTTCGACGACATCGACAGGGGGATCAAGGTCCTCCTGGAAAACGGATTCACGGTGCTGCCCGGTGAAAAGGTCTACCGCCTCTAGAAAGGGGGGACAACGCACCGGCATCACCATCTCCGGAGCATGCCGTCATACCCTTTCCGGCGAAAGCGCGTGAAAACACCGAGGACCCTATTGACATGGGCACTTTTTGATGGTAGGTGACACCGAAAAACCGTTACAAGCAACATGGGTGGCGCATGGGTACGGGAAAAGAGCGATTGAGAAGGTGGCGGGAGCGCAACAGGGCGGAAGGGAAACAATCCTTTACCGTGATGCTCTCGCGGGAGGCCAAGGATGTCTTGTACGAACAGAAACGGGTCTCGGGAGAAAGCTACTCCACGATCATTGAACAGGCCCTCCTGCACCCCAGAAAGAGGACCGGCATTCCTGTAACAGGTCAGCATGTACCGCAGAGGACCAAGATACTGATAGACGAAGACGGCGTACTGCGGGGGGAGATCCAACGGCACGAGGGATACGGACAGAGGATCACCATCGAAGACGACACCCAACTGAGCAAGGGATTCATACCGAGGCTCTTGAAACGATCCAACAGCAAGCCCTACAAGCTCAAGAAGTGATGGGGCTCCAACGGCACAAACCCCTCAGTGAGGATCCCTACCGTCCCGCTCATCTTCACGGAATGCCTTCCTCATCTTATACCATTTCTCCAGCCTGTCTCGTATGACCTTCTCATACCCCCTGGAGGTCGGCGCGTAGTAAGTCCGGCCTTGCAGCTTCTCCGGAAGATATTCCTGGGGGACATGGGCGTCCGGGAAATTGTGGGCGTATTTATACCCCTTGCCGTATCCCAGGTTCTTCATCAGCCGTGTCGGAGCGTTTCTTATGGGCAGAGGGACGGGAAGAGAACCCGTCTCCCGGATGTCCGCTCTCACCTTGCCGAAGCCGGTATAGAGGGCGTTGCTCTTCGGCGCGGTTGCCAGATATACTGCGGCCTGCGCGAGGGCAAGGTCTCCCTCCGGAAGCCCGACACACTGGAACGCATGGAGGGCGGAAACCGCAACCCCCAGGGCAGCCGGGTCGGCGTTTCCCACATCCTCGGAGGCAAAACGGATCATCCGGCGGAGGATGAAGAGGGGGTCTTCACCGGCCTCGAGCATCCGCCCCAGCCAGTAGAGGGCGGCATCCGGATCGCTCCCCCTGAGGCTCTTGTGGAGGGCCGATATCAGGTTGTAATGTTCCTCTCCCTTCTTATCGTACCGAAGGGCCCTCCTCTGAAGGGCCTCTTCCACCGTCGCAAGGGTAATTCTCCCCCCCTCTTTGACAAGAGATGCGGCTGCCTCCAGATTGTTGAGCGCCGTGCGGGCGTCTCCGTCCGCCGTCCATACCATGTGGTCGAGGGCATCGTCATCCACCGACAGGGAGAGGGCACCGAGGCCGCGTTCGCCATCATGCACCGCGCGCCGCAGGATGGCGGAGAGTTCTTCGGGGGCATACGGTTCGAGGACCATGACGCGCGCCCGGGACAGGAGGGGCGAGATGACCTCGAAGGAGGGGTTCTCGGTGGTGGCGCCGATCAGGGTGATCAGGCCGCTTTCCACATGGGGAAGAAAGGCGTCCTGCTGCGCCTTGTTGAAACGGTGTATCTCATCGACGAACAGGATGGTCCTTTTCCGGTGATGGCGAAGCTGCGTCTTCGCCTCTTGTATGATCGCCTTGATCTCCTTGACCCCGGCGAGAACGGCGGAGATAATCTCGAAGTGCGACTTCGTCTCATGGGCGATGATCCGTGCCAGGGTCGTCTTCCCGGAACCCGGCGGACCCCAGAAGATCACAGAAAAGAGGTTGTCCTCGGCAATGGCGCGGCGAAGCAGGCTGTCAGGACCGATGAGACGGGCCTGCCCCTCAAAATGATCGAGGGTTTCAGGCCGCATCCTGTCCGCAAGGGGGCGGGCAATCGTTTCCGCTTCCGCGGGCTTCTCGTCAAACAGGTCCATGAATGCGCCCCTCAAGAATCCATTCCCATACCATTCGGCCGTCCCTCGGGGGCACCATACCACACTTTGAGAGAATTCTACATCTCCTTCCGCTTCCTCACGGCATCCGCTATCTCGATGATGGTAGCCATCTTGTCCTTGGGAGGGGTATTGAAAGCACGGCTCCACTCATCACCTGAGAGATGCGCCCTCAGATGCTGCTCCACAGGGATCAGTCCCTCCCAGCACCGGAGTATCATCCGGCAGGGGAGGTCACCCTGTTCGAGTCTACAGTAGGCGAAGGTGACCTCTCCTCCCAGCCGGGGACAACGCAACACCAGATGATCAAAGCGATCCATTATAATCCCTCCGGCCTGAAACGCCGGGCGACACACCGCGTCGCACAGCGTTGCAGACCATCAATACACATCCTACGGTTTCGGAAACTGACCGATCGTCTTTTTCGCCCGTTCGATCTCGTCATCCGGCAACTGATAATCGACCAGTTTGCCGGAGAGATAGGCGTCGTACGACGCAAGATCGACCAGCCCATGACCGCTCCAGTTGAAGAGAATGGTCTTCTCCTTCCCCTCCTCCTTCGCCCGTTTGGCCTCCTGAATGACCGCCGCAATGGCGTGATTCGTCTCGGGAGCGGGGATGAACGCCTCGGACCGCCCCCACTGCACCCCCGCCTCGAAGGTCTCGAGCTGATGGTACGCCCGGGCCTCGATGATTCCCTCCTTTACGAGATGACTGATAATCGGCGCCATGCCGTGGTACCTGAGCCCCCCCGCGTGGATCGGGGCCGGGACGAAATCGTGGCCGAGCGAGTACATGGCGAGGAGTGGTGTGGTCATCGCCAGGTCTCCGAAATCGTACCCGTAGGGTCCTCTGGTAAGTGTCGGACAGGACGACGGTTCCGCCGCGATGATCGCTATGTCCTTGCCGTGTATCTTGTCCCGCGCAAAGGGGAGGGCTATCCCGGCAAAATTGCTCCCGCCGCCGGCGCATCCGATCACCACGTCCGGGTAATCGCCGATCTTTTCGAACTGTTTCTGGGCCTCGAGACCGATTATCGTCTGGTGGAGCAGTACGTGGTTCAGGACGCTCCCCAGGGAATAGCGTGAATCCTCCTTGCCGACACCGTCTTCGATCGCCTCGCTGATGGCGATCCCCAGGCTCCCCGGTGAATCGGGATGCTCGGCCAGGATTTTGCGCCCCGTCTCGGTCAGGTCGCTCGGACTGGGGAAGCACTTGGCACCCCATGTCTGCATCATCAACCGCCGGTATGGCTTCTGGTCGTAGCTGACCCGGACCATGAAGACCCGGCACTCAAGGCCGAACATGTTGCAGGCCATGCTGAGTGCGCTCCCCCACTGGCCGGCACCGGTCTCGGTCGAGATCTTTTTGATGCCGAAGGCCTTGTTGTAATACGCCTGGGCGACGGCGGTATTCGGCTTGTGCGATCCCGCGGGGCTGACCCCTTCATGTTTATAGTAAATCTTCACCGGGGCATCGAGCAGTTTTTCCAGATTGTACGCCCGGTAGAGCGGGGTCGGCCGCCAGAGCATATATTTTTCCAAGACCTCTTCGGGGATATCGATCCACCGCTCGGCGCTCATCTCCTGCTCGATAAGATTCATCGGGAAGATCGGGGCCATATCCTCAGGCTTCAGGGGCTGTCCCGTCCCCGGGTGGAGGGGCGGGCTCATCGGGGTCGGCATATCGGCCATAATATTGTACCACTGCCTCGGGATCTCGTCCTCATGCAAAAACACCTTTACCTGTCTCATACCATCTCCTCCTCATGTAGTAGTAAACAATCACACGACAACACAAAAACAGAAACGCCATGGCGAAATCCCATGGCGTCTCATGAACAAACAAAAGGCCGCGGGATCATCCGCCCACGGCCGGCATACGCTTCGGCGTCTACGTGGGCAGATCCATCCAGACCCGCCACCACCAGAAACCGTTTTCCGTCTTCCCGAACACCATTGTATCCATCTCCTGCCGGATTGTTTCTATGCATAGAAACACAGGTATGGCCAATTGTCAAGTCAAAAATTACCGAAACAAACCTGAAGCGGAAAGAGATACTCTTCCCGAAAGATATTTGACGAAGATGCACTTTTTGAGTATAAGTCTGAGTCCTGTTCGAGAATCTTCAGGAGGAGGAAGGCATGGTCAGAATACTCCTGATCGGGAACGGCGCCAGAGAGCATGTGATTGCAGAGACGGTCAAACGCTCATCCCACGACACCGCGCTATTTTCCTTCATGAAATCAAACAACCCCGGGATCGCATCCCTTTCAGACGACGTAGTGTCGGGAAGCTACGACAACCGGGAGGGAATCGCCCGGTTTGCGAAGAAACACGGGGTCGAGTTTGCAATCGTCGGCCCGGAAGACCCCCTGAACAACGGTATTGTCGATTCCCTGCAAAAGGAGGGGATCCCCTCCGTCGGTCCGCTGAAGAGTCTGGCACGGCTGGAGACGTCAAAGGTCTTCACGCGGAATCTCCTTGAAAAATACGGCATCCCCGGGAACCCCCGCTTCCGGACCTTCTCATCCATCGAGGGGATAGAATCGTTTATCGGGGGCCTCGACGGCATCGTCATCAAACCGGACGGTCTCACCGGCGGCAAAGGGGTCATGGTCCAGGGAGATCACTTTCAGACCAAGGAGGAGGCCATCGAGATCTGCGGAAAGATCCTCGATGCACACTCGTCGGTGATCGTCGAGGAGAAATTTGAAGGAGAGGAATTCTCACTCCAGTGCCTGTGCGACGGGAAGACGGTCGTGGCGACTCCTCCCGTGCAGGATCACAAGAGGAGATTCGTCGGCGATCGGGGTCCGAACACGGGGGGGATGGGGTCGTACTCCCTGGAGGATCATGTGCTCCCCTTCCTGAAAGAGGAGGATATTGCTCAGGGAATCGCAATTACGCGCCGGGTCGCGGAGGCGATCCACCGGGAAACCGGCGAATACTACAAGGGGATCATGTACGGCGGATTCATCGTGACGCGGGAGGGGGTCGGGCTGCTCGAGTACAACGCCCGGTTCGGCGACCCGGAGGCGATGAATATCCTCCCCCTGCTGAAGACTGATTTCGTTGATATCTGCCGGGCGGTCATCGACGGGACCTTGGAGGATTTGACGATAGAGTTTGAGCACAAGGCCACGGTCTGTAAATACATCGTCCCCAAGGGGTACGGCCTTCCGGCGGACCATCCCGACGCGCGCTCCACCTCCGCGAGGATCGAGGTCGCCGATACGGGGGGTGCTCGGTTATATTACTCTTCCGTCGACAAGCGCGAGGACGGCCTCTATATGACGACGTCACGGGCGATCGGGGTGGTGGGAATCGCTGATACCCTCGATGCCGCCGAGCGGATGGCAGAGGGGGCGATTGCGGCGGTCAAAGGGCCGATAGACCACCGGCCGGATATCGGGACACGGGCGCTGATAGACAAGAGAATCAAACACATGAAAGGGATACGGGAATAACACAAGATGAGCAGGATACAGAAGGCACTGTTAAGCGTAACGGACAAGACGGGAATCGTCGATTTTGCAAGGGAGCTCAAAGAGTTCGGTGTCGAGATACTCTCCACGGGGGGAACGGCTGCCCAGCTCCGACAGGCCGGTCTCGATGTCACCGACGTCTCCGAATACACGGGGTTCCCCGAGATGATGGACGGCAGGCTGAAGACCCTCCATCCCAAGATCCACGGCGGTCTCCTCGCCCTGCGGGACAATGAGGGACACATGCAGGCGGCCAGAGAGCACGGCATCGGCATGATCGACATGGTCGTCATCAATCTCTACCGGTTTGAAGACACGGTGGCCAAGGAGGGGTGCACACTGGAAGAGGCCGTCGAGAACATAGACATCGGCGGGCCAACCATGCTGCGCGCCGCCGCGAAGAACCACCGTTTTGTGTCCGTGGTCACCGACCCGGGGGATTATCCCCGCATCATCGAGGAGATGAAGCAGACGGGTGGCGCCATCTCCGAGGCAACCAATTTCGCCCTCGCGACGAAGACTTTTCAGCTCACAGCGCGTTACGACGGTGCCATCTCCAATTACCTCGGAACGATAGACCAGGGGAAGCGGACCAAGAGATTTCCTGACACCTTTACCATGCAGTTCGACCGGGCCCAGGAGCTGAGGTACGGGGAAAATCCCCACCAGGAGGCGGCCTTCTACCGGGAAAAGAGCGCGCCCCTCTCTTCCATATCGTCGGCGCGGCAGCTGCACGGGAAGGAGCTGTCGTACAACAATATCATGGACAGCGATGCGGCATGGCAGATGGCGTGCGACTTCGATCTGCCGGCCGCGGTCATCATGAAACACTCGAATCCCTGCGGGGCGGGGACGTCGGACGGCAGTCTCAAGGACGCGTATCTCAAGGCCATGGCGACCGACCCGGTATCCGCCTTCGGCGGGATCGTGAGCTTCAACCGGCCCGTGGACAGAGAGACGGCGGAGGAACTCGCCAAGACCTTCCTGGAGGTTATTATCGCTCCCGGATTCGACAAGGACGCCCTCGACATCCTGACCGCCAAGAAGAACGTGCGGCTCCTGGAGATCCCGGCCGCTGCCTCTGGCCAGCCGCCAGGTCTCGACTTCCGGAGGATCGTGGGAGGTCTCCTCGTGCAGGATCGTGATCCGGGGAGGGACGACATCATGAAGGCGAAGGTGGTGACCAAACGGGCACCGACAGCGGCGGAATACCAGGCCCTCGATTTCGCCTGGCGGGTGGTCAAGAACGTGAAATCCAACGCCATCGTCTTCGCGAACAAGGACCAGCTGGTCGGCGTCGGCGCGGGGCAGATGAGCAGGGTGGACTCCGTCTATATCGCACAGACGAAGGCGAACTTGCCAACACAGGGGACCGTGCTCGCCTCCGATGCCTTCTTCCCCTTCAGGGACGGAGTCGACATGGCGGCGAAGGCCGGCGTGACGGCCATCGTGCAGCCCGGCGGATCGATCCGTGACGAAGAGGTCATACAGGCGGCGGACGAACACGGCATGGCGATGATCTTCACCGGCACGAGGCACTTCAGACACTAACGGCATGGAACAAGACGGTTGCACGAAGGGGGAATACGATGAGCGAGAAACGGGAAGCTATCGTCAGTATCGTCATGGGGAGTGATTCCGATCTCCCCGTCATGAAGGAGGCGGCATCCATCCTCACGGAGTTCGGGGTCACGCACGAGCTGTTTCTGACATCAGCCCACCGCTCGCCGGAGCGCACATCGACCTTCGCCCGTCAGGCGGCCGGACGGGGCATCAAGATCATCATCGTCGGAGCGGGGATGGCGGCACACCTTGCCGGCGTCATCGCCTCACAGACACCGGTTCCCGTCATCGGCGTTCCGCTCGATTCACCGGCATCCCCCCTCAGCGGACTCGACGCGCTCCTCTCCACGGTGCAGATGCCCGGGGGAGTCCCCGTCGCCACGATGGCGATCGGAGAGGCCGGGGCACGAAACGCCGCCCTGATGGCGATCAGGATCCTCGCCCTGGGCGATAAGAAACTCCGCGGACGGCTGGACGCGTATACGAAGAAGATGGCCGATACGGTCGAAAGAAAACACCAAAAATTGTAGGGATTCAGACCGTATACGTCACGGCATACCATGGTCCTTGTCATACCATCAGATCCCGACGGATCGTCCATCATCACGGCAGTGAGGATGATGCGCAGGGGGGGCGTCGTCGCCTACCCCACGGAGACCTTCTACGGCCTCGGAGCGGACATCCGTAACCAACAGGCCCTGGATAAGATATATGCCATCAAGGGGAGAAGCCTTGACAAGCCCATTCCCATCATCATCGGCAGCCGCGAGGAGCTGCCGCGATTCGCACAGGTTATCACACCGGCAGCCGAGATCCTCATGGACCGATTCTGGCCGGGCGGTCTCACCCTGCTGTTTCGGGCGGCATCCGACCTCCCCAACAGACTCACGGCCGGGACCGGAAAGATCGGCATTCGTTTGTCCAGCAATCCCATCGCCATACTCCTCGCCCAGAATCTGTCCGGCGCCATCACCGCCACGAGCGCCAACCAATCCGGAGAGCAGGAATGTACATCGGCCCGGGAGGTGATCAGTCATCTCAGTGATACGGTTGACGTCGTGATCGATGGGGGGAGGACACCGGGAGGGGCGGGGTCCACCATCGTGGACACCACCGCCGACCCGCCGGTAGTCATCAGGGAAGGAGTTATTCCTTCGTCGGAAATACACAGACAGGTAAAAACCGCTCAGAGGCCGTAACTGCGACCATGTGCACCGGCAGCGGCTACCCCTGACAGATCTTGGAAAATGCGACAAGGTTGTCTTCCTCGCCGAGGGCGATCAGTTTGTCCCCCGATTCGATCGCATACGAGGCACGCGGATTGAACACCATCTGTCCCAGCTTCTTCTTGATGGCCACTACGATCAAGCCGTACGTCTTTCGCAGTCCCGACTCTTCCAGGGTCTTGCCGACAACCGGCGATTTCTCCCGCACATCGAGTTCTTCCATCCTGAGTGCCAGGCTCTGCCTTCCTGTGGTAATCTCTATGAAGTCCAGCATAGCGGGCCGGAGGATCGCCTGCGACATCCTCATTCCGCCCACCAGGTAGGGTGATATGACCCGATCCGCCCCTGCCTTCATCAACCTGCGTTCCGATGCGTTATCTTCGAACCGGGACAGGACGTAAACATCCGGGTTCAGCTCCTTGGCGGCCAGGACAAGACAGAGATTATCAGCATCGGTAGGGATCGAAATCGCCGAAACCGACCGTGCCGAGGGTGACGATCGTCGCATAGAACGCATCCCCCGGCGATCATCCCTCCAGGATGTTGTACCCTATTGTCCCTGCGATGATTATAAAGAGAAGAAACGAAAAAGCGACCTTCAGCTTGAGTGTTGATATCACGTGGCCCTTCCCTCTGCGTTCCCTTTCCAGAAGACATTAGAGCATCACTGACTCTCTGCGGCCTCTATCCCGATCAGTTCGACGACCAGTTCACTTGCCTCCTGGGCAGGCATCGTAAACACCAGCATGAAAGGAATGCCGTCACCCGGCTTGATATCTGCATTGCGGAAATCCCTCCCGTCGGGATTGGAAAGTGCCGTGCTGATTTCATCCCCCGTCAGACTCTTCAACTCGTCATCCGTGAGGATTGTCCCGCAGTTGGATTCTTCCTGCGAGAGAACGGTCCCCGATGCATCGAGTATCTTTCCCCGGACCCGTATGCCGGAGACGGGAATCGTATTGGTATTGACCGCAGAGCCTTCAACCACCATGACGGTTTGTGCGTCCCGACCCTTGACAAACCGCTCCCCCACATCCGTCAGGGTCACCCGCAAGCCGGCAGCCCCCGCCTCAGGGGCGCCCTGTTCCTCTATGCCGGGCGCCTTCTCCGCCGCGGGAGGCACAGCCTCCTTTATTTCTTCTTTGACTGCTTCAATTTCCCCTGTATCCCTTCCTATCTCCAACAGTCTCTCCGCCAGGGGGAATACCCTGCTCGAGACCATCTCTCGCGCCTCGGGAACCAGCCACAGATAGACACCCCCCGCCAGCGCGGCAATCAGCACCAGATACAGTATCGCCTTCCCGACGAGGGCCGACAGCCTCCGTATCCTCCTTTTCCCGGTGATTCTCTCGTTATAGAGCACCTCGTCAGTATCACCGAAGGCCCACGGCTCACGTACCCGCTGCCTTTCCGGGGTTTCCTCGCCTCCCGTGATGTCGCCGCTCTCTTCGTAGGTCTCTTCCCATTTAGGTCCCTGCACGGTATCGTCAGTCTCGGCCTCTCCCACGGCGTCGCTTCGATCGTCGATGGCTTCCTCTCCGGCTGCTTCAGCCTCCGGTTTTTCGTCAATGTCGTGTAAGGCCTCGCCTTCAGCGATTTCGGCGTCACCCTTACCTTCGACCTCTTCGACGGCCTCCCCACCTTCTCCGGCCTCTTCTTCCGCGGCACTCTCGATCTCCACCTCCCCGCCGGCATCCCGGTAGGCGTCTTCCCAGGTTGGCTCCTGTTCTACATGTTCTGCTTCAGCCGCGCCGACGGCACCTTCGTCCTCTGCCCTTTCTTCGCCTTTCTCTTCCTCACCGGTCTCCCGGTAGGCATCTTCCCAGGTGGGCTCCTGTCCGGTATCACCCGCGGCGGTTTCCCGCTCTTCCGCCTTTTCCCCCACCATCTCCTCCGGGGCCTCTCGCTCCGGGTTCATCAGATCCATCAGTGAAGAGATCTCCGACAACGGGTTTTTCTGAAAGAAAACCGTTTCGCAGTTGCGGCATCTGACCCACACGCCTTTGCCGGTCACCTTCATCTTGTCGAATCGGTATTTCGTCCCGCACTTTCTACACTGAATAATCACCGTTTCCCCTCCTTGATTACGTAAATTTCCGGCAGACACCTGAATTTTTCATCGAAATCAAGTCCGTATCCCACGATAAATCCCTCACGCACGGCAAATCCCACATAGTCCGCAGTGACGGCCTTTTCTCTCCTCTCCGTTTTATCTATCAACGCGCATATCCGGAGAGAAGCGGGGCATCGCTCCTTCAAGTGCTCCTGTAGAAAGGCGATCGAGGTCCCCGTATCGATGATATCCTCCACGATCACAACGTCCTTTCCCCGTATATCCGTCTCTATATCCTTTGCAAAGGTTATCGTTCCGGAACTCACCGATCCCGAGCCGTAACTTGCGAGCCTCACAAAATCCACCGTGTGCGGTATCTTCAGGTTCCGCACCAAGTCCGCCAGGAAAATAAAGGCGCCCTTCAGCACGCCGACCAGCACCACGTCCCTCCCCTCGAGGTCGCAGGAGATCCTGTCGGCCAGGTCTTTCACCCGTTCGGCGATCGTCTCTCTCGAATACAGGAGTTCCTTCTTTTCCACGATCCGCTCTTCCATCGAGGGCGACATACCCGACCGCTCAGGCCGTGGCGCCGCCCGTGACATCCATCGTATAGCAGGCGATAAATGCGTCTATCTTGTCCTGAATAATCGCTTCCCCTTCCCTGAGTTCTTCAAGGGTGTCGAATCGCGACGTGAGGCTCAGGAATATCTTGTCGAACCTCGACCGTTCACATCCCAGGGTATCGTAATCGATATGGCTGATCATGTACTGCGAGCCGTCAAAGTAGTACTTCCCGAAGCGGTTCGTATCCGGTGACCGGAACGGCCAGGAAACCTTCAGCGAAAAGAAGTCAAGGGCGATATCCCTGAGCCTCCCATGCAACCGGTCCGGGCGCACGGCCTCGCAGATACCCTCTCCCGCAAAACGGAAATACTCCTTGACCAGATCAATATCGGTGACACACAGCCCGTACAGGTACCAGTCGTCGATAATCCTGATCAGGGCCTGTTTTTCCTCGCGAGATATGAAGTGGTAGCTGGGACAGAAGTGTCCGTTGCACAGCTCCACCCCGTAGAACGATACATCCCGCATGTCCACCCCTCCGTTCTGGAGGGGGTGCAGGAGGCACCCCACCCTCCTCTCATCATCGCCCAAGAATCCCAGGTATTCACAGCAGTATATCACCTCGTAGAGCCTCTCCCCGGGCTCACGTCCCTTGACCGTTTCCGAAAAGGCCCTGAGATCGGCGGGAGTGTTTACCATTTCACGAAACAGTTTCGTCCGGTTCCTCAGTTTCCTGGTCAGCGATTCCCGCGTACTGTCGGCATAATTATACAGACCGCAACACGCCCCGCAGGATTTGCACATATCCGGCTGGCAGAGGTGGATACAATCTTCCCCCTTCATCAAATCCACTGCATCCTTCCCGATTGATGTTCTTTATATCGTCAAGCCGCGTAAAAAGGCAAGGGATATTCTGGTTGTAATCCGGCGCAAAACAGGATAGGAACAGTCCGTGGAAAAATCCCTGGAAATACAGGGACCGGACGGCGAGAGAACTGCGGCCTTTCCCATCCAGCCGGTTTCTCTCAGAACCAAACGACAACAGGACGTTCAAAATGCATACAGGCAATCATCAGGTACGGGTACGGTTTGCCCCCAGTCCGACAGGCTACCTGCACGTCGGAGGGCTCAGGACGGCACTCTTCAACTATCTCTTCGCGCGCAAGCAGGGGGGGACATTCATCCTGCGGATCGAAGACACGGATCAGAAACGGTCCATCCCCGGCGCCCTGGAAAATCTCATTGCCACGCTGACCCGGACGGGACTCCAGCACGACGAGGGTCCCGACGTGGGGGGAGACTGCGGACCCTACATACAGTCCGAACGGACGGATATCTATCGCGACCATATCCGGAAACTCCTCGATTCCGGTCATGCGTACCACTGCTTCTGCGACGAAGAACGGCTGGAGAGACTCAGGGAGGAACAGCGAAAGCGGAAGAGACCGCCCATGTACGACGGCCGGTGTCGGGGCCTGCCTCCGGGCGAGGCTGCGAACAACCTGGCCCGGGGGGTCCCCTCCGTCATCCGCCTGAGGTATCCCCACGAGGGGAAGACCGTCTTCGATGATGTCGTGCGCGGCCGGGTTGCTATCGACAACTCCATTGTCGACGATCAGATCCTGATCAAGTCCGACGGGTTCCCCACGTATCATTTCGCGAGCGTGGTGGACGACCACCTCATGCGGATCACACACATCATCCGGGGGGAGGAATGGCTCTCCAGCGTGCCGAAGCACATCTTCCTGTACGAATCCTTCGGATGGGAGGTGCCGGTCTTCGTGCATCTTCCCCTTCTCCTCAATCCCGACCGGAGCAAGCTGAGCAAACGACAGGGGGATGTCTCCGTCGAAAGCTACCTCGAAAAGGGGTACCTCACCGAGGCGCTGCTCAACTTTATCGCCCTTCTCGGGTGGCACTCGGCGGATGACCGCGAGATATACTCTCTCAAAGAACTGGAAGAGGTCTTTTCCCTGGAACGGATCAACAAGGCCGGGGCCGTCTTCGACCTGGAAAAACTCAACTGGATGGGGGGGTACTACATCCGGCACCTGGACGTCGCGTACATCGCCGATCAGTCGAGGCGCTTCTTCGAAGAGGCCGGGATCGACATCAGCAACACCGAGAAATACCTCAAGGTCATCGCCACTGCCCGCGAGTACGTCCACTGTCTCTCGATGATCGTCGAACATGCCCGGATGTTCTACGACACACTGACCTTCTCGGATGAGGATCGGGACCTTCTCGGCCAGGAAGGATCCAGACGGATCCTCGCATACATGATCGAGGCACTCGGCAAACAGGAGAGCTGGTCACCGGATGACGTATCGGCCCTCGTCAAGGAAGCCATCGGGGATCTGGGCGTCAAGGGGAAGGGATTTTACTTTCCCCTCCGCCTCGCATTGTTCGGGAGCTGCCACGGTCCCGACATCCCGACACTGATCAACATCCTGGGGAGGGATGATTCCATCAAACGGCTGACCGAGGCCTTGAATCTCGGGCAATAGGAGAGGGCACCTCACCTGTCCCTGAACCGGACATCGGGACACCAGTGTACGCTATGGAGATGGATCGGTCGTATCGTCCTCCGTCTTCCTCCTGCGGGCCACATAGATGGTGAGGATGGTAATGACGCTTCCGATGAGGATGCTGATCCGGTCCTTGAAAACGATTCCATAGAGAAGATCCGCCATCCCCACAAGGACGAAAAGGATAAAAACGTATCTGTTCATATCGTGATCCCGCTCTCACATCAGGATAATGGCCTTACGGAGGACTTCTATACGATATCCGTGGAACACACAAGGGGAGAGGAGAGAAGATGAAATAGGGCGGCGGCCCCATCACTGGGAACGATGGAAACCGCCGTCCGACGTGGTAATCGCATTGTCAGACAATCCCCTGTGCCCTCATTGCCTCTGCGACCTTGGTGAAGCCGGCGATGTTCGCTCCATTGACGTAATTGCCGGGAGTGCCGTACTCGTTGGCGGCCTCGACGGCGGCGGCGTGGATACTCTTCATGATCCTCTTCAGGTAGTCATCCACCTCCTCGCGGGTCCAGCTCAGCCGCATGCTGTTCTGGGTCATCTCAAGACCGGAGACGGAGACGCCGCCGGCATTCGAGGCCTTCCCGGGGGCGTACAGGATCCCGGCGTCGACGAAGGTCTCCACCCCTTCCGGTACGGTCGGCATGTTTGCCCCTTCACTCACAAACTGAATCCCGTTGGCGACGAGATTTTTGGCGTCCTTTGCCTTGATCTCATTCTGCGTCGCGGAGGGAAAGGCGCCTTCGGCCTTGTGGTTCCAGAGAGGATTGTAATCGAGCAAAGGATCGACCGGGGTGTACACCGCCTGAGGATACTTGTCGGCATATTCCTTGATACGTCCACGCCTGAAGTTCTTCAGATCCATGACGAAATCCAGCTTCTCGCGATTAATCCCCTCTTCATCGTAGATGTATCCCGATGAATCCGACAGGGTCACCGCCTTGCCGCCCAGATCTATGAGTTTTTCCACCGTATACTGGGCCACATTCCCGGAACCGGATACCAGGCAGGTCTTTCCTTTGATGGTCTCACCACGGGTGGCAAGCATCTCCGCGGCAAAATAGACCGAACCGTACCCCGTGGCCTCGGGGCGTATCAGGCTGCCTCCCCAGGTGAGACCCTTCCCCGTCAGGACACCGGTAAACTCATTGCGCAACTTCTTGTACATCCCGAAGAGGAACCCGATCTCCCTGGCGCCGACACCGATATCCCCGGCGGGGACGTCCGTATGGGGACCGATGTACCTGAAGATCTCGGACATGAAACTGTGGCAGAAGCGCATCACCTCGCCATCCGACTTTCCCTTGGGATCGAAATTGGAGCCGCCTTTCGCCCCTCCCATCGGAAGGGTCGTGAGGGCGTTCTTGAAGACCTGCTCAAACCCCAGGAACTTGAGGATGCTCAGGTTGACCGACGGATGGAACCGGAAACCGCCCTTGTAGGGGCCGATCGCGCTGTTCATCTGGATGCGGTAGCCTCTGTTGATCTGTACCTCTCCCCGGTCGTCCACCCAGGGTACGCGGAATATGATAACCCTTTCAGGTTCGACCATCCGCTCGAGGATCTTCGCCTTGCGGTACTCAGGGTGCTTATCCAATACCGGCGCCACCGACTCGACCACTTCCGAAACAGCCTGGAGGAACTCCACCTCCCCAGGGTTACATTCTTCGCACATCTTGATGAAATCCAACATCGTTCCGCTCTCCCTTCTGTATTTTTACATCGATTCGTCTCGCGGCACGCGCGGCTGCCCCCCTCCTCATGCCGGGATCCAAAGCTACCGCCTTTCGCGCGCAGCCTCATTGCATACTACACATCAAACAACCGCCATTCGTCACGACAGGAGTACACGCCATCGAAGATGCCAACGGCATTCATGGGTGGATCGGGCAGTGTGCATTTTCAGCGAGCCTGCATTTCAGTAAATACTACAATTGTGTTTTAATGCAACAGAAAAAAGATGGTGATTGGATAAATATTCAAATGGAGCCTCCACATACGTGCATGTTCCGATAATCGGCGAAAAGAAACGATTTTCGCATTGAAAGCCTATAATAATGTGCGTCTAGAGAGGGCTGTCCCGAGCGGAAGCAAACGGCGCATCCCCGAAAGGGCCGAACTATCAAAGATGCAGGTCTTCGTCATAGACGAGATTCGGCGATATGGAGGCTGAACGAATACTACATTTTTGTAGATATAAAGATTAGACCCTGTGTCCGGAGCCCTCCCGTCGCATGAACGGCCGCTCGTGTCTGCCCGCAAAGGGGAGACGTCCCCCTGTATACACCGCGATGCCGCAGCAGTATGTACATAGGAGGTGAACGGGCACCGCACCGCCTGTATGATGGTCCTCCGCCCTCTTTTCTCATGCCTGCTTCTTTTTTTCATATCATCCGCTTGACCCGATGGCGGGAATCGGATAGTGAGGCCATGATAGAATGGGGTGGTTTTGAGTAATTTTGGAGCATTGTGATGTCTCGACTGAATATGACCGGTGACTATTACAGGAACCATCCGGTTGATCTTCTGACGGAGTACACCATATGCGAGTCTCTTTCCTCCACGCATTCCCCGTATATGGCGGCGCTGGAGCGCCCCCGGTCCTACGGCGCCCTGGTGGGGGAAAAATTGCGCGAGTGCGGCCTGCTGCACCGGGGGTGCCGTCTCTGCGAGATCGGCGGGGGACGGGGGAGCCTCATGGCCGGGCTCCTCGAAGACCAAGGCGATCTGATAGACCATGTCCTGATGGTGGATCTTTCGTTGTCCTTTCTGAAACAGCAGAGAAAGCGGCTGGAGAGGTGGAAGGAACGGGTGAGTTTTCTGAACGCCGATATCGTCGGGTTCCTCCCGCCCCTGACGGAGCAGTACCGCGTCATTTTGAACGAAGTGGCGGGGGATCTCGATACCTGGGCGGATATCGACAGCCGGGATCTTCCTTCTCCCGCAGCGATCCTGATCGAACGGTACCACCTCGATATTCCCCGAACGGGGCCCTTTCATTTCAATATCGGCGCAATCCTTCTCGTCGAGGAACTGTGCCGGAGGGGAATTCCCGTGTTTATTACAGAACACGCCGGTGATTGCCTGATTCCCGAGGGGATGGAATACCTCTCCCGAGGATTGCAGACCGACGGATATCCCCGTGAGATTCGACTGAAGGAGCACTCGGAATTCACCATCAGGTTCGATCATCTGATTGCCGTTGCCCGCTGGTGGGGCAGAACTGTTCAAACGGGGCCGCTCATCGATCTGGTGGGGATCGGCCCAACACCGAAAATGAGGTTTATCTTTACCGCCGGTGCCTGTGCGACCGATGAGCAGGAACACATCCTCGAACTCCTGGATCATATTCGGGAGTACCGGTGGCTCATCATCCGGTGAAGCCGGATCGGTCTGTTTGGTGTTTGTACCGATACGATGCCGGTGTCGTCTCAATCCGCGTCCGCGGGAACACTCTTCTTGCCTTTTGTATAGTATGATGACGCCTCAGCGCTGAGCAGGTAATACGTCGCAACGGAGAAAAGAATGATGTTGATCATGCTGACGGCGGCGGGGATGGAATAGAGCATCCCCCTTCCGGCGAGAACGTATAGATTGTACACCCCCGAGACGATGAGAACCATGTTGTATACAACACATGCAATACGACCTCCGTTACGTATCGCATATACCATGACACAACACAGCATCCCGAGTGTGAGGTGAAGAAAGGACACGGTACCGTACAGAACCATCTGCGAGAGGACAAAGAATATCCAGGCACCGAGCAGAGACACTATGCCCCTTTTAACCTTTTTCGGGAACTGACTGAATTTCTTTTCCGCAATGTGCTGCATGTCCTTCATCTCCCTCATACAGGCCGCGGACCGAGCGGCACGAAGGGTTAGACCCTTCTGTTACGCGTATCGCTTCTTCATATAGTAGGCAAAGCTGTGCACGAGTTCTTCCTTGATGGCCTGCCCCTCCTGTCGCTCAACAGTTTCGTTGAGTTTCCGTAACGGGATGATGGTGATTCCGTCATAGTGAGCGACAGCGGGGGAGTTCGTCCCCGGGGATACCAGTATCGGTTTCGGCATTACTTCGGTCTGGAAACCCTTTTTGATTACGATGTTGACGAGATGACAGACACGCCAGATATCTCCGGTTGTCTTGTCCAACGGGGAGTCGCCGGCGAACAGTACATTGTTTTTTACGTGCAGGGTTTCACCGTGCGCGATCTTGCCGACGACGAACACCCCCCGCGGAGATACGACGAGATGCCCTATGTGAAACAGCTCGAATGTGATGTCGTGGAAGATGAAATGGCTGTCATCAAGCAGCGCCAGCGAATCGGCGATCATCCGATCCTGCTCCAGTTCCCGTTCCAGGGCGGAACGCCTAAATATGCTCTTCCACCCGGCGGGGTTGACCTTGGATGAAACGAAAACAACAAGGGCGAGGATGACTGCCGCGACGGTCACAATCGACGGCAACTCCGCCTTCCAGTCGTCCGAGAAATATATCATGAGACCCGTGACCGTGGCGGCCACAATGACTATGAGACCCATATGCTTCGCGGCAACGTCCTTCGTTTTTCCCCCGGGATATCCTTCCACGTAGGCCATCTCCGTCGACACCCCCCTTCCGTCAGCATGTCTTTTTATAATACATGTTTCGTTCAATTAAATACACGATTTTCGAAATAAGCGCGGGACGTCCCACCGTCATCCGGCCTGCCCTCGGGGGCAGACCGGAATGACAATGGGGCAAAAGCGAGGGGTTTCACACAGGTGATCTTGAGGACAGCGTCACCCTACTTTTTTTCTTCCATTTCTTTGACCTGGGCTTCAACCCTCGCCTTGATCTGCGCCTCAAGCTTGTCAGGGTGGTCGAACGGGAAGATGGGTTCTTCCTTCATGTACACATGTTCCCTGGATGTTCCGATATAGATCAGCGCGGTCAGCAGGAGCGCCGCACCCAGTCCCCACGCGGCGCCGCGTGTCGCCAGGATTGCGCCCGCCACGCCCGCGATGCCGAGGTCGTTGAATGACCGGGCCTTCAGGACACCGATGCGCACACTGACGTACCCCTGGATAAGCATGGTGGACGCAAGACCCACGCCGAGGATCGGTTTCACCGTTGCGAGGATCGGGGCGATGAAATATCCCGTCCACGTCCCCCAGCGGAAGGAGCCGGCGCCGCCGTTGATGGATTCCATGGCCTCCGGGCCGTGCTTGTAGCGCTCACAGATAACAACCTGCATGGCGGCCCACAGTGGTCCGCACATGGAGATGTCGGGCCCGAACACGCTCATGATCACGTTTCTCGCCCCGAAAATGATATGGGACCGGTTCGGGTCGTAATTGACGTTTTCATCGGGACGGTACTTCTGGGCGTCGTCAAGGAGCGCCTGGCTCTGGATAACGTCTCCGAATACCACGATATACGCGCTGAGCACCATGGGAATGCCGGTGAAGAACATCTTCAGCGGCGGCACGGGGATGGCCCCCATCATGGTGAAGTCCCTCCACAGGGTTCCAAAGTCCGGGTTGGTAAATATTTCCGTATTGTACTGCGGCCAAGGGATCTCACCGACGAGAGGCCCCACGAAGACTGCGAGCGCCAGGGCCGGCATCATGCCCAGGTTGGCAAGATACCACAGCATCTTGTGATTGCGCCGGATCTTTCTGAAATGGTCCGAAAAGAGCAGATAGTAGGCGAGGCCGATGCAGATGATGATCGTCCACGGATAGGAATCAAAGCTCTTCAGCCCCTCGCCCGGCTTGAAAACGAGCATGATGGCGGCGAATCCGGCCCCCAGCAGCACTGCAGCCTGCACGGCGTTGGGGATCAGCGAAATGAACTTCTTCGCCAGGCCGGTGACGCCCAGGAGGATGCAGAAGAGTCCGAAGGTCATCTCGAAGGCGATCAGCGCCTGCATGCGTTCCACGCCGGCGTCGAACGTCACGCAATAGGCGACGAGGAGCGGGATGGCCGGCGTCACCCATCCCGGGACCACGGGGTCCCCGAAGGTAACGTGGGCCAGGTACAGCGTCCCGTTCAGGATCACGATGGCCAGCGCCACCTCGAAGGACATCCCCAGCTTGCTCGTCAGCACCGGTATGATCGAAAGGCAAACGGTGCACATGAGGAGCCCCTGTATATAGTCCGCCCACTCGAACCGGTAGTGGATAAACGGGAGCCTCAGGGTCAGGGGCCCCAATGGAATTCCGGGTTGAATTCCGCCATACTCTCTCTTAATACTCATACACTATTCCTCCTTCCCTGTTGTTATGAATCATCTGCTACTTATATACGGCCAGAAACTCTTTCTTGAGATCACTCCTGAAATCGGGATGCGCGATATTGATGAGGGCGTCGGCCCTCTGGTGGACGGACTTGCCCCTCATATCGGCAATTCCGTATTCCGTCACAATGTAATGAATATCCGTCCGCGTCGTCGTCACGGTGGCCCCTTCATCAAGGCGGGGAACGATCCTCGACAGTTTCCCCTTGGCAGCCGTCGAGTGGAAAGCGATGATCGAACGTCCTCCCTTTGACCAGGCGGCCCCCCTGACAAAATCGGCCTGCCCTCCGGTACCGCTGAACTGCTTGTATCCGATCGATTCAGACGCAGCCTGGCCGGTCAGATCGACCTGCAGAGAGGAATTGATGGACACCACATTGTCATTCCTGGCGATGATGGCAGGATTGTTCGTGTAATCCACCGTGAACATCTCCACCTTGGGATTGTTGTGAATAAACCGGTACAGCTTTTCAGTCCCCATGAAGAAGGTGGCAACCATCTTGTTGGGGTGGAAATTCTTCCTCGCGCAGGTGATAACGCCCCTGTTGACCAGATCAACCACCCCGTCCGAAAACATCTCGGTATGGATCCCCAGATCCCTCTTATCGGTCAGAAACCCCAGCATTGAATCCGGAACGGCCCCAATGCCCAGCTGGAGACAGTCTCCGTCCCGTATCAACTCGGCACAGTATCCCCCGATTGCCTCATCGATCGGTCCTATCTCAGGGGGTTTCAGCTCGATCGGCCTGGAGTCGCATTCAACGATATAGTCTATGTCGGATACATGGATAAACGCGTCACCCAGTGTCCTCGGCATGTGAGGTGTCACCTCCGCGATGACGATCCTGGAGCTTTCAGCCGCGGGTTTCGTATAATCCACTGAGATGCCGAACGAGCAGTATCCATGCTCGTCGGGCGTGGAAAGCATGCAGAGGGTAACATCCACCGGCAGGATCTTTTCGGTAAAAAGGCGGGGGATCTGACTGAAATGAGAAGGGGTAAAGACGGCCCTTCCGTCGTGGATGGCCTTCCTCGTCGTCGCCCCGGCAAAGAGAGAATTATGGATAAAATGGGACGAGTTTTCCGGCAAACAGTACTCGGAAGGCCCCATGGCAACCATATGCACAATCTCGACGTTCTCATAGGCATCTTTATTGTCCAGCATGGCCCTGATGAGCACCTCGGGCGATCCGGTCGCATGGCCCACGACAACCCGGTCCCCGGACTTGATCTTGCGGACCGCCTCTTGTGCGGTAGTGAGTCTGCCTTTATATGTCTCTTTCCAGTCCATTTCTCTTCTCCTTCATGATCATCTCGGCAAAGTGTTCGGCTTCCTGCGTGCTGGTCACGACCCACACGGGGCGCCCTTTGAACGGGGTCAGATCGACGCAGGCGGTGGGGCAGCCGGCAACAACCAGAATACCTTCGATATCAGGATCTTCATACGAAACCAGCTCTACCGTATCCTTCAATCGTTCCCGCAGGTACCCTACCGCCTGTACACGATCGTAGCGGGGGCTGCATCCCCCGCAGTATTTCAACCCGATCCGGCGGTTCCTACTCATTCTCCTTGATGCCGCTGAGCTTTTTGGCGACCTTCTTCTTCTCCTCCATATTGACCTGGCGGGAGATCATGATCCGCTGGGCCTGGGGAGATCCCGCACCGTGCATCGACTCGGTCAGATACCCGACGGCGGCGGTCCCCAGGGTGATATTCTCGATCAGGCGCAGCATCCGCATCCGATCCTCTGTGGAGACGGCCGTGTTGGCCCGGTAGTACTTCTCGACCCATTTCCCGACCTCCGGCGACCGGAAATCCTCCTCCGAGGGGAGGGTCACCATCAGCCCGCCGGCAATGTCCTGGGCCAGCCGCGCAATCTCATAGGGGAAACGCGTCACGTTCTGCTTGCAGACGTTCGCCAGGAGCGTGTTGACATAGTAGGTCCCGCTCGGCTCCTTGTGCCCTTCGGCCGCGCAGGCGAGGGACCCGCAGAAGAGGGTCTCATTGAGGTGGTTCATCTCGATGATCTTGTCCTTCACGTGCGAGGCCTTCTGAGCTCCGTTGTACTCCGCGATGCACTGGGTGGCGCCGATGAGGACATCACCCACCCCCGCCTTGCAGGCGTAGCTCTGGCGGTGGTACGACGCAAACTGCTCCACCAGCTGGCCCGCGAAGTCCCACTCCTTGTACATGAAGACCCGCTCCCAGGGGACGAAGACATCGTCGAAGACGACCAGGGCCTCATGGCCGCCGTAGAGCTGGTTGCCCCGGTCCATCGTCCCCTTTTCCAGCTTCCGGGTGTCGCACGACTGACGGCCCAGGATGTAGATGATCCCCTCGGCATCGGCCGGGAGGGCAAAAGAGATGGCGTAGTCCCTGTCCTCCTCGCGCATGCTGATCGTGGGCATGATGATGATCTCGTGGGAGTTGACCGCGCCGGTCTGGTGGCACTTCGCACCCCTGACCACGATCCCGTCCTCACGTTCCTCCACCACATGCATGAACATGTCCGGATCGTCCTGCTGGTGCGGTGCCTTGCTCCGGTCTCCCTTGGGGTCCGTCATGGCGCCATCGCAGGTCAGATCGTTTTCCTGCACGTATTCCAAATACTTCAGGAATCGTTTGTTGTACTCGGTCCCGTACTTCTGGTCGATATCGTAGGTGGTCATCGACAGGGCGTTCATCGCGTCCATCCCCACACAACGCTGGAAACAGCACCCGGTCAATGAGCCCAGGAGTCGTCCCATCTTGGATTTCTTGACCAGATCCTCCGTACTCTGATGGATATGGGTGAAACGGTTGATCTTCTTCCCCGTGATATGGGAGGTGGCCGTCATCAGGTCTTCGTACTCCGGATAGTGGGCAAACTCATAGGTTGCCGCAACCGCATTCATGGATGGGCGTATAATGGGATTGTCGACGACATTCTCCACCTTTTTCCCAAACATCCAGACATTAAGGTTCAGTTTTCTTAAACTCTCCTCGTACTGCTTCGCGTTCATCAGTGCCATAACTAACCTCCTGTATGTATAGTAACCGCTTTGCCAGGTCCGTATAATCAACTCAACGAGCGGCTGTGTTAACTGGTACGTATGATTCGCAATCTTTATACCACCGTCCCCCCTGCAACCGCAGCGTTCCGGCAACCCATTGGAATCATTATTTTCAAACGTAAGACAGACCCCACCGGGCGCCTGCCCGCAGGATCGCTGCGCTACCAGAATAATGCACGATAGCATTATCTAGACAATAAAAACCCGTATATAACTGAAATTAGAGGCAGATTATATACCAGGAAGAATGATGCTTCGCTGCATTATCGAGCCTGTATACTCCGTGCTCAATACAAAGGGGGCGTGGTGTGAGAAAGGTATGGGTGGGGAGCGGATCGGACAATAATGCTATTATGCATCATCGCCCTTTTTGAGTTTGCGTGTCAGGGTCGAAGGATCCACCCCGAGGTGTGGCGCCGCCCTTCTCGCATTGCCGTATTGTTTGATGGCATTGCGGATAACGGACATCTCGACACACCGCAGATGTTCTTTCAGTGTCTCTCCCCGGCACATGGCTTCATATTCCGATGCCCTGTCATATATCTCGGTCGGCAGATCGTTGACGTCTATGCGGTTGCCGGTGGTAATAACGACCAGCCGCTCGATCAGGTTGGCCATTTCTCTGACGTTCCCGGGCCATGCATATTTGATCAATTTGTCTATGGCGTCACTGCTGAATACCTTCTGTTGAGAGTACCTCTTGTTGAAGCGATCGAGAAAAAGTCTTATCAGATGGGGGATATCTTCGGTCCTGTCACGCAGGGGGGGGATATGAACCGGAATAACATGCAGACGGTAGTACAGGTCCGAACGAAATTTCTGCTGTCTCACCAGCTCCTTCAAATCCTGATTGGAAGCGCATACCAACCTGACGTTGACCTTCTTGGGTGTCGTTCCTCCGACCCGCGTTATCTCAAAATCCTGCAGCACCCTGAGCAGCTTCCCCTGAAGGGCAAGCGACATTGACTCCACCTCATCCAGGAACAGCGTCCCCTTATCGGCCACCTCGAACAGGCCCGGCTTCCCCTCCCTGCCCGCTCCGGTAAACGCCCCTCTCTCATATCCAAACAGCTCGCTCTCCAGAAGCGTTTCGGGGATTGCCCCGCAATTGATCTTTACAAACACGCCCTTTTCGAAACGGTTCGACTTGGCATGTATCTCCTCGGCGATCCTGTCCTTCCCCACGCCTGTCTCTCCATGCAGGAGTATCGTCGCATCCGTTCTGCAGACGCGTTCCACCAAGTCATACACGGTTCTCATCGCCCTGGATACCCGTATGATCTCATTATCCTTGTATACCGACTGCTGCAGTTCCTGGAGCCTGTCCCGATAGACCCTCGTCCTCTCCAGAGACTCCTCGAGCTGCTGGTTCAGGCTGTCCAGATCGGTCATGTCCCGGACATTGGTCACAACCATTTTGATCCTGCCTTCATCATCAAAAAAAGGATTCCCGGTTACCAGTATGTGCTTCCCTGTTTTCAACTTCTGCGAGAGGGTGACGGTCTTTTTCTCCTCCAGGACCTTCAGCGTAACACTCTCACTGAAATAACCATCCGCTACGAGGTCCCGCATATTCCGCCCCAGCACCTCCGGGGCCTTGATGCCGGTAATCTCTTCGTACGCCCTGTTTACCCGTATCGTGTTAGCCTCGCCGTCGGTCACATAGATCCCGTCATAGGAAGAGTTTATAATTGCCTCCACCTCACGCACTACCTCCTGGTACTTGGACAGGTGCTGCGATATCCTTTCATACTCTTTCCGGTCATGAAAGACGCTCATCACCCCCACCACCTCGCCTTTCCAGATGATGGGCGTCCTGTTGGCCAGCAGCGAGTAATTCTTATGGACAACAGGAACCGTTATCTGAGGCTTGCCCGTATCTATGATCTTCTTGAAATCGAGCCAGGTATCGTTATCGATCTCGGAATAGTGGATGGAGCGGGGCCTTACCTCGCCTCCGAGATCCAGGAGAGAGCGCGCTGTCTCATTCATATATACGAGATACCCCTCTCGGTCGGTCGCGATAATCGCAAAATAAGCCGAATCAAGGAGCGCCTTAAAGGGGATAGGGGGATCTGATACAATTTCTCGGGCGGATTTCTCTTGCTCAGGCATGGAAACTCCCAACAATATATATTTGATAATACTGATATCCGTACCTGCAATTCTAGTAGGATCTCCGGAGGGAGTCAAATGCAAAATGGCAGGGAGCGGCCGCCCACGAAGACCGGATTGATTAAAATGGAACAACAGGGTATAATCTCAGGATCGAGGAAGGTGCCTGGCATGAAACCGAAGATACTCTTTATGGGGACGCCGGAATTCGCCGTCCCCTCGTTGAAGGCCCTCGCAGAAAACGGCTTCCCGGTCGTGGGGGCCGTCACGCAACCGGACAGGCCGAAGGGACGGGGAAGAAAACCGATCCCCCCGCCCGTCAAGACCTGCGCGCTGGAACTGGGGATACCGGTCTACCAGCCCGACCGTGTCCGGGATCAGGAATTCCTGGACACCTTCAAAGAGATCGCCCCCGACATGGTAGCCCTGGCCGCGTTCGGCCAGATCCTTCCCAAGGAGATCATCGACCGTCCCCGTTTTGGCTGTCTCAACGTGCATCCCTCGCTCCTACCCCGGTACCGCGGAGCGGCGCCGATCAACTGGGCGCTGATCAACGGGGATACGAAGACGGGGGTGACCATCATGCTGATGGACGAGGGGCTTGATTCGGGGGATATCCTGCTCCAGGAGGAGGTCGCCATCGAGTCCGACGACACCTTCGACGATCTGCACGAAACCCTGTCCACAATGGGGGCACAGCTTCTCGTACGGGCCGTCCAAGGAGTCGTGGACGGGACGATCACCGGGGTCCCGCAGGACCCCTCTCTCGTCACCCTGGCGCCGCGCCTCGAGCGGGGGATGGGACATATCGACTGGAACGACGACCCGGAGAAGATCGTCAATCTCATCAGGGGCCTTTCGTCCCAGCCGGGGGCCTACGCGTACCTTCGAGACAAGCAATTGAAGATATTCTACGCGGTGGCGGGTAAAGAAAAATCATCGAGAGAGAAGGAACCCGGTAAATTGGGAAAGCTGATGGAGGCGGGGTTACAGGTGGCCACACGGGACGGCCACGTCTACCTCCAGGATGTGCAGCTTGAGGGCAAGAAACGGATGTCTATCGAAGATTTTCTGAGGGGACATCCGCTGGCCTCCGATGACATCCTCGAATAACCGGCCCGATACGATGAAGCGTACTACACCACGGACCCTGGCGGTCCAGATCCTGGACAGGGTCGAAGAGGGGGCCTTTGCCCAGCCTCTTCTGGACGCATACCTCTCACGCGATGCCCTCCCCGTCGTCCAGGACCGCGGTCTCTTGACACAGCTCGTCTACGGGACGTTGCGCTTCCGAGGCCGTCTGGACTGGGTCCTTCGCGCCGTATACACCGGTCCCTTCGAGCGGATGGAGCCGGGGATACGCAACATCCTGCGCGTGGCACTCTATCAACTGATGTTCATGGACAGGGTCCCCGCGTATGCCGCGACGAGCGAGGCCGTCGAGATGGCGAAGGTGCGGTATCCCGGGCGGTCGAACCTGATCAACGCCGTTTTGCGGAATGCCGCCCGGAGGCTGGACATGATACCGTACCCCTCATTTGACGCCGATCCCCTCTCCCACATCTCGGTCGTCCACTCGCACCCGCCGTGGCTGGTGCGAATGTGGATCGATCAGCTCGGCGTCGAAGAGACGCGGGCGCTGTGCGAGAGCGACAACGAGATCCCCCCGCTGGCGGTCAGGACAAACCGCTTGAAGGTCTCCCCATCCGAACTGATGGCCTGGCTCGAAGAGGCAGGCTGCAGGGCCACCCCTTCACGACACGCACCCGACGGTCTCATCCTGTCCGGCCTGCCGGTCCCCATCGGGGAACTGCCGCCGTACCATGAGGGTCTGGTGCAGATCCAGGACGAGGCCTCTCAGATCATCTCCCACCTTGTGGACCCGAAACCGGGAGAGGCGGTGCTGGACGTCTGCGCCGGCGCGGGGATCAAAACGACGCACCTCGCCCACCTGATGCGCAACACGGGAAGGATCGTCGCGATGGATATCAGCCCCACGAAGATCGAATCCCTGCAGAACCTCTCCCGCAGGCTGGGGGCAACGATCATCGAACCGGTCGTCCACGATGCGACGCATGACCCGCCCGAGAGGCTGTGCGGACAGTTCGACCGGGTCCTCGTGGACGTTCCCTGCTCGGGGCTGGGGACGTTGCGGAGAAATCCCGAAATCAGATGGCACACCGTTCCCGGGGACCTTGCCGCCTTCCCTCCCCTCCAGCGGGAGATCCTGAACCGTTCGGTTTCCTACTTGAAGAAGGGAGGAACCCTGGTGTACAGTACCTGCACCATCTCATCCGCGGAAAATGAGGCGGTCATCGGGGGAGTCCTGGCCGGCAATCCGGGTCTCGCATCTGTACGCCCCGCCGCCGTGCCGGCTGAGATGGTGGACGGCGCCGGGATGTTCAAGACGTTTCCCCACCGCCATGGAACGGATGGCTTCTTCGGGGCCGTCCTCACGAGGAAAAGGGGGTAAGGCATGACACAGTATCGACCGACCCGCGAGCAGGCCCTCGCACTCCTGCGCCGGTATACGACAAGCGACAGCCTGCTCAAGCACGCCTATGCGGTTGAGGGGGTCATGCGCTACTGCGCGCGAAAACGGGGTGAGGATGAAGAGGAGTGGGGGGTCATCGGCCTCGTTCATGACCTGGATTACGAACGCTTTCCCGATCAGCACTGCACCATGACACGGAAGATCCTCGAAGAGAACGGCTGGCCGGATGCGTACATCCGGGCTGTCGTATCCCACGGGTGGGGGATATGCTCGGACGTAAAACCGGAGAGCACTCTGGAAAAAACGCTGTACGCCATAGACGAACTCACCGGTCTCGTCACCGCGAACGCCATGGTGCGGCCGTCGAGAAGCGTCATGGACATGAGCGTGAAATCGGTCAGGAAGAAGTGGAAGTCTCCGGCATTTGCGGCCGGCGTGGACCGGTCGATTATTCAAAAGGGCGCTGAGATGCTGGGGGTGGAGGTCGGCGAATTGATCGAAGACACCATCAACGGTATGCGCGAGGTAGCCGACGAGATAGGTCTGCGGGGAGATCCTGGAGGAGACACGGGGTCATGAAAGGCATTACTGTATCCTCCTGTCCGGCCCGGCATACACCCCGCCCATGCCCCGTATGGGATCAATGCCAATGGTAATCCACCGCTCCTCGGAACTACGGTAAAACCGCTTGACCCTATGCTCACGGATCAGCCTGTCGAGTACCGTACCGGCAATATAGTCATATGAATTATCCATATATTTTACCCTGAGATACAGTCCCGGTTCCGGCATGTCTCATCACCTCCTTTCACGCGGAAATCGTACCACGGCCCGTGAAGAATTTGAAGCAAAAAACATGCCGAGGGAAGTGAGGGGTCCGTGCACGGACCCCTCCCCCGGCGACGTGTGAACGTCTGAAATAGATTGACTTTATGGCAAAAAGAATATAGCAAGGACCTTTTGGACACACTGTTCGGGAGGGTGGATAGGAATGTTTTTGAAGCAGATGCAGGTGGGGCACATGGCGGTATTCGCCTATATCCTGGGTGACCGGGAGAGCGGGGAGGGATTGGTGATCGACCCGGCTGCGGATACCAGCCGCATCCTGTCCGAGGCGGGCGCCGCCGGCCTTACCATCCGATACATCGTCAACACCCACGGCCACGTAGACCACATCTCCGGAAACGCCGGCATGAAGGAGCGAACGGCAGCGGATATCATCATCCACGAGGACGATGCCGCCATGCTCGTCTCGACTCCGCCCATGATGCTGCGCATGTTCGGCGCCAAGGCATCCCCCCCGGCGGACAGGACCGTCCGGGACGGCGACCGCATCACCGTCGGTTCGATCGGGCTGGACGTTATACACACCCCCGGTCATTCCCCCGGCGGCATGGCGCTCTACACGCCCGGGTATGTCTTCACCGGGGACACCCTCTTCGTCGAGGGGCTCGGAAGGACGGACCTCCCGGGGGGGTCGTGGGATACCATGTATGCGTCGATTACGCAGAAGCTTCTGACCCTTCCCGATGACACCATCGTGCTTCCGGGACACAACTACGGGAGGATGCCGACCTCCACCATACAGAACGAACGGGCCAACAACCCGTTTCTGAGATAACGAAGAGCATTTCTTATGGCCGAGCATGCCGTCATCACCACAGAATTGGACGGACTGAAACTCTTCAACAGAGGCAAGGTCCGGGATGTATATGAACTGGAGGACAGCCTCCTTATCGTCACGACCGACAGGATATCCGCCTTTGACGTCATTATGGCCGATCCCATTCCCGGGAAGGGAAAGATCCTGACGCAGATGTCCGCTTTCTGGTTTCGCAGGATGGAGGACATCATCCCGAACCACCTGATCACGACCGACGTGAACGACTTTCCCGCGGCATGCACCCCCTATCGCGAGACCCTTGAGGGGAGGAGCATGCTGGTCAGAAAGGCGACTGCCCTTCCGGTAGAGTGCGTGGTGCGGGGATACCTCAGCGGCTCGGGATGGAATGACTACTGCGCCGGGGGAGCCGTCTCGGGGGTGCGTCTCCCTCCGGGGCTGAAGGAATCGGCACGGCTGCCGGAGCCCATCTTCACCCCTTCGACGAAGGCAGAAGCGGGACAGCACGATGCCCCCATGACGCGGGAGGCGATGGAGACCCTGATCGGCCGTGATATGGCTGAACGAGCTATCGCTGTCAGTCTGAGTATCTACAGGAGGGCGCGGGAGATCGCCGGGAAAGGCGGCATCATCATCGCCGACACCAAGATGGAATTCGGAACCGTCGACGGGACACTGATACTGATCGATGAGCTCCTCACGCCCGATTCCTCCCGTTTCTGGCCTGAAGACGATTTCGAGGAAGGCCGCTCCCAGAAGAGTTTCGACAAACAGTTTCTACGGGACTATCTCCTCTCCGTATCGTGGGACAAAAGACCGCCGCCGCCCCGCCTCCCGGAGGATGTGGTAACGGGAACGATGAAAAAATACGAAGAGGCCCTGAGGCGCATCGTCGGGTGAGGTTTTTGAGGGCACCCTCCTTGACATGCCGCCGGGCAATCGTTATCTTAACTATGCCGTTCGTATCCCCCGTGACAGGTTCGTGCGAACAGTGAATGCATCCGCCGAACGGAAATCCATGCGATAGATCATGAAGAACGAATACTACGCAATCCTTGGTGTGGACCGAAACGCCTCAGCCGACGAATTGAAGTCGTCCTACCGCAAGATGGCCTTGAAATATCACCCGGACAGAAATCCGGGGAACAAGGAGGCGGAAGAGAGGTTCAAGGAGGCTGCCGAGGCATACGAAGTCCTGTCCGATCCTCGGAAGAGGGGAATCTACGATCGATACGGCTATGAAGGATTGCGGGGAAACGGTTTTCAGGGATTTTCGGGGTTTGATGATATCTTTTCGAGCTTCAGCGACATATTTGAGGGAATCTTCGGTTTCGAGTCCGGCAGGTCACGTTCACGAACGGGACCGCGGCAGGGGGCCGACCTGCGCTATGATCTGACCATCTCCTTCATGGATGCGGCATTCGGATCGTCCCCGGAGATAGAGATCGAGAGGCTGGAGCGGTGTGAAACATGCGGAGGGAGTGGCGCCGCGCCCGGGACACAGCCGTCGGTATGCCCGACATGCCGTGGTTCGGGACAGGTAACCAAGGCGAGCGGCTTCTTCAGCATCAGTTCCACCTGCCCCCAATGTCACGGTACCGGGCAAACCATTGAAGATCCCTGCACGGCCTGTCGCGGAACCGGCAAAACGAAGCTCAGGAAATCCATACAGCTGAAGATCCCGCCGGGAGTGGAGACCGGCTCGCGCCTGAGGCTCCGGGGGGAAGGCGAAGAGGGAACATTCGGCGGTCCCAGGGGTGACCTGTACGTCTTTATATACATAGAACCGCACGAGTTCTTTGAAAGGGACGGCAGTGATATCGTCTGCCGCATCCCCATCCCCATGACCCGGGCCGTCCTCGGCGGAACGATCGAGGTCCCCACACTGGATGGTGTGGAACGGATCAAGATACCCATGAATACCCCTCCCGGAAAGATATTTAAACTGAAGGGGAAGGGGATCCCCCACCTCAAGGGGTTCGGACGGGGAGACCAGCTCGTGCAGACGGTAGTGGAGATGCCGACCGGTTTGAGCAAAAAGGAGGAAAAGCTGCTCAGGGAATTTGCCAAGCTGCGCGGTGAATTGTAGGCACCACTCCGCCTTTGCGTCAAAAGCTCTTGACTTAAAGCGACAATGATACTAGAGAATTAGCGGAAGATTTTCCCGGTGAGCGTTCTAGAAACCTGAAGAGAGGGGGAACAGGAAGTGGCGGAAGGAACGGTTAAATGGTTTAATGAAAAAAAGGGGTTCGGCTTCATTGAAAACAGTGAAGGCGGGGAAGATGTATTCGTCCATTTCAGCGCCATACAGGGGGATGGATTCAAGACCCTCCATGAGGGGCAGCGTGTCAGCTTTGACATCGAGAATGGGAACAAGGGATTGTCGGCGGCAAATGTGGTAGCCCTCTAGGGGGACGGCATCGCACCAAAGATCGGAGGCGTTCTCGGCGTGAGAACGCCTCTCTTTCGGGGGAACATCCCATCATCCATGTTCAGGAGGGAGGACCTCTCCCATTCCAACAATCTTTTGACATACCCCGGCAAATAGATTAGAAAGGCTGATCCTCAATTCGCACAGACACGGGAGGAAGCCATGTACAGCGCAAGCGACCTGAGAAAAAATCTGAAGATACAGATCGACGGGGAGCCGTACGTGATCGTCGATTTCACCTTTTCGAAACCGGGGAAGGGACAGTCCCTCTACCGGTGCAAGCTCAAAAACATGATCAACGGAAACCAGTTCGAACGGACCTACCGGTCCGTCGACACCTTCGAACCCGCCAACCTCCGTGAAAAGAAGATGCAGTACCTCTACCAGGAGGATGAAAAGTACTGCTTCATGGATACCGAAACCTACGAGCAGATCTACCTCACCGAGGGCCAGGTTGGGGATGCGAAGGATTTCCTGTCCGACAACCTCGATGTGGACATCCTCTTCTTCGGGGAAGAGCCGATCGGGATCACTCTTCCCAACTTCGTGGATCTGACGGTTACCGTCGCCGAACCCTGGGCGAAGGGGGATTCGGTCACGGGGAAATCAAAGCCGATCGTCGTGGAGACGGGTTACTCGCTCCAGGCCCCGCCCTTCATTGAAGAGGGAGAGAAGATACGGATCGACACGCGCACCGGCGAGTATCTGACCCGTGTCAAGGAATGATGGATTCGGACTGGCGACTCACCAAAAGAAAAGATGCCCTCCAGATTCGGGCCGCGATGATCCGGGCGATTCGCGGTTTTTTTGTCGAAAGAAACTTCCTCGAGGTCGAGACCCCGATCCGGGTTCCCGCCCCCGCTCCGGAGGCGCACATTGATGCCATCCCCTCGGACGGCTGGTACCTCCACACCTCCCCCGAGCTCTGCATGAAACGCCTCCTGGCTGCCGGCTATCCCCGCATATTCCAGATTACCAAGTGCTTCCGCAGCGCCGAGAGAGGATCGCGCCATCTCACGGAATTCACCCTCCTCGAATGGTACGAGAGCGGGATCGACTACCTCCGGATGATGGAGGTGTGCGAGGACCTGATCGTCTCCGTCGCACATGATCTTGGCCATGAAGGGGATCTGACATACCGGGGACGATCGATCGCGATGCATACCCCCTGGGAGCGGCTCTCTGTGAAAGAGGCCTTCAGACGTCACGCCTCGCTGTCGATGGAGGAAGCCCTGGGGCAAGACCGCTTCGATGAGATCATGGTGGGCGAGATCGAGCCGAACATCGGGACGGAAGGCCCCGCATTCCTGTATGACTACCCGGCGGCACTCGGGGCGCTCGCCCGCGTCAAGCGGACGGACCCGACGGTTGCCGAGCGTTTCGAACTGTACATGGGGGGTCTCGAACTGGCCAACGCCTTCTCGGAGCTGACCGATGCGACGGAGCAACGGGAACGGTTTGAGGAAGAAAGGAAGAGCCGCCGTACATCCGGGAGGACAACCTACCCCATCCCGAACAAATTCCTGGAGGCCCTCCCCGCCATGCCGGAATCGTCGGGGATCGCCCTGGGGATAGACCGTCTGGCGATGATCTTTGCGGACAGGGAATCGATCGACGACGTCGTCACTCTTACGGCGGAGGAGTTGTAACCCCCTAATCCCGGTACATCGATTCGATCACGTCGGCGAACTGCTCGTTGATCGATTTCCTTTTCACTTTCATCGTCGGGGTCACTTCGCCATCCTCGGTATAGAGTTTCTTATCGAGAATCCTGAATTTTCGTATATTTTCCACCCGCGCGACCTGCTTGTTCACCTTGTCGACCTCACCCTGAATAAGGGCGATGACCTCTTCCGTCCTGGTCAGGGTGGCAAAGGTGGTGTACTGGACCTTGTGATCCTGGGCGAACTTGGTGACGTTTTCCTCATCGATGACGATGATGGCGGACACGAATTTCCTGCCGTCACCGATGACGACGGAGTCATTGATATAGGGGGAAAACTTCAGCAGGTTCTCGATATACTGAGGAGCAATATTCTTTCCACCGGCCGTGATGATCAGATCCTTCTTCCGGTCCGTGATCTTGAGATACCCCTCCTCGTCGATCTCCCCCACATCCCCCGTGTGCATCCAGCCGTCAACGAGAACCTCTCGGGTGGTTTCTTCGTCTTTATAGTAGCCCTTGAAAATCCCCTTGTGCTTCACCACGATCTCCCCGTCGTCGGCGATCCGCACCTCCGTACCGGGGAGGGCCCTTCCCACCGTGCCCAGCTTGAAGTTGAATTGATCAGACATATGGGTGACTCCCGTCGTTTCCGTCATCCCGTACCCCTCGCGGATGGGGATACCGATACTCTGAAAAAACTTCAATATCTCGCCTGAAATAGGTGCGGCGCCCGAGAACCCCAGGCGGATTTGATCAAAGCCGAGACGCTCCTTCAATTTCCAGAAGACACAGAAGTAGGCCATATTATAGGCGGCCGTCAGCCACAGAGGGATCTTTTCCTTGGCGAGTTTCATCGTGTTATACCGGCTCCCGATCTTCACGGCCAGATTATAGGCCGTTCGTTTGAGCCAGGTGGCATCCGCCATCTTCAAGACGATACCGGAGTAATATTTTTCCCAGATCCGCGGCACGGCATGAAAAAATGTCGGCGAGACTTCGCACATATCCGCCATAACGGTATCGGTGTTTTCGGTAAAGTTCACCGTCTGACCCGCGGTGAGGTGGTTCATGATATCGAAGATCTGCTCATAGACGTGATTGAGGGGAAGAAAGGAGATGCTCTCATCGCCCTCTTCCATCTCTATCACCTGTTGAGACGCCCTGCCGATCCAGAGGTACCCCTCATGGGCCAGGAGGGCCCCCTTCGGCGGTCCGGTGGTCCCCGAGGTGTAGATGATCCCCGCTATGTCATCCGGTTTGGCCAAGGTGATCAACCGGCCGAAGAGCTCGGGGTCTTTTTTGCCTTCCTTCTTTCCCAGTTCAAGGAGCTGATCGAAGCTCATAAACATGGGATCTTCAAAATGCTTGAGCCCCTCCATTTCCCAGACGATCAATTTTCTCAACTTGGGTGTCTTATCTCTGAAGACGAGGGCCTTGTCCAGCTGTTCTTCGTCCTCGCAGATGTAGATGACCGAATCGGAATGCCCCACCACATATTCGCATTCAGCAGCCGGATTCGTGGTGTAGACCCCCGCCCAGGCGCCGCCGGCGCAGACGATCCCCAGGGCCGAGTAGAGCCACTCGGGGCGGTTCTCACCGATGATCGCCACATGGTCCCCATATTCCACGCCCAGGGCGTGAAGGCCCAGGGCCACGTTCTTCACGTTTTCCAGATACTGGGCCCAGGTGATATCGTGCCAGATACCGAAGTCTTTCCTTCGCATGGCAACCCGTTTGGGTTGTTTCTCAGCCATGGCCACCAACGCTTTGGGCAATGTATCAACTGCCATCTATCTTCCCCCTTCAGGGCATTCCCTTCATGAACGTCCTTTTCAGACTAACGGAACCGGACCTTTCTCCGGTACCGTTTATATCCTTTGACCGACTCCTCGGTGGCGATGCCGAGATAAAACTCCTTGACGTCCTCGTCCTCCCGCAACACCTCGGGCTTGTCCGCACGGACGATCCTCCCGTTCTCCAGGAGGTAGGCGAAGCTGGAATATTTGAGGGCCATGTTGACGTTCTGCTCAACGAGGAGAACGGTAACCCCATCTTTTTCATTGATGTTTTTTATGATGCCGAAAATCTCCTGTGTCAAAATGGGGGACAGGCCCAGTGACGGCTCGTCAAGCATGAGAAGCTTCGGCCGGCTCATGAGGGCCCGCCCGATGGCCAGCATCTGCTGTTCTCCGCCGCTCATCAGTCCCGCCTGCTGTTTTATTCGATCCTTGAGTATGGGAAAGTGATGGAACACATTCTCCAGGTCACTCTTCACACCGGCCTTGTCTTTCCTCGTGTACGCCCCGATGGTGATATTCTCCAGGACCGTGAGTTCGGGAAAGACCTCCCGTCCCTCCGGCACATAGCCGATCCCCATCTTTACGATCTCGTCGGTATCCTTCCGGTCGATCCGCTGCCCGAGGAATTCGATGGACCCCTTCTCGGGCTGTTCTTCTTTCAGATCGTAGAAGAGCCGCATGATCGTTTTCAGGGTCGTCGTTTTTCCCGCGCCATTCGACCCCAGCAGGGCCACCACGTCGCCCCTGTTGATCTCGAAGGAAATGCCGTGCAGCGCCCGGATCAGGTCGTACCAGGTCTCGATATTGTTTACCTTGAGCATCAGATGACCTCCTCCTCTCCGAGATATGCCTTGATGACTTCGGTATTGTGCTGCACCTCCTGCGGCGTCCCCAAGACGATTTTCTGTCCCTGGTTCATGGCGAATACACGATCGGAAATGCCCATGATCATGTTCATGTCATGCTCGATCAGGAGAATGGTTACGTTATAATCTTCCCGGATATCTTTGATCCAGATGGTCAGATCGTCCTTTTCCTCGGTGTTCATGCCGGCGGAGGGTTCGTCGAGAAGCATCACCTTCGGTTCAAGCGCCAGGGCCCGTCCCACCTCGACAAGTTTGCGTTTCCCGTAGGCGAGGCTGCCCACGAACTGATCCCGGACGGACTGCAGCTCCAGAAAGTCGATTATTTCTTCCACTTTTTCCCGATGTTCCACTTCCTCCCGGGCGGCCCGCGACCACTTCCCAAACATGAAGGCGCCGCCGAACACCCCCGTCTTCATGTGAATATGGCGGCCGAGCATGAGATTATCCATGACGGTGGCATTCGCGAAGAGTTCGATGTTCTGGAAGGTTCGAGCCAGCCCCTTTTTGGCGATGCGGTCGGGGGTTTTCCCCACCATGTTTTCCCCTTCCATGAAAACGGCGCCTTTATCGGGCCGGTAGATGCCGCTTATCAGGTTAAAAATGGTCGTCTTCCCCGATCCGTTGGGACCGATAATGGAAAAGATTTCATTCTTCTCGACGTCGAAGCTGATGTCGTTAACCGCTTTTAAACCGCCGAAACTGATGCTCAAGTTTTTGACGCTGAAATAGGCCATGGAATATCAGTCTCTCTTTCTCGAATGCCGCGATATCGCCAGAGCATACCGATTTATCAACCGCCCCTTCGGGATTCATATCGCTCTGGGGTAACGGATGGGAACACGTCCTCCCGGCACAGCTCTCTCATCTCTACCAAGAACCGTGAACCCGGCGGGACCCGAAACGGATCCCGCCGAGTCCACCGATGTCAGAATCCGGGTTACTCCCGGGTCAGTTTGTTTTCGATCCAATCCTGGACTACTATCGTCTCTCCCTTGGGGCCGCACTGCCAGACTTGAAGCTGCCTGGGGGGAAGATGACTGTCCTTTGTCCAGGTAAGGACGGGGCCGACCCCCTGGCGCTCAGTCACGGAATTAAGCGCGTCCCTCACCGCCTCCTTGCTCAGGTCCCGTCCTGCTGCCTCCAACGCCCACACCAGGGGCTCCGCCACCACTACGCCTGCCAGGTAGAAAATGCCCCACCGCTCATCCGGCGCCAGACGCTTCGTCGCGTCACGGTACTTGTTCATGAGAGGCATGTCGGCGTCAATGGGGGGGGTAAAGGCCGCCGTCATGACCCCTTCCTTGGCCCAGAGGCCGTCGGTGATATGGCTCATGAGGGCAAAGTCGCACAGATTGTAGGAATGGAGCCACTGGGGATGGAAATCCACGGAAACCGACGTCCGGAGAGCAATGGCCGCCTGGGTGGGAGCCATAATCCCAACTATCGCTTCCGCGCCCGAAGCCTGGAGCCGGGCAATCTGGGACGACAGATCCCGCTCGGTGGGTTCCACGGGAACAGCTGCCAGCAGTTCCAGATTGTTTGCCTTGAGTACGGCCTTAACGCCCGCCATGGCATCGTGCCCCCAGTCATCGTTCTGATACATGTAGGCCACTTTCTTGAATTTCATATTTTCGACGGCGTGTTTTGCCAGAATACTCCCCTCATCGAAGTAGCTGGGCCACATCTGCCACAGCCAGGGATTGTTCTGGAAGGCGCGGGCTCCGGAACAGACCCCGATCCAGATGATCTCATTCTGGCGGAGGTAGTTCTGTACGGCAAGCCCGCAAGCGGTTCCCACGCCGCCCACAAAGGCGAAGACACCTTGTCGGTCCACCAGTTCTCTCACCCCCGCCATGGTCTGGGAGGGATTGTACTGATCGTCACGAATGAAATAGCGAATCTTCCGCCCGTGAATGCCCCCTTCCTCGTTGACCAAGTCGAACAGCAGCTTGCTGCCGCGGGCGACCGCGCCCCAGGGAGCAGCAGGGCCCGTCTGCGGTCCCCATTGTCCCACCCTGATTTCCTTGTCGTCAAACCCCCGCTCCTTCTTGGCATGTCCGGTCTCAGCCACAAGAGCCAAGGCCAAGAGGGGAACAAAAAGCACCACCAATAATTTCTTCATAGTCATACCGTCCCTCCTTTTTCTGTTGACACTTCCGATTAACACTCCCGTTGCTGCCATCTTTCCATGCGGACAGGCAGGCGTCCCTGTTATCTCTCCCCCTGTAGCATATGAGAAGCTAACTCTTGTACCATATTCCATTTTCTTTGAAGAAAATGAACCCGATATTGATCTCTGAACGCCGGCCGGTCCGTATGTGCAAAAATGTCATATCCACCTCGACCTGGGCGAATCGTTCAACGGACGGCCATTTTTTCATATCTTCATTGTCATGGACATAGGTAACCCCAACGATGGTGTACGCCACGATGCGATCTTCCGACGCCCGCGCATCCCGCAGGTAGTCATCATAGGTGTGTCCTTGAGCATACGGAGAGGAGGGGGCGAAGCAGCGGTATACCGCCGGGTAATCCCGCCTCATCTCGGCATCAAGAAACACCCGTGCCGCCTGCATCAGGGCCGCTTCTTCCGCATCCGAGATCGTGTCACTGAGGGCAGGGGCAGGGAGGGAAAAGGCAACCGCCAGCGCGCAGATTACCGCTGAGGCAATAATCGTAGCGGCGGGGTTCTCTCCTCCTCTGCCGGTATGACTGCGTCGGCCGATCATAGGGTTAGACCTTCCTCACGTAATGCTTGGCGAAAAGACCGCTGGGCCGGAAACAGAGAACCAGCACGATGATGACAAAGGCCGTAATCGGTTTCCACGAGGGCCAGGCGTAGCCGAAGAAGTTCTCCAGCAGACCCACGATACCGCCGCCGATGAGAACGCCGGGAATACTCATGAGACCGCCCAGCACCGCCGCGGCAAAGGCCCTGAGAAACGGCTCCATCATGAAATCGGGGTCAAGGATGGTCCGGGCCGAGATGAGCATGGCAGCCGTGACACCGATGACGGAGCTGAAGGCCCAGGCAAAGGCAAAGACGCGATCCGTCTTGATGCCCATGATTTTCGCGGCGTGCTTGTTCTGCTGTGTCGCCCGCATGGCCGTTCCCAGTTTTGTGAACTTGAAGAACAGGAAGAGAAAGGTCACGATGATAGAGGCGATGACGAAGACGGCGGCGGCCCACTGGCTGATAACGAATCCCCGGAACACCTCGTAGGTGATCTGGTAAGAGAAGGGGATGGAGAAGGCCTGCTGGGTGGCGGTCCATTTCCATCCCGCCAGCCCCGCCAGCAGGAGCTGTACCCCGATGGTGATGACGATCATACCCAGGAGCGTGGGATTCTTGGCGGGCCTCAGAAAGAAAAACTCAACGAATACGCCGAGCAACGCAGCAAATATCAATGCCAGAATAAAGGCAAGCCAGAAGGGGCACCCGTAAAAGGTCATGGCGTGAAAGGTGATATAGGTGGAAAACATGGCCATGGTTCCTGCGGCAAAGTTTACCACCTCCGACGTCTTGTAGATAATGACCACCGCCAGGCCGAAAAGACCGTAGCAGGCGCCCATGGCCAATCCCTCGATTAATAACTGTCCGAACGGCATAGTCCCTCCCTCGCAATAGCCGGTTTACCTTGTCAGTCGTTCATGGCTCTTCCCGGTATCCAATCCGTACCCCCTTGAAGCGCCGCTGTTTCACGCCATTCACAGTCACGAATCAAACCTCTAAAACGGCCATGTCTTCCAGTACTTCTTGATCCGGATCCAGGCACCGAACATGCCCAGGGGCTCGAAGATGATGATACCAATCATGACAAGACCCAGGGCTATGAAGTTGAAATTATCCATCCCCGTCTCCGTCAGGAACTGCCGGGCAAAGACGACCAGCAGGTCGCCCACGAGGGGCACTTCGTCCACGTTCTTGAACAGATCGTACCAGAGATAGGTGATGAGGACGGCCCCCGATATGGATCCCATGACCGACCCCAGCCCCCCCACGACGACCATAACGAGAAAGATAATGGACAGAATCAGGTTGAACGTGAAGGGATCGAAAAACCCGAGCACGAAGGCGAAGAGCCCTCCGGCAATGCCGGCGTAAAAGGCACTCACGGCAAAGGCCAGGGTTTTGTACATGGTCAGGTTGATGCCGATCACCTCGGCGGCGATGTCACTGTCCCTGATGGCCACGAAGGCCCGGCCGGCCCTGGTCTTCAAAATATTTATGGCCAGGAGCACCATGATAACGGTGACAATCAGAATCAGGTAGTACTTGCCTGTTTCCGAAGAGAGAACCCAGCTCAACCCCAGCTGAGGAATCCCGATATCAAAGGGGGGGGCCATGAGACCCTGCCGCCCCCCGAAGAGGTTCGTGTGACCGATGATGTGCATGATTGCCAGCCCGAAGGCGAGGGTGGCGATCGCAAGATAGGGCCCCTCCAGCCGCAGGGCCGGGAGCCCCAGGATAAAGCCGAAAAAGGCCGAAATAAACGCAGCGATGAGAATGGCCGCAAAAAAAGGTATCTGGAGTTTGGTCATCAGAAGCACGGTCACATACGCTCCGATGGCAAAGAATCCCGCGTGCCCCAGGGCGATTTGACCGGTGGAACCCACAAGGATGTTAAGACCGACGGCGACGATAACATGGACGAGGATAAGGTTGAACAAATAAATATGGTATGTCGATAAGAAAAATGGCGCAGCCACGAGCGCGACGAGAAGAACAACCGTCCAGAAGAGAATCGTCCCGCTGCTGAACAGTTCAATGTCCTCGTAATATTCCCGCTTCATATCCATAGAGACACCTCGCTCATTTACACTCTCTTCCCCAAGTGTACCATGCTCAACAAGAACCGCAGACAGGCGTGGGGACAAAACGTAATGCTGTAAAGAGTAGAAAAGAAAGAACCCCCCTGATGCCGCTTCACCATAAAAGAAAACAGGGCGTGGGTCAAGGAGAAAATATCTTCACAGAAAATAACGTTCAGAAAACTCCCGACTCACGTCGAAGGGGATCTGATCCCCCGGATCACAGGTATGTCCTGGCGCCGATGTACCGTTTCTGATAGTAGGCATCCAAGAGTGAGCTGGTGCGCACCGTCTTGCCGGTCCGTGGTGCGTGGATAAAACGGCCCTCACCGACATAGATCCCCACATGGGAGATATCCCCCCTGCCGCGGGTGTCAAAGAAGACCAGGTCCCCCCTGGCCAGTTCTTCCCGGCTGACCGACATGCCCGCCTCGTACTGCTGGCCGGACGTGCGGGGGAGGTTCAGGCCGTTGAGACGGTAGATGGCCATCGCGAGGCCGCTGCAGTCGAATCCCTCTTCGGCGGATATCCCTCCCCATTGATAGGGGACACCGATAAAACTCCTGGCCGTCCTGACAATCTCATCCCTGAACAGGGGTTCATCGGAGGGGAGTCTCTTGGCCCCGGCGTATTCATCCGGACGGACGATGTAGTACTCGCCTATCACCCCCATCCCCTTCAGGATTTCCGCTTCCCTGGCGGCCAGCTCCCTGGTCGGGAAATTGCCGAAGCGCACCTTGTACAGCCCCTGCTTGTAGAGGAAGTAATAGGCATCCAGGTTGTCGCTGTTCAGACGATTGGCAAGCAGGGCGGCGTTCTCGACCTGGGCGAAGGCGCCGACCTGGATGGTGTAGCCCATCCGGCCCAGTTTTTTTTCCGGCGCCGGCGGACGATACTCCCGGGAAGGGAGGTGCCGCTGGCTGCACCCCGCTATCAGAAGCAGGGTCAGGAGCCACAGGAGGGCCGGGACGACTGGTACGGTACGTAATCGCATGGCCTTGTGCCTTGTGTGAACAATCACGATGGTATGAAGGGGACGCGCCGAGAAGGGGGCGGCGGGATTGGGCCTGCATGCCCCATCAACTGACAGGTGCGCCGACGGCGGGATCTCCGTCGAACGAGACCAAGGAAACCGTGCCCTCCGCCTCCGTCGCCAGGAGCATGCCGTGTGACTCCACCCCCATCAGCTTCACCGGCTTCAGGTTCAGCACGACGGCGATCTTCTTCCCCACCAGGTCCTCGGGACGATACTGTTCGCCGATCCCCGCGACGATGGTCCGCTCCTCGCCCACGTCGATCTTCAGCTTCAGCAGCTTGTCCGACTTCTTGACCCGCTCCGCGGCGATCACCTTCGCCACACGCAAGTCGATTTTTTGGAAATCATCGAAGGATACCTCTTCCTTGATATCGGTGAGGGCCTTCGCCGCAGGCTCTTCCGGTTTCTGATATTCGACCCGGGGGAAGAGGGATTCGCCGCGGGTCACCGACACCCCCGCCGGAAGACCGCCCCATACGCGTATGCCCTCAAAATCCTGCGATTCCATATCCTCGATCCCCAGCCGCCGCAGGATGTCCCCTGCGGAATCGGGCATAAAGGGGTTGATCAGGACGGCGATGACGCGGAGGGCCTCCAGTATGTTGTATATGACCGTGTCCAGGCGCGTCCGGCCGGCCGGATCTTTGGCCAGGACCCAGGGCTCCTGTTCCACGATGTAGCGGTTCGTCAGGTTGATGAAATCCCAGACGGAGATGAGGGCCTTGTGAAACTGCAGTGACCGGAACGAGGCCTCCACGTCGGGGAACAGTCTCGCCGCCTCTGCGACCAGGGAGGTGTCGTCCGGTTGATTGGCGGCCGCGGGAACCTTGCCGTCGCAGTATTTGACCGCCATGGAGAGGGAACGGCTGACCAGATTTCCCAGGTCGTTCGCCAGATCGGCGTTGATCCTCTGGACAAAGGCCTCCTCGCTGAAGTTCGCATCGAGGCCGAAGACCATATCCCGCATCAGGAAGTAACGGAACGCATCCAGCCCGTACGTATCCTTCAGATCGAGGGGCTTCACCACCGTTCCCCTGCTCTTCGACATCTTGCTCCGGTCGATGTTCCAGTACCCGTGGACGTTCAGGTGCCGGTACGGTTCGATCCCCGCACCCTTCAGCATGGTGGGCCAGTATATACCGTGCGGTTTCAGGATATCCTTGGCTATCAGGTGCTGGGAAACGGGCCAGAAGGCCTCGAACCGCTCGCTGTCGGGATACCCGATCCCCGTCAGGTAATTGATCAGGGCGTCAAACCAGACATAGGTCACATACTGTTCATCAAAGGGGAGGGTGATCCCCCAGGTCAGCCGTGTCTTGGGACGCGATATGCAGAGGTCTTCGAGCGGTTCCTTCAGGAAGGCGAGTGCCTCGTTCCGGTACCGTTCCGGCCGGATGAAATCGGGGTTATCCCGGATATGGCCGATCAGCCAGTCCTGGTACTTGCTCATCCTGAAGAAATAGTTGCTCTCCTTCCTGATCTCGGGAACGGTGAGGTGGTCCGGACACATCCCGTCCACCAGCTCGCTCTCCCGGTAGAAGCGTTCACACCCCACACAGTAATACCCCTCGTATTCGCCGAAGTAGATGTCCCCCGCATCGTACACCTTCTGGAGGATCGATCTGACCACCTCTTTGTGATCTCTGTCCGTCGTCCTGACAAAGTAATCATTGGTAATCGACAGCTTCGGCCAGAGGGCCCTGAATTGTCCGCTGATTCTGTCCACATACTCCTGGGGGGCCTCACCGGCCTCCCGCGCCGCCTCGGCGACCTTGTCCCCGTGTTCGTCGGTACCCGTCAGAAAATAGGTCCGATACCCCGCCATCCGGTAAAATCGCGCCATGACATCGGCCACGATGGTGGTGTAGGCGTGCCCCAGATGCGGCGACGCGTTTACGTAATATATCGGTGTCGTGACGTAAAAATGTCTCATCTTCTTCTCCGAAATCACTGTTTCCTGTTCCCCGTCGACGGCCTTTGGCCCTTCTCTTCCCGCCGAATCTCGTCTGCCGGGACCTCCACCTCTTTCCCGTCACCGAGATCCACAACGACCATGCGTTCAAGAATATTCTGCCTCACCACCTTGCCCGTCCCCTCCGGGATGGTCACCATCTTCCCGTTCTTGGGCATATTTTTCTTCGCCCTGGTATACTGCTCATGCTCAAAGGCAAGGCAGCACATGAGCCGTCCGCACAGGCCCGATATCTTTTCGGGATTCAGGAGCATGTTCTGCTCCTTGGCCATCTTGATCGACACCGGTGCAAAGGTGTTGAGAAAACTGGCGCAGCAGAGTTCCCTGCCGCACATGCCGATCCCGCCGTAGATGCGCGCCTCGCTTCTGACCCAGATCTGCCTCAGCTCGATCCGTGTCTTGTACTTTCGAACCAGGTCTTTGACCAATTCTCTGAAGTCGACCCTGCTCTCGGCGGTGAAGTAGAAGACCAGTTTGCTTTTATCGAAAAGAGACTCCACGTCGACCAGCCGCATGGAGAGATTCCGCTCCCTGATCCGCTCCGTGCAGAATGCGAGGGCCTCGCGCTCCATCGCGGCATTCTCTTCATGGACCTTCATATCCTCATCCGTCGCCTTGCGAACAACCTTCCTGAGGGTGCGAGGCAGCTTATCACGGGAAAGGGGACGAATCCCCGTCGCGACGGACCCCATTGCCGGCCCCGATTCGGTATCCACGATAGCGTTGTCCCCCTCCTTCAGGACGACGCCGGTGGCGTCGAATGAGTAGACCTTTCCTTTGTCCTTGAATCTGACCCCTACAACACTGGTGGTATCCTGATCTTCCATATCAACCTCGGCCGAAGGCCTTGAGCCGGAACGCCATGGATTCCAATACCACCTGCCTGTTGGCATTCTGCTCAATGGCGCTCCGGGCGTCCCGTATGGTTCGTATATTGTCGAGGATATCGGGACCCGTCATCTTTTCCGCATATTGTTCAGTGGCTCCGGAAATATCCCGGTGCATGAGCCTGCCTGCATCGCACAGCTCCCGGTACACCAGCATATCCCGGCACCATTCTCTGAAGATGTCAAGCCGCTGCAGTGTGGATTCCCTGTCTTTCCCGAAACTGTCCGGGAGAGAAAGGATTGATACGGAGGTACTGCCGGCGGCTGCAAGTATCCCGGCTATCTCCTGCTTGAAGTTGAGCAGCGCTTCCGTACATATCTCCAGAGCCCTGCCGATACTCCCCCCGGCCGACGCGGCAACGGCCCGCGCCGACTGCGCATCCATCGCCTTTGTGCCCGTGAGAAACGAGACGATGATCTCGGGGCGCAGCGGCTGAAACCGTACTTTCTGGCATCGCGATACGATCGTCTGGGGGAGGGCATGGATGCGAGAGGTGATCAATATCAGGATATTGGAGGGGTTCGGCTCTTCAAGGGTCTTCAGGAGGGCATTGGCCGCGGCATCGTTCATCCGATCCGCATCTTCCAGTATGAAGACCCTCTTTCTCCCCTCAAAGGGCCTGAACTGGATCTGATTCTGAAGGTCTCTGATCCTGTCGATCTTGATGAAAACCCCTTCCGGTTCTATCACGACGATATCGGGGTGGGTACCGCGTCCCGCCTTGAGACAGGAAGGGCACCCGCCGCAGAAATCGGCGTTATCCTCCCGGCAATTCAGGGCCTGTGCGAGTCCCCGTGCCGTGATCGCCTTCCCGATCCCCGGAATGCCATAGAAGAGATACGCATGCGGGACACGTCCCCTGCGCATGGCACTTTGGAGCACCCCTATCTGCCTGCCCTGACCATAAATATCGCGAAACGGCATAAAACCCTATCTTCCGGTCAACTCCCCCAGATGGACACATACGTCCCGGTGCACCGCATCGATGTCTCGGGATGCGTCTATCACCCTGAACCGGTCCGGGTCTTCTTGGGCCAGGGTCAGGTATCCGTCTCGTATTATCTCGTGAAACCGGAGACGCTCCCTCTCAAACCGGTCCTCACGGGGGGCACTCCCCGTCCTGTGCGCACGGTCCATGATCCTCGCGAGCCCCGCCTCAGCTGATATGTCGAACAGAAGCGTCATATCAGGGACCAGAGATCGGGAGGCAAAGGCACACAGTGATCGTATGTACTCCCTGTCCTCCCCTCTGCCATATCCCTGATACGCCACCGTGGCGTCGGAAAAGCGGTCACACAGGACCACGACTCCCTGCTCAAGCGCGGGTACGATGACCTCTTCGACATGCTGGGCTCTGTCCGCGGCAAAGAGCAGCAGTTCCGTCCTGCCGGACAGCGCCAGTGCCGTCTTGTCCAGCAGGATTTTTCGCAACTCGTCTCCGAGGGGGGTACCTCCCGGTTCACCGGTTACGATACAGGAAACGCCCTCCTGCTTAAGATAATCGGCGGCCTTTCTGATCTGGGTCGTCTTTCCGGAACCCTCGATCCCCTCAAATGTAACGAATACACCCATGGTTCCCCTCATCAACAGGGAAGAGAGCCCGCCGCTATTTGCCCTTTTCCTCGCCGGGCTCTATGGCCTCCACCGGACAGATATCGGCACAGGCGCCGCAATCGGTGCACAGGTCGGGGTCGATGACGTACTGGTCTTCCCCCTCGCTGATCGCCTCCACAGGACACTCATCTTCACAGCTTCCACACGCGATACATTCATCCGTAATGACATATGCCATTGTATGCTATCCTCCGAACAATGTAGGTTTTCCCCTCTCACACCGCCACAACTTCAACGACCCCGGGGACCTTCTCCCTGAGGTACTTTTCGATCCCCATTTTCAACGTCATCTGTGCCATGGGGCAGGTACCGCAGGCGCCGGTGAGCCGCACCTTTACGATCCCTCCTTCGGTCACGTCGATAAGTTCGACGTTCCCGCCATCCGCCTGGAGGCTGGGCCTGACATCATCCAGTGCCGCACGCACCTTTTCTTTCATGCCGATATCCTCCCTTCTCCCCTCTCAATTTCGATAAAAAAACAGACTGTCATGTCTCGCTTTCCAGTACCGATAAACGGGATACGTCCCACTAACGGGGATACGTGCGTTAACGAACTTATCCCCCGCAAGAACCGCGGTGAATAATTTCTAACTTACTAACCCCGATAAACGGGATAAGTACGCTTGCGAAAGCATTTCCCGCAAGAACCGCGGAGAATCCTTTCGAGCTTACTAATGGGGCATATGAGATATCATCGCCTTGGCCACGCTTCGTGCAAACGCGGTCAGATCAGGTTTGAACCATCTGTATTCCTCAGTATCGCAGTGATTTGCCTTCCACATGATCTCCCCGGTCTGCGCCGCCACCAGATTCATGCTGAAGCCCGCCTTGGCCAGCTTATCGTCCCCCTGGGTCGTATAGTTCCAGAACTCCACACCCACGACGAGGAGGGCGTCAGCGTTACACGTCGTCGCTATATATCGGCTCAGATCCGGGTCGGAAAAGTGCACCGTCTTAAGTTTCGCGAGGTAATCGGCAACGGCATCCTTGAGCCTGCCGTCGTTCTCCATAAGCTCCGCCAGCCGTTTCGGGGAAACAACGGTGGAAAACCACCCCTTCCCGCTGACAACGTCCGTGATAAGGTCATCGACCACCGCCCCCGCCTCTTCCCCATAGACACCCGCATCAACCGGAAGCACGCAGATCGTCTCCGGGTGAAATTCATCGATCCCCGGCGCTACTCGGGAGAAGCGCAATTCCCCGCAGGCCGAGAGCACCACGCAGAGCACTGCCGGAACGATTATCCTCCATATGCTTCCCTGCATCGAACAACCTCCCGGGCAAGAGTTTCTACAGCTGCGTTACCATCAACCAGAGGCCGGCGCTCGCCCCGGCGATCACATAGTTCAGACCCAGTAATCCCTCCAGCGCCATCCTGGAAAATCGTGATTTTCTATCACAAAGCCCCAGACAAATCCATATATAAAACACCGGCGCCAAAAGCGCCAGGCCCAGCGACGGGGTGCAGCCGGCTGGCAGTGCGGCGATCAGGACGATCCCGGTCAGGACCGCGATCCCTTTCAGCAGGGCCCTGACCCGCCCCTCTCCTATGAGGATGGGGATCGTTTCGCGGCCGATCAGGCGGTCGCTCTGGATATCCAGGGTGTCCGAGAGGACCGACTTCGAAAAGACGAGGGCAAAGACGAAGATAAAGGCCACGACCATGCCACAGGTGATCTCCAGACTGGCGCTCATCGGGGGAACCACGGCGGTTAAGGCGGCCCATGCCACGGCGGTAAAGAAGTTCTTGGAACCGGGTACATCCTCCAGCCTCTTCCCCCACACGTTGACAGTATAGAGCACGCCGAAGAGCGCAACCGATCCGACCAGGACAAAGGGGGCCGGCCCCGCCATGAAGGAAAACACCAGGGCGAGCGCAAGAGAGGCTACGGCGATGGTCATGTAGGTCCTCTTGTGCTGTATGTAGGACTTTTCCCTGAAGCTCCCCGTGATCCTCCCGAAGCTCCTCCCCTGCAGCCGGTTGATGGTGTGAATCGCGTACACGCACAACGAAGCGATCATGATGTGTGACACATCAACCGCAAGCCCCTGGAGGAGCATGCTGACCAGCGAGAGGAATCCGGCGCCGATGGCCGAAGAGAGATCCGTCCTGACCAGAAAGATCCAGAGATTATACAGCCCCCGCAACCTTCCCGGCATCGTGCCCCTGCCGTCGTGGGTGAGATAGTCGATAACCCCCTCGGTGATCCAGTTCGGCGTGGAGGCCCCCGCAGATACACCGATCTTCCCGCATCCGTTCAGATCGATGCCGTCAAGTTCTTCGGCGGTCTCGACATGCAACGTTCGGACCCCGCAGTCCCGGGATATCGAGGCAAGACGCCGGGTGTTCGCGCTGTCCTTCCCCCCCACGATGATGATCCCGTCCATTTCGGAGGCCATCTCCTTGACCTCCGCCTGCCTCTTCTCGGTTGAATCGCAGATGGTGTCGAAGATCATGGCCTCCGGGAACTTTTTGGTGACCTCCTGCGTGATCTCTTTGTATTTCACCGAATCCTGCGTCGTTTGCGCGACGACGCACACCTTATCGTAGCGGGGAAGATCGCCCACATCCTTCGCGTTGTTGATGACAATCCCCCTCCCCGACGCATACCCCAGGAGGCTGGCAACCTCCGGATGCTCCCTGTCACCGACGATGATCACCGTATGGCCCCGCGCGGCGTGCTTCTTGATGATCGCCTGGACGCTCGCGACACGCGGGCAGGTGGCGTCTACAATCTCCAGCCCCCGTTCCTTGATCCGCTCCCTCTCCCGGGGGGATATCCCGTGGGCCCGTATCACCATGATCCCGTCCCGGACCGAGTCAACATCATCCACCGGGACGACGCCCCGCTCCCTGAGAAGCGAGACCGTCTGGGGGTTGTGGATCAGGGGCCCGTAGGTATATACCTTCGCATCCCCCCGGTGACGGGTCAGCGCCAGTACCATGTCGACCGCCCTCTTCACCCCCATGCAGAAACCCGCTGTCTCGGCAAGCTTGATTCTCACGGTTCTTCCTTCTCTCCGGCGCTATCGCTTCCGGGCATACAGAAAAAATTCCCGGTTGCCGGCTGGGCCGGTAATGGGCGATTCACAGGTCCCCGTTACCTCGAGGCCCAGCCCCGCAGCACATGCCACGATCTCATCGACAACCCTCCGGTGCACGTCGGGGTCCCGTATGACCCCCTTTCCCACCTCGCTCCTGCCCGCTTCGAACTGCGGTTTGATCAGGGCGAGAATCGAGGCCCCCTCTCCGGTGAGCCCGACCACCACGGGGAGAACCAGCTTGAGGGAAATAAAGGAGACATCGATCACCGCCAGATCGATGGCATCCTCGATCGCCTCTCCGGAAAAGTTCCTGATATTGGTCTTTTCAAAGAGGATCACCCGCCTGTCCGTCCGGAGCTTCCAGTCGATCTGGCCGTACCCCACATCGATTGCGTATACCTTCCGAGCCCCCCGCTGGAGGAGACAATCGGTAAAGCCGCCCGTGGAGGCGCCGATATCCAATGCCACGAAACCATTCACATCGATACCGAAGGTCTGCAGAGCCCCCTCGAGTTTCAATCCTCCCCTGCTGACATAGGGATTCCCGTCCCCCTTGAGCCGAATCACGGCACTTGGGAGGACCAGCGTTCCTGCCTTGTCGATCCGCTCTTCTTCGACCACCACCAGCCCGGCCATGATGAGCGCCTTGGCCCTCTCGCGGGTCGGAGCAAGACCCCTGTCGACGAGGAGCCGGTCCAATCTGACCCTGGAATGGTTCGCCTTCATCCGATCCCGATCCTTATAACAACAAACCTCCTCGAACCGCGTGCGGATCAGGAGGGATTCATCACCCCACGAACGGCCTGTGCGATCCCCTGGGCATCGATTCCCTGCTTCTTTCTCAGTTCGGCCTGTGTTCCATGCTCTACGAATGTGTCCCCGATGCCGACCCTCTTCACCGCCACCCCCGAGAGCCCTTCCTCCTCAAACAACTCGAGGACCGCACTCCCGAAACCGCCCATCAGGACATGTTCCTCGACGGTGACCACCCTCTTGCACGATGATGCGATCTCGCACAGCAGGTCCCTGTCGAGGGGTTTGACGAAACGGCTGTTGACGACGGTCGCCTCGATCTTCTCACCGGCGAGCATCTCAGCGGCATCGAGGGAGGGATACACGCTGGAACCGATCGCGATGATCGCCACATCCGCCCCCTCCCGGACAACCTCCGCCTTCCCGATCTCTAATGTTTCAGGCCTCTCATCAAGGACAGCACCCATCCCGCCGCCGCGGGGGTATCGTATCGATGCAGGACCTCCACACTCCACGGCCGTTTTGAGCATATGCCGGAGTTCGTTTTCGTCCTTCGGGGCCATTACCACGATATTCGGAATGGATCGCAGGTAGGCATAATCGAAGAGCCCGTGGTGCGTGGGGCCGTCGTCCCCGACGATCCCTCCCCGGTCGAGGGCAAAGACGACGGGCAGCTTCTGCAGGCACACGTCGTGGAGCACCTGGTCATAGGCCCGCTGCAGAAAAGTGGAATATAGGGCAACAACGGGAACGAATCCTTCGGTAGCGAGTCCCGCGGCAAAGGTGACCCCGTGCTGCTCGGCGATGCCGACATCGTAGAACCGTTCGGGAATCTCGCGGGCGAATTGGTCGAGACCGGTCCCGCTCGTCATGGCGGCCGTGATCGCGACGATGGCGGGATTCTCGCGCGCCAACTCTAACACCGTCTGGCCGAACACCTCTGTGTACGATCTTCGGGGGAGCTCCGCGGGAACCGGCTTGCCCGTCGCGATATCGAAGGGGGCGATACCGTGGAACCGGGCGGGGTCCTCCTCGGCGAACCGGTATCCTTTCCCCTTTTTTGTGATGACATGGACCAGGACGGGCCGGTCCATGGCCCGCACGTTCTGGAGATTCTTGATCAGGTGATCCAGCCGGTGACCCTCGAGCGGCCCGACATACTTGAAACCCAGCTCTTCGAACAGCATGCCGGGAACGACGAATCCCTTGAGCGACTCCTCGGCCTTCCGGGCGAACTTGATGACCTGCTCCCCCACCCCGGGAACGGTCTTCAGGAAATCGTGGATCTTCGCCCGGAGCCGCGTAATCTGCTGCCCCGTCATGACGCGGTTCAGGTAGGACGACATGGCCCCCACGTTCGGTGAGATGGACATCTCGTTGTCGTTCAGTATCACGACCAGGTCCTTCTCCCGCTCCCCGGACCAGTTCAGGGCCTCGAACGCCATGCCGGAGGCGATGGATCCGTCTCCGATGACGGCGACCACCTTGACATGATCCTCCTTCAGACACCGGGCGTCGGCAATGCCCGCGGCGGCGGAGATGGAGGTGCTGCTGTGCCCCGCGCCGAAGACGTCAAAGATGCTCTCCTGTCTCTTGGGGAACCCGCTGATCCCTCCCATCTTCCTCAGGGTGTGGAAGGCATCCCTCCTCCCCGTGATGATCTTGTGGGCATACGCCTGGTGCCCCACATCCCAGATGACCTTGTCACTGGGCGTGTCGAAGACGTAATGGATGGCCAGGGCAAGCTCGACCGCCCCCAGGGAGGGGGCCAGATGGCCGCCGTTCCTGGAAACGACCTCCAGTATCATCTGTCTGATCTCGCCGGCCAGGGTATCGAGCTGTTCGATCTCAAGGCATCGTATGTCTTCAGGGCCGTTGATCCCCTCCAGTATCCCTGCGTGTTTGTCCATACCAATCTCTTTCTCGCCCGGGGACCGTGCCCTCCGGGAACGCACCCTATGATTTTCGTTCGGCGATAAATTGCGCGATCATCCGGAGGGGATCGGCACTCTCACCGAAGCAGCGTATCGCCGACAGCGCCCCTTCCACCAGCCCGTGCATCTCCTCCCGGGACCGTTCGA
>ENA-ORXD01000233-ORXD01000233.1-sediment-metagenome-genome-assembly--contig:-NODE-233-length-83721-cov-4.917890_pt1 | contig 83721 bp, 71 predicted proteins | sample MGYA00237862_ERZ511471 | MGnify/ENA metagenome assembly ERZ511471
AGACTTTTCAGGTGGATGAGAATAGCGAAAATGGAACCGTTGTCGGTAACGTCGTAGCTACCGATGCAGATGTAACAGCAACGACCTTTCAGAACTGGACGATAGCCGCTGGCAACGACGCGGGAACCTTTGCTATTAATGCATCAACCGGCGAAATATCGGTTGCCGACAGTACCCTGCTCGACCGGGAAACGATTGAATCGATTGTGCTGAGCATTACCGTAAGTGATGGCATCAACATCAGTGCTCCCGAAGATGTGACTATCGCTCTGAATGATGTAAATGATGTGGCTCCGGTTGTAACCGCTAATCAATCATTTACCATCGATGAAAACAGTGTCAACGATTTGGTCATTGGAACACTCACAGCCACGGATGGTGATGTATCGGCTACGACGTTCCAGAATTGGGATATCCTGACGGGAAATAGTGACGGAACATTTGCAATTAATGCTACCACAGGAGTTTTATCTGTTGCTGACAGTACGGCACTCGATCGGGAGACAACTTCTTCATTTACTATCGGAGTGGTTACCGGGGATGGTGTCAACACCAGTGATACAGTCGATGTGGTGATTAATTTGAATGATTTGAACGATGTGACACCGATTGTGACGGCTGATCAGTCATTTAGTGTCGATGAAAACAGTCCTTCCGGAACCTCAATCGGAACAGTGCTAGCTACCGATGGTGATGTAACTCCAACAACATTTACCAACTGGACGATTAGCAGTGGAAATGATAATAACGCTTTTGCCATCGATAGTTTATCAGGCGCTCTTTCAGTAAACGATCCGGCAACGCTTGATCGCGAAATCATCGATTCACTGGTTGTTCAGGTATTTGTCAGCGATGGTGTTGATACCAGTGCAGTTCAACAGGTAACAATTCATTTGAATGATGTAAATGATGTGATTCCGGTTGTTGCAGCCGATTCAACGTTTGCCATTGATGAGAATAGTCCGGCCGGAACGATTGTTGGAACCGCTTCGGCTACTGACGGTGATGTGACACCCACTACTTTCTCCAATTGGACCATTGTGGACGGCAATACCGGTGGTGCTTTTGCTATCAACGGAAGTACTGGTCAAATAACCGTTGCACAGAGTTCTTTACTGGACAGGGAGAAGATTGATAGCCTGAAACTGAGTGTAACAGTGAGTGACGGTGTCAATACCAGTTTGCCTGAATTGGTCGTCGTAACGCTGAATGACCTGAATGATTTGCTTCCTGTTATTGCAGCCGGTCAGTCGTTTACCCTTCCCGAGAACAGTGCCGCAGGAACAGCCGTTGGAACAGTTCAGGTAGCCGATAACGATGTTACGGCGAGCACGTTCAACAACTGGCAAATCGTTACCAATTTTGACGGTAATGGTGATGGTGTTTCTGCATTTGCTATCGATAGTCTTTCGGGGAACCTGACGGTGAACGATCCTGCCGATTTGGATTTCGAATCCATGCCGGACATAACTATCGCGATAGCGGTGGACGACAGTGTAAATACCAGTCTGCCCGTAGATGTCGCGATTCATTTGACGGATGTGAATGATAATGCGCCTGTTATTACCACAATGCCATACTTTACTGTACAGGAAAACTCGGAGATAGGAACGTTAGTCGCTCAGTTTAATGCGACCGATGCGGACATCACTCCGGCGACATTTACGTGGCACATTATGAAAAATGTAGATCCGGATAAAGATGGAGCAGAGGCTTTCATCATTAATGAAACCAATGGTAACCTGTATATCCGGGATAAAGACGATTTCGATTATGAGACGAATGATGAATTGACTGTCCGGATTTCGGTCTGGGACGGAATCAATGTCAGCGCTTATGTCGATGTGATTATCGGAATAACCAATGATCCGAGCGATGATGTGACAACCGGTCTGGACGATCTTGCTTTGAAAGAAGTGAAGGTTTATCCCAATCCGGCTCAAAACTATTTCTATATCGACGGCCCTGTCGGGGAAACTGTTCAGCTGATCGACATGAACGGACGATTAGTGAAGACGGCACTGATGGAGTCGAACATTCAGCGATTTGATCTATCCGGAACTCCAAAGGGAATCTACCTGGTGCAGATACAGCACAAAACGGTATCAAAAGTCATTATCAGGTAATTTCCGAATTTCTCCTACAATCCGAGGCTCTCCTGTTTCAGGGGAGCCTTTTTTATGCGATAGTGGATGACTCTTTAGGAGTTGTGATAACCTGAAGTTTAAATTATGTTTTGTGGCGAATCATGACTTTTTTACGATTTCTTTGGCTGCCCGTTCCTGAAACTGTATTTTCGTGGTAACGAGACGTTCGCTAAACATCTGTTATGGTTTATACAACTCATCAAAAAAAACCGGTTACAGCCCGACCTTTTCTCAAGTGGGCTGGTGGAAAGAGGCAACTTTTGCCGGTGATAACAGATGCCCTGCCGGGAGATTTGGCACAGAGTTCTTTTGTATTTGCAGAGCCTTTTGTGGGTAGCGGTGCCGTTCTTTTCAGAATGCTGGAAAAATTTCCAAACATCGAAAAAGCGGTAATTAACGATGTGAACGAGGATTTAATCGATGCCTACAGAACAATTCAGGAAGAACCTGAAGTATTAATTGAAGCCTTGCAGCAGCTGGAAAAGGAATATTATGGAAACCATGAAGAAGAGTTCCGGCTGATGCATTACCAGATGGTTCGCGAATTGTTTAATGGGCGGAGTGCTTCAAGGGCAAATCATACGGCATATTTGATTTTCCTGAACCGGACCTGTTATAACGGTTTGTACCGGGTGAATAAGGATAACCAGTTCAATGTTCCTTTTGGGAAGCATAAGAATCCGAAGATTTGCAACGAAGTGAATATTCGTTTAGTGCATGAAGCGTTGCAGAAAGTAGAGATTCGGCTTGGCGAATTTGACAGACTTGACGACCTGGTAACACCGAATACTTTTTTCTATTTCGATCCGCCTTATAAACCCATTAGCTCTACTGCCTCGTTCAACGCTTATTCTCATAATGGCTTTGGCGATGGCGATCAGGAACGGCTGAAAGCATTCTGCGATAAACTGAATGGAAAAGGCTCCCGTTGGATGCTCAGTAATTCCGATCCAAAGAATGAAGATCCGGAGAATCATTTTTTCGATGAATTGTATGGAGGCTATCACATCGAGCGGGTGCAGGCGCGCCGGGCCATTAATTCACGAGGAAGCAGCCGAGGAGAAATCAGTGAGCTTCTGATTCGGAATTACGATTAAAATCCTTTTTCATACATCAATTTATCCAACTCTTCTGCTGTTTTACCTTTGCTGAAAGTAGCCGCACGTTCCGGCATTTTATCTTCCATAAGCATCTGGTGTATGCCAAGCCGTTTCATCCGTTTTTTCAGAATGGCGTGTTCCTTATTCTCTTCAGCCACCATGCCATAGTAAATCACTGTCAACCATTGTTCCACCTCATCCGTCATTTCTCCGTATTGCAACGATAGACGTTTGATGCGCCATAAAATCATTGGATCAACCATCTTTCCGGTAGGCGCATAAACCGAAACAAAATCGTCGTATAACTTTTGTCTGCCGAAAAGATTACCGATGGTATGCAACCGGCGGAAATAATCCACATCACGTGGAGCAACTGTATTTCCATTGGGAAACCGAAGAAAAACACACCAGTCATCGAATTTTCCACGGCCAAAGAAAACCACTGTCCGGTTGGTTAGTGTGGTTGAATCATGCATTGGAAATTTTCCATTCGGTGAAAACAATGAAACTTAAAGCTTCCGCACAATATTGAAGTTGAACTCCACCGTCCCGATTTTACTGAACAAACGAAGCCAAAGCGGTAGTAGCATTTCGGTTCCGCGGGCAGCTGTAATATCACCTAAGTCGACAATGTTATTAGCTTTCCAGCCGAATTCCTGAAGCAGTGCAGTTACTTTCATCCGGGCATCCGAATCGTTCCCACACACAAACACATTGTGGTCGCCGGGAATTCCCTCCGGATGCAACATGATTTCACAATTCATGGTATTAAGGGATTTGATCACACGCGATTCAGGAAAATGGTGCTGAATCTGTTCTCCGAGTGAATCATCGTTGCAGAATAGCAGTTTCGGAGGCATCCCATGTGTGAAATCGAGTGGATTGGCTACATCGATGATAATTTTGCCTTTCAGGTTTTCGGAACCGGCCAATTGAAGTGCCGTAATGGAAGCGTGCCCGTTGGTGCAATTAAAAACGATTTCGTCGGCAAAAAGAGCGGCATCGGCAAAGGTGCCGTTGTTGGCCAGATCACCATATTTTTCTGCGAAAGCCAGTGCCTTTTCATTTTCCGCTGAGCGCGAACCCATACTGACCTCGTAACCCTTGCCGACTAAACGGGAAGCAATGGCCTGACCGACCATCCCGGTTCCCAGGACACCAATTTTACTCATAGCTTTTGTAATTGGTTATACATGTTTAGGTTGATATCAGAATTAATCTTCATCGCTGTAAATCGCCACATGTTTTTCTACGTCCGATTTCACAAAGCCACGAAACATGCCGGGAGTATTCATCATCATCACCACATTCCCGTATTTATCCACACCAATCATCCCGCCATCGCCACCGGCTTTTACGAGTTCCTCTTTGATGACTTCGTTGGCCGCATCGTGAAATGAGAGATGTTTATATTCCATCAGGGCGGCAATGGTGCGGGCGACCGTGTACCGGATGAAAAATTCGCCATGCCCGGTACAGGAAATCGCACAGCTCTGATTACTGGCGTAGGTACCGGCCCCTATTATGGGCGAATCGCCAATGCGGTGAAACTTCTTGTTGGTCAGGCCTCCGGTGGAAGTTCCGGCGGCTAGATTGCCATACTGGTCAAGTGCTGCACAACCCACGGTTCCGAATTTATTTTTTCCTTCCGTTGCCAGGTAGCGTTGCAGCGCATCCCATCGCTTTTGCGTGAAGAAGTAACTGCTGTCAACAATGGTTAGTCCCTGTTGTCGGGCAAATTCAGATGCACCTGAACCATAGAGCATCACATGTTCCGATTTCTCCATCACCTTTCGCGCCAGCGAAATGGGATTTTTTACATCGCCAACGCCTGCCACAGCTCCGGCATTCATCGTTTGGCCATCCATGATGGCGGCATCCATTTCATTGGTTCCGTAATGGGAAAATACGGCGCCTTTGCCTGCGTTGAATAATGGGGAGTTTTCCATCACCCGAATCGTGTGTTCTACCGCATCGATGGCAGTGCCTCCGCGGGCGAGAACAGCCTTGCCGGTATCAAGTGCTTCGCTCAATTTATCGCGGAACTGTTTTTCCAATTCGGAACTTAAATTTTCGCGACTGATAACTCCGGCTCCACCATGAATGACCAGGACATAATTTGAAGGCATCGTTTGTGCAGAGCTGTGGTAACAGGAGACGAAAAGAAGAAAAGCGAGAAAACTCAGGAGAAATGTTGTTCGGTTCATTTCGCTGGTATTGGATTAGTCCTGTTGAAGATAGGAAAAACATCTACCAAATAAAAAATGCAAACCGCCTAAAAGAAAAAGGCTGCTCCCGAAATTTCGCGGAAGCAGCCTTTGAAGTTATTTGTTAATCGGTCAAGCCGTGAAAATGATTATTGCTTATACATCGATTCGCGCAGTTCCTTAATGCGGTCGTCGGAAATGTAATCGTCGTAATCCATCAATTTATCTATGATTCCGTTCGGCGTCAGTTCAATGATCCGGTTACAAACGGTTTGAATGAATTCGTGGTCATGTGAAGCCATCAGCACGATGCCCGGGAAACTGATCAATCCGTTGTTGAAAGCCTGAATAGATTCCAAATCGAGGTGGTTGGTCGGATTGTCCAGTGTCACCACATTGGGATGACGCATCATCAGACGGGAAATCATACAACGCATCTTTTCACCTCCGGAAAGCACTTTTGCGCTTTTGAAAATCTCTTCACCCGAAAAAAGCATTTTCCCAAGGAAAGAGCGAAGGAAACTGGCATCGGTGTTGTTGGTATATTGTGCCAGCCAATCAACCAGCGGAAGGTCGTTGTTAAAATAACGGTTGTTATCCATGGGCAGGTAGCCTGTGGTCACTGTTACTCCCCACTCAAATTCACCGGTATCGGGTTTGTCTTCTTCATTAATAATATTGAAAAGAGCCGTCATAGCACGGGTGTCGCGCGACAGAAAGATCACTTTCTCATCCTTCTCAATAGTGAAATTGACGTTTTTGAACAGTACCTCGCCGTCGATGCTTTTGCTCAGATTTCTCACCGAAAGAATGTTGTTACCCACTTCCCGCTCGGGCTGAAAAATAATTCCGGGATAACGACGGGTTGATGGCTGAATCTCTTCCACGTTGAGTTTTTCCAGCATCTTTTTACGACTGGTAGTCTGTTTCGATTTGGCCACGTTGGCGCTAAAACGGGAGATGAATTCCTGGAGTTCTTTCTTTTTCTCCTCCATCTTCTTGTTCTGCTGGGCCATCTGGCGGGCAGCCAACTGACTTGAGTGGTACCAGAACGAATAGTTTCCACCGAACATCCGCACTTTTCCGAAATCGATATCTACCGTGTGGGTCGAAACGCTGTCGAGGAAGTGACGGTCGTGGGAAACGAGAATCACCGTGTTATTGAAGTTGGCCAGGAAGTTCTCGAGCCACATCACAGTTTCCAGGTCGAGGTCGTTGGTAGGCTCATCAAGAAGCAGGTTGTCGGGATTTCCGAACAATGCCTGAGCCAACAGGACACGTACCTTTTCTTTCTGTTCCAAATCGCCCATGCGGCGGTAGTGAATACTTTCACGAATGCCTAATCCGCTAAGCAGAGTCGCTGCGTCGCTTTCAGCATTCCAGCCATCCATCTCGGCAAACCTGTCTTCCAGTTCGGCGGCTTTCATTCCATCCTCTTCCGAGAAATCGGGTTTCGCGTAAATGGCATTCTTTTCCTGCATGATGCTCCACAACTCCTCGTGTCCCATCATGACGGTGTCCAGCACATTGAATTCGTCGAAAGCATGATGGTCCTGCCGGAGGACGGATAACCGTTCGCCGGGACCCATCGATATTGAACCTCGGGTGGAATCCATGTCCCCTGCAATGATTTTTAGCAAAGTGGATTTCCCGGCTCCGTTGGCACCAATTACTCCATAGCAGTTGCCGGGAGTAAACTTCATGTTTAAATCCTGAAAAAGTATTCTTTTACCAAATTGAATGGCTAAATCTGAAACTGTAATCATTTTTATAAAAGGCTTTTGAGGCCGCAAATGTAGAAAAAAATTGATGTTAAACCGGTAAATAGCCGTTAAGAAATCGGAACCATTATATAAACTGACAGTGATTAAACCGATTGCTTGATTTTTAATCTAACCAAAGTGCCGTGAAAGCCGGGTGAAAACTTTTTCATTCCGTGGCGCAAGTTTTTTTACCTTGAAGTGTCCAACCTAAAAATCCGGACAACGATTGAAACCATTAATGGACGAAAAACAACTGGTCATCGATTTGCAGGCTGGTCATGAAAAGGCATTTCGTGACCTGGTCGGGAAATATCAGCAGCAGGTATTCCGGACGGCTATGGGATTTGTTCATGATGGTTCGGAAGCCGATGACATAGCCCAGGAGGTCTTTGTTGAGGTTTTTCGTTCAGTTCATGGATTTCGGGGAGATGCAAGCCTTTCAACCTGGCTTTACCGAATGACGGTGAACCGATCGCTGAACCGGTTACGCAGCCGGAAACGGAAAGGCATTTTTCAACGGATTGAGGCGTTCTTTCAGGATGATGCAGATTGGACCGGAGAGCCGGAAGCCGATTGTTCCATTCATCCCGAAACAGTAATTGGCAACCAGGAAACAGCGGAAGCGTTACAACTGGCACTTGATAACCTGCCTGAAAATCAACGGACAGCTTTTGTGTTATATCATTACGACGATTTGGCCTATAAAGAAATTGCCGCTGTAATGAAGGTTTCGCTGGCTTCGGTTGAGTCGCTGATTCACCGGGCACGTAAGAATATGCAAAAGAAACTGATGAATTTTTATAAAAAATGAATGTCCCGTGCAAGTTTTTCCAGGGACCGGTGTCAAACAGTTAAACGAGGTAAAAATGATGAACGAACAACATATCACTGAACAACTTTGGGAGTTCCATCTTGGTCAACTTTCGGAGGAGGAGAACCAAAAGGTTCAGCTCCATCTTGAAGCTTGTGATGCTTGTCTCCGTGAATCGGAAGTGGTGAAACAGACTGTTCAGGAAATAGCTGCTGAACGTTCGCAGGAAGTTCCGCCTTTCCTTTATACCCGGATTCAGGGTCGACTGGAATCCGTTCGTAAACCTGCACCTCTTTGGAAAAGGGTTCTGGTGACTTCGTTGGGAACCCTTTTGTTGCTGGTGGGAATCTGGGGCGGTGTGAAGATTGGCACAATGGATAATAACCAGTTCTCAGGTACTTCAGTCGAAAATCCAATGGGAAATCTGGCCATCAACGAAATGGTGAATGAACCCATTGAAGGGTATTTGTTCGATTTTAAATGATTCGGTGATGAGAAAGACGCAATTTTTGATTTGGGCGGTGATTATTCTGTTTGCGATGAATGTGGCAACCATCGTTGCAATTGTGGTGAGTCGTAACCGAATTGTCAAGCCGGAAGTTACAAATATGCAGAATCCACCAGCCGATCCCGACGCTGTTCGATTTCATTTCTTTGCACAGGAATTAGGGCTTTCGCCTGGACAGATGGACGCTTTTCGAACCGCCAACCGGAATTTTAACCCGCGGGTCAGACAGCTTTCTATGGAAATGGGAACCATGCGACAGGAAATGGTCAACGAACTGGCAAAAGAAAATCCAGACAGACAAAAACTTGATTCGCTGGCAGCTGCTTTCGGTGATTTGCACCGGCAACTGAAGGAACAAACCATTAACTATTATATGGAATTACGCTCGATGTGTACACCCGAGCAGCAACAACAACTTCACATGCTTTTTCGCACCATGCTGAATCCGGATAATGATCTTCCGTTACATCGGTACGGAAGAGGTTGGCGGCACGGCATGGGACGACGCGGCGGAGGTGGCCCCGGAAATTGATAAAGAGAATATTTACATGTGATAAAATATCCCGGCTTTCGGTCTATTCGGAGGCCAGAATGGGAGAAATATATTTAAAAATCAAAAGAACAATCAACATTAAAATTAAGAAGTCATGAAAAATCGTATGTTACGAATCGCACTGACGATTCTCTTTGCCGGAATGTTGGCAATTGGAGCAAATGCTCAACCCCGTGGTAACGGTAGTGGACGAGGAATGGGATGTGCCAATGCCGGTATTTGCCAGAATATTCCCGGATTAACACAGGAACAGCAGGATAAAATTGCCGACCTGCAAAAAACTCACTGGAAACAAATGGACGAACTGCGTTTGAAAAGGATGCGTGCAGCTACCATTAAAGAACGCGACCAGATTGGTATCCAGATGGCCGAAGCGCGTGCCGCTCATCATGCCGATATTATGGCATTGCTGGATAAAGATCAGCAGCAATGGTTCAACGACCACGTTGCGCTGGGATTTGGACGTGGACATGGCCAACGCGGAGGTTGTGGCATGGGCTATGGTCAGGGACGGCACGGCCACGGCGGATGGTAAAATCCGAAACTTTAATCAACTGTCATATTTTTTGAAGTGAAGCCTGGCCCGGGGATTGTTCTCCGGGCTTTTGTTGTTACATCTGCATTTTGTAGCGGCTTCCCGCATTGTGTCGGGAACAAACTACAAAATGTAGCGACTTCCCGCAAGGAGACGAGAGCGAACTACAAAATGTAGCAGTCTCCTGCATCTCATCGTGAGAGAACTACAAATTGTAGTAGCCTGTCGTTTCGTGTCCGGGCTGAACTACAAAATGTAGCAGCTTCCCGCAAGGAGAAAAGACTCATTCGCAAATGGCGAAAGCTTCCCGCATTGCGTTGGGGACCTTCTGAAAATTTCAACAGCTCCCCGCATCGTGCCGGGAACAAATTGAAAATTTCAACGGCTTCACTTTTCTTCCCGGGAACGAATTGAAAATTTCAATAACCTCTCTTTTCTCCCCGGCGACCGATTGAAAAATTCAATTGCTCCACTCTTTGCGTCGGGAAGGAGTTGAAAAATTCAAAAGCTCCAAATGCAGACGCGGGAACCTTCTGAAAATTTCACATTGTCCTGAAGCTGCCTTCTAAACGACGATTCTTTTACCTTTACCGATATGATTAAAGTGGTGTGTGCCATTATAGAAAATGACGGTTCGATTCTGGCTTGTCGCCGCAAGGTGGGAAAAGCACGGGGTGGAAAATGGGAATTCCCCGGAGGGAAAATGCATGCCGGTGAGTCGCCGGAAGAATCGATAAAGCGGGAATTGTTTGAAGAACTCTCGGTGGATGTTGAAGTGAATGGAGAATTAGGCTCAGTGAAACATCTGTATCCGGATATTTCCATCGAACTGATTGCTTTGAAATGTACCATTCCCGGAGGAACGATCCGTTTGACAGATCACGACGAAGCCCGTTGGATAACTTTTTCTGAACTCAAACTGCTTGATTTCAGTGACGCTGATTGCGCAGTTATTGAAAAGATATTGCGATTAAAATAGGAGAAACGGAATCTGAGTGAACCAGGTTGATCTATCGTCTCTCTGTGTAGCGAATTTCAACAGATTGGGTATTGACTTTGTACCCTTTCTGGTTGTACCTTGGAAGTAATTATACCGGACAGAGGAAGTCTATCACTGGTAATGAACTATCTGTCCACCGTTTTGCGGCATGTTGATTCCAACCGGGTTACGGCATTTATTACCTGCTAAACTCTTTCGTGCCTATTACCAATAGCCGTATCAATAACTTGTGTACCCGAGATTGCTGCAAGAAACAGCCTGTTGTATATTCGCAGCAGGCTGTTTTATTTTGTTATCATGATACCACTGGCCATTCGTCCGGTTGCTGTACCATCGCGGCGAGCCGAGAAAAAGTCTTCCGGATGACTGAAAGTGCATAATTCTGCCACTTCAATATTTTCGCGATATAAACCGGCTTCAATTAATTGCAGGAGGTTTGCTTTCCATAAGTTGAGGTGCGGAGTTGTTCGCTTGTCATTCTGCGATGGAAGATATTGAACCAATCCGTGGTTATTGCCCAGATTTTGATACACCATTTCAACAACTTCAGGACCCACCTGGTAAATATCCGGACCAATTCCGGGGCCAATTCCGGCAATAAGATCATTCGGTTGTGTGCCAAATTCAGTGTGCATGGTTTCAATGGTTCTGGCGACAATCCGGCCAACGGTTCCCCGCCAACCGGCATGAATGGCTGCAGCAGCTTTGTTCTTTTTGTCGTAAAGCAAAACAGGAATACAATCGGCTGTTTTTACGGCAATGCAAATGTTGGGTTCATTGGTTATCAATGCATCTGTCCCTCCCAGTTTCATCCGACGGGTCTCATCGTTCCAACCGAGTATTTCCGGGGTGATTCGGGCAATGCGGGTCGAGTGGGTTTGCACCCCAAAAACCAATTGTTGCGGATTTAATCCCAGTGCCTCTATTAATATTTTGCGATTGGTTTGAACATTGGTGTGCTCATCGCCGGAATGAAATCCCAGGTTGAGCGAACGATAGGCATCACCACTTTGACCTCCCTGGCGTGTCGTGGAGAAATGGACGATTTCCGGGTAACCGGAAAAGAGCGAAAACGTATAAACAGGAACCTGTCCGAGTTGAGTCTTTTTCATTACACTTGCTTTTCGAACTTTCATACGAATTGGGGGTTACAACTATCAGAACAAACCCACATGAATGTGGTTCTGAGCGACCGGAAATTCTACCTTTTTTTCTTTATTTTTTATTGTAAGAAGAAGTTTTGTCAGATTGCTTTTATCGCAGAATTCTTATCTTTAAAATTTACCATAACATTATGGTCACAAGTTTTATGAGCATCGAAGTTAGAAATAAAGAGATAAGTTGGCTTTCATTTAATGAGAGACTTTTACAGGAAGCCTCCAAGAAAAATGTGCCGGTCATTGAGCGGATCAAGTTTTTGGGTATTTATTCCAATAACCTGGATGAATTTTTTCGGGTTAGAGTTGCCATCCTGCGTCGTTTAGCAATGATGGGGCAATCCACCATGGTGGAAGGAGCCGATCCGAGAGAGGTGCTGGATGAAATTGAACGCATCGTTGTAGAACAGGGAAAAAGGTTTGAACTGATTTATAAAGGGATACTGAAAGAACTGGCCAAAGACCATATTTACCTGGTAAATGAGCAGGAATTGTCGGAAAGTCAGGGCGCATATATACGCGACTATTTCTTGAAGGAGGTACGTCCGCGTATTATGCCCATTATCCTGAAGAAGAGCCTGCCATTGCCCATGTTGAGCGATGATGCCATTTATATGGCAGTAGAATTAACCAGTGCCGACAAAACTACCTATGCACTTATCGAAGTGCCTTCGGATGTATTGCCGCGTTTTGTTATCATTCCTTCGCAAGATCCCAAAAGTATCTATATTATCCTGCTGGAAGATATCATCCGGTACGAGTTGAAGGATCTGTTTTACATGTTTCAGTTCGAGAATATTGGATCGTACATTGTCAAACTGACCCGTGATGCAGAGCTGGATATTAACGATGATGTGGCTGAAAGCTACGTGAAAACAGTGGAAAAGAGTTTGGAAAAGCGGGGACAGAGCGAACCAACCCGTTTTGTTTACGACAAGCGGCTTCCAAAGGAGTTTCTGAAAATTCTTTTACGGAAACTAAATTTTACCAAGGACGATACCATTATTGGCGGAGGCCGTATTCACAACTTCAAGGATTTTATGAACTTCCCGAAAGTGGGAAGAAAAGAGTTGCAATATCAGCCCATTTCGCCGGTCAGGCACAGACGTATCCTCCCTGGAAAAACCTATCTGGAAAGTATTGCGGAAAAGGATATTCTTTTTCATTTTCCCTACCAGTCGTTTATTCATTTTATTGACCTTTTACGGGAGGCTTCTATCGATCCAAAAGTTACCGAGATTAAATTGACCGTGTACCGTGTGGCGCAGGATTCGAGTGTGATGAATGCGCTTATCAATGCGGCCCGTAACGGGAAACAGGTGACTGTTGTTTTGGAACTACGTGCCAGGTTTAACGAACAGGATAACATCGAATGGGGAAATATTCTTGATCGTGAGAATGTAAAGGTTATTTTCGGTGTTCCCGGACTTAAGGTGCATTCCAAAATATGCGTTATCACCCGTAAGGAGCATGGCGAAGACAAACTGTATGCATGTGTGGGAACCGGTAATTTTCATGAAGATACCGCGAGAGTGTTCAGTGATCAGCTTTTGTGTACTGCCGATCCCCGCATTGCCCGGGAAGTGAACTATGTCTTCGATTTTTTTGAACGAAACTACAAGCTAAACCGGTTTCGGCACCTGATGGTCTCTCCTTTCAATATGCGGAGCCGTATTATCAGGTTAATCAATCAGGAAATTCGCAATCAACTCGAAGGCAAAAAGGCCATGTTTTATATCAAGTGCAACAACCTGGTCGATCCGGTGATCATTCGGAAAATTCACGATGCTGCGCGAGCCGGAGTGGACGTTCGAATGAATGTGCGCGGTATGTTTTCGCTGTTACCCACACCTCCCGATAAGAAATACACTATCCCCTGTATTGGTATGATAGACCGTTTTCTTGAGCATTCGCGTGTGTACTATTTTTACAATGCAGGGAATGAGCGGATGTTTATTTCATCCTCCGATCTCATGTCGCGAAACCTGGATCGACGTATTGAAGTGGGTGCACCGATATATGACGAGGATGTGCGGAAAGAGATATTGAAGATGCTGAATCTTCAGTGGCAGGATAATGAAGCCGCCCGTGTGTTGGATAATGATCTGACTAACCAGATCAGGAGAACGGACCACGAGGTTCCGTTCAAGTCGCAATTGGAATTCTACCAGTTTATTCGCAGACAAAATGAGGGGAATGAACCCGTTTCAGGAAGTTGATTTTGTGATAAAAAGGGCTAACGTTACCACGAGATGAACGATGTGGAAGAGATGATTGGTCTGTTGCGCGATGGTTTTATCAACATTGGTGGAAACAAGGCGGCATTCTGGCATGAGGCACTGCATGCTAATTCCAGCTTATTCAATGGTTGTCTGGAGGTGGCCTTCTCCGATGAACACCCTACAGCCTGGAGAGCTTGCTATCTGATTGATGCTACTACTGAAAAATATCCTGAGTTGCTGAGGCCACACGTCGAAAAACTCTGTGAGCGTCTTTCCTCGCTTGATAACAGTTCACAAAAACGACATTTTACCCGGATGCTCAGCCGTTCTGTCATTCCTGAAAAGTGGTTAGGAACGGTGATCAACACCTGTTTTGAGTGGTTGTATGCAGCTGAGCCGCCGGCTGTGAAGGTACACTGTATGCAAATTATTTTTGAAGCCGGAAAAACCGAACCCGATTTGTTAGTTGAACTAAAAGCAATCATTGAAGAGCAGTGGGATACAGCAAGCAAAGGATTTCGCAGCCGTGGAGGTAAACTTCTTACGGCCATCGGGGCTCAGCGAAAGAGGAACGGAAATTCATAAAAAAGAACAAAAGATATAATTCCCCACAGAAATATGGAGAAGAGCATGAGCGGTAAAAACCTTCGTTTCCGTTCGTAATATTTCTTTCCAAGAAAGGCTCCAAGAGGTATAGAGAGTAAAATCGGGGTGAGAACGATAATCCCCCACATGCCGTATTTCATCCGGGTACGGACAATCAGTTTATTGCGGCGGGTAAATTTACGACGCTGTTTTCTTCTTTCTTTGAACTGATCCAGCCAGATTTCCATCCTTCGTTGAAAGGTTGCAGGCGTACAGCAATATAACCGGGGAAGATGCTCCAGAATTTTGTGAATAATGATGCCGCTGAGGTAGTAATAAAAGATGAATCCCAGTATTCCACCTGCTTCAACAGCCAGAAATGTTTCCCAAAATTCAAGCTTTAATATCTTGACGTACGGTGGTGTCCAAAAGTATTTGATACTTGCCAGAACAAACACGTTTAATATTTTCAGTAAATATCCCATCTTTGATCTCCCCTAAACAAAATTACGGGAGATTCTGATGCGGGTGCCCTTTTTTCCTGATTTATTTGACAGGATTTTCAACCCTGTTCTTGCAGGGATTTGGGTTGGACAGAATACGCCCATCCATTTATTTTATGATTAATTTGAAAAGCAACAAACCAAAACTAACCGTTAGATGTTGTTTTTGGGGATAGATACAATGACTTATGGATTTTTCTGAATATTATGAAGCTATCGGGCTAGTGGCTTCCGTGCTGGTGGCTATTAGTCTGATGATGTCGTCGCTGGTTAAGCTGCGTTGGCTGAACCTGATCGGTTCTATTATTTTCTCTGTATATGGTGTTTTAATCCACTCCATATCGGTAGCCGGAGTAAATATCTTTATTGTTGGCGTAAATCTGGTGCATTTATACGGTATTTACCATAAAAAGGAGGCTTTTCGTGTGGCTTTTGTTCACTCAGAAGAGAATGATTATTTAGCCGATTTCCTGGAATATTACCATGATGATATCAAGCGTTTCTTTCCGAACTTTGACTTCAATATCGAAGAGGAGTACCTAATCATGTTCGTACACCGTGATCTGAATATGGCCGGGCTGATTGTTTTGGAAATTAAAGATGCCGATACTCTGCACATTGTTATTGACTATGTCGTTCCGCGTTACCGCGATTACAAAGTAGCTGATTATATCTTCAAACGAAACATCGATCGTTTCCGTTATCTTGGCTACAACCTGCTATATTCCGAAGTTCAGAACAAAGAACATAATAATTACCTTGAGAAAATTGGTTTTGCACTGGAAGGGGACAAGTATGTATTTCGCATCAGTTGATCAGGCTATCTTCTCATAAAAATAGGAGCAACGTTCGTCCTTCAAATCAAAGGTAACAATCTCCTTCCCGGGATGATTTTGATAGAGACAGAGTAATCCGTAATCTCCTGCACAAAAGAAACTGTGGATAGCCATAATACTTAACCAAAGAATGATGGCCGGCGAGTTTTGCCAAATGCTCCATAAGGTTCCAATGGCCGTTATGATATTAACTATAATAAATGGAGTGAGAGCGACAAAACGGAATTGCCTTTTATGAATCACTTCACGGTCGGCCTGAACATAAAAAATAAACCGCCAAAAATCAGCTCCAAACGAAATATTTCTTACCCCGGTAATCAGAAAAGCTATCGCATGTAAAAGCTCATGCAAAATTACCAAAACAGTGAAGGAAATGAGTAGTGCAATGGATAACCACTCCAGTTCCTGTTTCGATCCTTTGAAAAAAGAGACAATACTGTAGGCCAGTAATCCGGCCAGCACTGCTCCCATGATGGTCTGGTAAATCATATATCGTTTGGCCAGCCGTGAACCTCCCGAAAACTGTTCCAGCAAAAACGATTTAATATTGTCATGAGAAATTCTGGCTATCAGTCGGTAGCCTGGACTGTGTTGTATCTGTTCCGGAGTTGGTTCCATTTTATATTTGTCCTTTTGAAAAGGTGATTACCTACGGACAAGATAAAAAAAAACCCGCTGGAGTGCAGCGGGGTAAAAACCAAAAATTGCCTGTTCGTTTTTCGTGCGAGGCAACTTGAACTTTAATCAACCGATACAAAGATACAGCTTTAGTAATATTAATTTAACAAATATTAAATTAGAATGAGCAAATAGGCCTTTTGAATGATTGAATCATAAGTTTGAAAGGATGAACGATGGTTTTTGGGGTATTAGTTCCTACTAAAATACCATCTTATTGTTTGATTTTCAGACAATAATTTTGTGAAATCATCATTTAATTCTCGATATATTCAAAATGGTTACGGGATGTATTAAATATTGTCCGGAGTCGGGTAGCATTTGTATTTTCTTAACCACATCCATTCCGTTTATGACTTTTCCAAAAGCCGCAAATCCTTGTCCATCAGGATTCCGTCGTCCACCATAATCCAATTCCGGTTGATCGCCGACACAAATAAAGAACTCTGACGACGCAGTGCCCGGCGCATTTCGAGCCATCGAAATGACTCCATCTTTGTGTTCAATTCCGGTTTGCCTGGTTGTTTCATGCGGGATGGCTGGCATTTTGTCTACTAAACTGTCCTGGAACAGGCCTCCCTGTATGACTTCAATTTTTATTTTGTTATTTGGCTGATTATATTGACGAACCGTGCGATAAAAGACAGATTTGCGATAGACTCCTTCGTTCACCAGATGTAAAAAATTGCCGGCAGTAATCGGGGCTTTGTCTTGATAGAGTTCGACCTGAATATTTCCCATCGTTGTACGAATTTCCACTACGGGGTTATTTTGACAGGAAGTTAAAACAGCGACGAGGAAAATGAATGCGAGATTTTTCATCTGCGAGAATTTTATTAAAGTCGTTTAAAGATAAACTCTTCCATCCGGACTTTGGTGCATATTGAATTCCCTATTCTGTTGATGTCTTGCTCGAAATATTGTAAATTTCTTATAATCAATTAACCAGAAAATTATTTTCTCATGAAAAGAGATGTTCTATTATTACTCGTGCAGCATCGTGAAGACACTGCTGAACGTGTTCAGAAAATTTTAACCGGTTGGGGGTGTTTCATTAAAACGCGACTCGGGCTCCATGATGGCGTGTTGGAAGACTGTTCTGAAAGTGGTTTGATATTTCTGGAGCTTGTTGGTGAGGAGAATAAACATGAAGAACTCCTCAGGAAACTAAAGCTGGTAAAAGGCGTAGATGCCCAACTTGTTCGCCTCGATGTTAATACTTGATTTGATGTTGGTTATTTAAGTGATTTCTTCGTTTCTATTCTTTTTAAATGGCCCAAAACAAAATGAAGATCGGCATAAGTTACATCTTCACCGGCTTGTTGTTTGATTTCCGAGAGTGAACGATTATCGTTTGTTTCAAGTAATGAAATGATTGTCTCCACCTTTTCTTTCGGAACGAATTCAGTGATTTCCAAATCACCGGTTTGGATAAAATGAGACAGGTGTCGTTCAATGGTTGCCTGAGTCAGTTCTCTGATTTTGCTGATGGAGGCAATGCTTTCTCCCTGCCGGTACAGGTTTAAGGAAATTTGTTTTGTGTTTTCTTTCCGAATCGGGTCGAGGGATTTCTCATTATCTTCCTTGACCGGAATTTCATTTTGATGGCAATATGACCTGATTATTTGCAGGATGTCATCACCATGTTGACTGAGTTTTTTCTTGCCGATACCTTGTATAGATCCCAGTTGTTTGATGGTTGAAGGTAATTCGTTGGCAATAAGCCGAAGAGCTTTTTGCGGAACAATGGAGTAAAGTGCCACATCAGCATCAGTGGCCTGCTGATAACGCCAGGCTTTTAACTGTTGATACAGAATTGGGTGCACAATGTCAGCATCGCTTAATTCTGCCTTTTGAGAAATAGCAGACTTGGGTTCGTTTATCACCGCAAGGGCTCTTGCCCGAAGGTATTTTTCTGTTTCATAACCGTTTGTTACTGCGGAAAGGCAAGTTTTTTTCATGGAAATGAATTCATAAATTTTTTCCGCTAACTCATCCAGTGATTTTAGAACGGCGGTATTATCCGATTCATAATACAGTTCGTTTGCCCCAAGTTGTATGTGATTTTCCAAATAGGTGTGAAAATAGCTACCCGCTTTGGCAATTCTTTCATTGAAGTAATTATCGGTATCCGGGAACTTGTTCTGTTGGAACAGATGCTTACGCTGTTTGTAAAACTTGTCGGAAATACTGCTCAAATGCAACAGATGATTATTGGATGTTTCATTAAGTTTTTGTTTCAGGTTTCCCTGAATACGTTCTTCATTTTCGTCGAGCACTTTTGATAATTGGTCGATAAGTTTTTTCAGCGGCTGAAAGTTGAATAGGTCATCCAGCAGAATTTTTTGATAGGTCTGTCTGGAGTGAATGAATTGTTTTTCATCTGGTTTGTTTTCTTCCACCTGGCTGTTAAAATGTCGTACCATGGGATCGCAGATGACAGCATCAGCAGATAGTGGTGTACTCAGTCGCAATCCTTCCAGTGATTTACAACGACTGAGTGCTACATAGGTTTGTCCGTGTGCAAATGCGGCGTGAGCGTCAATCACAGCCTTTTCAAAAGTGAGCCCCTGACTTTTGTGAATGGTAATGGCCCAGGCCAGTTTCAACGGATACTGAACGAAGGTTCCGATTTCTTTTTCGTTGATTTCTTTCGTTTCCTTATGGAGCGTGTATTGTATGTTTTTCCACTCTTCCCTTCGGACCAGGACCGGTTCTTGTTCATCCGGGAATGATACCTCAATGTGGTCCTCATCCAATCCGGTTACAACACCTATTTTGCCATTGTAATATTGTTTTCGGAATGAACTGTCGTTTTTCAGAAACATTACCTGTGCACCTTTCTTCAGCTTCAGCTCAGCGGGTGCAGGATAATTGTATTCAGCAAAATCTCCTTGTATTTCAGCATTAAATGAGTGACTTTCGGTTTTAAGTTGCGATAGCTTTTGCAGGTTGATGCTTTCGGCCCCTGCGTTGTGCGTGGTTAGCGTGATGTAGCCGTCGTTATTCCCATTTTGATAAGATGGATGATAACACTGATTCAGTTTTTCAATAGATGGGGAAGTGAGTCGGTCATCCCTAATCTCATTCAGGATACGGATGAAAACTTCGTCTTGTTGGCGGTAAATGTTTTTTAATTCGATGTTGATGGGCTGAGATTCGGCCAATGCCTTGCTGCTGAAAAAGTAGAATGTCTCGTAATAGTCTTTAAGTAGTTCCCATTCCTCCTTTTTAACTACTGGTGGCAACTGTTGAAGATCGCCAATTAGTAAAAGCTGAACACCACCAAATGGAAGATCCGGTTGCCGATAGCGGCGAAGGACTTCGTCAATTCCGTCGAGTACATCAGCTCTGACCATGCTAATCTCATCGATAACCAAAAGATCAAGTGTCCTGATGATTTTAATCTTCGTTTTGCTGAATCGGTGGATGCGTTCTGTTGGATTTTGTCGATTTATTTTTCCGGTAGCCCGATTGGTGAGGACCGGCCCGAACGGAAGCTGGAAAAACGAGTGAATGGTCACTCCGCCGGCATTGATGGCAGCTACTCCAGTTGGTGCAACAACTATCATACGCTTTAACGGATTCACTTTGAGGTCATGCAAAAAAGTTGTTTTGCCGGTTCCTGCTTTACCGGTCAGAAAAATATTTCGGTTGGTATATTGGACAAATTTGCGGGCGAGTTCAATTTCCGGATTGTGGGTCATTCTTGGGTGGATTTTGGCATTTGGATATTGAAGTTACAAAAAATTGCGGAGGTTTTCTTGTTTGTCATGGGATTGAAAATCCGGTTTTGGTTGCATCGAATTCAGTTGTCTTTGGAATTGAATATTCGTAACTTAAATAGTTTTGTAAATGAGTCGATTACTAAATAGGAGGACCAAGTTATGTCAGAAAGTGTTTATAAAATTATTGAGCTGGTAGGTACCAGTAAAGAATCATGGGAAAAAGCAGCTATGGCAGCGGTTGAACGTGCTTCGGAGACCTTGCGCGATTTGCGTATTGCTGAAGTTTCGCAATTGGACATGCAGATAAAGGACGGTAAGGTAGAAGCTTACCGGGCGAAGGTCAAAGTTTCGTTCAAATTCGAGAGTTAGCATAGTGGTGTCAAAACCTATCTGACTTGGTTTCAGAGAATGTTTCTATTCTGAGAAAACAAAAGCCGCATCTCCTCTTGAGAAATGCGGCTTTTAGGTTGAGGTCGGTGGCGGATTCGAACCGCCGTACGCGGTTTTGCAGACCGCTGCCTAGCCACTCGGCCAACCGACCATAAATACATCCGAAAATTTAGGGATAATTTCACTTTTCAGGGACGAATAGCCCGTATTTTTTCGATGCGGGTGCAAATATAGGTAATTTTCTTTATCCCCTGCAACTCTCTTTTTAAAAATCCCCGGAGTCAGCGCTCCAGCGTAACACTAACCCGTTCAATTTGTCCCCCCATCGGAGGATTCATTTTGGAAATCTTTACTTTAGCCCAGTGAATTTCCGGGAAGGTCACATATAAACGATCAAGAATTCGCCCTCCAATGTGCTCTAAGAGGTGTGACTTCTCTTCCATTTCATCTTTGATTACCTGATACACCAGTTGGTAATTTAGTGCATCTTCCAATTTATCGCTTTTGGAAGCGGCCTGACAATTCGTTCGGATTGCCACATTCACCAAAAAGCGGTTTCCAACCACTTGTTCCTCTTTAAAATGCCCGTGATAGGCATAAAACTCCATGTCTTCAATTTCAATCAGTCCCATGTTTTGTATGGTTTTGACCTTGTTAAATTCAATACCTACCGGGAAAACTTATTGTTTTTGCACCAGAAGGGTTTCCCAAAATTACGAGTATTTTACCAAAACCTATTTTTATGATTGATTATTACCATGAATGGGGAAACTCTTCTTACTTTTGTGGGAACATTTTGACAAGCATTCCGCGAAGTAATTCATTGCATATGACGGAAAAGAAAACAACAACTGAAGGAGTAGAAAATAAAGCTCCCAAAAATTTTATACATCAGCAGATTGATGCTGATTTAGCAGAAGGAAAGAACAGTGGTCGGGTGCATACCCGTTTCCCTCCGGAACCGAACGGATACCTGCATATTGGCCATGCCAAATCGATTTGTTTGAATTTTGGTATTGCTGAAAAATATAATGGCCTGACCAACCTTCGTTTCGATGATACCAATCCGACCAAAGAAGAGACGGAATATGTCGACTCGATTAAGGAGGATGTTCACTGGCTCGGTTTTGATTGGGGTGATCGGGAATACTATGCCTCTGATTATTTTGACAAACTATATGAGTTTGCAGTTACCTTGATTAATCGGGGACTGGCTTATGTCGATTTTCAATCGCAGGAAGTCATCAGCCAGCAACGGGGCACTCCGCAACGTCCCGGAACCGAGAGCCCATATCGGAATACTTCGCCGGAAGAAAACCTGATGCATTTCGAGAAAATGCGGAACGGAGATTACGATGAAGGTTATTGTGTGCTGCGCGCCAAAGTGGATATGGCTTCGCCTAATATGCATATGCGTGATCCGTTGATGTACCGTGTTCTGAAAAAGACCCATCACCGAACTGGCGACAAGTGGTGTATTTATCCCATGTACGATTTTGCACATGGACAGAGTGATTACTGGGAAGGAATTACTCACTCCATTTGTACATTGGAATTTGAAATCCATCGCCCATTATATGACTGGTTTGTTGAGCAACTGAAGAGCGATGATTACCGGCCCCGTCAGATTGAGTTTTCGCGATTGAACCTGAGTTATACCGTTATGAGTAAACGACGCCTGCTCGAACTGGTTCAGAAAAAATATGTAAGCGGATGGGACGATCCGCGCATGCCTACCATATCTGGTTTGCGTCGGCGCGGTTATACCCCGGAATCAATTCGGAAGTTTTCTGAACGAGTAGGGGTTACCAAAGTGGATGGCGTAACCGATGTGGCACTGTTGGAACACGCTGTTCGCGAAGATTTAAACAAAAGTGCACAGAGGGTAATGGGTGTATTGGATCCGTTGAAGGTGGTCATTACCAACTATCCTGAAGATGCAGAAGAAATGACCGAGGCGGTTAATAATCCGGAAGACGAGAGCATGGGCAAACGCAGCGTGCCTTTCTCGCGCGAATTGTATATCGAACGCGAGGACTTTATGGAGGATCCACCACGGAAATTTTTCCGTCTGGCGCCGGGCCGTGAAGTTCGCTTGCGCTATGCATATTTTATTACCTGCAATGAGGTAATTAAAGATGAAAATGGTGAAATAACCGAATTGCGGTGCGTGTACGATCCGGAAACCAAGGGCGGAAATGCTGCTGACGGACGGAAAGTTAAAGCTACACTTCACTGGGTTTCGGCCCGTCATGCGGTGAAAGCAGAAGTAAGACTTTACGATCGGTTGTTTAACGATCCCGATCCGGCCGGTCACAAGGATGTCGATTTCAAGGACTTCCTCAATCCTGATTCGCTGACCATTCTTCCCGATTGTTATATCGAACCTTTCGTGAAGGATGCCAAATCGTTGGATCATTTCCAGTTTGAGCGAATGGGTTATTTTAGCCTTGATCCCGATTCAACTCCGGATAAATTGCTGTTTAACCGAACGGTCTCGCTCAGGGAAACCTGGAAGAAAATACAGTAACCTTATAGGTAAGAGATATTTGTGAAAGCTGTCTCCTGATGAATCGGGAGACAGCTTTTTCATTTTATGTCTGACTTGTCGCACTTTCATGACACGAAAAAAGTTCTGCCATTTTGCCTCCCACGGAGTTGAGGCAAATATAAACAGCAGAAGATTTTTGTTTCTGCAAAGTTGCGGCATCAAAAACCAACGATGATTTTCCCTTCTACCAATGAGTGGCAGGCTTACTTCATTGGGTCGATAGGGAATTTAGGGGAACCGTTTTCTTTTTTCCCGAAGAACGGTAGCACAACATAAGTGTACACATAGCATCCCATGCAAAATCCTATGCTCCATTCCAGAAAGGCAAACAGTGTTAAAATGCCCATGACGATCTGTGCTGCCAGAATGTAATGAGGAAGCATCAACAGGAATGCGGAGACCGAAAAGAGGAATCCAATCCTGGCGGCAAAGATTTTAGGGGCTTTGTCAATTTGTTTCGAACGGAAAGGAACAAACTGGGTGAGTCCGGCACCGGAACAGGCCAGAATGCTGGTATTTTTCATCCCGAATGCGCGTGAATAAAAATCGATAGCCAGAAACCCAGCCGCATACAGGTTTGGTTTCATGGTGAATAGAATGGCTATAATGAAACTGAGCAAGGCAGCGCCTCGTACAGCTTTTTCATCAACTTTTTCATTGGATACGGGGCAAATAAGTGAGCTCATGAGAATTTAAATTTTAGGATTAAACTAAGCTTTAGACGTAAAAGTTTGCGCAACCTTACTAATTTTTTTTCGGGTATAGAAAAAAGTATAAATGGCCGCACTCCAGTTTACGACAAAAAGGCTCCACCAGATTCCTTTTGTTCCCCAATTTAGCGATACCGCAAGAAGATAGAACAACGGAAACGGAACGATCAATCGTCTGTAAAGACCGATCCAGATGGCAAACATTGGTTTTTTCATGCCCTGCAAGGTAGAGACGGAAATATTCAAAACAATGTAAGAGAGGAAATAAAAAACGCCTACATCCAGATATTCTATGCCAATTCGGATGACATCCACATCATTGGTGAAAAAGCTAACCAGCTGCGAAGCGAAAAGAAAAACCAGTACCGAGCCTGTTAAAATGATGATCAATCCGTATATCTGGCTCAGTTTCCATGTTTGATACACGCGATGCAGCAGAAGGGCCCCCATGTTTTGGCCAGTCAGGGTCAGGGTGGCAATGTTTAGACCTACGGTCGGAAGCAGCGCCATTTGCTCGATACGGATGGCTATCCCGAAGGCCGCTACGGCTTTGGTACCAAATCTTCCGGCAAAAGCCGTAATGATAAAAATTCCCAAAGCAATGGTCATCATATTTAAGCTGGCCGGAAATCCCTGCTTGAACAAGTTGGTAAAAAACAGCTTTCGCGGAAAAAGCTCCCGGTAGTTCAGATGAATCAGAATTCCACGGCGACGGACAACATATAGCAAATAGAACGTGCCAATTACCTGAATCATGACGGTGGAAAGCGCGATTCCTTTTATTCCCATGGCCGGAATGCCCAGACCTCCAAACATGAACCATGGATCAAATCCAAGGTTCAGGATGAAACCGATGATTAGGAAATTTCGGTAGGTTCTCGTGTCTCCCCGGGATGTCAGAAAAGCATTGAAAATATTATTCATCAGGAAGAAGACGGTCCCGGATAAAATCAAACGCATGTATTCAAGCGCTATATCAAGGTATTCGCCCTCGGCTCCCATGATGCGAAAAAGAATCGGGGCGACGAAAAAGCCGCCGATAGTAAGGAGTACTGAATTCGCGACAGCAAAAGAAATGGACTGAATGCTGTAAAGCCTTGCTTCTTTTATCTTTCCGCCTCCCAGTGCGTGAGAAATCAGTGCTGTGGTCCCGGTCCCCAGACCGGTTCCGAGGGCTAATATGATAAAGAAAACCGGAAATGATAGTGACAGCGAAGCCAGCACCTTGGTCGATAGAAGTCCGCCATACCATGTATCTGCCACATTGAACAGCGTATTGAAAATGAATCCCACACTGGCCGGAACTGCCAAATGCCTGATTAATCCTGGTAACGGTGCAGTGGTAAATTTAGATATGCTGTTCATTGGTTGTTCTCTTTTCGTTTTGAAATTAGATATTCGGATATCGATACCACCTTCCTATTACAGACGATCCAACAATTTATTTTTTGTAGAGTTTCATTTTATGACAAATATTTAAGTTGTAAATTGTAAGTAACGACCCCAAAAGCTTTGTTCACCTACATTTCGGAGGATCAAATATGAGAGTATCGTTTAAGATAGATTATCAAACGGTCTGGGGACAACGACTATATGTGTTGGGCTCGCGGCCTGAATTTGGTGAATGGAATCCGGACCGGGCTCTTGAAATGGAGAATATCTATCCGGGTGAATGGGAACTGGTTGTCGATGTAGAATACATCAAATCATGGGATTATAAATATCTGGTTAAGGATGATGAGGGGGGTGTTCTGTGGGAGTGGGGAGGCAATCGGCAGGTCAATCTTAATGATGGACAATTCGAAGAGATTCGTATCCGTGATTTTTGGAGAACATCACAGGATGTAGAAAATACCCTGTTTCATTCGGCATTTACCCGGGTATTGATGCAGCGTAAACCATCCGGTAAAATATACAAATATCTGCACCAGGGACGTGTGTTGCGTGTCCAGGTGCATGTGCCGCGTATTAATCAGCGTTATGTTATTGCATTACTGGGTAACCGGCCTGAACTTGGTGCATGGAAAGAAAAGGATGCACTGGTGATGGACGATTCGCTATTTCCTCTTTGGTCGGTCGATATTGATGCCTCTCACCTCAGTTTTCCAGTGGAATTTAAATATGTGATGTATGATGAGCGGGAAAGAAAGGTGATTTCATGGGAAGAGGGAAATAACCGCATTATTCGTGATTTTGTTTGCCAGGAGGAAAATAGCCTGAAGGTACACACCGACGAAAAGTTCCGTTTTCCCATTAGTGTGTGGCGTGGAGCCGGCGTTGCCTTACCGGTCTTCTCCATCAGGACGGATAAAAGTGGTGGAATTGGTGAATTTCCGGATTTGAGGATGCTTGTTGACTGGGTGAAAAAGACCGGACTGAAACTTATTCAACTTCTTCCGGTTAACGAAACCGTTGCCACCCAAAGCTGGCTCGACTCTTATCCTTATAAGGTCATATCCGTGATGGCCCTGCATCCTGTTTATGCCAACATCGAACTAATGGGAAAATTGAGGGATGATATGGTGATGCAGGACTTTCGTGAACAGCTTTACGATTTGAACCAGATGGAATCAGTTCCGTATGAAGAGGTGCATCGTGTTAAATCGCGCTATTTCAAATTGCTGTTCGATCAGGAGATGGAAACGTTTCTGTCCGATAGGGATTTCCTTCTATTTTTCGATGAAAATAAGGAATGGCTGGTTCCGTACGCTGCATTTTGTTATTTGCGCGATCAAAACAAAACAGCCAATCACCGGATGTGGAAAAAATATGCCATTTACCGGCAGGATGAAATCGAAGAACTTTGTGCATCATCGGAGAAACACTATCCGGATATTGCCGTTCATTACTTTATTCAATATCACCTCGATCGACAACTTCGCGACGCTTCGAACTACGCCAGGAAGAACGGGATTGTATTGAAAACCGATATCCCGATAGGTGTGAGCCCGGATAGCGTGGAGACATGGACGCATCCCGAATTGTTTAATCTGGAAGAACAGATTGGTTCACCGCCCAACGAGGATGATGATATGGGACAGAATTGGGGTTATCCAACTTACAATTGGGAGAGGATGGCCTATGACGGCTACGATTGGTGGCGTAAGCGATTGTTGAAACTTTCATCGTGGTTTGATGCCTACCGTTTAGCTCATGTGGTAGAATTCTTTCGTACCTGGGCTATTCCATCCAATCAGACGAATGCCGAGATGGGATATTTCGTCCCGTCAATTCCATTGACAAGAGATGAAATCATCGATGCGGGTATCAATTTTGTCGAAGAGCGAATGACACGGCCTTTTATCCGTGAATATTTTCTGTGGGATTTGTTTGGCGATTTCACTGATGAAGTGAAGAATACATACCTGGAAGAATATGGATCGGGGAAATATAACCTGAAACCGGAAGTAGATACTCAGCGAAAAATTGCTGAGCATTTCGGAAGATTCAGAAAAGATTTGGATTTGCCGGATAAGGAAACCCGAATTATGGAAGGGTTGAACGCCCTTGTCGGTGAGGTGCTGTTTATCCGCGATTCGTACGATAAATACAAATTTCATCCGCGCATTCGTCTTCAGGATACCTATTCGTTTATTAATCTTGATGAGGAAACACGCCACTGTTTTGAGCAACTCTATGTTGACTATTTTTACAAGCGACACGAGGATTTATGGCGCGATAATGCCTTGTTGAAACTTCCGGCATTGCTTCGTACCTGCGATATGATGGTGTTCGGTGATGATCTGGGGATGAACCCTGGCTGTGTGCAGCGGGTTTTGAAGGAGCTGGGCATTCTGACTCTCGAAGTTCAGCGTCGACCGCACGATACAGAAGTGGAATTCGGTCATCCTTCTGATGCTTCATACCTCTCGGTTTGTACTACTTCAAGCCATGATATGACCACCATTCGTGGCTGGTGGGAGGAGGATTACGAGCGGAGTAAACGTTTTTTTCATACGCAGCTCGGACATGCAGGAGAAGTGCCCCGCTACATGGAACCATGGATCGCCCGCGATATCATTAACCAACATTTGTGGTCGCCTGCCATGTGGGCCATTTTCCCACTGCAGGATTTGCTGGCTATGGATGGCGAATTGCGATGGGAGAAAATCTGGAATGAACGAATTAACATTCCGGGTATTACTTATTATTACTGGCGTTACCGAATGCATTTAAAAATGGAGGATTTGCTGCACTCCGAAAGTTTCAATCATGCGCTCGGCCGTATGATTGATCAGTCAGGAAGGAATAATGATTATTGATTTTTCGCTGTTTACCGATAATAAAACTGTATTTACCGATTTGACGTTTTGGATTCTGCTCTTTCGGGTTATTTTTGAGGTAAACATTAAAACTTACCACAATGATGTCAAATCATAATCAGCGTTTCCCGAAAGACGAGTTCGATAAGTCCTGTCATACTCATAAAGGAAATCGCCCACTCCTCGGATTGATACTTGTCATGATAGGAGTTATTCTAATTGCTGATAATTCAGGTTGGATTCCTTATTCTCTATCCCGGATTATTATCAGTTGGCAAATGTTGCTCATTGTTATCGGATTATTTAACCTGGCAAAAAGGGCTGTTACTCCGGGTATAATTCTGATAGCTATCGGTGGTTTCTTTCTCTTACCCCGTATTTCCGGTGTTCCCGAAAATTTTGTCAACAATTTCTGGCCAGCTGTGCTGGTGATTATCGGTGTGGTTTTCTTAATGGATAGAACGCGCCATGGTGGCGGGTCGGTATATAAAGGGGTCAATCCTACCGATTATTTTGATGAAGTTGCGGTATTGGGAGGACGGGAAACCACGCTTGTAACCGACAATTTTAAAGGTGGAAAAGTGACAACTATATTTGGTGGATGTACCTTTAATTTACTTAAAGCCAAACCGGCCAATGACTGTACCATTGACATGTTTACCATGTTTGGTGGTTCCAAGTTTATTGTCCCGTCCGACTGGAATGTTAAAGTGGAAGTGGTTTCTATCCTCGGTGGATTTTCCGATAAGCGTTCATTTGCCATGAGTGAAGTAGATACCAGTAAAGTTGTCGTAATAAAAGGGTTTGCCATCTTTGGCGGTGGCGAAGTTGCCAACTTGCCCTAAATTCTAACCAATTAACCGATGACTCACCCGTTTCTCACTAACCGACGCTTTTTGATAATTTATCTCTCAGTCCTGATTGTGATTGGGATAGGTATTTTCATGGTACTGGCAATGAATAATCCGGTGCCTTGGTGGTACGCTTTTATCGATAGCTTTGTCAATATCATCCTTTTCGGCGGAATGGGACTCGGGGTTTGGTATATGGTGGTTTACACCGATCCGGATGAAATGACCCGGTTGCAGTTTCTCGGAAATCATGTGGCAGCTACTCTGATATTTATTTCATTGTGGTTATTTGTCGGTGGACTAATCGTTCATTTATTTATTCAGTCTCCTACATATTTTGGCTTCTATGAGAATAGTTATCCGGGGCGTGCCTGGACCTGTCTTTTGCTCTATGTATTGCTGGTAATCTTTTATTATTTAATTGTTTATTACCGAAATTTTCGGGAGAAAATGGAGCGCACTTCACAACTTGAGGCAATGGTGAAGGAAGCTGAGCTGAAGGCGTTGAAGTCGCAAATCAATCCTCATTTTCTGTTCAATAGTTTAAATTCAATTGCTTCCCTTACAGTGACAAGGCCCGAACGAGCCCGCGACATGGTGGTTTGCCTTTCTGAATTCATGCGCTATTCGCTGAGAAGCCGAAATGAGGAAAAAGTAACACTGGCCCAGGAGTTACACAACATTGAACTTTACCTAAAAATTGAAAAGGTTCGGTTTGGCGAGAAACTACAATACCATTTTGATATTGAAGAGGAAGCAGGTACTTGTTTTGTACCAAACCTGATTTTGCAACCCATTTTTGAGAATGCCATCAAATATGGTGTTTATGAAGCCATTGAGCCTGTGGAAATTCGGTTGAAAGCTGTTGTGGTCGCCGATTTCCTTGTACTGGATATTGAAAATGATTTTGATCCGGAAACGGTTCCGACCAAAGGCGAAGGTGTGGGGCTGCGAAATATTGGAAGCCGTCTTCGGGTCATGTATGGTCGCAGCGGATTACTCGACGTAGAGAAACGGATGAATACCTTTCATGTTCATTTGAAAATTCCCCGGGCCACTGACAGTAAGAATCATGATGTCGGATAGGTGTTGTTCTGTTTCCTAAAGTGTTCCGTCCGGCGTTTATAATTCTCTTACGGATGTAACACCTTGAATAAATTGAAAACCTTTTAGCCATGAAAAAATATCGTGTCCTTATTATTGATGATGAAGATCTAGCCCGTGAATTGTTAATTGAATACCTCAAGGGAGACGAACGTGTTGAAGTGATTGGCGAATGTTCCAACGGGCTCGAAGGAGTTAAGGCAGTACAGGAATTGCATCCCGATTTGATTTTTCTGGATATCCAAATGCCCAAGGTAAATGGTTTCGAGATGCTGGAGTTACTGAATAAACCTCCTGAAATTATTTTTTCTACTGCTTATGATCAATTTGCTATTCGTGCCTTCGAAATGAATGCAGTGGATTACCTCCTGAAACCTTATCCCATTGAACGACTTTCTCAAGCTGTTGATAAAGCGATCGGACGAATTGAGAAAAAAACTACAGCTGAGTTGCCGTTTGAAAAATTGGTTAACGACCACGATATGCAGGTTGTGCATGTTGAAAGGATTGTCGTAAAATCGGGCAGTAAAATTCACATCATTCCTGCAAGTGATATCCGCTATATCGAATCGCAGGATGATTATGTAATGATTTACTGGAAGAATGAACATGCCTTAAAGCAGAAAACCATGAAGTATTTCGAGACACATCTCGATCCGCAGCAATTCGTCCGGATTCACCGCTCCTATCTGGTGAATGTGTCTCAAATCAGTGAAATTCAGCAATACGAAAAAGAGTCGTGGATTCTCCGTCTGAACGGCGGGGAGAAATTGCGGGTGAGTAAATCTGGTTACCGGAACCTGAGAGATCGTTTGAGTTTTTAACCCGAATGTTGACACGGTGTTGATAAAGTTTATTGTTATCAACCAGTGTTTAACCATTCGCTGGTAAGTTATTCACATTGAATGCCCAATTTTATTGTGGTTATGCACCTTTTATCAAGAGATTTTGTTTTCTTTCAACAGTTTGTTAAGTTCGGGAGGGTACTTTATTCACAGGATATCAACACGACCTCCATTTCTTTCCACAACAGACTGAATCCAAAAAAAAATAATATCACAAACAACTGAATTTTATGAGGGAATATCCGTGGAATTCCCTTTTTTTGTGTGTTTAAATCCTTCAGCAGAGGATGATTGCATGTGCTGTTCAAATGGTGGAAAGTATTGCTACAGTAATTCCGGTCTCGGGTGGAATCGAGCCGGAAGGCTACAAAGTCTTCTGGGCCTTGATGATTTTAATCGTTCCGGTATTCCTGTACCTGATGGCGAAAAAGGTTTCATGGGATAAACTTTTGCGCCGGGCTAACAGAAAACATTCATCATCAGGAAATTCTGAACTTACACTTTCGCTGGATGGTGAACCGGATTTTAGGCCCATTGTTTTGTATCTCAGAATGACGAATCGCTCCAACCGGGTTATCGACATAAATGCTCCTGTAATTGTTTTTAAACGGTGGAGAAGTGCAAGAAAATTCAAGATAAGACGAGTAAATGAGTCTGAAATCTATCCCCTGCTGCTGGACCCGAACCTTTCGCATGAACTCACCATTCAACTTGAACCATTTTACCGGAAGGAACCGATTCTGCGTAACGCAACCAGAGTCAGGGTTGAAGTGGGGGAAGTACATGGAAAGAAACGGCTGAAAAGCCGGTTTGTACGTTTAAAATGGATATAGACTGTGAGAAGCTGGAAATTTAATCCTGTTGAATTTGATAAATACCCTGTTTATGACGGGAATGATCTGGGCTTGTACTGGTCGCAGGGTAACACTCTTGTAAAAATTTGGGCTCCTACAGCGACGCGCATTTTCTTTCGGTTATACCGTGATGGAATTATGGGCGATGCTGAATTTGAATACGAGCTTGAACAAGGTGAGATGGGAACCTGGCATTTCACGCTGGATGGTGATTGGAGTGGTTGGTTTTATACGCTTCAGGTGCGCGATAATAATGGATGGTTGCTTGAAGGACCGGACATTTATGCACGTAGTACAGGTTTAAACGGACGACGAGGGATGATATTCAATCCCGAAGAAACGCATCCGGAGGGTTGGTTGCAGGATGTGCATGTATTTCCGGAGTCGCCTGCCGATATGGTTATTTATGAAACGCACATCCGCGATTTTTCTATGTCACCCGATTCAGGGATTAAACATAAAGGAAAATATCTCGGTTTTACTGAAGCAGATACGATTTCTCCTCGAGGTGATAAAACCGGATTGGCTCATCTGGACGAGCTGGGTGTGACGCACGTTCATTTGTTACCGGTGGCTGATTTCTATACAGTTGATGAGAATCGGGAATCGCCTCAATATAACTGGGGTTACGATCCACTGAATTATAATACACCTGAAGGTTGGTATTCGACCAATCCACATGACGGAAGGGTTCGTATTCAGGAATTAAAACAGCTTGTTAAAGCATTACACGATAAAGGTATTGGGGTAATTCTGGATGTGGTTTATAATCATACCGGATTGATCAACGAGTCTTATTTTAATCAGACTGTGCCCGGATATTTTTACCGGCAGAAAGATGACGGAAGCTTTTCCGACGCCAGTGGCTGCGGAAATGAGCTGGCATCCGAACGTGTGATGGTTAGAAAATACATCATCGATTCCCTGATGTATTGGGCTTCAGAATATCACATAGATGGTTTCCGGTTTGACTTGATGGGATTGATGGATATCGACACGATGAATGCGATCCGTAAGAGCCTGGATACCATTCATCGGGATATTTTCCTTTACGGAGAAGGTTGGGCAGCAGGAAAAAGTCCGCTGGAAAAAAAGAAGCGCGCGCTCAAACGTCATACCTTAAAACTTGACCGGATCGCCAGTTTCAGCGATGATATGCGCGATGGCTTGAAGGGGAGTGCATTTGATCGGTACAGTACTGGCTTTATCAGTGGACATACGTTACAGGAAGAACGATTGAAGTTTTCAATGGTCGGGGCCGTCAAGCATGAGCAAATTGCCTATGGATATGTTGAATCATCCAAAGGACCGTGGGCCAACAAACCGACGCAGTGTATTAATTATGTTTCGTGTCACGATAATTATACGCTGTTCGACAAATTGCAATATTCCTGTCCCGAAGCCTCCAAGGTTCAGATTGAACGAATGGTTAGGCTGGCACTCGGTATTGTGCTCACTTCTCAGGGAGTGCCGTTTCTTCACGCAGGCTCCGAAATGATGCGCACTAAAGGTGGTCATCATGATTCTTATCGCTCACCGGATTTGTTGAACCAGATTGACTGGAATCGAAAACGTGAATTCCGCGATCTGTTTGTCTTTACTCAGAAATGCATAGAACTTCGCAGGCAACATCCCGCTTTTCGGATGCGTTCTGCAGAAATGATCAATGAAAAGATGCGGTTTACCGGAAAATATATTCCGGGGATCATTCAATATGAGCTCGGTGAGAATGCCAATGGAGACTTCTGGAAACAAATCCTAATGCTTTTTAATGGGAATAATTATTCTGTTGAACTGGATATTCCTCAGGCTGATTGGTTGGTTATTGCAGAAGATGGAGAAATCAATCCCAATGGAATGGGCAGGGTTTCTACTCAGAAAGTACGTATTCATCCGACATCCATGATGATTTTGGTAATGGAGAGTTAAAAAGCGGCCAATAGCAGATTAATGTCCTTTACCGGAATATCAAGAATGTTACCCAAATCATGATTGGTCAGGATCCCGTTGAACACGTAGATTCCTTCGCAAAATCCCTGGTTGTTCCGTATATATTGCTTCAAACTACCGGAACGTCCCATATTCAACAAAATGGGTGCAATGATATTGCTGACAGAGATGGAAGTGGTTCGGGCCATCCGGGATGATATGTTCGGGACACAGTAGTGAATGACTCCATGTTTGGTGAATACCGGTTTTTTCAGATTGGTTAGCCTTGAGGTTTCGAAACAACCTCCCTGAATAATGTTCAAATCAATGATGACTGATCCGTTCTTCATATTTTCCACCATTGTTTCCGGAACGATAATTTTTGGAACTTCATTCATTGAGAGGGCCCCAATGGCTACATCAGCTGACTTAAGCGCTTTTTTCAGCGCCTTGGGATGAAAAACGGAAGTGAAAACACGTTGTCCAAGTCGCTCCTGAAAACGCATCAGTTTGTGAATGCTATCATCGAATACTTTTACTACTGCTCCCAGACCTAAAGCATTGCGGGCGGCAAATTCTGCTGCAGTACCGGAACCAATGATGACCACCTCGGTTGGAGAAATGCCGGTAATACCTCCCAGAATGACTCCTTTCCCGTTTCTGAACGTACTGAGATAATCACTGGCCACAAATATGGCAGCGTTTCCCATTATTTCACTCAAAATACGCGTAACCGGGAAAATGCCATGTTCATCTTTCATGTATTCAAAACCAATGGCAGTCACTCTTTTTTGCATTAGTTTGCGTACAGTTTCCTGGCTTTGAAATGTGATGTACAGTGGCGATAAAAGGAGCTGATTTCCCTTCAGTAACATTGCCTCTTCATAAGTGAAAGCTGACATCTTGACAATCACGTCCGATTGAAAGACCTCGGCTTTAGTCTCACAAATAACGGCACCCGATTCAGCGTAAGCATGATCAGAATAACTGGAGCCTTCTCCGGCTCCCTTTTCAATGAAAATGTCATGTCCATTTGAAACCAGCAGTTCGACAGCCTGTGGTGTTAGTGGTATTCGGAATTCTACCGCAGGAACAGCATTGGGGATTCCAATGGTTAGTTTCATGCTTTTTTTCTGTGGAATCAGAAGTTGTTCCTGAGGAAGCAGCTGCTGATTGGCCAGAGAACTCATTCTGGTAGTTTTCCGTTGAATCATGATTTATCAGGTTAGTTTCGCGATTCGATCATCCTCAATCCGTCATCCAGTTCGGTAATGTATACTTTTACGGTATTTTGGGGAAGAAGGCTTTCAATTTTTTCGGGCCACTCGATAAAACAATGTTGACCACTGAAAAAATAATCTTCGTAACCGAAATCAAATGCCTCTTCCAGGCTTTTTATGCGATAAAAATCAAAGTGAAATATCTTATCGTTGCTGGCAGTTTGGTATTCGTTGATCAATGCAAAAGTTGGCGAAGTAACGTAGTCGGTTACCTGCATTTCTTCGCATAACGCTTTGATAAAAGTTGTTTTACCCGCTCCCATTTTACCATAAAATGCGAATACCCGGTCGGCCGGATGTGCTGTAATAAATCGCTTCGCAATATGGTTAATATCCTCCAGTGAATGTATCTCAGCCTTAAACATTTTTCAGAACTAATTTTCGTTTTCCAATTTTAATCAATTTCAGGATTTAATAAAAACAGAGGGGTGAAAATTTCCAGCCTGTTTTCCCGATTCCCCCAATCGTTCCAGAGCTGATTTTCTAACAGGGTTTAAACCAAAAATTGTTGTATTTTTGGGGGTAAAGCATCTGAAAAACTTTAAAACGTTTTAACTTATGAATATTCCTGCTGATTTGAAATACACGAAAGACCACGAGTGGGTTCGTGTTGACGGCGACAAAGCAATTGTGGGTATCACCGATTTTGCTCAGGGTGAGTTAGGTGACATCGTTTTTCTGGAAATTGAAACCGAAGGTGAAGAGCTGGCCAAAGAAGAGGTTTTTGGCACAGTTGAAGCTGTTAAAACTGTTTCTGATCTGTTCATGCCGGTTTCCGGAACGGTGAAAACGTTCAACACTGAACTGGAGGAGGCTCCGGAGCTGGTGAACAAAGACCCTTACGGTAAAGGGTGGATGATTGAAATTGCCATGAGCGACGCATCTGAATTGGACGATCTGTTGTCGGCAGATGAATACAAAGATTTAGTTGAAGGATAATAATTCTCTTTAACAAAAAAAAGCCGGACTGATTCAGCCCGGCTTTTTCGTATCATAGTTTCTGATTATTTCAGTGTTTTAGCCACTTCCACTTCTGTGAAGGCTTCTACAAAGTCTCCCACTTTGATGTCGTTGTAGCCTTCGATATTCAGACCACACTCGTAACCGCGGGCAACTTCTTTCACATCATCCTTGAAGCGTTTCAACGAACCCAGTTCACCAGTGTAAACCACAATTCCGTCACGTATCACGCGAACATTTGCGTTACGGGCAATTTTGCCGTCACGAACCAAACATCCTGCAATAGTACCAACCTTGGTGATTTTGAAGGTTTCGAGTATTTCGGCTGTTCCCAGAATTTCTTCCTTGATTTCGGGAGCAAGCATACCTTCCATTGCCGACTTCAGTTCGTTAATCGCATCGTAAATGATGGAGTAAAGGCGAATATCGATTTCCTCTTTCTCCGCAATTCGACGGGCATTAAGTGACGGGCGTACCTGGAATCCAATGATAATCGCATTGGAGGCGGTAGCCAGCATCACATCTGATTCGGTAATTTGACCCACAGCTTTGTGGATAACATTTACCTGAATCTCTTGTGTCGACAACTTAATCAACGAGTCGGAAAGTGCTTCAATAGAACCATCCACGTCACCTTTCACAATGACATTGAGTTCCTGGAAGTTTCCAATGGCAATACGACGACCAATCTCGTCGAGGGTAATATGTTTCTGTGTCCGAAGTCCCTGCTCACGTTGCAACTGCTCGCGCTTGTTGGCAATTTGACGGGCTTCTTTCTCATTTTCCATAATATTGAACTTATCACCTGCTTGTGGTGCACCGTTCAACCCGAGAATCAATGCAGGTTCTGACGGACCAACCTCTTCAATTCGTTGGTTTCGCTCATTGAACATTGCCTTGACGTGGCCAAAATATTGTCCTGCCAGAATCACATCACCGACACGGAGTGTTCCTGCATGAACCAACAATGTTGCCACATATCCGCGCCCCTTATCGAGGGAGGATTCGATAACAGAACCAATCGCCCGTTTTTCCGGGTTGGCCTGTAGATCAAGCATTTCAGCTTCCAACAGAACTTTTTCGAGCAATTCAGCGACACCCTGTCCGTTTTTGGCCGAGATATCCTGCGACTGATATTTACCACCCCACTCTTCGATGAGGTAATTCATGTTGGCAAGTTCCTCTTTGATCCGTTCGGGATTGGCACCCGGCTTATCAACTTTGTTAATGGCAAACACAATCGGTACACCAGCTGCGGATGCATGGTTGATGGCCTCAATGGTTTGAGGCATCACATTATCGTCAGCTGCAATAATGATAATCGCAATATCAGTGATTTGTGCACCACGGGCACGCATTGCTGTAAAAGCTTCGTGACCAGGAGTATCGAGGAATGTGATTTTGCGGTTGTCTTCCAGCGTTACGTTGTAAGCTCCGATGTGCTGAGTAATTCCTCCGGCCTCTCCGGCAATAACATTGGCTTTTCTGACATAATCAAGGAGTGACGTTTTTCCGTGGTCAACGTGACCCATCACCGTAACAATCGGTGGACGCGGTTTCATTTCTTCTTCACTGTCCTCCTCTTCCATTATGGCTTCCTGAACCTCTACAGAAATGAATTCCACCTTGTATCCGAATTCATCTGCCACAAGTGCCATGGTCTCGGCATCGAGGCGCTGGTTAATGGAAACAAACAGTCCAAGGTTCATACAGGTTTCGATGATCTTGGTTACCGGAACATCGATCATGCTCGATAATTCATTTACCGAAACGAATTCAGTCACCTTAATGACATTCTTATCCTCTTCCGCCCTGGCCATTTCTTCCGCCATCTTTTCACTGACAGCATGGCGTTTTTCACGGCGATATTTCGAACCTTTTGACTTCTGACCTTTGGATGTCAGACGTGCAAGGGTTTCCTTGATTTGTTTTTGTACATCCTCCTCACTAACCTCTTTTTTCGGCAGAGCTTTCTTTCGGTTCGGCTGCGGTTTTTTCTTCCAATCGCCTCTTGGTTTGTTATCCCGCTGCTGTTGCTGCTGCCTGGGCTGATTTGGCTGATTCGGCTGGTTGGGCTGATTCGGTTGATTTTCCCTTTGCTTGTTTCCGACCGAAACCCGCTCTTTGGGATCCTTCTGAATCCTTTTGCGTTTTTTCTTGCGGTTTTGCCGTTCTTCCTCTTTTTTGTTCTTATTGTTTCCGGATTTACGTTTATCCGGTGACAGGGGAAGATCAATTTTTCCGACTACAGTCGGACCGGAAAGTTTCTTCCTTTCCAGTTTGAAAATTTCATCTCCGTTTTCAGCACTTTTCTCTATCGGTTGCTTTTTCTCACTGACCTCTCCCTTGGGATGTGTAGTCTCTCCCCTTGGATGTGTATGAGCTACATGCTCATGATGGGCCGGTTTCTGTTGTTTTTTCGGAGACTCTTTTGTTTGTTTTGAGCCAGGCTTCATGGAATCGAGATCGACTTTACCAACGACTTTAATTTTGTCCTCTGCTTTTGGTGGAGCAGATTCTTTCTTCACTGATTTATCAGTATCTGGTGTTGTCCCGGCCTCGGGTCTTTCTGGTTTCCCTGGCTCTTTTTTCTCCGGCTGAGGAGCTTTTTCGGACTTATCTTGTTGCTGCTTCTCAGCAGAAGGTATCGGCTCCTGTTTTTTCTCGGGCGCTTTGGCCTGCGGAGTTTCAGTTGCCGGTTTTTCAACCTTTTTCTCTTCCTCTTTTTTAACTTTTGGACCTAGATTTTTCAAATCTACATGCCCAATCACTTTAACTTTTGGCTTTTCTTCGCGTTTTTCAGGTGCTGGAGCAGGTGGAGGTGTAGGTGATTTGGCTTTTGGGGCTTCTTCAGACTCAGGCTTTTTCTCTTCGGTACGACGGGCTGAGCTGCTGTGATCGGCAATGCGGATGGAGTCATCCTGAAAATCTTCTTCTTCAGACTCAACATTTTCTTCCTGATGGATATCATCAAGCGAAATGGATTCTTTCTTCGACCTGGTTTGACGCAAGTTTACACGATCGGCTTCAATACGAGCCTCGTGATCTTTACGGAACTGCTTCTCCAGCATATCCTGGGTCTTCTCATCAATCTTGGTATTCGGATTGGATGATATCTCGACCCCTTGTTTTTGCAAGTAATCAACCAGGGTGGAAATACCTACGTTTAATTCGCGTGCAATTTTGCTTAATCTGCTACCTTTATTTCCTACAACCATATTTAGCCAAAGAGTTAATAATCAAATTGTCTGTCCCGTTTATCCCGAACTTGTGTAAGTCAGATGTTTTAGTGCTGACATGGGTTACTCGAATTCTGTCCGGAAGATACGGAGAACCTCGTCAACGGTTTCCTCTTCGAGGTCGGTTCTTTTGATTAGCTCCTCACGCGAAAGACTTAGTACGTTTTTGGCTGTGTCGCAACCAATGGCTTTCAGTTCGTCAAGGATCCAATCTTCAATTTCATCAGCGAATTCTTCGAGGTTAACATCTTCATCGTCCTCCTCTTCCTGTTCGCGGTATACGTCAATTTCGTAGCCGGTCAGCTGACTGGCCAGACGGATATTCAGTCCGCCTTTTCCAATTGCCAGCGATACCTCTTCGGGTTTCAGGTAAACCTCGGCACGTTTATCATCTTCATTAATTTTAATGGAGGTGATTTTTGCCGGGTTTAATGCCCGCTGAATGTACAGCTGCAAGTTGTTGGTATAATTGATAACATCAATATTTTCATTGCGCAATTCACGGACGATGCCATGAATCCGGGAACCTTTCATTCCGACACAGGCTCCTACCGGGTCAACCCGCTCGTCATATGATTCCACTGCAACTTTTGCTCTTTCGCCCGGCACTCTGACAATTTTTTTAATGGTAATCAGTCCATCAAAAATTTCAGGAACTTCCAGTTCGAAAAGTCTTTCAAGGAACACCGGAGACGTACGTGACAAAATAATCTGCGGGTTGTTGTTTTTCATTTCAACTCTAACCACAACGGCACGAATCGCATCTCCTTTCCGGAAGAAATCAGAAGGAATCTGCTCGGCTTTGGGGAGCAACAACTCATTGCCTTCGTCGTCGAGAACCAGAATTTCCCGTTTCCAAATTTGGTAAACTTCTCCGGTAACAATATCACCTACTTTTGATTTATATATGGTGTAAATGTTATCTTTTTCAAGTTCCAAAATCCTGGCAGCCAGATTCTGACGCAGGTTGAGAATAGCCCGTCTTCCAAAATGAATTAACTTCACTTCGTCAGACACTTCTTCACCTACTTCGTAGTCAGTGTCAATTTTTTTTGCCTCGGTCAACGAAATCTGAAGATTGGGATCGGTTAAATCCGCATCTTCTACCACTTCGCGGTTTCTCCAAATCTCGAAGTCTCCTTTATCCGGGTTGATGATGACGTCGAAATTTTCATCCGTCCCGAACTGTTTCTGCAGTACACTGCGAAAAACATCCTCGAGTACACTCATCATGGTGGCCCGATCGATGTTCTTTAATTCCTTAAACTCCGAGAACGTGTCAATCAAGTTCAGATTGTCCATTTCTTCATCCTTTTATTTGAAAGAAATAACGCTTTTTGCTGTTCTTATTTGGTCGAACGAAAATTGAACGGTCTCTGTTACAGTTACCTTTTTCTTTTTTCCTTCGACGCGCTCACGCCGGTTTTCTTCCAACGTGATGCCATTTTCACCGGCCTCTTTTAATATACCGGTATGTTTGCTGCCGTCGGTAGTTGCAATTTCAACTTCCCGTCCAATGTTTTTTTGGTACTGGCGAAGCACCTTGAAGGGATGGGTTAAACCGGGTGATGAAACCTCCAACTCGAAGTCCTCGGCATCCCGATCCAGATTGTGTTCTATTTGGCGACTAAATGCGACGCATTGATCAATGCTCAGCCCTTTATCGCTGTCTATTAGAACAGAGATAGCATTGCCGGCTGAAACCTGAATGTCGACCACAAATATATCGTCAGTCAGCTTCTCCTCAATCAAGCTCCGAATCAGTTCTTCATTTATCATCTTTAACCCTAATAAAATAGGGGACTCCCTGTCCCCTAATCCTTCGATTATTCTCCGCCGCAAAAATAATATAATTGTATGATATATCAAAACAAACATGCTTTTGTTTCAGCTATTTTGGATTTGGCTTTTAGAGGGTTGCCGGCCTTCTGGCCATCGTTCCGAAAACATTTTGTATTTTAGCAAAGGTCTAAATCATACTAAAATAAAGTCATTTGAAGTCGCTTAAACGAAAAATTGTCAACGATCCGGTTTGGGGATTTATCGAGTGGGATTCGCCGTTGTTGTTGGAGTTGATAAGCCATCCTTATGTTCAGCGTCTTCGCCGTATCAAACAATTGGGACTCTCCAGTTTAGTGTACCCGGGGGCCAATCACACCCGGTTTGAACACGTTATTGGGGCCATGCATCTTGTGCGTTCGGCTCTAGACGTGCTGAAAACAAAAGGCCATATTATTACCGAAGAAGAAACCACAGGTGTGCTTGCTGCCATTTTGCTACACGATATTGGACACGGCCCTTTTTCTCATGCATTGGAAGAGAGTATGGTGAAAGGGATTTCACACGAAGTCATCTCGAAACTGTTTATGTATCAGTTGAACCGTCAGTTCAATGGGCAACTTGATTTGGCGATACAGATCTTTGCTGGTGAATACCATAAGAAATTCCTGCATCAGTTGGTTAGCAGTCAGCTGGATATGGATCGGCTAGATTATCTAAAGAGGGACAGTTTTTATTCAGGAGTTTCGGAAGGAATTGTGTCTTCTGATCGTATTATTAAAATGCTGAATGTCAGAAATGACGAGTTGGTGGTCGAATCGAAAGGAATCTATTCAATCGAGAAATTTCTGATTGCCCGAAGGCTGATGTACTGGCAGGTTTACATGCACAAAACCGTTCTTTCAGCCGAGCATATGATGATAAGCCTGCTCAAACGTGCGCATGAGTTGGCTTCGGATGGTGATACAATATTTGCTCCACCGGCACTGGGTGTATTTCTCAGGGGGGACATCAGCCGGCATCAGTTCGAATCAGGTGATAACGAAACAGTGAAAGCGGCGCTGCAGTTGTTTGCCGAACTGGATGATACTGATATCCTGAGCGCGATTAAAGAGTGGACCCGGCACTCCGATGTCATTCTTTCGACGCTTTCACGAAACATGATCAACCGAAATCTTTTTAAAATTAAACTGAGCAGTCATCCGGTCACGGAAAAGAGAAAAGAGGAATTGCGGGAACGCGTTATGAAAACTTTTTCGGTAACTTCATCCGAAGCTGACTATTTTGTTATTTCTGGCATGGCTGCTAATAATGCCTATAAGCCAAGCGTTGAGCAGATTAATGTCTTGTTTAAGAACGGAAAAATCAAAGATATAAAGGATGCCTCGGACATCAATTTGTCCGGATTATCGGCTACCGTCCGCAAATATTTTGTCTGTTATCCCCGTGAAATAATTTCGAAGTAATATTAATTAACTATTTTTGCACGAAATTTAAAAAACAGCGCATGGAGTTTTCAGCCAACGACATTGCCGGTTTGCTGGGCGGAGTAGTCGAAGGAGATGGTAGTGTAAAAGTGAACGATGTTTCAAAAATTGACCAGGGAATTCCCGGTACACTTGCCTTCCTCGCCAATCCGGCCTACACTAAATATATTTATTCGACCAAGGCATCGGTGGTGCTTGTTAATCGTGATTTTAAACCTGAAAACAAAATTTCCTGCACCCTTATTCGCGTTGAAGATGCCTACGCTTCCATTGCCAAATTGCTGAATTTGTATGAACAGGCGAAGCCCAAAAAAGTGGGAATTGAGCAACCTTCTTATATTAATGAATCGGCCTCTATTGGTGAGCAGGCCTATGTGGGTGCTTTTGCCTATGTGGGAGAAAAAGCCATGATTGGCAGGAATGTGAAAATATATCCCAATGTTTACATCGGTGACGGTGCCACCATTGGTGATGATACAATATTATATGCCGGGGTAAAAATCTATGCTGGTTGTAAAGTTGGAAAGAATTGTATTCTTCATGCTGGTGTAGTAATTGGTTCCGATGGCTTCGGATTTGCTCCTATATCAGATGGGAGTTATGAAAAAATTGCTCAGGTGGGGAATGTTGTGCTTCATGACAATGTGGAGATTGGAGCAAACTCCACCATCGATTGTGCTACGATGGGCTCTACCGTTATTGGTGAAGGGGTAAAAATCGATAATTTGGTTCAGATTGCCCATAATGTAGAAGTCGGTAAGAATACTGTTATCGTCGCACAGGTAGGTGTTGCCGGCTCTGCCAAAATCGGTGAGAATTGTATGATTGGTGGGCAGGTTGGCATTGCCGGTCATATTCGAATCGGTAATCAAGTAAAAATTGGTGCCCAGTCAGGCATTTCAAATAATTTGAAAGACGGTTCCATCGTTTTTGGAACGCCGTCGTTTGGGCATCGCGATTTTATGAAATCGTATGCCGTATTTAAAAACCTCCCGCAATTACGTGCAGATGTCATTGAATTGGGGCGGAAAATGAAGGACCTGGACGAATCCAACAGTTGATTTTAACGAAGTGATTGATTCAGACGGTTTATTGTTTATTTTTGGGAATTCTGAAAATGATGTAGTAGGGAGTGAGATCCCGGAATTCCGGCAATTACCTAACCGGGTTGGACCAAATTTCTCAGAAAAATGAGTGTGAAACAAAAGACCATTGCGAAACCTGTTTCAGTGACAGGTATAGGACTCCATACGGGAGTAGAAGTAACGATGACCTTTAAGCCTGCTCCGGAGGACCATGGTTTTAAATTCCAGCGGATAGATGTTGAGGGAAAACCGGTAATTCATGCCGACGTATCGAAAGTAAAAGGCACGTCACGAGGCACCGTTCTTCAGGAAGGAGAAGTGGGAGTCAGTACCATTGAGCATACTATGGCAGCCTTGCTGGGTATGGACATTGACAATGTATTGATTGAAGTGAATGGACCGGAAGCTCCCATTCTCGATGGCAGCTCTGCTCCAATCGTAGCAGCGTTGAAAGAAGCCGGCCTGATTGAACAGAAAGCCCGTCGCGAATATTTCGAAATCAAGCAGAAAATTGTTTACCGTAATGAAGAGCATGGTATTGAATTGATTGCGCTTCCGGATGATGAATTCGCTCTGGATGTGATGATTTCATATGATTCGGTTGTGCTTGGAAATCAGTTTGCCACACTTGATTCTTTAAATGACTTTGAAAAGCATGTAGCTCCCTGCCGTACTTTTGTTTTTGTGCGCGAACTGGAGATGCTGCTGAAAAATAACCTGGTGAAAGGTGGCGATCTGGACAATGCCATTGTCATTATGGATCAGCAAATGCAGCAGCAGGAACTCGATCGTATTGCCGATTTATTTAATCACGAACATGTTCAGGTTGATAAAATTGGTGTACTGAACAATGTGGACCTTCATTTTGAAAATGAATGTGCTCGCCATAAATTGCTTGATGTGATTGGTGATTTGGCTTTGGTAGGAAAACGTATCAAAGGCCGTATCATTGCACGTCGTCCGGGGCACATGGCGAATACGGAATTTGCCCGGATTCTTCAGCGGGAATGCAAGCGTCAATCTGCGCTGAATTCAGCACCCGAATATGATCCGAATGTCACTCCTTTATATGATATCAACGATATTAAACGGATGTTGCCCCATCGTTCGCCTTTCCTTCTGGTTGATAAAATCATGGACAAAGGTGACGATTTCATTATCGGAATAAAGAATGTGACCATGGATGAACCATTCTTTAGTGGTCATTTCCCTGCAGAACCGGTGATGCCGGGTGTGTTGATCGTGGAAGCCATGGCGCAGTGTGGTGGCGTATTTGTTATCAGTTCACTTCCTGCCGATGGAAATTATTCCACTTATTTCATGAAATTGGACAACATCAAGTTCCGGAAGAAAGTAATTCCGGGCGATACCCTGATATTTAAATTGAAACTGGTTGGACCCATCCGTCGGGGAATTGCCAATATGATAGGCTACGCATTTGTGGGCGACACGGTTGTTTGCGAAGGCGAATTTATGGCTCAAATTGTTAAAAATTAAGACGATTCTGAAACGACAACCATCGGTGTTGTCTCAAATTTTATACTAATGAAACAACCTTTAGCGTACGTTCATCCCGAAGCTCAGATTGCTGAGAATGTAGTAATTGAGCCCTTTACAACGATTGATAAGGACGTGGTGATTGGCGAAGGTTCCCATATTGGACCTAATGTTACCATTTTGCCGGGTACCCGGATTGGTAAGAATTGTAAAATATCTCCCGGAGCGGTCATCGGAGGTGAACCGCAGGATCTGAAATTTCAGGGAGAATACACTACGGTGGAAATTGGTGATAACACAACCATTCGTGAGTATGTAACCATTAATAAAGGTACTGCTGCAAAGGGAAAAACGGTGGTTGGTAATAACTGCCTCCTCATGGCTTATGTGCATGTGGCACACGATTGTGTGGTAGGTAACAATGTTATTCTGGTCAATTACACCGGATTGGCCGGAGAGGTTGTGATTGATGATTTTGCCATCTTAGGAGGATATACGGCAGTTCATCAGTTCTGTCATATTGGTAAACACGTGATGCTTTCAGGTGGCTCGCTGGTGCGGAAGGATGTTCCTCCTTATATCAAGGCAGGTCGGGAACCACTTTCATACGTGGGTGTTAACTCTATCGGTCTCCGTCGTCGTGGATATACTAACGAGAAGATCCGCGAAGTGCAGGAAATTTACCGACTGGTTTATCAGAAAGGTTACAATAACTCACAGGCTTTGGAAGTTATCGAAGCCGAACTTCCTGCTTCACGCGAACGCGACGAAATCCTGTTATTTGTGAAAGATTCGAAAAGAGGAATTATCAAAGGATATTTCCCCGATTGAGGATATCAAACAAAAAAAGAAAACCGCCCCAATTCAGAGGCGGTTTTTTTATGAGTCAAGCATTTTTGATCATTCCTTATTCATTAGCGGATTCCATCCCTGGGCCATCAACGGAATTTCCTGACCGCTGCCTGCTGTGACCAGATTGGTTCCCTCTACTTTTTCAGTAATGTGACCAATAATGGTAATGTCCGGATGATTTTTGATTTTGTCGTGTTCACCGATCGGTATGGTAAACAATAACTCGTAATCTTCTCCACCATTCAGAGCTGCCACCAAGGGATTAATATTTAGCTCTTCGGCCATTTGCTTTGTCTGGTCGTCCATCGGGATGCGGTCTTCAAACAGCTTACAACCGGTTCCCGACTCTTCGCAAATGTGCATGATTTCGGATGATAACCCATCCGAAATATCGATCATCGCGGTAGGATGAATATTCTGATCGCGGAAAACGTTCAGCATATCACGCCGGGCTTCCGGTTTCAGTTGTCGTTCCAGAATGTAATCGTACCCCTCAAGCTGAGGTTGCATCTTGGGATTTATCTTGAATACTTCATTTTCTCGTTCCAGTAATTGCAGTCCCATATAGGCACCACCCAAATCACCGCTAACGCACAGCAAATCGGTCGGTTTGGCTCCGCTGCGGAAAACCAAATCTTCTTCGTCGGCTTCGCCTAGCGCGGTGATGGAAAGAACCAATCCCGTCATGGAAGAAGTAGTATCGCCTCCTACCAAATCAACCCCATAAGTGTCGCACGCCAATCGAATGCCGGCATACAATTCATCTATTGCCTCTACTGAAAATTTTGACGACAAGGCCATACTGACCGTGATTTGTTTCGGAACCGCGTTCATGGCGTAAACATCACTTAGGTTTACCACGACTGCTTTGTACCCCAAATGCTTTAACGGCACATACATCAGGTTGAAATGAACTCCTTCGGTAAGCATGTCGGTGGTTACCACCGTTTTTTTGTTATTAAAATCTAAAACAGCACAATCGTCGCCAACCCCTTTGAGGGTACTTTTGTTGTGTATGGTGAGATGAGATGTAAGCCTGTGAATCAGGCCAAACTCTCCGAGTTCGGAAAGTTGGTGAATTGTTCCTTTTTTTTCTGTCATAGAATAAAAGACCTCGAGGTTTTTTTTAGTAGAAATCAGGCTTCAAAAATAGCTTACATTTTATATCTTTGCAACAATTTAAAAGCGGTCTATTTAAATGTGTTAACGGTGTGAGAAGCGCATAAGTGAAGGGTTAGGCCGGCTTCAACTAAATATATGCAGTTATGGAAGACCAAAATAAATTACTTGATAAAGTAACAAAGAGTGAATATCAATACGGTTTTGTGACCGACATTGAGTCCGATGCACTGGGAAAGGGTCTGAACGAGGATGTCGTCCGATGGATTTCGGCCAAGAAGAAAGAGCCGCAGTTTATGCTTGATTTCCGCCTGAAGGCTTATCGCAAGTGGTTGGAAATGGAAATGCCGCACTGGGCATATCTGAAGATTCCGGAAATTGATTATCAGGATATTATCTATTATTCTGCTCCGAAACAGAAAAAAGAACTTGAGAGTCTGGATGAGGTAGATCCGGAATTGCTGAGCACATTTGAAAAACTAGGTATTCCGCTGGAAGAGCAAAAATTGCTTGCCGGTGTTGCCGTGGATGCAGTAATGGATAGCGTTTCGGTTAAAACGACTTTTAAAGAAACACTTGCTGAGCGTGGAATCATTTTTTGTTCATTCTCCGAGGCCGTTCAGGAACACCCTGATTTAGTTCAGAAATATCTGGGAATGGCTGTTCCATCAACCGATAACTACTTTGCAGCGTTGAATGCAGCAGTATTTTCCGATGGTTCGTTTGTATACATTCCGAAAGGCGTTCGCTGCCCGATGGAGCTTTCCACTTATTTCCGTATCAATGCTGCCAATACCGGCCAGTTCGAGCGTACGCTGATTGTTGCCGACGACGACAGTTACGTTTCCTACCTCGAAGGATGTACCGCTCCCATGCGTGATGAGAATCAGTTGCATGCAGCGGTTGTGGAAATCATTGCGATGGACCGTGCCGAGGTAAAATATTCGACGGTACAAAACTGGTATCCGGGTGACAAAGAAGGAAAAGGCGGGATCTACAACTTCGTGACCAAACGTGGTTTGTGCAAAGGCGAATCGTCCAAAATTTTCTGGAACCAGGTGGAAACCGGTTCGGCCATTACCTGGAAATATCCGAGTTGCATTTTGTTAGGCGATAATTCGGTGGCTGAATTCAATTCGGTGGCTGTGACCAACAATTACCAGCAGGCCGATACCGGAACGAAAATGGTGCATATCGGGAAAAATACCAAAAGTACCATCATCTCAAAAGGTATCTCGGCAGGAAAGAGTGACAACTCGTACCGCGGTTTGGTGAGGGTGGCTCCCAAAGCCGAAAATGCACGGAACTTCTCACAGTGCGACTCGCTTTTGCTGGGCGATACCTGTGGCGCACATACTTTCCCGTACATTGAGGTTTCGAATAATTCATCGGTGGTTGAGCACGAAGCCACTACATCGAAAATTGGGGAAGACCAGATTTTCTATTGTAACCAGCGAGGAATTTCGACGCAGGATGCCGTTGGAATGATTGTGAATGGTTATGCCCGTGAAGTAATCAATAAATTACCCATGGAATTTGCAGTGGAAGCACAAAAACTGTTGCAAATTAGCCTCGAAGGTAGCGTGGGTTAGTCAAATATATACGTAAGATAAGTTCAGAAGATATGTTGATAGTAAAAGACTTACACGCAAAAGTCGAAGGTAAAGAAATATTGAAAGGTATTAACCTGGAAGTTAATCCAGGGGAAGTACATGCCATTATGGGACCAAATGGTTCCGGAAAAAGTACATTGGCCAATGTATTGGCTGGTCACAGCAATTACGAGGTAACCAGCGGTGAAGTAACCTTTTTCGGGAAGAATTTGCTTGATATGGACGCCGATGTCCGTTCGAAAGAAGGACTGTTCCTCAGTTTTCAATATCCGGTGGAGATTCCGGGTGTTAGCATGGTAAATTTCCTAAGGACTGCATTGAATGAACACAGGAAATACCAGGGAAAAGATGAGCTGAAAGCCGGTGATTTTCTCAAGCTGATGCGTGAAAAGAAGGAGTTGGTTGAAATCGATTCACAGCTGACCAACCGTTCCGTAAACGAAGGTTTTTCAGGTGGTGAAAAGAAGAAGAACGAAATCTTCCAAATGGCTATGCTGGAGCCCAAACTGGCTATTCTTGATGAAACAGATTCCGGTCTGGATATTGATGCGCTCCGTATTGTAGCACACGGTGTTAATGCATTGAAAACACCCGAAAATGCAACCATTGTGGTAACTCACTACCAGCGCTTGCTCGATTATATTGTCCCCGATTTTGTTCATGTTTTGTATAATGGCCGTATCGTGAAGTCGGCAGGAAAAGAGCTGGCATTTGAACTGGAAGAGAAAGGTTACGACTGGATCAAAAAAGAGGTGGGAGAGTAAATATGACTGAGGCGAAAAGAAATACAGAAATTAATCAGCGGCTCGCCAACCTTTTTGAATCTAATATCCACCTTCTGGAAAATGGGTCAGCTGGGTTTATGAATGCTGCCCGCAAGCCGGCAATTCAGGCGTTCCGGAAACAGGGTATTCCCGATTTCAAAACGGAAAATTACAAATACACGGATTTGTCTAAGATCTTTGCCAACGAAAATTACCGGCGTGTATTTGCATACGAAGACAGTAATGTCAATCTGCACGAGCTTTTCCAGTGCGATGTTCCGGAATTGGATACTTACCTGGTGATGTTGACCAACGGTTGGTATTATTCCGGTAACCAGCAACTGGTAAGTCTTCCTAAAGGTGTGATTGTAACCAGTCTTCGTCAGGCTGCCGTTGAATATCCCGAACTGGTTGAAAAATATTACGGCAAAATGGCGGATCCGGAAAAAGATCCGTTGATCGCGTTGAATACGGCTTTTGCCCAGGACGGTGTTTTTATTTACGTGCCGAGGAGTGTGGTTATCGAAAAGCCCATTCAAATCATCGAACTGATGCAGGGAGCGCAGGATACTTATGCAACCCAACGCAATCTGGTGATTGCTGAAGAGAACAGTCAGGTAAAAGTGATTTTCTGCGATCATACACTTGATCCGCAGGATTATATGGTGAATAACCTGACAGAGGCGCATGTAGGCGAAAGTGCCGTGGTTGATTTTTATAATCTGCAAAACCAGCATAACAAAGCGGTGAATCTTACCGGTTTGTATATCCGGCAGGAGAGAAATTCCAACGTGTTGACCAATACATTGTCGCTGCATGGCGGAATCGTTCGTAACAACCTGAATGTTCTCATCGATGGCGATCATGCCGAAGCCAATTTATATGGTTTGGCATTAACGGATAAAAATCAGCATGTCGACAATTTCACTTTCGTGGAACATGCATATCCCGATTGTCAGAGCAATCAGCTCTTCAAAAACGTGTTGGATGATCAGGCGAGCGGTGGTTTTACTGGTAGGATTCATGTAGGACGTGGAGCTCACGGAACACTGGCATATCAGCGTAACAACAACGTATTACTGACTAATTCGGCTAAGATGAATACCAAGCCGCAGTTGGTTATCGATAACGACGATGTAAAATGTTCGCATGGAGCAACGGTGGGACGGATTGATGAAGATGCACTGTTCTATCTGAAATCACGTGGTATTGGTGAACGGGAAGCCCGCCTGATGCTGATGTATGCTTTTGCACATGAGGTACTGCAGGAAGTTCGGGTAGAAAAGCTGGGCGAGCGAATCGACGAGCTGGTGAACAAACGCTTGCGCGGTGAAGTGTCCAAATGTCACTCCTGTGTTATGGATTGCGAAAGCTAATAAGAATAGCAATAACTGAATAATTATCTGGCTTTTCGCGGTAGCGGAAAGCACCAAGAAAGAGCCGGGAGTTGCAGTTGTCAAGCTTAATTCCCGGTTCTATATTTTATTATTACCTGATATGAGTCTCGATTTCCGGAAAATTAGAAAGGACTTTCCCATCCTGGATCAACACGTCCACGGAAAACCACTGGTTTATCTCGATAATGCCGCTACTACGCAAAAGCCGCGGATTGTTCTGAATAAGGTGGAGGAATATTACCTGAAAACAAATGCCAATATTCATCGCGGGGCCCATTTCATGGCCAACGAAACCACAGAGGCTTTTGAAGAAGCTCGTGAAACGGTGAGGCAATATATCAACGCCGGCGATCGGGGCGAGATTATTTTTACGCACGGTACCACCGAATCGGTGAATTTGGTGGCTTACTCCTTTGGCGAAGCGTTTGTATCAGAAGGCGATGAGATTGTGATCTCGGAACTGGAGCATCATGCCAACATCGTTCCGTGGCAATTGCTCTGTGAACGGAAAAAAGCAACACTGAAGGTATTGCCGTTTGATGAAAATGGTGTTCTGAAGATTGAGGAGCTGGATGGATTGTTGAGTAAACGCACCCGGCTGGTGGCTATGAACCACGTATCGAATACGCTGGGAACCATCAATCCGGTTGATAAGATTGTGGAAATCGCGCATAAGCGAAACATCCCGGTTTTGCTTGATGGAGCACAGGGCATTGCCCATTACCCGCTGGACGTGCAAAAGCTTGATTGTGACTTTTATGTATTCTCAGGACATAAAATTTACGGACCTACCGGGATTGGTGTTTTATATGGAAAAAGAAAGTGGCTGGACCAGATGCCGCCTTTTATGGGTGGAGGTGAAATGATTTCGGAGGTTAAGTTCACCGGAACGACCTTTAATGAATTGCCTTATAAATTCGAACCAGGAACACCGAATTACATCGGGGCTATTGCACTGGGAACAGCTATTGAATATGTTCAATCGCTAGGAATTGACAATCTGGCAGTTCGCGAACAGGAATTGTTGAAACTGGCAACGGAAAAACTCAATTCCATTCAAGGTCTCCGAATTTTTGGAGAGGCTGAAAATAAGGCCAGTGTGATTTCATTCGAAATTGAAGGAATTCACTCTTTCGATTTGGGTACGCTTCTTGATCAACTGGGCGTAGCAGTCCGCACCGGACGTATGTGTACCGATCCGATTATGGATCACTTCGGTGTACCCGGAATGACACGAGCTTCGTTTGCATTTTATAATACGGAATCAGAGGTTGAGGCATTGTATAATGCCCTGATTCGTGTCAAGGGAATGTTTTGATTTTTATCGTAAGTTTGTTCCCTCGATTTTGATTCAACCCATTTTTGTTTAGTTATGACTATTGAAGAAATACAACAGGAAATCTTTGAAGAGTTTTCGGTGTACGAAGACTGGATGGACAAGTACGCTTACTTGATTGAACTCGGGAATGAACTGGAACCGATTGATGCGAAATATAAGGTTGATGGCAACCTGATTCGGGGATGTCAGTCACGTGTGTGGCTCCATCCTGAAAAAGACGGTGATAAGATTCTGTTTGAAGCGGAAAGTGATGCAATCATTGTTAAAGGATTGGTTGCACTGTTGCTGCGTGTTCTTTCCAACCGCACACCGAAGGAGATCATGGATGCCGATTTACATTTTATCGATGACATCGGATTGAAACAACATCTGTCTCCTACACGTTCAAATGGACTACTGGCCATGGTGAAACAAATGAAACTTTATGCTTTGGCTTACGAAAAACTTTCACAACAGGAGGGTTAAGAAATGGATGAACGAATTGACAAAATAATCGCAAGCCTGAAAGAGGTTTACGACCCGGAAATCCCGGTAAATGTTTACGATTTGGGGATGGTTTACAGTGTTGACGTAGATGAACACAATACAGCCAATGTGCTCATGACGCTAACTGCTCCCAACTGTCCGGCCGCCGATATGATTGTTTCGGATGTGGAATACATGACGAAAAAGGTGGAGGGTGTTGAAGATTGCAAGGTGGAAATCACCTTCGATCCGCCTTGGGATAAATCGATGATGTCGGAAGAGGCGCGACTCGAACTTGGCTTCATGTAAAATATTCAACCATCACGCTTCGTGATGGTTTTTTTGTCATAAATTATATCATACCCGGAAAAGATTAATGGATAACCTGAAATCCATATATAGTCAACGCATCAAAGAAGAGGCCAGACGTCTTGGTTTTACCGATTGCGGCATTGCGGCAGTGCAACATCTCGACGATGAAGAGCCTCGTTTGTTGCAATGGCTGGAACAGGGTATGAACGGGCAGATGAGCTATATGGAGCGGAACGTGGAAAAGCGTCTCGATCCGGGAAAGTTGGTGGAAGGTGCCCGTTCGGTGATTTCTGTTCTTCTCAATTATTATCCTGCTGAAAAGCAAAAAGTCGATGATGCACCGGTTATTGCAAAATATGCATACGGTACGGACTATCATTTTGTTATAAAGGACAAGCTAAAAAGCTTACTACAATTTATTCAGGAAGAAATTGCCCCATGTTCAGGGCGGCCATTTGTCGATTCTGCTCCGGTTCTCGATAGAGCCTGGGCTCGTCGTGCCGGATTGGGCTGGATCGGAAAAAACTCACATCTCATTTCACCCAAACACGGCTCTTTTTTTTTCATTGGTGAACTCATTATCGATTTGGAATTGGCGTACGATCAACCGGCTGACACTAATTTCTGCGGCTCCTGCACGCGTTGTATTGATGCCTGTCCAACCAAAGCGATTGTTGCTCCTCACACCATCGATGCCCGGAAATGCATCTCCTATCTGACGATTGAAAACCGGGAAGAAATTCCTGAAAAATTCAAAGGTCAGCTTCAGGATCGAATGTATGGATGCGACATCTGCCAGGATGTTTGCCCATGGAATCGCAATCCCTCTCCTCATCATGTGGAAGCCTTTGAGCCAAAACCAGAGTTGCTCACGATGACCCGGGCTGACTGGAAGGATTTGGACAGAGAGAATTTCAATCAGCTTTTCAGGAAATCAGCCGTTAAACGGGCAGGTTTTAAAGGCCTTCGGCGCAATATCGATTTTTTAGATTAATTAAGTTTTACTCCTGCGAACTTTTTTGCACATTTAGTTAATCAAAGATTAACCTTAGTGCCAATGAAGTTTACGGAATACAAATGGCAATCGTTCGACGGACTGGATTATTATGCCGTCAGTTGGGCGCCAAATGTTTACCCAAAGGCAGTATTGGCATTAGTTCATGGTCATGGTGATCATTGCCGGAGATATGATCATTGGTTGAGTCGATTTCCTGAACAGAATTTGGCTGCTGTTGCCTTCGATTATCGGGGACATGGGCGTTCCGGTGGAAAAAGGGGCGTTCTTCGTCATTACAACGATTTTCTCCAGGATGTGGAACTGTTACTACAAAAAACTCGTGAGTTGTTTCCGGGAGTTCCGATTATCCTTTTCGGGCATAGTATGGGAGGAAATATGGTGCTGAGTTATTGTCTTCGGAGAGCAGCCATTCCGCAATTGGCTATTATTACTTCGCCATGGATAATTCTTAGGAAAAAACCTGGTGCTGTAGTTACTGCAGCAGCTTGTCTGGCGAATCGTTTAACTCCGCGCCTGACATTTAAGACCGGCCTCAGTTCACGCGATTTTGCTGCAGATAGCCATGGAGATATCGCGAAAGAGAAGGATGAATTGCTGCACAATCGTATTTCGGTTCGTTTGTTCTGCGAAGTGAAGCGGGAAGGTGAATGGCTGCTTGATAATGCCTATCGCCTGAATATTCCGGTTTTGCTGATGCAAGGCCTTGAAGATCCCATTATGGATAGCAATGCCGGCCTGAAATTGTTTGATAATGCCTCAGATCGGATTACTTACCGCGGATGGCATGGCGCACGACATCAGTTACACGATTTTGAGGGGCAGGATGAGGTGCTGACCTTTATTTTTCACTGGATAGAACAGAATTTATGAGCCGATTCAGGACAAAAATAACATTGCCGGAATACCTGGAGAAACTAGACTACCGTGAACAGGTGGTTCTGATGGGCTCGTGTTTTGCTGAAAATATAGGCGAAAAGCTGACCAGGCGTTATTTTCCGGTCGATGTAAATCCGTTTGGCATATTGTACAATCCGGTTTCGGTGGCTAATAGTCTGGATATCCTTTTGGCCAACAAAAGATTTAGAGAGGAAGATATCTTTTTTTCTAACGGACGTTGGAACAGCTATCATCATCATAGCCGTTTTTCTCATCAGGATAAAGAAATCTGCCTCCAACAAATTAACGATCGGATAACAAAAGGAGCTGATAACCTCCGTCAAGCCCGTTTCCTTTTTGTCACTTTTGGCACTGCCTGGGTTTACGAAAATCGGGATGATAACCGGGTTGTATCCAATTGTCATAAAATACCGGCCAAACAATTCAGACGATACAGGTTGACTGTTGAAGACACGGTGACGCGCTGGAGTCAATTGCTGAGCCGTTTGTGGGAATCGAATCCCGGATTGCAGATAATCTTTACTGTGAGCCCGATAAGGCACTGGAAAGATGGTGCCCACGAAAACCAAATCAGTAAATCGGTGTTGTTTCTATTAATCGAAAGCCTTTTTGAGAAGTTCGGAAAGGAGCGAATTTCTTACTTCCCATCTTATGAAATCGCGATGGATGAATTACGTGACTACCGGTTTTACGCCACCGATATGTTGCATTTGAACGATCTGGCAATTGATTATATATGGGAACGATTTTCGCAGGTCATGATAACTCCGGATAGTCTGGACATCATGATGAAAGTGGAAAAGTTGAGGTTGGCGATGGAACACAGACCCTTCGATCAGCATGCTGAATCGTATCGCTTATTCCTTGACAATCAGTTAACACGGGCCGAAAAATTGATAAAACAATACCCGTTTCTTAACGTTCAAGAAATTTTGGAGTATTTTCTTCGAAAACTAAAGGAATAAATTTCAATAGAGGTGCCAATTGGCTAAATTTAGTTCGTATTTTAAATTCATTCCAATCGCGATTTGTTGGAAATTAGTCGTTGAAGCGCATTTAAATTAATTCTGCACCTATGAGTTATCTGAAATTTGATAAACAGCAGTTAGTCAACCTGGAGTATTCACTGCAGCGCGAGTTCTTACGCACCAACCGGGCCGGAAGTTATTCTTCATCTACACTGTCCGGGTGTAATACCCGAAAGTATCATGGACTGTTGATTACGCAGTTGAATGAGCTGGATGGAGGAAAGCATGTGCTCCTTTCATCGTTGGATGAAACCGTCATTCAGCATGATGCAGAATTTAACCTTGGCATTCATAAGTTTCCCGGCGAACATTATGAACCCCGTGGACATAAGTACTTGCGGGATATTGAGTTTGACAAGATTTCCAAACTAACCTACCGTGTCGGAGGGGTTATCCTGACACGCGAAAGATTATTGGTTGAAAAAGAAGAACAGCTGTTGATCCGTTATACTCTGGAGGATGCACACAGTCCGACTACGCTTAGGTTTAAGCCGTTTTTGGCTTTCCGGAATGTGCATACACTGAGTAAGGCTAACATGTTTGCCAATACCCGTTATGTTCCCATGGAAAACGGGATAAAGATGCGTTTATACGAAGGATACCCATTCCTTCACATGCAATTCTCCAAAGAAGTGGATTTCGTTCCGGTTCCTGATTGGTACTATAACATTGAGTACATGAAGGAACGAAGACGGGGTTACGAATTTCAGGAAGATCTGTTTGTTCCCGGTTATTTTGAACTCCCCATTAAAAAAGGTGAATCGATTATTTTTTCAGCTTCAACAGCTGAAGAGAAACCCAACGGATTTAAGCGGCGCTTTACCAGCGAAATGAATAAAAGAACAGCTCGTGATTCTTTCTCTAATTCATTGTTGAATTCGGCCCAGCAGTTCCTTTGTGTACGTAAAGATGGTGAGGATATTATTGCTGGTTATCCGTGGTATGAGTCTATTCCCAGACAGACCTTTATGGCCATCAACGGTATTCTGTTGCGACAGGGGGATTTGAAAACCTATGAAGCTATTCTGAAAACGCAGATGAAACGGCTGAAGGATGGTTTGTTTCCCAAATATGCTGGTGCCGGAGTGAGTGATTATGATGCGGCAGATGCACCGTTGCTCTTTTTCTGCAGTATACAGGAACTTACCGACTATGTTGAACGGAAGGAATTGTGGGAGAAATATGGTGCTGCCATGAAGGATATCCTTGCCCACTACAGGCAGGGAACACGGTTCAATATTCATATGCAGGACAACGGGTTGATTTATGCGAAAGCGGAAAATGTAGCCCTGACCTGGATGGATGCTTATGTGGACGGTAAACCGGTTACCCAACGCGGAGGCCTGGCTGTTGAAATTAATGCCCTTTGGTACAACGCAGTCTCTTTTGCGCTCGAACTGGCTGCCGCGGCAGGCGATAAAACCTTTGTTAAAACATGGCAGGATTTGCCGGATCAAATTGCCGCCGCCTTTATGGAAACCTTTTGGTGTAATAACGAAGAGTATCTGGCCGATTATGTGGATGGTGATTACAAAGACTGGTCGGTTCGCCCCAATATGTTGTTCGCTGCTTTTTTACCATATTCTCCACTATTGCGCGAGCAAAAGAAGACAATTATCAGCCGGGTGAAAAACGAGCTGCTTACTCCCCGGGGATTGCGTACCTTATCACCCAAGAACAAGGAATACCTTGGCATTTCCGAAGGGGATCTGACAGCCAGATCACTTGCCATGCATCAGGGGTCAGTTTATCCGTTTTTTATTGGCCCGTTTATCAAAGCATACATTGGAATTCATAAAATGGGGGGAATGTCGTTTGTGAAGAATATTATGGAGTCCTTTGAAGAAGAAATGACAGAACATTGTATCGGTACACTTTCCGAGATGTATGACGGAAATCCTCCACATGAAGCCAGGGGAGCAATCTCCCAGGCATGGAATGTGGGGTCCATTTTGTCTGCCATTGCGTTTCTTGAGAATTATGAAGAGTAGAATCAGTTAAGAAACCCCTTAAATCGCACAGCTGAATGAAAGTATTAATGTTTGGATGGGAATTCCCTCCCCATATCAGTGGCGGACTCGGAACGGCCAGCTACGGTCTCACCAAAGGACTGGCCCATTTTGATGATGTGAGTGTTCTTTTTGTTGTTCCCAAAGCTTATGGCGATGAAGATCGAACCGTAGTGGATAACATTATTGGTGCCGGTGATGTCCCCATTACGCGCAAACAACTGAAGTTTGAGGACCTGCAGAGAAAAGTGGATTATTTCGAGGTTGATTCTTCTCTGATTCCCTATGTGGGACCTGAAGAGTTTTACAAACTAACGCAGCAAAAAGTAAAATCACGCTCACGATTCATTCAGACTGACTCGGAAGGACGTTTACCGTTTACCGGAAAATATGGCAGCGATTTATTGCAGGAGATCGCCCGATATGCTGTAGTAGCTGATGTGATTGCACAGGAGAACGATTTTGACTTGATTCATGCTCACGACTGGCTCGCCTATCCGGCAGGAATAGCAGCCAAGAAAGCCAGTGGAAAACCATTGGTGGTACATGTTCATGCTACCGATTTTGACCGTTCAGGAGGCAGTGTAAATCCAAACGTATACGCCATTGAGCGCGAAGGAATGGAAGCTGCTGATAAAGTGATTACCGTGAGTAATCTTACCCGAAATATTGTGATTGAAAAATATGGTATCGATCCGGCAAAAGTGGTGACGGTTTACAATGCAGTTGAGCCGGTCGAACGCAAACCAAGGTTGGGTATTAACAAAGGGGTTGATGAAAAAATTGTAACATTCCTTGGGCGGATTACCATGCAAAAGGGTCCTGAATATTTTATCGAAGCGGCTCATCAGGTATTGCGCCGGATGGACAATGTTCGGTTTGTGATGGCTGGTAGTGGCGATATGATGGTTAAAATGATCAAACGTTCAGCCCAGCTTGGGATAACTGACAGGTTTCACTTTACCGGTTTCCTGAAAGGAGACGATGTATTCGATATGTTTCGCCTCAGTGATGTATACGTGATGCCGTCGGTTTCCGAACCATTCGGGATTTCGCCACTTGAAGCCATGATGTCCGATGTTCCGGTCATTATCTCAAAACAATCAGGGGTGGCCGAAATTCTAACTCATGCCATTAAAGTCGATTTCTGGGACATCAATGCGATGGCAGATGCCATTTACTCAATATTAAAGTATCCGGCATTGCCGAAAATGTTTAAAAAACACGGCCGGATTGAAGTGGATCACCTGCAGTGGCGCCATTCAGCCGCACATGTCCGCCAGGTGTATTTATCTGCTTTAGGTCTGCCAAACAGTAACAGTAACGCGTAAAAAGTTAGCCATATGAAATCCGTTTGTTTGTATTTTCAAATTCATCAGCCGTTTCGTTACCGGAAATACCGGTTCTTCGACATTGGTAACGACCACTATTATTATGATGATTACGCCAATGAAACCATCCTGAGGAAGGTGGCAAACAATTGTTATTTACCGGCTAACAAAGTGTTGCTGGAACAGCTGAAAAAACATAAGGGAAAGTTTAAGCTGGCTCTGTCCATTTCGGGGATTGCCCTGGAACAGTTCGAGCTGTATGCTCCCGAGGTGTTACATTCTTTTCAGGAATTGGCTGAAACCGGTTATGTCGAATTTCTTTCCGAAACCTACTCCCACTCACTCGTGTCGTTGTTCGACGGCGAATCGTTTGAACGACAGGTGAAGGAACATGACGATAAAATTGAAGCTTACTTTGGTCAGCGACCTACCGTTTTCCGGAATACCGAAATGATCTATTCTGATGAAATCGGAGACAAAGTTTACAAAATGGGTTTCAAAGCCATGCTGACAGAAGGGGCAAAACATATTCTGGGATGGAAAAGTCCCAATTTTCTCTATTGTAATGCGATTAATCCACGGTTAAAGGTGTTGATGCGGAATTACAAGCTTAGCGACGATATCTCTTTCCGCTTTTCAAACAAAGCCTGGAATGAATATCCGCTGACTGCAGAAAAATTCCTGAAGTGGATGAGTGCTCTTGATAAGAATGAAGAGATGATCAATCTTTTCATGGATTATGAAACATTTGGGGAACACCAGACAGCTGACTCTGGTATTTTTAACTTTCTAAGAAATTTACCGGAAGTAGTATTGCAGAGCGGGACTTTCTCTTTCAATACGCCTTCGGAAATAATTGATAAATACCAGCCCATATCTTCGGTGCATGTTCCGCATCCCATTTCGTGGGCCGATGAAGAACGCGATCTTTCTGCATGGCTGGGAAATGAATTGCAGGAAGAAGCTTTCGGGAAGTTGTACGATTTGAAGGAACGGATGTTGAGATGTACTGATCCGGTGATGAATAAGGACTGGAATTATCTGCAAATCAGTGACCATTTGTACTATATGTGCACCAAATTCTTCTCCGACGGAGAAGTACATATGTATTTCAATCCGTACAACAGTCCTTACGAAGCTTTCATTAACTACATGAACGTATTGAGCGATTTCAGGATACGACTAAATGCATTGGTACCTGAATCGGAAATCGACCGTGAAATTGCTGCGTTGAAAGAGGTGATTGATGAAAAGGATGAGCGGTTAATAAAAGCCGAGGAGGAATTGAAAAACCTGAAAAAGAAACTGCAAGAGGCTAAGGGAACAACGCTTCCTAAAGTGGAAAAGAAAAAAACTACAAGAAAATCCACAGCAAAAGAAACGACCAAAAGTAAAAGTAAATCAACGAAATAGTACAACCTACTTCAGACCAGACTCACTATTCAAACCTATGTTCCTGTTATCAAACTTACGGGTAGTTTGTTATGTGTGTAAATAGCATGCAGATTATCTTGTGAAAGTAGTTGACCCATTATTAACCGAACTCCTGCAAAAGGAGAGTTAAATGCATACGAATCATGGAAAGACAAGGAGTGAGATTTGTTAAACTACCTGAAAACGCTGAACCAACCTGGAAAAAAATAATTGTTGAGTCCAATGTTCCCGAACGTCTGAAACCTCTCCGCGAGATATCGAAGAATCTGTTGTGGAGTTGGAGTGACGACGCCCGTAAACTTTTTGAGGAGATCGATCCGGAAATATGGGAACAAACCGCACATAATCCTATTATGCTCCTCGAAGAGACCAGCCTGGAGCGTTTTGAAGAACTGGAAGCTGACGAAGCCTTCATTTTGCGCATGCGCGAAGTGGAAGCCCGTTTACATCAATATCTGAAAGAGCGTAAAAAATTACTCGGGCCTAAAGTCGCCTACTTCAGTATGGAGTACGGACTTCATTCAAGCCTGAAGATCTATTCGGGTGGTTTGGGTATCCTGGCCGGTGACTACCTGAAGGAAGCCAGTGATTCGAAAGTGGATATGGTTGCCGTTGGACTCCTGTACCGTTTTGGTTATTTCAAGCAGACTATTTCATCTAACGGCGAGCAGGTAGCGCATTACGATGCCGAGCACTTTTCCCATATTCCGGTACAACCGGTAATGGATGAAAGCGGAAACTGGGTGACTGTGACAGTCGAAATGCCGGGACGGACTGTCCTGGCTCAAGTTTGGGTTGTTAATGTTGGAGCAGTCCGACTCTTCCTGCTCGATACTGATTTGGAAGCCAACCAGGAACAGGATCGGTTCATTACTCATCACCTTTACGGGGGAGATAATGAGAACCGTCTGAAGCAGGAAATGATTCTTGGTCTTGGTGGTATCCGGGCGTTGGAACGAATGGGTATCTCTGCTGAAATCTATCACATCAACGAAGGTCACGCTGCGTTCATCGGCCTGGAAAGAATGTGGAATCTTCAGCAAAAGGCAAGCCTTACCTTTGCCGAAGCGAAAGAGGCAGTTCGATCGTCCAATCTGTTTACGACCCATACCCCGGTTCCGGCCGGTCATGATTCCTTTCACGATGATCTGTTCCGTGCCTACATGGAGAAATTCACAGACCGTTTGGGGATTACATGGGAGGAATTTGAAATGTTGGGTAAAGCAAGCCTGCACGAAGATCATTTCAACATGAGTTTCCTTGCAGCAAACCTCTCCGAACGAATTAATGGTGTAAGCCGTTTGCATGGAAAAGTGAGCCAGGAATTGTTGGTGGAATTGTACAAAGGTTTCCTCCCCGACGAATTGGAAAATATTGGTTATGTGACCAACGGAGTGCATTATCCGACCTGGGCAGCACCGGAATGGAGAAAGATTCATGAGAAATTCCTGAAGGAAGAACTTCCGGAAGATATTCATGATTACGATGAAGCATCGGAGGCGCGTGCATGGAAGAACATTTACAAAGTTGAGGATGGCATCATTTGGGGTACCAAATCGAAATTGCGTGCCCGATTGATCGATTACATCAAGGAGCGGTTTACCGATATCCATATTCAGCGAAATGAGAATCCAAAATTTATAGCAGAGGCGCTTTCCAAACTGAATCCGAATGCGCTGACCATCGGCTTTGCCCGGCGGTTTGCCACATACAAACGGGCAAATCTTATTTTCCGGAATCTTGATCGACTTGATAAGATTGTCAATAATCCGGATCGACCGGTACAGTTTATTTTTGCCGGTAAAGCACACCCCGCCGATAAAGCAGGTCAGGACTTGATCAAGTACATCATGGAAATTTCCAAACGTCCTGAATTCATTGGAAAGATCCTTTTCATCCAGAATTACGACATGAACCTGGCTAAAATTATGGTTCAGGGTTGCGATGTGTGGATGAACACTCCTACACGTCCGCTTGAAGCTTCTGGTACGTCGGGAGAGAAAGGCGTGATGAACGGAACATTGCACTTCTCGGTTCTCGATGGCTGGTGGGTTGAAGGATACAAAAAGGATGCAGGATGGTCGCTTCCGGAAGAACGTTCCTTCGACATCCAGGATTTGCAGGATGAACTGGACGCTGAGGCCATTTACAGTACGCTGGAAAACGAAATTATTCCGGCTTATTATTACCGGAATGAAAAAGGCGTTCCGGTGCTGTGGGTTGACTTCATTAAAAATACATTTGCCGAAGTGGCACCGTATTTTACTACCCGCCGGATGATGCGCGATTACTTTGATCGCTTCTATATCAAACAGGCCAAACGTTCTGCTGATATTGTTTCAAATGATTATCAGCATGCCCGGGATATGGCACAATGGAAATCTAAAATCTCAAATGTCTGGAATGATATTGAGGTTGTAAATATTCAGCTGGCTGACGGCATCACGAATTCTTACAAAATGGGACAGGACTATCCGTCGAAGGTTGTTCTCGACCTGAAAGGACTGGCTCCGGAGGAAATCGGTGTGGAAGTAATCGTGGTATCATCAGACGAACCGGTTGAATTGATTCAGAAACAGGAGTTTGCTCCGGTGAAAACGGAAAACGGGATGACTCATTATCAGCTCGATCTCAATCTGAAGCAATCGGGGACCTTTAACTATGGTTTGCGTATTTACCCGAAGAACGAGAATCTGCCGCACCGTCAGGATTTCCGTTACCTGAAATGGATTTAGTACATTTTCGATGATAAATAAAAAGGCCCCCGGTAATCCGGAGGCCTTTCTTTTTGCCTTTCTCAGTTATTATATTGGTTCAACACCTTCTTCCTTCAGCAATTCAAGACTAAGCTGACTGAGTTTGTACTTCTGAATTTTTCCACTAGCCGTCATCGGATATTCATCCACAAAGAAGACATACTTTGGAATTTTGTATCGGGCAATCTGTCCACGGCAATAATCCTGAACATCTTCCGCCGAAAGGGAAGTACCTTGTTTGAGTTTAATGAATGCACCGATTTGTTCGCCATATTTGGGGCTGGGAACTCCGGCTACCTCTACCGATTGAATTTGCGGCATTTCATAAAGGAAGTTTTCGATTTCCCTGGGATAGATATTTTCACCCCCGCGGATAATCATGTCTTTTATGCGGCCGGTTACCCTGAAATATCCCTCTTCGTCACGCACACCTAAATCGCCTGAATGCAACCAGCCATCCTTGTCGATGGCTTTGGCGGTTGCCTCCGGATTATTGTAATAGCCCTTCATGATGTTGTAACCTTTGCAGCACAGTTCCCCCTGTTCTCCCGGTTTCAACTCCTCTCCGGTTTCAGGATTCACCACTTTTACATCGACGAACGGAAATGCCTTACCTACAGTTGTCGCCCTGATTTCGGGTGGGTCGTCCGTTCGTGTGGCAGTCATCCCGGGCGATGATTCAGTGAGACCATACACGATGATAATCTCTTTCATGTACATCTTGTCCATCACCTGGTTCATGGTATCGATGGGGCAAGGTGCTCCTGCCATAATTCCGGTCCGCAATGACGAAAGATCGAACATGTCGAACATGGGGTGATGCAATTCAGCCAGAAACATCGTCGGTACACCATAAAGTGCTGTGCAACGCTCTTTCTCTACTGACGCTAAAACCATTAATGGATCAAAGTTCTCGACCATTACCATAGTGGCTCCATGCGAAATGATGGCGCACACGGCTAATACACAACCAAAACAATGGAACAGAGGAACGCAAACACACAACCGGTCGTTCTGCGTATAATTCATGCATTCGCCCGTTGTATATCCGTTGTTCAGAATGTTGTGATGCGAAAGCATAACCCCTTTCGGGAAACCGGTTGTTCCGGAGGTGTATTGCATGTTCACCACATCGTGCGGTGAAACCAATTGTTTTGTCGAATTCAGCAGATCGTCCTCCAACTGACTTCCCAGCAGAATGAGTTCAGCTGTGTTATACATTCCCCGGTGCTTTTCGGGACCGATAAATACGACATTCTTGAGGAAAGGAAATTTCTCGCTGTCAAGATATCCACGTTCACACTCTTTCAATTCCGGGATTAGCTCGTTCACCATCTTAACGTAATCGCTGTCGCGGAAACCATTGATAATGCAAAGTGTTTGCAAGTCGGAGTTTTTGACCAGGTATTCCAGTTCGTGCAACTTATAATTGGTGTTAATGGTGACCAGAACAACACCAATTTTTGCCGTAGCAAACATGAAAGTCATCCAGTCGGGGACGTTGTTGGCCCAAATTCCAAGCTTATCACCCGGTCCCATCCCGATGTATAACAACCCTTTTGCGAGGTTATTTACCCGTTCATCAAATTCCCGGTAGGTAAACCGCAGGTTGCGGTCGGGATATATCATGAATTCGTGATCCGGCGTTTCTGTTGCCCATTGCTCCAGTTGTTCGCCTAAAGTTTTGTCAAGTAATTCCATCTGCAGCTGTTTTAGTAAGGTGCATAAACAACCGCAAGAATAGTGGCCGGCTTGTCTGCGTTGGTATGAACATGATGTTCCACAACCGAATCATAATAAATGCTGTCGCCAACTGATAAGGTATGGCACTCCTTCCCATAGGTAACTTCTATTTCTCCTTCCAGCACGTAAATAAATTCCTCGCCTTCGTGCGATGAAAGCAGGTAATCCTTCCGTTCCGATGGTTTGATTTGTACAATGAGCGGTTCCATGTGGCGGCCTGCTTTATCGCTGGCCAACGAATAAAAATCGAGGTTAACCCGGGCTTCACTGTTTTTATTGGAGAAACTGGCACTCGGTTTACTAATTCCTTTGCGGGAGACAACGGGGCCAAGTTGATCGGAATCGTCAAGAAAGGTGCCCAGGCGCACACTTAATACCCTGGCAATTTTGATGAGATGACCCAATGAGGGTATCACTTCGTCTTCTTCAATCTTGGTTAATACTTCCTGCGTGAACTGGCATCTGTCGGCCAATTCTTCTCTCGAAATGTCTTTCAGCTGACGAATATTACTGATTCGTTCGCCAACACTTTTCCCTTTGGTCATATGATATTGATTTTTGGTTACGGAAGAAATCAAAATTCGATGATCGTTACCCGGCAAGGTATCTGCTGGGTGATTTAGCGCGAAAAGTTAGCGGAATTTTATTGTAGATTGACGTTATTTTCGTTGATAAAGAACTCGAATATGTTTATTTATATTCATTTTAACTAACTTATGTTTAAATAGTTGAAGTGGAGATGGCCGTTATTCCCTATGTTGAGGGACTTTACCACCGGTGTAGTCAGTTTGCGTACTGTATCATCTGAATTGCCATCCGATTTTCTTAACTTATGGTGTGATTTTCCTGCACTATGGACGATGAACGCTTATATCAAATTGGTATTTCACTAATTCCCCTCGTTGGGTGTATTACGGCTCGTAACCTGGTGGCTTATGCGGGAGGTATTAAGCAGGTGTTTCATACTCCTGAAAAGGAATTGCGCGAAATACCTGGTATTGGTACGGTATTGGCACGAAATATCGCGACAAGCGATGTATTGCACCGCGCCGAGGAAGAATTGAAATTTATCGAAAAGAATCATATCCAACCACTGTTTTACCTCGACAAGGATTACCCCGAACGACTGAAATCTTGTAGCGATGCGCCTGTAATGCTTTATGTAAAAGGGGAGCCCGATTTGAACATGGCAAAAATCATTAGTGTGGTGGGAACACGCAATGCTACGGACTATGGTTATCAACTGGTTGATGAGCTGTTGAGCGACATCGGCAGCCGGAATTACCCGGTGATGGTGATAAGCGGTTTGGCTTACGGAATCGATATCCGGGCACATCGTTCTGCGTTGAAAAACGGATTGCCCACGGTGGGAGTGCTGGCGCATGGTCTCGATAAGTTGTATCCGCCTTTACATTTGGGAACGGCACGTGAAATGGTAGCCAGTCGGGGTGGTTTGGTGACCGATTTCATTAGTGGTGCATCCATCGATCGGAAGCACTTTATTCGTCGTAACCGGATTATAGCCGGCCTGGCCGATGCAACCATTGTGGTCGAGTCGGCGCATAAAGGTGGTGCTCTGGTGACGGCTGAAATAGCCAACTCGTACAACCGGGATGTATTCGCGTTTCCCGGAAGGAAAGGAGATTCGTTTTCCGAGGGATGCAATTTTCTTATTAAATCAAACCGGGCGGCCCTGATTGAATCAGTAAAGGACCTTGAATACATCATGAACTGGGAAAGCGGCAGAGGGAAACCGGATGCGGTTCAACCCCGGTTGTTTTCCAATTTCACGGAAGACGAAAAGATGGTAATAACCATTTTGGATGAGGAAGGTCCCATGGCTATTGATATGATTTGCATTAAAAGCGGATTGCCTATGAATAAGATATCTCCCCTCCTGTTGAACCTTGAATTTGCCGGCCTGGTGAAAGGACTTCCCGGCAAGGTCTTTAAATTGATTTGAACCGGTTGACCTGCTACAGCAGCTTTTTCTTTTGTTACAGCCCCATCTGCAAATTGTAGGGGCTTCCCGCATGGCGTCGGGAACGAACTACAAAATGTAGCGACTTCCCGCAAGTAGAAAAGATTTAATTACAAAATGCGAAAGCTTCCCGCGTCGCGTCGGGAACGAATCACGAAATGTGATAGCCTCCGGCATCGTGACGAGATCCGTTCGCCGAATGCGGATTCTTGGGAATTTCCCGTAAGGCAATGTCACTAAATCGTTTCTTCTTTTAACGACTAAACATTCCGTTGGGCAAATCGTTGGGGAAAGTGTATTTTTGCAGCCGAATGAATACCAACGTAATGAAAACATTTCAGGAATTAGGAATCGGAAAATCAATATTGAAGGCGCTGGAGGAGATTGGATTTGATGTTCCTACGCCTATTCAGGAGAAAGCGATTCCGGCGATCAAATCGGGCCAGGATGTGTTGGGTATTGCCCAAACCGGGACCGGTAAAACCGCTGCGTACCTGATTCCGTTGTTCATGAAACTGGTAAAGGCGGAAGGAGTTGATCCGCGAGCCATTATTCTGGTTCCAACCCGTGAGCTTTCGATGCAGGTTGCCGAAGATATTGAAGAACTGACCCCTTATTCCAATCTTCGGTACGCAGCAGTTTTTGGCGGTGTAGGTTGGACGAAGCATGCGGCCTTGCTGGAACCCGGAATCGATATTCTGGTTGCCACACCCGGGCGACTGTGGGACTTGTACAAAGCGGGAGCAGTTACCTTTAAGAAAGTGAATACGCTGGTTATTGATGAGGCCGACAGGATGCTGGATATGGGCTTTATGAGGCAATTGAACCAACTGTTTGAGGTTATTCCGCCTAAGCGGCAAAACCTGCTTTTCTCGGCTACTTTTTCAGGAAAAGTGGAAGAAATGAGCCAGGAGTTTCTCGATTTTCCGGTACGCGTAGAGGTCGCGCCATCAGCCACCCCGGCCGAAAAGGTGGATCAATATTTTTACAGAGTTCCCAATTACCGGAGTAAACTGAACCTGATACAATATCTTTTGCAGGATGAGGAGCAATTTACCCGGGTGTTGATTTTCTGCCGGACCAAGGAAAATGCCGAGGGTGTTTACAAGGTCATTAAACGGAAAACGGAAGGGGAGGTTCGCATTTTGCATTCGAACAAAGGACAGTCAACCCGGCTGAATGCCATCAATGCATTTAAAAGCGGGGACGTCCGGGTGCTCATTTCTACAGATGTATCGGCAAGAGGAATTGATGTTTCCCAGATTAGCCATGTCATCAATTTCGATTTACCTCCTCACGACGAAGATTATGTGCACCGGATTGGACGGACTGCACGGGCCAGTTATGATGGTGCTGCCATTTCGCTGGTCGATCAGGCCGAAATTTATCACCTGGAAAGAATTGAACAGCTTATCCGGATGGAAATCCCGGAGAAAAAAGTTCCGGATGAAGTGGAGATGGTTGATTCGACACGGCGCGAGGAACAGGGACAAGCTCGTGAGATTGATCGCATGAAAAAACTGGCTGATCCAGATTTCAAAGGAGCCTTTCACGAAAAAAAGCAGCGGAGGAAAAAGAATTCTTTTTCGTTTAATTCCAAAAGCAAACATCTGCGGGGGAAAAGCAAACCACGCCGGAAGTAAATACCTTTCCTGAGCGGTTTTTTATGAAAAAAGGTGCTCCAGCAGAATTTTGAAACCAATGGCCAGCAGGACGATCCCTCCCAGTAATTCCATTTTTTTACCGAAACGATTGCCTACATCCTTTCCAATCCGAATACCCAGCATGGAAAAAAAGAAGGTGACGGCTCCGATAATAACGGCACCCCATAAGAGTTCCTCAGAGGAGGCCAGCGCATAAGAGAAGCCAACAACCAGTGCGTCGATACTGGTCGCAATGGAGAGTGTCAGGATGTTACTCCAGGAATATACATTGGCCATTCCTTCAGTATTTTCCTTATCCAAACTTTCAAAAATCATTTTTCCACCCAGATAGGAAAGCAACGCAAAGGCTATCCAGTGATCAAAATGCTCGACAAAGACCTTAACTTCAGAACCCACAAACCAGCCCAGCAAAGGGAGAAGTCCTTGAAAAAAAGCTAATGACAAAGCGATTTTAACTGCATGCTGGAAGGAGATTTTTCGTTCGGCCAGACCACAACTGATGGAAACAGCGAAGGAGTCCATGGAGAGGCCCAGAGCGAGAATGGAAACAGTTAGTAAATCCACGCAAATGATTTTCGACGAAGATAGAAAAACAGGCGGAATCGGGCAAAAGCATTTAAAAAGAAAGCCGCCCGGAAAATCCGGACGGCCTTTTCAAAACCAATAATAAGGTCACTATATAGTAGAGTGATGTGTTCAGTGAATTACATCATTCCGGGCATGCCGCCTCCCATGCCACCACCTGGCATTGGCGGATTATCTTCTTTCTCTTCGATGATAACACACTCGGTTGTGAGGAACATTCCGGCAATTGAAGCTGCATTTTCAAGTGCTACGCGGGTTACTTTAGCCGGGTCGATAACACCAGTCTCAAACAGGTTCTGGTATTCACCAATGCGGGCATTGTAACCGAAATCATCGACACCTTCTTTCACTTTGTGAACAATTACCGCACCTTCCAGTCCGGCGTTAGCCACAATTTGACGCATCGGCTCTTCGATGGCACGTTTCACGATTTCGATACCAGTGGTTTCGTCGTCGTTTTCGCCTTCCATATTTTCCAAAACACCAATTGACCGAATGTAAGCTACACCACCTCCGGGTACGATACCTTCTTCAACTGCAGCACGGGTAGCGCTCAGTGCATCGTCAACGCGATCCTTCTTCTCTTTCATTTCAATTTCGGAAGGAGCACCAACATACAGTACTGCTACACCGCCGGATAATTTGGCCAGACGCTCCTGCAGTTTTTCGCGGTCGTAATCTGAAGTGGTTGATTCGATCTGGTTTTTGATCTGAGCTACACGGGCAGCAATATTGGAAGTTTCGCCAGCACCGTTTACAATGGTTGTGTTTTCTTTGTCAACGGTGATTTTTTCAGCCTGTCCCAACATTTCGAGAGTGGTGTCTTCCAGTTTCATACCTTTTTCTTCGGTAATCACGGAACCTCCTGTCAGAATTGCGATATCTTCCAGCATTTCCTTACGGCGATCGCCAAATCCCGGAGCTTTTACAGCACATACTTTCAGTCCGGCACGCAGGCGGTTAACCACCAGAGTGGCCAGTGCTTCACCGTCAATATCTTCAGAAATAATCATCAACGGACGACCTGACTGGTGAGTGGCTTCCAGGATCGGAACCAGGTCTTTCATGGTCGAGATCTTCTTGTCGTGGATCAGAATGAACGGATTTTCCAATTCAGCTGACATTTTCTCGGTATCGGTTACAAAGTAAGGAGAAATGTAACCACGATCGAACTGCATACCTTCCACTACTTCAACGTAAGTTTCGGTTCCTTTGGCTTCTTCTACCGTGATAACGCCTTCTTTGTGCACTTTTTCCATCGCTTCGGCAATCAGTTTGCCGATTTCGAGATCGTTGTTGGCCGAAATGCGGGCAACCTGCTCAATTTTGCTGTAGTCATCACCAACGGTTTTTGACTGAGTGCGAATGTTCTCAACGACTTTGGCAACTGCTTTGTCGATACCGCGTTTCAGATCCATCGGGTTAGCACCGGCGGTTACGTTTTTCAAACCAACGGTAATAATGGACTGTGCCAGTACAGTAGCGGTTGTGGTACCATCACCAGCATCGTCACCAGTTTTGGAAGCTACCTCTTTAACGAGCTGTGCGCCCATGTTGGCGTACGGTTCCGACAATTCAATTTCCTTCGCAACGGTTACACCGTCTTTGGTCACTTGCGGTGCACCAAATTTCTTGTCAATAATAACGTTGCGTCCTTTGGGACCAAGCGTTACTTTCACTGCATCGGCAAGTTGATCGACGCCTTTTTTCAGCAACTCGCGTGCTTCAATTTCAAATTTGATCTCTTTAGCCATGTTATTTTTTCATTTTAATTTTTGTACAATTGGTCTTTTCACTATGCGATGTAAAGAACATCTGACTGAGAAATCAACAGGTAGTTTTCGTTATCAATCTGAAGCTCCGTGCCGGAGTATTTGCCATAGAATACGGTGTCCCCAACTTTCACCTCCATGGGTTCGTCTTTTTTATCCGTACCCACTTTCACAACGGTTCCCGTTTGTGGTTTTTCTTTGGCTGAGTCGGGGATAATAATCCCTCCGGCGGTTTTCTCTACAGCTTCTTGCGGCTGTACCAAAATTTTGCCGGCAAGAATTCTACCTTTCAGTTCTGTCATCTTGCGTTGTATTTTTTGTTAGACAATAGTTATTTCATTGACATCCGCTATTCATCACATTACGTGCCAAATGTTACGTTCATCAGCAACTACTGCTTTTCAGGACAAAAAATCATTCAGAAGATAACACATTTTTTATTGAGATTCATATAAATAACTAAAGAATAGATAATTGTGTGGTTTTTATCCATGTCAGAGCTGGCTGACAAGCTGACATTTATTGCAGGTTAGCGATTGGCAGACATAAAAAAAGCCCACCTGTTGAGGTGAGCTTTCTATGGTATTTTGGGGTAATATTATTTACCGTTGTTTTGTTGGGTCGAATTGTTCGAATCCTGCTTCTGAGGAGCTGCCTGCGGGAAAGTAGGCAATTCAGTCGGATCAGCTGCATTTTCAATCTGCTGTTCAATGGCTGAGCGTTGTTGCTGTCCCTGACGGGGAATGAACGCTGAGGCAGAGATTGACAGAATAAAAAGAGCACCCGCAAGGTACCAGGTTGCTTTTTCAAGGAAATCGGTCGTTTTACGAACACCCATTACCTGGTTCGAGCCTGAGAAAGTTGAGGTAAGACCTCCTCCTTTTGAGTTCTGTACCAAAACGATCAAAACGAGTAAGATACAGACTATGAAAATTAATACGGTTATCAGTGTATACATATCCGGTTATCTATTTAGCAGTTTCCTGACTTCTTCAATTTGCCGAGCAAAGTAAACACTTTTTTCGGGATATTTCAAACTTAATTTTTGAAAAGCTTTGATGGCTTTTTCGTAGTAACCTTGCTTGACATATATATGCGCAAGGGTCTCTGTCATAAACTCATCTGTATCCTCGGCACTCCGTTCTGAAAAATCTTCCTGCAGCGGTTGACGGTTTCTCGACGGGGAGAGCTTTGGTTTGGATTCCAGAAATTTATCAATCAGATTATCTTTCGAAGCCTGCTCATTTTGCTCTTCTTCCTGCGGCTGACTGCTCTTTTTCGCATTGTGATTGATGGATTTGCTTAATTCCGATAGTCCCTGAAGTGTATTGATATCTTCATCCAATTGATAAAAGGACGAATCCATCAAGTCAAAATCCAGTAGGTCGAAGGTGCTTTCCGTCGAAATTTCTTCTTCCGCAGTCTCCAAAGTGTGATCCGACGGCGATTCCTGAACAGTTTGCGTATGTCGAGTGTCATCGGTCAGTTCAAAAATGCGGCTGTCCTGAGGTTCTTCCTCTGCCTTTTCAGAAACAAGAGGTACTGTGGCTGCTTGCTGTAAATCGACAGTTTTATCCTCATGTAAGGAGGTTTGCCTTTTTGCTTTGGGATTCAGCAGAAAATAGAGCATTGACCGATCCGTTACACTGGCTGCTGCTACTTTTAGCTGGTTGGTAAAACGAAAACTTTTTTCGTTGAGCAAATTACGCGCATAGAGCATATGAGCTGTCTGAAAGAACGGGAACTCATCCAGAATCTCTTTCAGTTCGCCCAGCGACTTCTCATTCAACAGAGTTGGGTCGTCAAGGTATCGCATCATTTGCTCTCTGTTCATCGACATAATTGCTTTTTTACCAGTTTGCTACCGAGCGGTTGAAAATGTCATCAACGAGTTGTTCGGTAATGTCGGCCACAGCTGAATCTTCTACATCACTCAGGTTTTTCGTACTGTCATAATCGTAATAAGCCGAAAAGCTGGAATTGAAATCCTGATTGTGATCTTTGTTATTAACAAACTTCACTTTTATGGTGACCGTTAAGCGGTTTTGGGAAGCAACATCGCGGCCATCAGTACTTTGCTGAATGGATAACGGCCGGATATCGTAACCGGTAATCTCTCCGCTAAATTCCAGATCTCCTTGGTCATTTCTCAGCGTCAGCCCGGTTTCGTTCACAAATTTATCCTTTAAGGCTTCCGTAAAGGTGTTACTTAAAGTTGGATTAACGACTCTGGCCCTGTTGGGAAAGTAATCAATATAAACAGTTTTCACGTCCGGTGCAATAGATGCTCCGGTGAATGTATAACTTATCCTGCATCCTGTTACCACCAAGATGGAAACAAGCAGCGTTATTAACAGGAATTTTCCTGAATGCTTTGGCATATTCGTCATTAGCTGATGTTGTATTCTTTTATTTTCCGGTAGAGGGTTCGTTCCGATATGCCCAACTCGGCTGCGGCCAGTTTCCTTTTCCCGTTATGCTTTTCCAATGCTTTTTGAATCAATTCAATCTCTTTATCTTCCAGCGATAACGATTCCTCAACAAATTCTTCGGTATCCTGAATGTGATGGTGTTCGTCGTTGTTGGCAGTTGCCGGAACAGGCGAACGATAATTGTCAGGCTTCGATGTGAATTCCCCATCAGCACTTTGATAGAGTTTCCTGATGATTTGTGCGTTGTCCTCGTGCACATGAGGTGTATGTCCATCCTCGAGTAAATCGTGCACCAGTTTTTTCAAATCGGTCACGTCTCTTTTCATCTCGAAGAGAATTTTGTACAAAATTTCTCTTTCCGAATGGAATGTTTTTTCATCGACCGATGAATAAAGTGCCGGAAGCGAACCGCCTGTATCATCAGGAATGTAGCTTCGCAACGTATTGGCATCAATCTGACGTTCCCGTTCGATGACGGATATTTGCTCGGTAATGTTTTTCAGCTGTCGCACGTTTCCGGGCCAGCGATAACTGAGCAATACGCGTTGCGCATCTTCACTCAGCCGTACTGGCGGCATGTGGTAACGTTCAGCAAAATCGAGAGCGAATTTACGAAATAACAGGAGAGCATCCTCTCCACGGTCACGAAGCGAAAGAATATGGATGGGGACAGTATTTAACCGGTAGTACAAATCTTCCCTGAATTTTCCTTCTCTGATAGCCGTAGGTAAATCTACGTTGGTGGCAGCAACCATACGAACATCAGTCTTAATTACTTTGGACGATCCGACACGAATAAATTCTCCGGCTTCCAGTACACGTAGCAACCTGACCTGTGTAGATAAAGGGAGTTCCCCAATTTCATCGAGAAAAATGGTTCCGCCATCTGCTACCTCAAAATAACCTTTCCTGTCGGAAAGTGCTCCTGTAAATGCGCCTTTCTCATGTCCAAAAAGTTCTGAATCAATGGTACCTTCCGGAATGGCACCGCAGTTTACTGCAATATATTTCCCGTGTTTTCTATGCGAATAGTTGTGTATAATCTGCGGGAATGATTCTTTACCTGCACCACTTTCCCCGGATATCAGAACCGACAGATCGGTGGGAGCGACCTGAACAGCCACTTCAATGGCCCGGTTTAATCCCGGTGCATTTCCGATAATTCCGAAACGTTGTTTTATTTCCTGAATATCCATCTTCCCGTTTTAGTTTGGATTACAAATTTATAATTAATCCACAAAATATCGGAAAGATAGCGAGTGTTACTTATTTCATATGAGTTCAGGAAATTTACTTTAACTTAACCATTGCGAAAACGCACTTGCTTATTTTTATCTTTGACCTCGATTTGTAGTGCATTTGCAGGTAAAAATCAGAAAATGAGCCGTATGATACATCAAATGGCAGAACATTTGATCAAAATATCAGCAAACGGTTCCGGTAATCAACTGTTTGGTATATTGACGAACTGACTGTTTTGATTCCCGAAAAGGAAATTTATTACGATTGAATGAGGAAAAAAGGTAATTATCATACATGTTGAGTCATTGCAACATGGGAAAACAAACAAACAAATGAAAATAATCGGAATTATTCCGTCGCGTTATGCTTCAAGCCGGTTTCCGGGAAAACCTCTGGCCGATATTGCAGGAAAATCAATGATTCAGCGGGTTTACGAACAAGCTGCAAGTGTTTTTGATGATGTGTGGGTCGCTACAGACGATCGGCGTATTTATGATGCTGTGGAAGTATTTGGAGGAAAAGCAGTGATGACATCCGAAGAGCATCCCAGTGGAACCGACCGTTGTGCAGAAGCCGTTTATAAGGTGAGCGAATCAACTGGCGAGACCTTCGATGTGGTAGTGAATATTCAGGGTGACGAGCCTTTTATTAAACCTGATCAACTGGAAAAAATTGCGGCATTGTTCGAAGATGAAGATACACAGATAGCCACGTTGGTCCAACCCATTACCAAAAGCGAAGATATATTCAACTCAAATATTCCGAAGGTTGTGCTTGCCGAGAATGGCGATGCCATCTATTTCAGCCGCTCACCGATTCCTTTTGCCAGAAATATTGAAGAGGAAAAGTGGATCAATCACCACACTTATTTTGGACATATTGGCCTGTATGCATACCGTACAGAAGTACTTTATGCCCTGACCAAACTCAAGGAAGGACGCCTGGAGAAAATGGAATCACTTGAGCAGCTTCGATGGTTGGAACACAGTTACCGTATCCGGACAGCAGAAACCAACTATGACAGTTTTGGTATTGATACTCCGGAGGATTTGGAAAAGGTTATGACAGAAGGCATCGAGAAGTATTTGTGATAACCTTCATAATTTTAGAGGAATGAACTCTTAAAAATATCGTCATGATGGAAAAAATTCCGATAGTGCAGAACGATCCCTGGCTCGAGCCTTATGAGGGAACGTTTATCGAGTGGCAAAGACTTTCTGAAGAGAAGGAGCAAGCACTTACCGGCGGAAGATCATTGATTGATTTTGCCGAAGGACATCACTATTTCGGATTATTCCATGATGGGAATGGTTGGGTTTTGCGTGAATGGGCACCGAATGCCACCCGTATTTTTCTGATCGGTTCGTTTAACGACTGGAAGGAATTGCCTGAATTCGAATTGAAATCGACTGGACAGGGAACCTGGGAGTTGGAAATGGCTCCGGACGCTTTGAGGCATGGTGATTTGTTTGCGCTTTCAGTTTACTGGGAAGGTGGTCAGGGGAAACGAATCCCGGCATGGACACGTCGAGCTGTTCAGGATCCGGATACCTTGATATTCAATGCGCAGGTTTGGATGCCCGAACAATCCTACGAATGGAGAAACGAATTTTCCGGATTAACAGAGGCTCCGCTGATCTATGAGTCACACATAGGTATGGCTGGTGAAGAGCCACGACTTCATACTTATGATGAATTTCGCCGGTTGATGCTTCCCCGGATTAAAAAGGCCGGTTACAATACCATTCAGCTGATGGCGATTCCCGAGCATCCGTATTACGGAAGCTTTGGTTATCATGTTTCCAGTTTCTTTGCGCCTTCTTCGCGATTCGGGACTCCTGATGAGCTAAAGGCTCTGATTGATGATGCACATGGTATGGGCATGGCCGTTATCATGGATTTGGTGCATTCACATGCCGTGAAAAATGAAGTAGAAGGTTTAGGGCGCTACGATGGTACCCGTTACCAGTTTTTCCACGAAGGCGCCCGGGGTGATCATCCGGCATGGGATTCCTATTGTTTTAATTACGGCAAACCGGAAGTGCTTCATTTTTTGTTTTCAAATATCAAATATTGGCTGGATGATTTCCGCTTCGATGGTTTCCGTTTTGATGGAGTGACCAGCATGCTGTACCTGGATCACGGGCTTGGCAAGGCCTTTTCGGGATATGGCGATTACTTCACTCCGAATTTGGATTACGAAGCAATTGTTTATTTCAAACTGGCCAATAAACTCATTCATCAGATAAAACCTAATGCCATCAGTATTGCTGAAGAGGTTAGCGGCATGCCGGGTTTAGCTTCTCCACAGGCCGATGGTGGTATTGGTTTTGATTACCGTATGGCAATGGGTGTTCCGGATTACTGGATCAAAATTATTAAGGAGCGCAAGGACGAAGATTGGGATGTAGGCCAAATTTTCTATGAACTGACGGCACATCGTCAGGATGAGAAAGTGGTTAGTTATGCGGAAAGTCACGATCAGGCTTTGGTGGGCGATAAAACCATTGTATTCCGGTTGATTGACAAAGAGATGTACTTCAGTATGCGGAAGGATCAACCCAATCTTACCGTGGAACGGGGTATTGCTCTTCACAAAATGATCAGGTTGGCTACCGCTTCATGTGCGGGTGGTGCATACCTGAATTTCATGGGAAATGAGTTTGGTCATCCTGAGTGGATTGATTTCCCGCGTGCCGGAAATGGGTGGTCGTATCAGCATGCCAGAAGAATATGGAGCATTGCCGAAGATCCGGAATTACGCTATCACTGGCTTCTCGATTTTGACCGTGACATGATTAACATACTGAGGGAAGAGCGATTACTAGAATTACCTGAAGTGAGATGGATTACGGATAATAAAGCAGATCAGGTTCTGGCGTTTCAAAGGGGTGACTTGCTTTTTGTCTTTAATTTTAATCCTGATAAATCGTTCGAAGGCTACGGAATTCAAATGGAGCCATCCAAGTTCCGTGTTATACTGAGTACTGATGCGCATCCCTATGGTGGTCAAAACCGGATCGATCAGGACTTGATTTATTACACACTTCCAACATCAAAATTAAGTTCAAATCACTTTTTGAAACTATATCTTCCGGCACGAACGGCTGTGGTTCTGAAAAAAGATTCATATACACGGATCAGGTAAGGCTGCAAATGTTACGATATGGGCATAGGTGTTTCTGGCCCGGTATTTACGTGGTAGTTGGCTTTCGAACCGAAAGCTTGAGAGTAACATCGATTAAAATCTGTTTGATCTGGCAGCAGAAATTAAGATCCCCAAAGTCACCTTTACTGAAGACTGTACTATTATCGCCGAAAGGTCCCATTACAATGGAAGGCCAGTATGGAAACTAAATGCCGGAGAATCAAACCGTTTATTCCTGCCACTGCGGAGGCTCGTTGAATAAGCCATTTTGTGACTGAACCACCGGAAGAATGACTTCAAAGGATAGCCTATTTAATTGTTCTTTAGAAAATTATTGGCTTTGGCATACGAAAATTAAGGGAGGATTCGTTCTTAATTCATAGAACGATCTGATTATTAACCAAAAGTAACCCCTTATGAATAAATTTAATGTCAAAAGTCTATGGCTTATAGGAGTCATAATTGCACTTTTTGCCTTGGTTCTTGCCTCGTGTACCAAGGATGACGGCAACTCTCCATTCTCAAGTGACCCGAATGCTGATATAACTGTTACCAATGATGATGCGACTTTTAGCTCACGGGTAAATGTGATGAACGAAACTATTAACATTTCATCTTCCGGTATAAAGGGCGCTTCCATAGTACCGTCCGAAACCTATTCTTTGGAATTGGTTGCACAAATTGACCCACCGCTGGCAGATCAGGGTAAATCAGATAAATTGAGTGCATCCTTTGTTCAGATTGTGGGTGATAAGGCGTATGTAACTTATCACCGTCAGGATGACATTGTGAAAGGAGCATTCGAGGTAATTGATATGTCCGATCCCTTGCATCCATCTATCTCTTCGCAGCTGACATATGGAAATGTGGAATTCAACGCACTGTGTGTTGATGATGAAACTTATTCCGATTCAGAAGCTGGTACAGTAACCCGTTGCTGGCTGGCTTGCGACGATGATAAGAACGGAGCTGTTCTTCGGGAACTGTATCTTGAAGCAAATGGTGATATTTATTTCCCTACCGGGAAAAACAAGAATAAGATTATCCAACGTGAAAAAGTACTGGATGCTCCTTCTTCCAATGGAATTTTCCGGCATGGTGATTATCTCTACTTTGCTGCTGGTGGTGAAGAGAAAACCATCACGAATAATAAGGGTGAAACAATTACCTTGAATACCGGAATTACCAAGATTGCCCTTAGTGATTTCTCAACCATGGCCCGGGCTCGCTTTTCTTATGCGAAGTATGCAGCATATGCTTCCAGTGTTGATAAAGTTGTAGGATTTGAAGGAGTAGCTGCTGCTAAACTTCATTTGCTTTCACCGGATCTTTCGTCAGATGATGTTGTAAATATCGGGGATTACTATTACCCGGGAAATTCCAATAATCCGGGTACCTCAGATAATCATACAACTCCTGAATACCAGGAAAAATCAACGATCACAGTGGATGGAAACCTTGTATATGTTGCATTGGGAGCTGTTGGTTTAAAGGTGTTCGATTTGACGGCCGGAGTAACGGACCCTAATCCTGTTTATCAGTATTTGCTGACCGATCAGAATTTGGGTAATGTGAATGCAGTCACGCTTTTCAATGGCGATATCATGATTGCCAACGGAGCTGACGGATTAGTTGTTGGAGGCATTCCGGCACAAGGAACTGATTTGGAAATACAGGGAAGTTACAATCCGGTTGGATCCGTTAATTACGTTGCCGGAACTGACAGTTACATCGTTTTGGCTGCCGGAACAGGTGGTTTGTTTATCCTGAAAAAGATTTGACGGAAAGTTGGTCAAATAAAGAAATTACATGACAGATAAAATAGAAGCGATCTTCACAGGTCGCTTTTTTTATGCCTCATTCTTTTTTCGTGGAATCATTTGATTGAGTTCTTCGATGATCTGTTTTCTCTCTTTTCGTTTAACACCGGAAAGACTTATTGGCGGGTAGACAGCGACTCCCTGGCGGGTTCTGACGGTTAATACCAGATCGGTCTTTATTCCACCCAAATGCTTTTCACCTTCTGCCTTCATTAAATTCGTTGCCGGGAATTCGATGGACTGAAACAATCGGCTAATGGCAAAAACGGAGAAATACCGGATGATAATTTTCTCTTTTTCGTCAAAAATGCGGATGTACTGAAGGTTTAGAGCAGCAATAAAAAGAAATGCCACAACAAAAATAGCAGCACCAATTGCCAGCCAGGTAAAAAGTTGCATCAGAAGCAAAACGGTTAAAAAGACCAGAATAGTCACTCCACCAAGCAGGATTCTCTTTCTCAACTTGTCGGCATATTTCCGGTTACTGTATATCATCTTTGTGTGTATTTTGTTGCAGAACTTTGCAATTTGAAAGTCAAAATAGCAAATAGTTTTAACTTTGTCCGGTAAACAACCGAAAAATGAACAATTCCCCATCATACCATGCTGCGGTAACAGTGACAGATGATGTTGTTGCGGCTCTTTCTCAATTGATTTCCAGCTACCCCGAAGATAAGGTTTTTCTGGTGAGCGAGTCAAATACCACCCGGTTTTGTCTTCCTGTTTTGCAGGAAATGGCCGGTTGGGAAAAGGTAAAAAAGATAGAAATTCCAGCTGGCGAAGAGAATAAGAAATTGTCATCAGTCGAAAAGATTTGGTTATTTCTTAGCCAGCATGGTGCTGATAGAAAATCTCTGGTGATCAACGTAGGTGGAGGAATGTTAACCGATTTAGGGAGTTTTGCTGCTTCAACTTACAAGCGTGGGATGGATTTTGTGAATGTTCCTACCACACTTTTATCACAGGTCGATGCCTCGGTCGGTGGCAAAACCGGATTTAATTTTAATGGCTTTAAGAATGAAATTGGTGTCATTAATCAACCCAAAAACGTCATTATCGATACCCGGTTTCTGAAAACCATCGATCGTCAAAATTTTGTATCCGGCTTTGCCGAAATGGTTAAACACGGTTTAATTCATTCGGCCGATCATCTGAATGAAGTAAGGAACTACGATTTAGATCTGCTTAATTATGAAGTTCTAACCGGATTAATAGCTCGTTCGGTTGCCATCAAAGATTATTTTGTCGATAAGGATCCAACAGAGAAGAACATTCGTAAAGCGCTGAATTTTGGACATACCATTGGACATGCTTTTGAAAGTTATGCTATGGCTTCCGGGAAACCGATACTACACGGATACGCTGTTGCTTATGGAATGATGGCTGAATTATACCTGTCGCACAAGGTTGCTGGTTTGCCTAAACATGATTTGGGCGAGTTAGCGGAGTGGCTGCTTTCCATTTACGGAAAATTTGAGATTACTTCTAATGATTATGATGCTTTGCTTAACCTGATGAGTCACGATAAGAAGAATGAAGGCAAACGGATCAACTTTACATTGCTTCCAAAGGTTGGAAAAGTATTGATCGATCAGGATTGTGGGCGTGAATTGATTATCGAATCACTTGATTATTACCGGAACCTTTCCCTTTAAAATTCCAGCGCATGCTTTACCAGATAACCAAACCGACGCATCGATTGGAGGGTGATATTACATTACCTGCTTCAAAGAGTATTAGTAATCGGGTGTTAATAATCAATGCTCTCAGTTATTCCCCTTACACTATTGGGAATCTATCGGACAGCGACGATACAAAGGTAATGGAGGCTGTGCTGACTGCGTCCGGAAGTGAGTTTGATATTGGTCATGCCGGAACTGCTATGCGCTTTCTGACGGCTTTTCTTTCGAAGATTGTTGGACAGTGGACGCTAACCGGATCGGAACGGATGAAGCAAAGGCCTATAAGCATTCTTGTGGATGCTTTGAAAAGTTTGGGCGCTGAGATTGAGTACATCGGAGAGAAAGGATATCCACCTCTGCGCATAACAGGAACAGCTTTAAAAGGCGGCGTGCTTGAACTGGACGGTAGTGTGAGCAGTCAGTACATCTCCGCGTTGCTGATGATAGCTCCTTCTATTCAAAACGGCCTTACGTTACGTCTCAAGAATAAAATTACCTCTCGGCCGTACATCGAGCTGACGCTGAAATTGATGAAGAAATTTGGCGTTCGCTATGTCTGGAAAGGGAATGAGATTCGCATAGATGAGCAAGCCTATCAACCCATTCCATTTTCGGTTGAAGCTGATTGGTCCGGGGCTTCCTATTGGTACCAGATGGCAGCGATGACTGACGGATGTGATCTTTTGTTGAGGGGTTTACGGTTGCAAAGTCTGCAGGGAGATTCTGTTCTGGCACAATGGTTTGACCAGTATTTTGGCGTGAAATCGAAGCAGGAAGGCAATGATGTCCGGTTGACCCGGGATTCAACCCCCATAATGAAACGACTGGATTTGAATTTTGTTGAGAATCCGGATGTGGCGCAAACTTTTGCTGTGTTGTGTGTGGCAAAGCGAATTCCGTTTCACTTTAGTGGTTTGCATACCTTGAAAATAAAGGAGACTGATCGGATTGCTGCTTTGCAGAATGAATGCGCCAAACTTGGAGCCACGTTAACTGAACCTCAGCATGGTGAAATTGCCTGGAGTGGCGAACTGGACGAAAAAGCAATTAAAATGGGAGCCGTTATCGAAACGTACCACGATCATCGTATGGCATTGGCGTTTACTCCTGCAGCGCTGGTTTATGACAATTTGAAAATAGCCGATCCCATGGTTGTGACCAAATCTTATCCTTCTTTTTATGAGGATTTGAAAAAGGTTGGTTTTTCAATTCAGGAATTGACTGATTGATTCCTGAATGGTCAATTTTTTTTTACTCCCAGCTTTCCGGGTTAGTTGACAATTCAAAAATATCGAGGTAACTCAAACGGATTATATCGGCCATTTTGGTGTAATTAATCATTTCTGCCTGATCGGTAGGCTTGTGGTAGTCTGGGTGACCTCCGGTGTGAAACCAAAATAGCGGAACATTATTTCTGACAAACCACACGTTATCACTACCGCTGTCCGGTTTTTCCGAACCACTGTATGATACATCCAAGTTTAGCTTGTAGTCGTTGATATGTTTCTTCGTTAAGGTTACTGCTGGCTGGAAAGCTTTGCTATAAATCATGGTTACCTGATTGTTTGGCGCATCCGGACCGGCATTCCGTCCAATCATATCGAAGTTTAGGTAGGCCAGTATTTCTCCATTATTTACCCAGTGATTGATAAAATAACGGGAGCCAAGCAATCCTCTTTCTTCTCCATCCCAACAGGCAAACACGATGGAGTACTCAGGCTGAACTCCGGATGTTAACATGGCTTTAGCAATGTTAATTACTGCAGAAACTCCCGAGGCATTGTCGTCGGCACCATTCCAAATGTATCCGTTTTGTTCTCCCAGGTGGTCGTAGTGTGCTCCAATCACAATAAATTTATTCTTTTCGCGACCTTCGATCTCTGCCAGAACATTTTGCAGTTTTAATCTTCTGTTATCCGTAGTAACAGAAACTTCTATTTTCTTTCCTTTGATAACCTGCGATATGTTTTTCATTTCCGCAGCCTTTTGGCGCACCTGCTTTTCCATGAATCCGGCACCCATGATATCCATAAAAACGGATCTGGATATGTGGATTACTGGAAGAGGCTCATCATTGGTACCAGGAAGAAACACTCGTTTGTCATAAAATGAACCCGGTTGATGACGGCTTTCGTACATGTCATTATGAAAAAAGAATTGGT
>ENA-ORXD01000236-ORXD01000236.1-sediment-metagenome-genome-assembly--contig:-NODE-236-length-82675-cov-8.247161_pt1 | contig 82675 bp, 65 predicted proteins | sample MGYA00237862_ERZ511471 | MGnify/ENA metagenome assembly ERZ511471
TGCGTTTCTTCCGGGTCTGATGCTCGCTCTCTCCCATGCCTTCGCCACCACTAAGATATTGAATGAAAAATTAATTCAGTTCAATAATTCACTCGAACGGCACCATACATCAATTTACTGGAATAAATTCGATGCCAATCAGGATCAGTGCACAATTTGCCTTGTGATTCAACCCTGAAGCATCACCCTCAACCAGCTGTGTAATCGGATCTCATGTGCAGCGAAACGCCCACCAATCGATGCGGGCGTAACCGAAGCCGGGCATACTCCCTTCACTGACTAACCCCTTCCACGTTCACGCCTCCGGTACATGAATGCCCGGTTCCCCCGCCACCGCCCCGGCGCATAAGAAACGCTTAAATATCCCCCCATCCGGCGAAAATGCCCCATATAAACCATCGACACAGAAGCGAAATACGGCCAGATCTCCCCCGCCCCTTACCCTTTGCACCTCCGAAAATCTGAGGACCGTATTGGGCCAGTATAAACCCTGTAAAATCCCCCGTTTCTCCTGAAAACCGACATAATAGCTTATTTTTTTTAGCACCCTCAAACCCTCGAAAATACGCCCTAATTGGTCGTATTTTGCTCCAACAAGAAGTGGATATCATCCCACTTTACAGCTCCCGGAGAATGGGGGCTGCACCATCGCGAGCACCACAGAACCCGCTCCCCCACCCGCCCCGGCCCTGAGTATAAAAGAACACCCCCCCGGACATTCCCCGCCGGGAAAGAATGGAAATACTTCCCTTTCCAATATCCCTTCATAGAGGAATTCCATGCAGATCGTCCCCTTCATCCACGCCCTCCGGCACCCGTTTTCAATCCCGGTGGCGCCCGGCACCACTCTTGACCGGTTCGTGTACTCGTATATCGTCTACGGCGAGGCGATCACCCTCGTCGACACGGGCGTCGCCGGGTGCGAGGCGCAGATCTTCAGATATATCCGGTCCACCGGCCGGGACCCCTCGGATATCACCGAGATCGTGCTCACCCATTCACACCCCGACCATATCGGGGCGGCATGGGCCATCCAGGAGGTGACCGGGTGCAGCATTGCGGCCCATCCCGCCGAGAAGGGATGGATAGAAGATGTGGAGCTCCAGAACCGCGAGCGGCCGGTGCCGGGGTTTGGAACGCTTGTTAGCGGACCGGTGAAGGTGGACCGCCTTCTCAGGGACGGCGATACCACCGAACCGGATCCCATCCACGGGTGGGAACTGCGGGTGATCCACACCCCCGGCCATTCGCCCGGCTCCATCTCGCTCTTCATGCCCGGCCACGGGGCGCTCTTCTCCGGCGATGCGATACCCGTGGCGGGCGATCTGCCGGTCTATGACGACGCCATCGCCTCGATAGCGTCCCTCCGGCGGCTCCGGGAACTTCCCGGCATCCGGGTCCTCCTCTCGGCATGGGACGAACCACGAACCGGCAGGGAGACGTACCTCCGGATGGACCGGGCAGCCAGGTATCTCCAGACGATCCATGACGCCGTGCTTGCGAGCGCCGGTTCCGGTTCTCCCGACCCGATGGAGCTCGCCAGAACAACTGCCGCCGCCATCGGCCTGCCGCCCCAGGCGGTAAATCCCCTCCTCGCCCGAACCTTCGCCGCAAACCTGCGGGCCGGGGACAAAAAGGACCTGCTTGCCGACTTTCCCCGTGAGTGAGCCGAAGGTTCATCGCCGCGATAATCTGGCTTATCACCGGGCCTGCTTACAGACTTCCCCCGGCTATGAGCCGAAGGAGCCATCCCCCGGTCCATGCCGGCACTCATCCGTGCCGCTTCGTGCCGGCGCTATCACCCGGTGGGACCGCCCCCTCCCCACCCTCCTTCCAGCAGGTGACGCTCCCGGAACTGACGAGCGATGCGCCGGGCGGCACCTGAACCACGACGAGAATCGCGGTCAGGAGGTCGACCGAGGACCCGAGCGAGTTGAGGAGGAGGGGGAAGAAGAACGCGGGGCTCAGAAGGCCTGCGAGCCCGAGGAGCACCGGAACGAGGACCGAGAGGATCGCAAATGGCGCAACCGAGATCAGGAGATGGCGCCGCCGCGTCAGCACGTCCCCGGTGTACACAAATCCGCCGAGAGCGGTGATTCCCACCCCGGTGCTCCCGGAGGAACGGACGTTCGGGATAAGGAGCAGGTGGATCAGCTCATGACCGACGAGGACGACGATGATGCCGAGAATGAAGGGAAGGCCGATGGTAAAGGAGAGCGAGAAGGCCGGCCCGGCAACCCCGGTGTCCTGCAGCGGAGATGCCGAAAAGAGCGCAAAGATCCCGGCCGTCAGTGCAGCGGTGCAGGCCATCAGGGGGAGCGAGGCAAGGAGTGCTGTCAGGAGATGCTCAGGTTCTTTTAGCCGGACCCACCCGCGGCCCCGGAGTGCCTCCAGTCTCTCCGGGTCGGTCGGCGGCAGCCGGGTGAGAATATGCAACGTCGTCCCTCCTTTCTGGTAACAGATGGTGATACGATGGCCTGGTGGCAAATACAGGTGGTCGCTCCATGCACCGCCGGTATTCCATCGACATGAGACCTCTTATGCATATACCTCATGCGCCGGGCCTGCGGCGGCCCGGGGTACGCCATGGCCGCACTCCTTTCGCACCGGCTCATGGGGGGGGGGGAGGAAAGCATCTTACTATATGAAGCATTCCCATAAATAATTCCATTTGGCCATACGTTTATGTATGAGAAACTATTTGAAATATTATAAATTATCCAATTACATGCAGACAAATCAGGTGATCGACCTGTCATCCAATATTTTGATTCTGGTGCTGGCGGGTGCAATACTCTGGTATGCCCTGACTGCCTTTGCGTTCTGAAAAGGGCAGACGGCACCGGGCCAGGGTTTTTTTACGAACACGAAAAACCCGTACGGTCTTCACTAGTATCTGGTAGTATCACATATCCCCAATCACCAGAATGCAGGTGTGCAGCTCCGTCATACCCACGCCGAATGACGCCTCTTATGGCACGAATACCCAGAAAGAAAAGCACAATGCGTATATCGGGCGGCATTTATCATTTACCATGAACTCTTTTTCCCGGAATCTGACCATATCCATTATCTGCGGGTGTATTGCCGCCCTCCTGCTGTCCGCCGGCACTGTTGGGGCCGTCCTCACCCCGGACCCACCTGCCGCAGCGTTCACCGGCACCCCGACCTCCGGGACCGCACCCCTCGTGGTGAACTTCACCGACACCTCAACAGGGGATATTTTCCACTGGCACTGGGATTTCGGCGACGCCAATACCTCCTCCGTGCAGAACCCCTCGCATACCTATTCCTCTGCCGGGACCTATGCGGTCGTCCTGACGGTCACCGGCGATGGAGGCAGCGATATCCTTTTCAGTGATAGTTGCATCAGGGTCTTCGGTGGCGAATGTACCAGGGATATCGACTGCGATGACGCCGACCCCTGTACCGTCGACGCCTGCGACCCCGCTACCGGCACATGCGTCCATATACCCGTCGAATGCGATGACGCCGACCCCTGTACCGTCGACGCCTGCGACCCCGCTACCGGCACATGCGTCCACACACCCGTCAGCTGCGATGATGGCGACCCCTGTACCGTCGATTCCTGCGACCCCGCTACCGGCACATGCGTCCACACACCCGTCAGCTGCGATGACGGCGACCCCTGTACCGTCGGCTCCTGCGACCCCGCAACCGGGATCTGCTCCTATATTCTCCTCGCCGCCATGGACGATGTCTACGCAACGGACGAGCAAACCCCCCTCGCCGTACCAGCACCAGGCGTGCTCGCCAATGATCTCTCCGGCAATTTCTCCGTCAATTTCTCCGGCAGTATCGGCATCACCGCAACCCTTGCCACTACGACAGCTCACGGAACCCTCATCCTGAACAGTAACGGTTCATTCGTGTATACCCCCGTCGAAGGCTATGCCGGAACGGATCTCTTCACCTACCGGGCAGTGGACGGTGTCGCATGGTCCGCCCCGGCGAATGTCACCATCACCATCGTGCAGGCAAATACGCCGGCGCCAGTCCCCCCGCGTGATGACGACGGTGGCGACGGTTTCGACTATCCGCCGGTCACCCCGATCGTGACGCCCGCCGCCACCCAGAACGAAACCGGGGGCGTAAACGCCACCGTCAACGAGGGCAGCGTCACCCCCACCACCGCGCCCGGCAGCCCATCCCATACCGGAACGCCGGCGGCGATGACGGAGGCGGCACACCCGCCGGCAGAGGATGCCACCCCCGTCCCGACCGCCCTCCCCTCGCCCGGCTTTTCGGGTGCGACCATCGCGACCGGCGGCATGCTGGCCTTCCTTTGGAGTGTGTTCTTGAACCGGCGGCGATAAAAAAACAGCAGCGCCGGGACAACCTGCCGTCCAGGTGTTGAGAAGAGATCCTTTTTTCCCTAATTCCCCCTGCAGAACACCGGCAAATGCCTGTGCCTGCCGCCCCCTATTTCGCCTTCCCGTGCCCGTGCCTATGATGCAGGTCCGGCTGGTGGGGGTGCTCGTGGGTCATCGCCTCGTGCAGGTGCCGGTGCGAGTGCTCCCCCCCGGCATTGAGCGGCGGTTCCGTCCCCGTATGCTCATGGAGATGGTGGCCGTCGTCATGGCGGTGCCGGTGGGCATGGTCGAGCGGCGGGTGCTCATGGAGATGGGAGTGCTTCTCGGTGATGAGCAGGTACGCCCCCGCCACCATGATGGGCAGCGCAATCCAGAAGGTGGAGGCGAGCGGTTCGCTGAAGAGGGCAAAGGAGATCGCGACACCGAAGAAGGGCGAGACCGCAAGGATCGATCCCGTCCGGGCCGTCCCGATGCCCCGGAGCGCCATCATGAAGAGCACGCTGGTGATGCCGCCGTAGCTGAAGAACCCGACGACCATGACGGTCAGAACGGACCGGGGGCCGGGCAGCACGTCCCCCATCGCTACCGCTGCGATGATGATGACGGCGCCCGCGGCAAGCCCCTTGATGGCGACGATGGGGATCGGGTCCTTGCCCGCGATATTTCTGGATATATTGTTGTCAAGGGACCAGAAGGTGCAGGCGAGCAGGATCCCCAGGGCGCCGAGGGAGAGGCCCCATACATCCGACGGGCTGTAGGAGAGGACGGCGCATGACGCGGTGATGAGAGCGAGCGCCACCCAGACGTTTCTGCCCACGTACTCCCGGAAGAAGGCCGCCGCGAGGATCGTCGTTGCGACCGCCTCGAAGTTCAGCAGGAGCGCCGCAGTTGCCGCGTGCGTCACATCGAGCGATACCAGCAGCACCACCGGGGCGAGGATGCCGCCGAAGAGGATAACCCCGGCAAGCCAGGGGAGATCCCCCCGTGCCAGCGGCGCCTCCATGTGATTGCGGTCCTGCCGGCGCAGGCGGCAGACCCCGAGGTAGAGGGCGAGCCCGGCACCGCTGCCGAGGTAGAGCAGGCCCGCGAGCATGACGGGCCCGAGGCCTGCGAGGAGATATTTCGCCGCGGGGGCGCAGGACCCGAAGAGCACTGCCGCAAGCACCGCATAGAGGACGGGGAGCTTCGATGGGGAGATCATACCTGGTGAGAAGGAAAGAAGGTAGGCGGTCCCTTCCCATTAAGCTCTGCTCATTGCCGGGAAAATGCGAAATCGCACACGGCTTCTGCGGCCATCGTCGCGCAGAAAAAAGCGGTGCCGGAGGGCCGGCACGGATATGCCCCGGATATCCTAGGGCGCCATGTGGTAGGCGGCCTTCAGCTCGTCCCAGGAGGGGTCTGCCATGAGGTGTTCCAGGCCCGTGGTAAGAAGGGCAAGGAGGTCGGCATCCTCCGGCCGTACGGCAAAGGCATACCGGGTATTGGTCTCGATGAAGCCGATGATCGCGACGTTTCGTCCCTCGATGATCTCCTGCATGAAGAGGTCGTCGTACACCGCTGCATCGATGCGGCCCTCTTCGAGGTCATCGACGGCGAGCACGGCATCGCCGTAGACCCGCATCTTCTCCACGGGCATGATGCCGGTGTCAACGAGCTTCTCCTCTATCCAGACGGCAGCCGTACTGCCGCTTGGGGCCCCCACGACGGCGGTTCCGGCCGCGATATCCTCGAGGGTCACGCCGGAGCCGGACCGTGCGACGACCATCTGGTTGGCCGTCAGGTAGGGTTCTGAGAACGCAACCTTCTTTTGGCTGTCTTTGGTGACGGTCATCCCGGAGCAGGCGATATCGATCTCTCCCGCCTCGAGGGCGGAGATCCGGTCGTCACCGGCGACGGCTGAAAACGTAACTTCCATCCCCTGGTCTTCGGCAATCCACCGGAGGACCTCCACATCAAACCCGGCGGGTGTGCCGCCGGCATCCATCGTGGAGAAGGGGGGGTACGGGACGACGATACCAACGATATAGACCGGAGCCGCTTCCTCGGCCGGACCCTCCGTGGCGACCGGCGGGGAGGTGGTACAGCCGGCAATTGCAACGGCAAGCACCGCGATACCCACCACAAATATCGACAGATACTTGTTATCCATGTGTGGCTTTTGGGAGAGATGAGAAATAACCTTTTTCAAATGTTGCACCGGCGCATCACCGGATATGCCGGTCACCGGGAGGGAGGCGGGCCGATGGTCCGCCACGGGCAACCAGCGGCCCCCGCCGCCGGGCCTTTTTTGCCCATGGCCCCCGCACTCCGGGACCGCGGAAAAGAGTCCCGCCGTTCGGCCCGGCCTGTCGCGGATTGCCGGCGGGCGCTTCCGGTCTGCCGCACCGCACCCGGTGCATCGTTTTCGTTTGCCCCTTCCACGCCCGGCAGGGGGGAGGGGGGCTCTTTGCCACCCCCGGCACCCCTTTTCATAACCAACCATTAATTACCCGCGAATAAAAACCATTCACAACAATCCGGTATCGCCGGATGATGGTTACCATGGACAATCCAACCGGCCTTCATGCACTCAGCATCCTCTCGGAGAACCTGCACGGCGTTCTCAGGGATGTGGCACTGGTGATGGCGAACTGCGGGGCGAACATCGTGAGCACCCAGCAGTCTATCATCCAGAGCGGGCCAAACAAAGGTCGTTCATCCCTCTTCTTCGAATACGAGGAGGCGGAGGACGAGGAACTGCTGCTTGCCGGCCTCAGGAGTATCCCGGCGGTCATCGACGTTGAGTCGAACCCCCCCTTCTCGCTGGTGTACGGCAAACGCGTGCTGATCTTCGGCGGCGGCGCACAGGTGGCGCAGGTGGCGCTCGGGGCGGTGAACGAAGCGGACCGCCATAATATCCGCGGCGAGAGGATATCCGTCGACACCATCCCGCTCGTCGGTGAGCAGGAGCTCGCGACCGCCGTCGATGCGGCGAGCCACCTGCCGAGGGTCGCGGTCCTGGTGCTCGCCGGAAGCATCATGGGCGGCAAGATCTCCGAGGCGGTCGACCGGGTCCGCAAGGCGGGCATTCCGGTCATCTCGCTCTCCATGGTGGGCAGCGTCCCCGACCATGCCGACCTCGTCGTCACCGACCCGATCCAGGCCGGGGTCTTTGCCGTGATGCATGCAAGTTCCAAAGCGGTCTTTACCATCGACCGGGTCCGGGGGAAACGGCTATGAACAAGGATATCGATAAGGCAGTCTCCGTCCTTTCCCGGGACGGACTGGTGGTCTACCCGACGGAGACCGTCTACGGCCTCGGGGCCGACGCCCTCTCGGAGTCGGCGATTCACCGGGTCTATGAGGTGAAGAAACGGCCGGTCGGAAAACCGATCTCGGTCGCGGTCAGCGACATGGAGATGCTTGCGGCGATCGCCTCGCCCGACAAGGCGGCCTGGGCGTTCATCGAGGCGTTTCTGCCCGGCCCGGCGACGGTCGTCGTCCCGGCAAAGCGGTGCCTGCCGCCGGTGCTCACCGGCGGTACGGGGGAGATCGGCATACGCATCCCGGACCACCCGGTGGCGCTCGAACTGATCACCTCCTTTGATGCGCCGATCACCGCGACGAGCGCAAACCTTGCGGGAATGCCCTCGCCGACCACCCGCGAGGAGGTGACGGTCGTCTACGACTTCATGATCGACGTCGGCGGCCTGCCGGGGACGCCCTCGACGGTGGTGGATCTTACGACCCGGCAGATCCTCCGCCCCGGCGCGGACCTGGAACGGATTGCACAATTTTTACGGGATATGGAATGACGCTTATGAACCCCATCCGACTCAGAGACTTCATTGAAGACACCGACGGCCGCCTCTACGCCGTCTCGAACTACGACAACAGCGAACGCGTCGGCTGCGTGCTCCGGTATATGCCGGACGAGAACGGGGAGCGGACCGCCCCCGACGGCAGGAGGTACCACAAGATGGACTTCGAGGAGGCGTTCGACTACATCCGCCTGCACAAGCCGGACTACCTGGACACGGTGCACCGGGTGCCCCTCGGCGATGTCGCCCGCGTCCTCAAGCCCGACCGCGAGATCATCCACATCGCCGCCCGCGACGAGCGCGTGATGCGGCTCCTGCCGGTGCTGGGCGTGCCCATCGAGAACATCGGGTGCACGGGTTCGCTCCTCTGCGGGCTGGAGAATGCGGGCTCGGACATCGATATGGTCGTCTACGGGCGGGACTGGTTCGTTGCCCAGCAGAACCTCAAGAAGGCCGTCGAGGAGGGCGAGGTGCAGCCGCTCTCGGAGGAGATGTGGCAGAAGGTCTACACGAAACGGGTCCCGGAGATCGACTACGAGACCTTCCTGCGCCACGAGAAGCGGAAATGGAACCGGGGCGAGATCGAGGGGACGTACTTCGACCTCCTCTATACGCGGTCGTACGAGCGGATGGGAAGCGTGCCGTCGGTGAAGGGCGAGGTGCTCGGACAGGCGACGATCGAGGCGACGGTGACGGACGCCTCGCTCTCGTTCGACAGTCCGGCCATCTATATGGTGGAGCACGAGGAGATCTCGCGGGTGCTCTCGTTCACCCACACCTACAGCGGGCAGGCGCTCGCGGGCGAGACGATCGAGGCGTCGGGCGTGGTCGAGCAGCACGGCAAGGAGAAGTGGCTCATCGTCGGGACGACCCGTGAAGCAAAGGGCGAATATATCATATCGCGGACCCTCCTTGACCGCTGAGGGGCCGCTCTTTTTTTTACAGCAGGTCGGTCAGGCGCTTTGCCCCCGTGCCGGTGCAGTGGTCGGCAAGGTAGCAGCCCTCGCACGGGGCGTCGTGCGGTTTTTTCGGGACGTGGCCGGCACGGATCTTTTCGATCAGCCGGATGGCCCGGAGGGCGTTTCTTCTGTCCCGCGGCTGCGGGATGCAGGTGCGGCTGATGCCGGAGGGGACGTACTCGATGGCTACCGAGGCCGCCGCCGGGTCGATCGTCTCGTTGATGCAGAAGAGGAGGCAGGCGGCCCGCAGCCGGTCGGCGGTGTAGATGCCCGCCTCCGGGGCCTCGGTCGACCGCAGGATGGCCGCTACGGGCTCGTCATCGAAGAGGCGGTCGATGGTGCCCGCGATGTTCAGGCGGGCGGAGGCCACCCGGACGTCGCACTCCGCGGCCTCGCGCCAGTTCGTCTGCCGGCATTGTTCGACCCATGCACGGACGGTCGCCTCGCACTCGTCCGGGGTCTCGGGGGCGACGATACGGACGTCCTCCCAGATGACGTCCGCATCAAGGGGGGTGCCGAGGTGGTAGGAGATCTGCTTCGCGAAGGTGTAGCGGGCCGGTTCGATGTGGTCCGCCTCCTGTTCGAGGTAGAACCGGAGCGGACAGGCGTGGCAGGCGATGACGGAGGATATGCTGATGGGAGGCATGGAGGATCACCGGGACGGGGATGATGGAGGGGAAGCGTTGGGACAGGGATGATGGAGGGGAAGCGCCGGGAGCGGGGCCGGCGGGCAGACGGGCCGGACGGGGTGCCGGAGAGGGTGCCGGAGAGGGTGCCGGACGGGGTGCCGGAGAGGGTGCCGGAGAGGGTGCCGGAGAGGGTGCCGGACGGGATGCCGGAGAAACCCTGCGGGCGGGGCCGCGGCGCCCCCCCCGTTCATTGACAAAGGATTATCGTTGCGGCTGATTAATGCTATGGTATGAAAAAGCGGGAAATTTCGGTGAATGTTCCGGGCGATCTCGACCCGGTCTACTCGAATCGCATCCAGGTGGCCTATAAAGATGACGAGTTCACCTTTATGTTCCTCCATGAGATTCCCGGCACCAACCAGGCCCGTGCGAAGGCGATCGTCTCCATCAGCCCGAAGCACGCGAAGAACTTCTCCAAGGTGCTCGAAAAGTCCGTCCACGACTTCGAGGCGAAGTTCGGGGAACTGAAGACCGAGGCCGCCGAGAAGGACGACACCAGCGAAGTGACAATACAGGGGTATTCCTGAACCCCGTACCGTATCTACTGAGATACAAGTATATCAGTGATGGACGGGGAATGGTGGACCTTTCCGGGAAAACTTCAAAAGAACCGGACAGGAAAAACACCACCTTTATAATTTTTCACGAACTACATTATGGAGCACCAGGTGCGACGGGACGAATCTGCGTCCTCGGTCGCGACTGTTGTGCCATGCATCGTTGTGCCGTTGTGGCTTAGAGGTATAGCGGCTGATTCGTAATCAGCAGGTCGGGGGTTCAAATCCCTCCAACGGCTTTTAAATTTATTGAATCATTACTTTTTTTTAGCATAAATGAAAAATTGTCCGCATATTCTAGTAATTATCAATTTATTCTAAAATGATTGAGCAAATAAAAATAATAGAATCTCCGCGTTATAAGTCATTTAGGAAATAATGATCGGCATATATCAAATAACTCCGGCACTAAGTGATTGAGTTTAATTACATGCACGCAATTTGGATTAATGATCTGATAATTTGCTATTGTAAACGCCAGAATCTTCATATATTCTGGTTTTTCGGGATATGGCTCAATATTGACATAAAATGGATCATTAGCTCCCCCTTGGGGTTTAAATATCCATTCTCCCGCAGATTTATCAAGAATAATAATATCCTGAAAATCTACTGAGTGCATAGAATGTATAACATCAAGTGGTTCTCCCTCTAGGATTTGAGAACCATTGTATTCATAAATATTATTATTTATTAAGTCAAAGCAGATTTCCGAAGGAATAAATGCAACATTAGGGTGCAGTCCGTTTTCACGCATTTTTCGGATTATATCAATTACATTGTCCCAAATTAGAAAGATATCATCTGTTTCCAGAATGAGCTTTTCTGAATCGAAATTTCTAAATATTTTTTCTATAATGTGTTTTGTCTCTCCAAAGGCAATATCACGCCCGTAACTCTCAAGTATATGATCATGCGCGATATTAGATTGGGGCAAATACCATTCCTTCTTTCCAACTCTATATTGGTAAATTTTAAAAAAATCAAGATTTGCATCTTTTTTTTCATCAAACTTGCGGACAGATGCCAAGATATCAATTTTAGAATTATTTTTATAGCCATCTCTTGCTGCATCAATACTTTTTTGGATACTTCGAGGGTCAGGTTCTGAATATTTAATTATATTATTTATCAATTCCTCGCACGAAGAAATAGAGCCAATTATCCATTCTTTTGTCTTATTCAAGTAAATATTTCCTTGGTTTCTAAATAATAGATCCCATTTTTCAGATTCAGCGATTAATTCATCGCAACTCGAAATTAAAGACTTTGATTCGTTAATAAAATCAGATGCAAATTCGTAATAATAGTTTAATTTATACTGTTCGTTTTTTGCAAATTTTTGAATTTCATTTTCTCCAGGCAGATTAAAACTTGGATTTCCCTTTAGAATACAGCGAGTAATAGCTAATAGATAATATTTATTTAAATAGATCACGATGCCGTGATAATCATGAGATCCCATCCCTAAACCAAATGGTAAAAAATCATATCCAGCGGTATTATTTCCGCCATATAATCTTAAAACCGTTAAATATTCAGTACTAGATGATACAGGCGTTTGATTTATTATAAATGCGTCAGAATCATCTGGATTCGTGTGGTCCCACAATTCTTTAATGTAAATTTCCGGGGAAATTAATTTATTATTTCCTATAAATAAAATATAAGCTCCTATTTGTAGGTAAATTTTGTTGATCTGGTGGACGGAAAACAATGTATAGATATCTAAATAAACATTTGAACCCGAATCTTGGAAAATTGAATCCCATAATTCCTTTTGATTTTTAATTATATCGATTATCTCATTTTCACTCTTTTTTAATTCTACAGCAAGATTATTTACTATTTCGAGATCCGAAGCCCTTTTATCCATTTCAGAAGAGATTGAACTGTGATGATGCTGGAGAATATCCGAAAGGGATTTAATATTTTCGAAGTTTTTTAAACAATGGTGATCGATAAAAAAACCTGTATATTCGACATCATTTTGAAAAGAGATGAGATAATCTTTGTATAAAATACGTGGAAATTTTTCATATAATTTATTTTTTATTGATTCATATTCGTAAACATTGCACAAATGTGTTACGCTTATATCATGAATGCTGCTTTGAAACAACTCAAAATCATCTTTTCCAATGAGATATCGATTTGAATCAAATAGATTTCTAATAATTAGCTGTTCAACCAACTGATAATTAAATTGTGTTTGAACAAATTTTTCATAATCGATTAGATCGATAATTTTACTCATTATGATTTTTCGTGATCTGACCTTGTGATCCACTCCAATTTGGAGCATTATACTTAATTGATTGAAAGATAATGTGGATAATTTATTTTTTTCTTTTTCAGATAAAGAGGAATCTTGAGCTGCGTGATGAATTTGCGCAATAGCGGAATTCGTCTTAACAACAGACTCAAAATCATCTGCAATTATGAGTTTTGCTGCAACACTTCCAATATTTCCGATTAACTCCTCAATTTTGGAAAAAATAGACTTCTTATTATTTCCATAATTTTTAATTGAATTGATACATTCATTTTTTAATTTGGTTACGACTGCATTTGGATTTATTACTGAAATCATTTCAAAATAATACTTTCCAAAGAAGAGGATGCTAATAACAAATAGGATAAAAATCGTTACAGTGATACACAAATGATTTAGTTCCAATATAAGGAAAATAACAGCAGCAATAATTGTAAAAAGGGTTATCCCAAGTGTACTAACAGTCCAGAAACTTTTGCGATAATATTCAGCAATTTTATATGAATATTTGTCTGAGGAATTACTAACAACAAATAGCGATATCGAGAAAACGATAGCTAACAATGTTGCTAAGATAGTAGCGATTACTGCAAAATAATTCGGATTAAAAGATAGATTCAATTCATTCAGTGTAGCCCAGAATTTCTCTAACAAAATAATTACATGGATTACGGTAATGTAAGATGCAATAAATAAAGGGAGTAGATAGGTCAATTCATCATCCTTTTCGAATTATACAAAGTTAATAAATCTCAATCAATTTTAATACTTTTGTAGATTGATAGTTTTCACCAATTATTGTCATTTTGTCCAAATGGAGTCTTACAAATTAATAATCAATCGAATTTTTCTCCAGATAATATCTAGCCAAAATTTCATAATTTTCTTCATTAACAATTTCAACCAATGGAACGACCAAATAATAAGGGAAAAAGATGAGGTACGAAACTCGATGATATTGATGAAGATCTGATACAACCAAATAAGATTTTGCTTTCGCGATCAGGTCTTCTGGATTTTTGCTTTCAATTGCACTTTCAAGCAATTTTTTTGCGTTTTCAAGCTGGTAATGCTTTGTAAATAGATATTGGCGATATGATTCTGTACTGAAATAGTCCAAAAATATTCCATATAATAGAATAATAACCACAAGTGAAACAATCACAATTGGGAGATGTCCTAAATTTGACCAAATGAATGATAGCGACAGGTAAATCAAATAGCCTCCAACAGGAAATAATAAAATTAAACACAATACGAAAATCACTGCCACAGAAAAAAGGAATCTATTCCCAAAATGGATAGCATTTATATTTTCATCTGAAGCTCGTTCTTTCCCATTCATCAATTTTGCAAGGGATGTTGCCAATATATACCTCTCTTTAGATACCCAGAACCAAGTAACGAATATGATTATTAACGATTCAATAAGAATCAACCCCTTAAAGCTATCAGATATCGGACTAACGATATCTTGAGTCAGAAGGACGGTCCAGTTTTCAAAAATTGACGTGTCCAACATCCAAAAATCAAAAAAATAGATGAATACAAAATTTGCCAGCGATAACAAAGCAATGGGTTTTAGCATTGAACTGAAGTTATTCATCGTAATTTCAATCCAATAAACAATTCTGATATCTTGAAGTTTTTTGCTGATTTCCGATCCATTACTTTCAGAATTCTTTCTCGGAAATTTCGGTGTTAACGCCGTATTAAGAAGAAAAACCAAAGGTATTGAAAATAGAAATACCTGTGAAGATACCAGCCAAAAATCAATCACCTCTTGTAAATAGAAAAATATTGAGACTCCAAAAATTGAAATGGCAGCAACAATTACACCAATTTGATTTGATCTTATTGCTCCGATGGTGTTTGTAACATCTATAATGTCGCTGTTAACCTGGGTTAGAAGATTTTCAATATTTCTTTGAGATGATTCCACAATACTCCTTTTAGCAAGTAATTAAATTATCTTACCGCTCACCTTTTGCCTCCATCCCAATCCATCTCATACCCACCAGCCCTTCTCTCATCCGACCCGGCAGGGCCGTGGCAATCGGTTCCGCATTGAAAAAGTCTGCCAAAAGATCCTCTCACCCGATTTCCCGACACTCCACAACGAGGTTGAGAATATTTTCTTCAAGCTTTTTTCGTGCCTGCCCCTCTTTGGGATGCCAGGATGCCATATTCGCAGCGGACGGATGGGGGAGGTGGTACACACGAATCGTTGAATTCACAAGAAGTTCATCGCCCTTGCACTCAAACCATCGCTCCACATCCTTTCCAAGCGTGATGATGAACCGAACATTTTCACGGGCAGCGAGTTCGATCTCAGATCGCAGTTACCGGTCTGCACAGCATTTGGCGTTTTTCCGGTTTTAACTTTGGTGAGTCTTTTGCATGTTTGTCTGTGCAGCACTTATGGAGGTGGTCCAACAGACGGAATGCGTAATCTGATATATTTGTGTTTTTGTATACCAAATTTTGGCAAATATGTTATACAAGCCAAGTAACGTATCATCCATGATACAAATCACCCGTGCTCCACGGCGAGGTCCCAGCGTTCTGCAAGCCCGCCCCGGTTGCCGGGATGACGGAGATTCGGAAAGACATAGGCGATGGTATGCATGAATAGAAAACCTCGGGATCGGGAGGGATTAAGGTTTTAAATTGACGTCTCAGGAAAAATCCAGTTCACTTCCACCCCCCGAGCATAATCCCTATCTTTACCCACCCCAACCCTTCTCTCATGCGACCCGGCAGGGCCGGGGCACAGTAGTCGGTTCCGCACGCGAGAATCAGTACACAGCCAGACACCATCCTGAAGGAAAAAACATCGGGATTTCTTTTACGCGAGACACGTCGGGCGGAACCGGGTGACAGACAGACGGACATACCATCAGCCAGGGGACAACCTGAAAAGAGAGATTAGGTACCCCTGATGTCCGAAGTCCGCTGCCCCACACTGCGGCCCTCCGCGATCGCGTACCCACGAACGACACGCAACCGACCTATCGAACAACCGGAACCCAGCCGAACCACCAACCGCAGGCATACCGGTCATGCACCGGTCCTGACCACCAGCCATCGACCGCCCACCACCGGACCGCCTGCCTACAACCTTCATCCAGAGGTTCACCTATGTACGCACAACCATCACATCCAGAAACCAGAGAACCCCGAGAAACCAGAGAATTCAAAAGACCACGAGAAGTCAGGGAGGCCGCCGCCGTATTCAATCCCGGATATATCGCCTCCCCGGCACCGGCACCGCCCCCATCACCCTCACCTGCCGCATCATCAGCCCTGCAACCACCTCCGCAACCAGCCCCGCACCCATCCCCGCCGCCCAACCCAGCGCCCGCCCCCGGCCGCGTCTGGTGGTACGTCCTCTACGAGGAGCTCGCCCGCCGGGACGACATCATCGACGCCCTCGCAGAGCGGGTCGATATCCTCGAACGCGAGACCGCCCGGAACCGAACACCCCCCTGCGAGAGGAGGCGGTACTTTGAGTGAGAGGGAAGAGAGGCAGAAGGGGGATATCCCGGAGGTCGAGGACGCCGGGGCCTACCCGCTCTACCTCATTCCGCAGGTCCTCTCCCGCGAGATCCACGCCCGCGGCGGGACGATCACCGCGATCGTGATACGGCGGTCCGGGCGGCACAACTACCAGATCACGATCTGTGATGCAGCCTCCTCCGCCGGCACCGCCCCGGCAACGGTCACCGGCACCGCCCCGACGGGAGGTTCCGCATGACCGCCGCCCGCGGCGATCCCGTCGGCCGGATCACCAGTACCCCGGAAGGGGGGCTTGCGATGGTCATCGACGGACGGGATTACGTTATGGACTCAGGCGAGGTCGAACGGCTCATGGAGGGGGAGGGGGTCGGCACGTTCTGTGCGGTCGTCCCCGCCCGCCGGCAGGGCTGGGCCACCCGGTGCATCCCCGGCGGCCACGCGAAACAGAACCTCTTCGGGGGCAATGTGACGTTCTACACGGGCGGGTGCATCTGCGATCTGCCAAAAGACCGGCTCGCGGAGGTAATCGCGGGCATCACCCCAACCGCGACCCTCCACCTGATCATCGCCGGGAGGCATGTCGGGTGACGGCCGCCGTCGACCGGGAGGAGATCGCCCGTGCCGTCGTCCTTCTCTTTCCCTCAACAGCGGTCATTGAACTGCGGGCGCTCGGGCCGGGCGGCGTCCACTCCGGGTACTTCGACGACCCCGTAAAACTCGCCGGCCGGGCCGCGGCCATCGCCTCGCTCACTGAGGTCTCGGGCGTCTACCTCACGTTAAACGAGGTGAACCCGGCGCTCCTCTCCCGGCGGGCGAACCGGGTGGTGATGCGGGTGGGCAGAACCGACCCCACCACGGCGGACGCGGACATCGTCCGGCGCCGGTGGCTCCCCATCGACCTCGACCCGGTCCGCCCCGCAGGCGTCTCGTCATCGGATGAGGAGCACGAGGCCGCCCTCCAACGGGCGGGGGAGATTACTGCGTGGCTTTCCGGGCAGGGCTTTCCCGCCCCCGTCGTCGCGGACTCGGGCAACGGCGCCCACCTCCTCTACCGCATCGACCTCCCCAATGACGCCGATGCTGCTGAGCTCGTCAAAGGTGTCCTTTCCACCCTCGACGCCCTCTTCTCGGACGCCGTGGTGACGGTCGACACGGCGAACGTCAACGCCGCCCGGATATGGAAGTGCTACGGCACCCCGGCAAAAAAGGGCGACGACACCGCGGAGCGGCCCCACCGGACCGCCCGACTGCTCAGCGTCCCGCAGGAATGCGAGGTGGTCGATGCCCCGACCCTCCGGCGGGTCGCAACCCTCATCCCACGGGAGGCCCCGAAGACGCCCGCCGGAAACGGCAAGAACGGGAAGAAGCAGGCCCCCACGATCGACCTCGGCGAATGGCTCCGGGAGCACGGCATCGCCGTCAAAACCGCAAAGCCCTGGCACGGCGGAACCCTCTTCGTCCTCGCCGACTGCCCCTTCTCGTCCGCCCATACGGACGGTGCCTTTGCGATCCAGTTCGGCAACGGCGCCATCTTCGCCGGGTGCCACCACGCCTCCTGCGGCGGCGGGGCGCAGCGGTGGGGGGAGCTCCGGGAGCGGTTCGAAGGGACGAAGAGGACGAAAGGGAAGAAGAACGGCGGGAAAGGAGCGGGCAACGGTGCGATGGAGACGATCCCCGCCGGGGACGCCGACCCACCACCTCCGTCCGCTCCGGGCACCCCGGCGCAGGAGCACCGGAAGCGTGCCTGCGAGGTCCTCGAGACGGGCGACCCGCTTGCCTTTCTCATGGACTGCTTCCACCGCGACCATGTGGGCGATGCGACCGTCGCCGAGTGCCTCATCATGTCCGTCGCCTCCCAGTCGGTCGCGAACACCCGCGGGCTGCACGTCGCGATCTCCGGCAACTCCGGGAAGGGCAAGACCCACGCCTGCAACGCGATGCTCCGCCTTCTTCCCGAAGCCTACCGGCTGAAAGGCACCGTCTCGAACAAGGCCCTCTTCTATTACGACGACTTTCGTCCGGGGACCGTCCTCCTCTTCGACGACATCACCCTTTCAGACGACCTGCAGGAACTCCTCAAGTCGGCGACCGCGAACTTCCAGGAACCGATCGAGCACCGGACGCTTACCCGCGACCGCCAGCTGAAGGTCTGCACCATTCCCGAACGCTGCGTCTGGTGGCTCGCCAAGGTGGAGGCGGTCGGGGACGACCAGGTGATGAACCGGATGCTCACGGTCTGGATCGACGACTCGACCGCCCAGGACCAGCGGGTCCTCACCCACCTGAAACAGGTCGAGGCGGGCGCCGTCTCCCCGGTGGACGGCGACTCCGAAGTCCTCGTCTGCCGGTCGATGTGGGAGATGCTCAAGGGCGCCGCCCGCACCGTCCGCATCCCATATGCACGGAGGATCAACTTCTCCGCGGCCCACAACCGCCGCAACCCCGCGATGCTCTTCGACCTCATCAAGTGCCATGCGGTGCTCCACTTCCTCCAGCGGGAGGTGGGCGATGACGGGGCGATTGTGGCGACGATGGAGGACTTCACCTACGCGAGGAGGCTCTTTCTCGCCCTCAACGGCGACGTCGGCGGGCAGGAGACGAAGCTGACGAGAAACGAGTCGGCGGCGCTGACTTCCATCGCACGGCTTGACATCCGCATATTCACCGTCCGGCAGCTCCAGGACGCCCTTGGCCTCTCGTACCACCAGACCTACCGGATCCTGCACGGCTACTCGAACAGCCGGGGCTCATACCTCGGCATCCTCGACAAGTGCCCGGCGATCAGCCTCATCGACGCCACGGTCGTCGAGGACATCGAAGGGAGAGAGGCGAAGCGGCGGCAGCACTACTTCTCCTTCGACCCTGCCCAGTACTTCGAATGGGCCGCCAAAACGGAGGTCTGGGTCGACGAGGAGAGGGGCGACACGGGCGCCGGTGACGAGGGCGGCGGAGACGGCGACGGATGTGCAACCGCCCCTGCCGGGGGCACGGCCCCCTCGGCTGATGAGGACGTTTGCACCTTTGCACCACGTTTGCACCCGAAATCCGCCGAAAGTGCAAAGATAAACGAAGGCGGGAGAGCCCGTTGTTCTTGTACAGAAGAGGAGAGAGAAGAGAGGCGTACAGAGAGTACAGGAACTTTGCACTACTTCGGAGGATCATTCGGCACCTCTTCACAGCCTGGACAGGCAGGTATGGGTGTCTGTGATCCCGGCCCCGGTGCAAACCAACCGGAAATTCCACCGCACGAGACGTCAATCATGGAACCGGACGATATCCTAGGAGAACGGCGGTGCAAAATACGGTGCAAAGATGGTGAAACGGGTGCAAACGTGCAACAATCCACTCCCCGCACGCACCGGACGGGGGTCACCCTCCCCCTCCCCGGCGTCATGGATCACCGGCTGTTCCGGCGGGAGACGGTATCGCTCGGGAGATGTGACTGCTGCGGCGAGGGGACGGCGGTGTATCATTCGGATGAGTACGTGATGAGCATCTGCGAGAGGTGTTATGCGAGGCTGGTCCGGGAGTGGAACCGGGGGGAGGGGGTGGTGTGAGAAGAGAAAGAGGAATCTGGGGCGGCACCTCAGTTCTCTTTCGGGATGCAGCCGCAATGATTATGAGAGGTGCCTTCTATCTTCTTCATGAGTGAGTAAGTCCTCTGGAAACGGATGAGGCCACCGTAAGGTGGGTGGGACGGAGTACGGAAGGGATCACTCTTTCAAAAGAAAGAAACTATGACATGGCATACGAGGAAGGACTGATAAAATACCTCATTTTTACACCTCTTACCATTGTGGGTGCTGTTTCTATGTACCTCTACGGCGGAGGGATTGTGACTCTTATCTGTACCCTACCGCATCTCATAACAGGGGATTTCCTCGAAGCCTTCCTTGAGTATTTCGTCTATAGCGCTCTTCCGCCAACGTCCGTCGGTCATGTCTTCGTTCAGGTACTGGTCGGGACGGTCGCCGCCGGGGCAAAATGGTATATCGCGATGAACCTTCGATAGCATCAGCCGCCCCACAGGAACTGCATAATCACCGCCACGACGCCGCCCATCAGCCCCCCTGTACTTGCACCTATTCGTCGTGTCCGCTGCTCCTCCCCGATCTTCCTGTGCTGCCACCCCTCGATCGTGCGAAGCCTCGTCTCGAAGTCCTCGTCGCGTGCGTCCATCTCCTTTAACGTCCGGCAGATCCACTTCACGTCCCGGTGCGTCTCGATGATCGTCTCGGTCAGGTCGTCTCTCCGGGTTCCTGTTCCACCCCAATGATCTCTTCCATCCTCTCGCATTTCCGTCTGAATCTCCTCGATTGTCCTTGATATTGCTCGAATCTCTGTATGAATTATCCGCGGTTAAGGCAGATTAATATTACTTATAGTCATATTTAGTATTGTCAGTCATACGACCCCGGGGCCAAGGCTGGCAGGAGAATGCTATCAACCATGGCAGACTTTGTACAGACCACCTACACCAAGAGTGCCGTCCGGGAGCTTGCCGCTCCCATCGCTGACATCGGCACGTTCGACGGCATCGTTGCCGCCGTCATCGCAGAGAACCCCTTCGGGTGTACCGCATACACCTACCAGGGTGAAACCGTCGCCGGCGTCACCCGCTCGCAGGAGCGCTATGACGCCAAAGTCGTCTACGAGGACACCGAGCTCGAGCAGGTCGGGGACATCTCCGTCCAGGTCGAGAATGTGACCGCCTTCGGCGCCGCCGCGACCGAGATCATGGGCAGTGCGGCCCTTGCCGCTGCCGTCGGCGGGACCCCCGTCCGCGACACGGAAAAAGACACCTTCTACTGCAAGCTGAAGTGCCACGACCCCTCAGGGGAAGTCTACTACGTGACCTTCAGCCGCGACAAGGTCCGCGTCTCGTCCTACGAGTCGGACGCGATCGTCGCAGCGGTCGAGACCTGGGCCGACACCGTGGCCGCGCTCGACTAGAGCGGGCAGACCCTTAAATTGACCATACCCTCCTGGGAATGAGGGGGACAATCCCCCTTTTTCCGGGCCGAACGAGGGGGGATTTGAGATGGTTTTCAGGATTTTTTGACGATGTGGAGAAATAGAGTTCTTTTGTCCGTTTTTTGCGAAATTGAGGCTTTTGCGAGATTTTTATTATGCCCATAGCGGCTCGTAATTTTGGGAGGTACTAAGGCCCTATGGAAGAGGAGATCGGGCGATATTTTGCTTCTGTGTTGATGGTTTATACGGCGTGTTTCCCGTGAAAGGGAGGCCATTTAAACTTTGCTTATCGAGGCCAATGACTACTTCCTCTGACCATTTACCAATCTTGTGACGCTGAGAAGCCATCCGTTAATGTACATCATTTGACCTGCAAATGCATCTCAGAAAACCACCGAGATTTTTTTAACAAAGGGTATTTGGTACGAAGAACCAGACATTCTTGATCATAAAAATTCCCATCTTTATTGCCACCTTTAGGAGGGACGCCCACGACAAAACTTACGCTTCAACAACTCGAATCCCATCTGCTTGCCGCTGCCGACATTCTTCGAGGGAATATGGATGCCTCGGAATTCAAGGTTTATATCTTCGGAATGCTCTTTCTCCGCCGCCTTTCCGACCAGTTCGACGAACGCAGGGAGGAAGTGATCGCCTACTGGAAACAGAACGGGAAGACCGATGAAGAAGCGGAAATCCTCGCTGAAGATCCCGATGAGTACACGTTCTTCGTCCCGGAGCGTGCCCGGTGGTCCGAGATCAAGGATCTCAAAAAGGATGTGGGAAACAGCCTCAACAAGGCGCTCTATGCTCTTGAGGAGGAGAACCCCACCCAGCTGGAAGGGGTATTGAAGCATATCAATTTCAACGCGACCGTCGGGAAGACCCGGCTTTCGGATGAAAAATTACAGCGGTTTATCCATCATTTCAACAAGTATACTCTCCGCAATGAAGACTTCGAGTTCCCCGATATGCTCGGGGCGGCGTATGAATACCTGATCAAGGACTTTGCCGACTCTGCCGGGAAGAAGGGCGGCGAATTTTATACCCCGGCAAACGTGGTCCGCCTGATGGTGCTTTTAATGGCGCCGCAGGAGGGAATGCGGGTGTACGATCCGACCTGTGGGTCCGGCGGCATGCTGATCCAGTCAAAGAGTTACGTGGAGGAGCAGGGGCAGGACCCCCGCAACCTCTCCCTCTTTGGACAGGAGAGCAACGGGGGCACCTGGTCGATCTGCAAGATGAACATGATCCTGCACAGTGTGAACGACGCCGATATCCGTAATGAAGATACCATCGCCCACCCGCAGCACACTGAGGGTGGGGAGCTGATGCACTTCGACCGGGTGCTCGCAAATCCTCCGTTCTCCCAGAATTACACGAAGGCAGGTATGGAGCATCCCGAGCGTTTCGTCTACGGGTTTGCTCCGGAATCGGGCAAGAAGGCGGATCTGATGTTTGCACAGCACATGGTTGCAAGCCTGAACGCCCAGGGTAAGATGGCGACGGTGATGCCGCACGGCGTGCTCTTCCGTGGCGGTGCGGAGAAGGAGATTCGGCGGGGCATGATCGGGGATGATGTGATTGAGGCGGTGATAGGCCTCCCGCCGGGATTGTTCTATGGAACCGGCATCCCCGCGAGCATTCTGGTCCTGAACAGACGAAAACCCGCCGAGCTGGAGAACAGGATCCTCTTCATCAACGCTGATGCGGAGTATGGCGAAGGGAAGGCACAGAACCACCTCCGGCCCGAGGATATCGAGAAGATCAGCTATGTGTACCGTTTCCATCACGATGAGCCGAAATATTCGAGGATCGTGACCCGCGAGGAGATTGCGGAGCAGGACTACAATCTCAATATCCGGCGGTATGTGGACAACTCTCCCGATCCCGAGCCGCATGATGTGAAGGCGCATCTCTTCGGCGGCGTGCCGAAGAGCGAGGTGGAGGCGAAGAGCGCCCTCTTCTCCCGCTATGCGATGAACGGCGACGTGCTGCTCTGCGAGCGTAATGCCGAGTATCTGGAGTTCGTCCCGGCGGTATCAACGAAGGAGGAGATCCGGAAGATCATCGAGGCGGAATCCGGCGTTTCGGATGTCGAGGCGGATCTCAGGCTGCGGCTTTCTTCGTGGTGGGAGGAGCGGCTGCCCCGGCTCTCCATGCTCTCTGAGTCAAACAATCTCTTTGCGCTTCGTCAGGAGTTCCTCGCATCGCTTAAGGAGGCACTGGTGCCGGTGGGAATTCTCGACTCGTTCCAGGTGGCCGGGGTCTTTGTGAACTGGTGGGTGGACTCCCAGTACGACCTGAAGGCGATCCGCTCGACGGGGTGGACGCCGACGATCCTCGCCGACGATGTGCTGCTCCGGACTCAGGAAGGACAGGCCCTCATGCATCGGCTCGACGCCGCCGAGGATAAACTTCGAAGCCTCGAAGCGGAGAAGGCGGAACTCGAGGCAGAGCAGGAAGAGGAGAGCGACGAGGATGATGATGATGATGGGAGCGCTCCGGAGACGAAGGAGATAGCGGCGCTGAAGAAGAAGATCAATGCGCAGAAAAAGAAGGTCAGAACGATCGAGGGGGAGCAGCAGGATCTCATCGAACGGCTCCGCACCACCCTTCCCGAAGACGAATCCAAAACCCTCATCCTCGCCCAGCTCAAGGAGCGCCTCGAGGCCGGACTTGAACGCTACCTCACCCAGTCACGCCGGGAACTTGTCGCCGCCTATGAAAACTGGTGGGACAAGTACCGGGTGACGGCACGGGAGATCGAGGCCGAGCGGGACGCTGCAAAGGAGCGGCTGGACACCTATCTGAGGGAGCTCGGGTATGGTGCGTGAGGATTTTTTCGACTTGGATTCCCTTCAGGAAGGGTATGATGTCGAGCTGAAAACCGCACTGGGGAAAGATAAAAAGGGGAAGGTTCCCGAATCGTTCTGGGAGACCTATTCTGCAATGGCAAATACCGAGGGCGGCGTCATCATTCTCGGGATAGAAGAACGAGGAAATAAGGTTTTCATACATGATCTGCCGGAACATGAACGGATGCTTCAGGACATCTGGAATAACCTCAACAACCAAAATAAAGTAAGTGTGAATCTTCTCCAAAATCAGGACATTAAATCACATCAATTTAATGATAAAACCGTTATTTGGGTTCATGTCCCTCAGGCTTCCCGGAAACAACGCCCGGTCTATATAGGCACGAATCCACTCCAGGGAACATATAAGAGACAGAATGAGGGGGATTACAAGTGCCCACCCGAGCTTGTAAAACAGATGCTCGGTGAACAGACGAATGATACAAGGGACGCCGTCATTCTCGACCATTTCACCTTTGATGATATCGAAAAAGAATCATTTCGTATCTATCGCCAGCAGTTCTCGAACCGCAAACCGGATCACCCGTTCAATGAATGTGAGGATCAGGAATTCCTGCGACAGATCGGTGGATGGGCCCGCGACAGGCAGACCGGCACAGAAGGTCTTACCCTTGCGGGAATATTGATGTTCGGGAAATTCCGTTCCATCCTTGATGCGGTTCCCAATTATATCGTCGATTACCAGGAACGCGAAAATGCGGAGACCCGATGGGTCGATCGGGTGACGCTCGATGGGTCCTGGTCCGGCAATCTGTATGACTTCTACCGTGTTGTCATGAAAAAACTCTCCACCGACCTGAAGGTGCCCTTTAAGCTCAAAGGTGACGAGAGAGTCGAAGATACCCCCGTGCACGAGGCCCTGCGCGAAGCGCTCGTGAATACCATCATCCATGCCGACTATTCCGGGAACTGCTCAATCCTCGTTGTAAAACGGCCGGATCTCTTTGGATTTAGGAATCCAGGCCTGATGAGAATTCCCAAATTCGAGGCGATTCGTGGGGGAGTGAGTGACTGCAGGAATCGGAATTTGCAGAAGATGTTTCAGCTCATTGGTCTTGGGGAACAGGCGGGTTCAGGATTTCCCAAGATCTACCGAAACTGGCAGCTGCAACACTGGCGAAATCCGACACTCGAAGAACGGCATGAGAGCAATCAGACGGTGTTCATCATGAAGATGATCAGTCTGCTGCCGGAAGAATCGGTCACCGCCCTGAAACAGGAATTGGGCGAGACATTCAACGAGCTGAAGGATATCGAACGGCTGGCGCTCGTGACCGCATATTCCGAGGGGTGCGTCAACCACAGCAGACTCAAAGAGGTGAGCAAGGAACACCCCCATGACATCACCCTTTCCCTCCATTCCCTCGTGGAGCATGGATTTTTGTGGACCGAAGGGTCGGGCCGGGCCATGTTCTACTATCTTCCCGGACGGCATCCGATGGAGGATGAAATGTTCGGAGGGAGGGCCTGTGCGAAGTCGGGCTCCGAACATTTGGAAGAGAGCTCCGAACATTTGGAAGAGAGCTCCGAGCATTTGCAAGACAGCTCCGAGCATTCGGGGGAGAGCTCCGAGCATTTGCATGACAGCTCCGAGCATTCGGAAACATTGCTTGCCATTGCGAAACCGGTGAGAACAGCTCGAAGGGCGCCGAAAGAACTGGTAATTTCGACGATTCTGGAGTTATGTGATGGTCGTTATCTGACGCTTGAGAAGCTCTCATCCCTCCTGAATCGGCATAAAGATACACTGAGGACGCATTATATCAACCCCATGCTCCAGGACGGACAGCTTGAGCAGAAATACAAGAACATCACCACCCATCCCAACCAGAAGTACCGGGCGGTCGGGAGACACGGGAAGACTGAGGAGGAGAAGTAGCGGGATGAAAAGGAGAAATGAAGGAGTATATTCACTGTTCCATCATTGCAATACTCTTCGAACAATCCCAGACTTCAGGCCCATGACTAGATTACGGGGGATTTGGTATGGTACGTGATGGGTATAAGGAGACGGAGATTGGCGAGATTCCGGAGGAGTGGAATGTTAAAAAACTAGGAGATATTGGCGAATGTTTGATTGGCCTAACATATAATCCAGATAATGTAAGAGAAAATGGCTTGCTAGTCCTTCGTTCATCAAATATTGTGGAAGGTTCGCTGCGATTTGATGACAATGTTTTTGTAGACATGGATGTGCCAGACAAAATTATTGTTCAAATGGATGATATTCTCATTTGTGTTAGAAATGGCAGCAGATCTCTAATTGGTAAATGCGCTCTTATCGATGAAAGGGCAGTAGGAATGACTTTTGGTGCATTCATGTCTGTTTTTAGAACAGACTATCCAAGATTTGTATTTTATCAATTTCAATCAAATATCGTAAAAAAGCAAATTTATGAGCATCTTGGCGCAACAATAAATCAAATCACGAACAAGAGTCTTCATTCTTTTTCCATAGCGCTTCCCCCTGATAAGAAAGAACAAATTGCCATCGCCGCCGTCCTCTCCACCATCGACGAGGCGATCGAGAAGACCGAGGCCCTGATCGCAAAGCTTCGGCAGGTGAAGGCGGGTCTCATGCAGGACCTGCTTACGAAGGGCATCGATGAGGAGGGCAGGGTCCGGAGCGAGGAGACGCATGCGTTTAAGGATACGGAAATTGGACGGGTGCCGGTGGAGTGGGAGGTTGCAAAGGTATCTGATTATTGCAGCGTGATACTAAGCAACGTCGATAAAAAGGTTAGCATAAAAGAGATACCTGTATTTTTGTGCAATTATCTTGATGTTTTCAACAATGACTATATTACATCAGATCTTCGATTTATGGAGGGTTCGGCTACGACAGGCGAAATACAGAAATGTTCAATCTATAAGAATGACGTGCTAATCACAAAAGATTCTGAAACTGCTGAAGAGATAGCAATAACCACTGTGGTTATCGAAGATTGTGACAAAGTGCTCTGTGGATACCATTTGGCAATTATTCGACCGAAACCGGACGAGTTTAACGGAATATTTCTCTCAAAAACACTAAATTTTACAGAGGTTCATAGACAATTCGTTAGGGGTGCAAAAGGAGTTACTCGATATGGGTTAAACAAATCCGAAATTGAAAATGCAATCCTCCCCCTTCCAATGCTGACTGAACAATCTAGGATTGCGACAATCCTAACTGAGATTGATAACCAAATTACCGAGGAATTCAGGTATCAAAACAAGCTTCTCACGATGAAGAAAGGATTGATGGCCGACCTGCTCACTGGAAAGATACGGGTGCAGGAGAGCATTGAGGTCTGAGTGTGATTTTAGGAATATGTGAAGGAGAAACCAATACACCATGATTCCTGATCTAAAAAACAAATTCCCCTACCTACTTACCATAGCTCCCACCATTTTCTGGGCGACGTTAATCAGTGATTATGGTCTGATAGTTCTTGGAATCACGCTTATTGGTGCGGTTCTCTCTGGCATTCATATTGCAATAGAAGAGAGTATAGCATTGATACCCAAAGATAAAAACATTGAGACCCGGCTCAATGAATTTTTTCGAGGAAAAATTGTCAGCGCATTTTTCAGTGTTTTAATTTTCTATACGATCTTCTCGTTCGTCAATATGGTCTATTTTGTATTCATCGAATTTGACGAAATAAAATATTACCAATGGCTCCTGATCATCGTGATGATCATACTGGCAGTCTCCTATGTCGTTGGAATGATGCTATCCAAAGAAAAAAGGGATGGATTCTTGTATGCTTCGAATTTAGGGAAGTTTTGAGATAGATTTTTAAAAAAATATACAATAAAATTTTTTAGGAATTTCCCCCGCCAATTTCATTCAATGATGATCTTTCCACATCAATTCTCAAACCAAATTCGCTACATTCTCTCTTTACCTTTTCAATGAAATCATTAGACGATCTGGGATGTACAATAACCTGATCTATCAGGATCTTTGGGTCGACTGAAATTAGAATAGCTGGATAATCAGGAAGTTCATCAAGATGCAGATACTCCGCGATGCCTGAGCATTCATGTTTTTCTAATAAATCAGCCGAACACTGATTCGCAACCTTAACGAGATCAGGATACGTTGCAAGGAGACGTAATTCCTTTTCATATTCAAATTCATTTTTCTTATAAATGAATGGAAATAATACCGACCATTCCTTCATAGGATGACAACTATAATCGATATATCGCACCTTGCTGATATTCACTTCAGAAAAAATCTTTCTATCTCCATTTAGGTAAGTCAATGATTCTTTTACCCTTGAAAATGTTGATTTGATGGCAACCACTTCTTTGTCATTATCGTATCTTTCCCACATTTCTTGAGAGTCGGTTGGTCCAATACTGAAACAGTTTACATAGATCATCCTCATGATGCCCTCTACGGCTTCCTGTTTCAATTTTCTGGTGTTGTTGTGTTCATCGTCATCAATTGCTGGATCAGAGTGGAAAATATACAATTCCAGATTTTCCTTTGCAATTTTACCTTCATTTTTATCTGGAAAATCGCCTATCCGAGTAAAATAAAGTGCCTTTTCCTTTAAAAGAGACTGAAATTTGTAATATTCCATATATCTCCAGATGGTGTCAGAATCTTCAATTGGAAGACATTCTTCACTTTCCTTGTATTGAGCCGAATTTCGAAAGGGATCTTTACCCACAACTGGCTTATCCATAGTAAAAGAATGAAAAGACATTTTTTAATTCTTTCTTATTTTTTCAAAAGTAGAATATTTAGATCTGCTACTCTGACGATGAAACCAGAAAATATATGGCACGATCATATTAATTAAAAAATACGTGTCCTGGAACGAAGAGACCTATGTCGAAACCCCCTTCTGCGACCAGCTCGAGCGCCTCGGCTGGGATGTCTGGCATCTGCCTGGCGGTGCGGAGCCGAAGGAGTCGGGACGGGTCTCGTTTCGGGAAGTGATCATCGAGCCGGAGCTGCGGGCGGCGCTCTTCCGGATCAACCCGTTTCTCGAAGAGGATCAGGTGACCGAGGTGATCACCCGGCTTGCCAGCATCCCGCCCAACCCGCTCATGGAGGCGAATGCCGCCGCAACCGATCTCCTCCTCAACAACACCACCGTCCATGAAAACCGGGCCGACGGCTCGGCGAGCCCCACCGTCCGCTATATCGATTTTGAACATCCGGAGAAGAACCACTTCCTCGCCGTCCGGCAGTACAAGGTCGCCGTCCCTGGTACAACAAAACACATCATCCCCGACATCGTGCTCTTTGCAAACGGCATCCCCCTCGTGGTCGTCGAGTGCAAGTCACCCCTCGTCCCCGAACCGATCCAGGAAGCCGTCACCCAGCTGCGCCGCTACAGCAACAGCAGGGAGGCGGAGATCCCCGAGGGGAACAACTACCTCTTCACCCACAACCTCTTCATGGTCGCAACCTCGCGGGAGACCGCCAGAGTCTCCACCATCGGCGGGAAAGAGGAGCATTATCTGGAGTGGAAGGACCCGTATCCCGTTCCCTTCTCCGAGGTCAATCCCGAGGGGCAGCCACCCGACAGCCAGCAGAAACTGATCCACGGGATGCTCACCCCGACACATCTCCTCGACATTCTCCAGAACTTCAGTGTCTTCAAGGAGAACGATGAGGGAAAGACGATCAAGGTCGTCGCCCGGTACCAGCAGTACCGGGCGGTACAGAAGATCATCGAACGGCTGAACGAGGAGATAGAACCCAAAGAGAAGGGCGGTGTCGTCTGGCACACGCAGGGCTCCGGCAAATCGCTGACGATGGTCTTTCTCATCCGGGCCATGCGGCAGGACCCTCTCCTCAGAAAATACAAGATCGTCCTCATCACCGACCGCACCGATCTCCAGGGCCAGCTGCAGAAGACCGCTGCCACCTCCGGGGAACATGTCTACACCGCCGAGACGATCGACGAACTCAAAAGCCTCCTTCGAAGTGACAGCTCCAACATCGTGATGGGGATGATGCAGAAGTTCCAGGAGAAGAAGAAGGGAAAATCAACCAAGACCCCAAAATTTCCCATCCTCAACCGTTCTGATAAGATACTCCTCCTGATCGACGAGGCCCACCGGACGCAGGCATCAAAACTCGGCGCCAACGTCGAACAGGCACTGCCCAACTGCACCCGCATCGCATTCACCGGCACGCCGATCATGAAAATGAAGGCCCGCCGGGGCGGCCAACGACGAAGGCGGACGACGACCGGCATCTTTGGCCAGTATATCGACAAATACACCATCAAACAGTCCATCGAGGACGGAAGCACCCTCCAGATCATCTACGAGGGACGCACTTCAAAGGATGTCGTCAAGGACGGCCGTGGGCTCGATGACCTCTTCGAGGATATGTTCCGGGACCACACTGAAGAGGAGAAAGAGGTCATCAAAAAGAAATACGGCACCTATCGCCGGGTCATGGAGGCGCCCAGCAGGATCGATAAGATCGCCACCGACATCATCGACCACTACCGGACGAATATTCTTCCGAACGGATTCAAGGCCCAGGTGGTGGCAACCAGTCGCCTCGCCGCGGTGCGGTACAAGGACGCACTCGACCGCGCACTCGCACAGACCATCGTCTCTCTCGAACATCATGCGACGACACCCGATGACCAGGAGGAGCTTGAAACCCTCCGCCGTATCGAGACGGATGTGATCATCTCCGGCAATGCAAACGACGAGCCCATCTTCCACCCCTATACCAACCCGGTCCGGCACGAGACCCAGATCGCACGGTTCAAAAAACCGCTCTTCGCGGACAACCCGGAAAAACAGGACGGACTTTCGATTCTCATCGTCGTGGACATGCTCATCACCGGCTTCGATGCACCCATAGAACAGATCATGTACCTCGACAAGCGCATCGTCGAACACAACCTCCTCCAGGCGATCGCACGCGTCAACCGTCCGGCCAGCGGGAAGAACTGCGGGTATGTCGTCGATTATTTTGGCATCGGCCATCATCTCAAGGAGGCACTGGGAGTCTTTGCGGATGAGGATATCGAAGGAGCATTTGATCAGCTCAACGATGAGATCCCCAAGATGAAGGAGGCGTACACGAAACTGATCCACTTCTTCGAAGAAGCCGATATCGGCGGCCACGCCGCCTGTGCCGGAGTAGGGGAAGAGTATACCTACACGACCGGTGCCTCTCCCCTCAACCCATTCGGCAGCGACTATGACATCAATGAATGCGTGGAGTATCTCGCCGATGAAGAGAAACGGGCGGAATTCGTTGTCCTGTACAAGAACTTCGTTCGCAAAGTCGACATGGTGCTCCCGGATAGAAGGGCACTGGACTACATAGACCAGATAAAGACAATCGGCTTCATCAATACCCTTGCCGAACGCCGGTATCGGGACCGGACGCTCAATATCGCCGGGTGCGGGGAGAAGGTCAGGGACCTCATCGACGAGTACATCATCTCGAAGGGAATTAATCCGAAAGTGCCCCCGGTGTCCATCACCTCCGATGACTTTGAAGATACACTGGACGCCCACCGGACGAACAAGGCAAAGGCATCCGAGATGGCCCATGCGATCCGGTACCACATCAATGAACGCATGGAATATGACCCGGAGTTTTACCAAAGTCTCAGCGAGCGGCTGGAGGAACTGCTCACCGCCCATGAAGAAGACTGGGACACCCTGGTCGATGAACTGAAGAAGTTCCTCGAGGAAGTCAGGCAAGGACGAAAGGATGTTGAAAACGGCCTTGATCCAGAGATTGAGATGCCATTTTATGACATTCTGCTCCGCGAGGTCTACGGGTCAGGGGAAGTGGGCGAAAAAGAGAAAGAGCTCATCGCCGGAACGACCAAGGATATTGTCGCAATGATCCAGCGGGAGATACAACGGGTGGACTTCTGGAAGAAGGCAAGCGAAAAACAACTTCTCAGGCGGTATATCAAGGAGATTCTTATCGGCTCCAGTCTTCCCGACATCCTGAAAAACCGCAATCAAATCACCGACAGATTCATGCGGCTCGCCGAGCGCCTGGATGGAGAGTTGAAACGCAGGGTGATTCTATAACCACAGGCAATCTCCGGTATCAGCTCGTTCGTTCACCAAGGAAAACGCTCGGACTGAGCATCGAGCGTGACGGATCCATCATACTTCGGGCACCGGAAGACTGCCCCCAGCCGGTGATCGATGTATTTTTCCAGAAAAAGAAATTCTGGATCTACCAGAAACTGGCGGAAAAACGAATTTTTGAGGACAGCTATCCAAAAAAGGAGTATGTCAACGGAGAAGGATTCCCCTATCTCGGCCGCACATTCCGACTGGCGCTTGTTGACAGCAAGGTCCCCCTCCGTCTCTACCGCGGACAATTCGAGATAAGCAGGCATAACGTAAAAAACGGACGGGAAATATTTATCGCCTGGTACAGGTCTCATGCTCAACGAATTATCGAGGAGAGGGTGAAACGATACAAGGATCGATTCGAAGAAATTCCTAACAGCGTCAGAGTGATCGATCTCAAATACCGGTGGGGATCCTGTTCATCGAAGAAAACCCTGAATTTTCATTGGAAGATTATCCTTGCACCCATGACCATCGTCGATTATGTCGTAGTCCATGAGATGGCTCATCTCATAGAAAAGAATCATACCCCTGAATTCTGGGAATTGGTCGGAACTGTCCTTCCGGATTATGAACAAAGGAAGGAATGGCTTCGGGTTAACGGGAAATATCTCGACATTTAATCCCCTTTACTGATTCTTTGGCTATTCTTCCGCATCCGACACCCACACACACCCCAAACCATTCATGCTTCCAACATCCAAGATTGATGTAAATGCCAACCCGCCTCCCCCCTCACCACACCATCCCCAACCTCCCCGGCCACACCCTCGGCGACTTCTGGTCGTGGGCGTACTCCGAGGTCCTCACGAACACCACCCGCTCCGTCTTTGCCGAATACCTCGTCGGGGCCGCCCTCGGTGTCGTGAACACGCCGCGGGTCGAGTGGGACCGGCAGGACTTCGAATATCGGACCGGGGTATCGAGGTGAAGTCCTCTGCGTATCTCCAGAGCTGGGGTCAGGAACGGCTTTCCATCATCACATTCGATATCGCAAAGAAGCTCCGCTGGAACCCTCCAACGAATACCTATATCCCCGACTATCCCTGCCGATGTGCGGACTGTAATGTCTTCTGCCTCTTCACCGGGAGGGATCCGGAGTCCGCGAATGTTCTTGACATCTCCCAATGGGAATTCTACGTCCTCCCGACAACGACCCTTGAGGAGCGGTTCGGCGAGCAGAAATCCATCGTTCTCTCACGCATTCGAGTGATTTGTGATCCGGTTCCCCACTCCGACCTGAAACAGAGCATCGACGGGGTATTGGGTTTGAATAGTTCTTAGAAAGAACAACCAATACGTACATCATTAGTGCCCGCGACACGGAGAAGGATACCTTCTACTGCAAGCTGAAGTGCCACGACCCCTCCGGGGAAGTCTATTACGTGACCTTCAGCCGCGACAAGGTCCGCGTCTCGTCCTACGAGTCGGACGCGATCGTCGCTGCGGTCGAGACCTGGGCCGATACCGTGGCCGCGCTTGCGTGAAGCGGGCTTTGGGCCTGCCCGAACACGGGCTACGGGCCGGAGTTGTCCGATATCCGGCCCGGACCTCCTTCGGGAGAGGGGGGTTCCCCCTTTCCCTCAAAAGAAAAACATCACCTAATTATTCCCTTCATACACCTGAATCGCCCATTGCACCGCCCCGATAAACGCCTCATAATCCTTAGCATCACGGAGTGCAGCAATGGGAAATGTCGGTCGACGCCCGATGGCATCTTCCGGGATGTGCACATCCTCTATTGAATTGAGTCTCTCCAAAAATTCAAGACGCATCTTTTGGTCCTCAAATTGCGATCTTTTTTTCATCCACTGGAACTGGACCTCGATCTTTCCGGACGTCCACACGCTAAATATGATATGGCTGCTGCCATCGAGATCAAGGATGGGGAAAAATGACCCGACGGTTCGTCCTTCCCCCCACCAGATACGCAGGCCGTTGGCCTTTGCCCACTGGAGGAGTTTCGACGCCACCGGGACATCAACGGGTGATTGTTGTTCAAGCTCTTCCATGAACGCGAGCTCATCCCATTTGCGTTTCGGCTGCACCCCCTTGCGCTGTTCCGTCTTTGCACTCTGCCCGAGAATGCGAGGAGCAATCATGCGAATGCCCTCTTCGCTCACGAATTGCCGGATTTCAACGGCAATCACTTCCGCAGGGTCCATCTGTTCATTGAGAAATTCAACGATACGGAGCAGGCGGTTGGGAATCGTGTCGGCAGCAAAGATCATGCGGATCTTCCCCGCCTGGAGATTGGTCTTCACCGTGCTCCAGTAGGCATCCGGCTCGCCATCCTCTCCCAGGTAATCCAACAGGACATCGTCGGGGTTCTTTCCTTCATGCTCCCAGGTGGCATCGAACATCCCCCTGATTTTGTCGACCGACCAGTATGCAACCGCATTTGCCGCATAATCGAGCATCTGGCCGATCACCTCACGGCGTATGCGGGTATCGGTGCCCCGCTTCACCTCGACGAGGGTGGGAATGCCGTCATGATCCAGAAAGAGATGATCGAGAGAGAAACTGTCCCCTTCGCATTCGTCGCCTGGGATCCCAGCCTCACGCTGGACAAGGAGGAGCGGCACATCGCCGTCATCGCCGGGAAAGAGAAGTTTCGGGTATTTCGCCAGGATGTGCTGCAATTCATCCTCCCTCTCATAGAGTGTTTCATTCATCTGAACAAGCGTTTTGTCATCGGTGAAGAGAAATACCGGTTCGGCCATATTGATATCTCCAAGGTAGTCTTCCCTCGCACGAGAAAATAAAGTGCATGGATATGGAGAATATATCCAACCTACCAAAAGGGAACATCCCGATTCGAACCGCATCCAGGGACTGGTGTACATTACCTGAATTATAAATGATGTCCGGCCCCTCTTTCGGCATCGCAATCCAAATACCCATCCTCCATTTTCCACCAAAATAAGCCCAAATCAGCCGTATTTTCAACATAATTTGGGTTTAGAATAATTAACCAATATCCTCAGATTTCACCAGAATCCAACGATTTCCCAGTGACTATATTGGCCCTGTACAGGCAGGGGATTTTGGGAGGTGCCAACGGTAAGGGAAGGGGGAGAAACGCCCGTATTTCGCGTCTGTATCGATCGGTTCTGCGGCAATTTTTTCCAAAAATAGAGGTTATTTAAGCTTTTCTTATAGAATACCAGCATTTTTCGTCTTCATAAAAATTTTATGATGAACCCGCATCCCTCCTCTTCTGAAAATGAGGGGGAGATTACAGCCCGCCTCCCCCTCTCCCCGGAGACCCGCCGCGGCGCCGGAGGAGCCGCAGACCGCCGATGATCACGACGGCGAGCACGACAATTCCGAGGATGACAAGCCCGGCCGTTGCCACGTCGAATTCCGGTTCGAGAGTGATGGTGACGATCTTCGAATCATCTCCGGGCTCGATATCGAGGACCGCAGAGGAATTTTTATATTCCTCCTTGCGTACGTCGAAGGTATAGCCCGGGCCCGGCTCAAGATCGATAGCCAGCTCACCTGCCGCATCGGTCATCCCGATCTCTTCTCCGTCCAGCGTGACGATCGCCCCCTCCACCACGGTGTGATCCGGGTCCGAGACGATGACCGTCACTTCGGTTTCGATGATCGGCAGGGTGACATAGATGTTCGCCGTCTCGCCGATGGTGCGGGTCTCTTCCCATCCCTCATAATTGTCCTTTGAGACGGTGAACGTATACGTCCCTTCGATCATATTCGCGTCGGAATATTCACCGTCCGAGCCGGTCGTTCCGGCCAGATCCCCGTCGATGTACACCGCCGCTCCGGACAGGGGGTTGCCGTGGCCGTCGGTCACTTTGATCGTAAGCGACGAGATCGATTGCGTAAGTTCGATGAGCTGATACACTGCCGAACCGGTGAGCGTCACGCTCTTCGAGTACGTCCTGTACCCGTCACATACGACCGAGACCTGGTGGGTGCCGCTGCCGCTGAACCGCGCAAAGAGGAGCCCGCCGCTCCCGGTACGGCCCTTCGTGTCGCCATCGATGAAGACCTCGGCGCCATCGATGGCGAGATGCGTATCGGCATCGCGGACCCTGAATGCAACCCGGTCCTCATTCACCAGCCAGATAAAGACGGTTTCATCACCGTCTTCTATCGTAACGTCCGTTGACGAGGCCACGTAGTCGTCGTCCCGCACCTCAATGGAATAGTCCGTCTCTTCGGTCACGACGAAGGTGACAGCCCCGCTGCTGGCGGTGTCATCCGCATCCGTATCGCCGTATTCGCTCTCGATTGCCACCTCGGCGCCGCTCATCGGCAGCAGGGTATCGGCATCATAGACATAGACGACCAGGTCGTACTCCTCGATGCTCGATTCGAGCTCGACGGTCACCGAGTCCTCATCCTCATCGATATCGTCTTTCCAGGTGTCGTAGCCCGATTTTACCACCTTGAGTTCAAAGGTGTCGTCCAGGGAATGCTCGAATTCGTATTCACCGTACTCGTCCGTTGCTCCCTCGTAGTCACCATCGATGTAAATGTAGGCGTTCTCTATCGCATCGCCGTCCTCGTCCTCAACCGTGATATCCAGTATCGTTGCCTGCACGGCAGAGACCAGCAGCAACAGTACGCATACCATGGTCAAACAACGACGCAGGTTCATATGATAAAATTTCATTCCTCTTCTCACTCCTCCGGGGGCTTCACCCCCCGGGAACCCGCCGGGGCCTTCCTGCCTCGCCGGCACATACTCCCCGATGAAGGCGATGACCGTGTCCATATCGCCCTCCCCGGGTGCCGCCCCGGCATCGGTGGTGTCGACACCTTTCGGGAGCGATCATCCCGGGCATCACCGCCGCCTGTTCGCTGTCCATCTCCGGGAGGTCGCCGCGCATCCTTCCTCCGCCGCCGTCCGGCGGGGCAACGTCACCATCCTTGTCGGAGGGCATCCCTTCGTCCCCCAGGGGCTTCACCGGAGGAGGGCGTTTTTGCACTCACCGTCAGTTCGCCTCCCGTGCCGGTTCCGGGGATCTACGGCACCATCAATGCCACAGCGATGATGACGGCGATCGCACTCGCCACCAGGGCGATAATATATGCTTTGTTCCTTTCCATTAAGAATTCATCTCCGGTCGAAAGGTGGTTCCTATGCATGGAGTCCCGGCAGACGATATGCCTCCGGGAACCGGTTGACAGGCATTGTCTTGTCGTGCCAGAACTCCTGTTCAGGTGGTCCGCACAGGACGGGATGCATGTACAACATGTCCCGGATTGAATGAAACAACCACACGGTTCCATGATGAACATTGGTGTTTACCCCGGCAATATCCGTGGGGACGATAATTCGAAGGAGAAAAAGGACAGGAAGCACCACCCGGTCAGACCCGACAAATAATCTTTTTGCAGATTTCTGAGGACCATTTCCTCCCCGCCGTACATCCACCCGGAGGAATCCTATATATATTCTCAACTCCGGTGATTATTTATGGCACTTCCCGGCTTCTTCGGCACCCCCAATATGAAAAAACTCAAGAGAGACCGCAATACCGTCGGGTTGATCAAGGCGCTGGGGTACCAGAACGACCCCGCCATACGCCGCGAGGCCGCCGAAGCATTGGGGGAGATGGGAGACCCGCGTGCCGTTTCGCCCTTAATCCGTGCCCTGAGCGATGAGTATGAAAAGGTCTGCGTCTCCGCCTTCAGGGCCCTCTGGCAGATCGGCACCCCCGCCGTGGAACCCCTGATGGCCGAACTCAGAAACGAGGACTGCCAGATCCACGAGACCATCGCACGGGCGCTCCAGATCATCGGGGAGAAGGGCGCCGTCGAACCGCTGGTTGCCGCCCTCGGTGACCGGAACGAACGGATACGGACAACGGCGGCCGGGGTGCTCGCGGAGATCGGCCTTCCGGCGGTACCCCCGCTCATCGACGAACTCCGGGGGGAAAACATCAGGATGCAGAAGAGTGCCGGAGAGGTGCTCGCGACGATCGGAACCCCGGCCGTAAAGCCGCTGGTAACCGCCCTCATGCCCAATGAGCCCGCCCTGCGGGAGAGAATATCCGTCGTGCTCGGAGCTATCGGCCGCCCTGCCGTCGCACAGCTGAGTGCCGCTCTCATCAGCGGGGAACTGCGGCAGCGCCATGGCGCCGCCGAGGCGCTGGGGATCATCGGGGACCCCGGTGCGGTGCCTTCGCTGATGGCCGCCCTCGATGACATGCACCCGGATGTGCACCTGAAAGCCGCCGAAGCGATTCAAAAGATAGGAAGCCCGGCAGCGCCCTGCCTGATCGCCGCCCTGAACGGCGGCAACGCGGGCGGGCGGGAGCATGCAAAGGGCATGCTGGAGCAGCTCGGCCCCTCCGCCGTCGAACCGCTGATCCTCGCCCTTGCAGAGGAGAATGGCAGTGGAAGGGACAGCGTCGCCGGACTGCTGGGACGGATCGGCGACCCCCGTGCCGTTGAGCCGCTCGCGGCCGCCCTCGACGACGGGGACGAGCACCTGCGCATGACGGCGATCGAAGCGCTCATAAGAATTGGCGATATGCAGGCAAAGGGCCCGCTTCTCCGGGCGCTCAGGCAGGACCGGCCGGGCGTGCGAAACGGCGTCCTGCAAATGCTCGATGCGGTAAGCCCAAACCGTGCCGGGGACCCGCTCATCGGCGCCCTGTATGATGAACTGCGAACCGATGCGGCACCCGATGAAGGAGAAGATGCCGCTCCCCTCTCCGGCACGACCCCGACCTTCCAAAAGAAGGTGACGGATGCCCGGGGAAATGAGTACGAGCTCTTCCGGGCATCGAGCCCGGAAAAAGCACGGGCATTTCTCACGACGAAGAGCGTGGATCTGCCGAACCACTACCTCATCGTCGAAACGCCGGACGGCACCTGGGGCAGGGACCGCGGGGGATTGTTCCTCGACCACCTGGACACCTGGCACATCTCCTTCGTGAGCGATGCCGACTGCGAAGGCACCCTCCTCTCATGGGGCGCTTCCGGCCTCGAGCAGGCGGCCCGCGGGGCGCATGACAATTTTGTTGGCGAGATCGAATGCGGCAAATGCAAATACGTCTGGACCGACGGCCTCCGCTACCAGAACGTCACCGCCGTCCGCTGCCCCGGCTGCAACGCCGTCAACCGGGTCGACAGCAGCGGGGCGATCTGGATTACCATCTGAACGGCGCACACGCACCCTATTTTTCCCGATCCCTTCCTAGCGCCCGCTCAAGGATCCCCCGTCCATTACGGCGATACACCAGGGGAGCATTCGCAATGGTTCCGGGACTACGATTCCCGGATGTTGAGCCGATCCGGCGCTCACCGCGTGCGATGCTCCTCGTACCAGGACTGCTACTCCCGGCTCCACCTGCCATCCTGCACCGATGAGCCGTTCCCGCAAAAAAAAGAAGGCGAAGAGACGCCCGGCTCACACCACCGACCGGTACTCCTTCATCGTATCCGCCATCTCCCGGAGGCGCTTGTCCACCCGGTAGTTGACCGTCCCCTCCTCGAAGGTCCCGTCCGGCCGCCGCTCCCCGGCCGGAACACCGGTCAGGACCTCGATGCCCTCGTCGATGGTGCTCACCGGGTAGATCGTAAATTTCCCTTCCTTCGCCGCCTCGATGATCTCGTCTTTGAGCATCAGGTTCTGCACATTGCTTGCCGGGATCATCGCACCCTGCGTTCCCGTAAGCCCCTTCGCCTTGCAGACCTCGAAGAACCCCTCGAGCTTCTCGTTGACGCCGCCTATCGCCTGCACCTCCCCCTTCTGGTTCACCGACCCGGTGACCGCGATCGCCTGGTTGATCGGGAGCCGCGCGAGCGATGAGAGGAGGGAGTAGAGCTCCGTGCTCGAGGCGCTGTCCCCGTCGATGCCCCCATAGCTCTGCTCGAAGACCAGCCGGGCGGAGAGGGAGAGCGGTTTGTCCTGTGCATACGTGGCGTTCAGGTAGCCGGAGAGGATGAGCACGCCCTTCGTGTGAATCGGCCCGCCCATGGCAGCTTCCCGTTCGATGTCGATGATCCCGCCCCGGCCGATCCCGATGCTGGACGTCACCCGGGACGGCCGCCCGAACGCGATGTCCCCCAGCCCCATCACCGAGAGCCCGTTCACCTGCCCGACCTTCTCGCCCTCGGTCTCGATCAAAAAGATGCCCTTCGTGATGTACTCCTGTATCTTCTCCTGCACCAGGTTCGAGCGGTAGATCTTCTCCTCTATCGCCTTCATGATGTGCCGGTCCGTGGTGAACTCCGACCCCTCGCGGGCGGCGTAGTAGCTCGCCTCCCGGATGACATCGGAGACGGCGGAGAAGCGGGTGGTCAGCTTGTTCTGGTCATCTGCGAGGCGGGAGCCGTACTCGATCACCCGGGCCACCGCCGAGCTGTCCAGGTGCTTCAGGCCATACTCCTCGCAGAGGCCGCAGATGAAGGAGGCGTAGTTGCGGACGTTCTCCTCCGTCCGGTCCATCACGGTATCGAAATCGGCCCTGACCTTGAAGAGTTCGGAGAAGTCCGGGTCCTTGGTGAAGAGGATCTGGTGGATCTCCGGGGTGCCGATGAGGATCACCTTGAGAGAGAGCGGAATCGGCTCGGGCTTGATCCCCTTGGTGGAGATGAACCCCATCCGTTCGCCCGGTTCCTCCACGACGACCTCGCCGGTCTTGAGCGCCGTCTTGAGCCCGTCCCAGGAGAACTGGTTCCTGAAGAGATCCTCGACCAGCAGCACCAGGAACCCCCCGTTTGCCATGTGGATGGAGCCGGGCCGGATCATGGTGAAGTCGGTCGCCACCACGCCGTACTGGACCTCCTTTTCTATCTTGCCGAAGAGGTTCTGGTAGGTCGGGTTCTGCTCGTAGATCACCGGTGCGCCGCCGTTCCCCGAGTTGTCCACGACGACGTTCACCTCGTACTTCCGAAGCGCTAGCTCCCGGAAGAGCGGGTTCTGGAACTGCGGCGGCAGCTGCTGCTGGGGCGGCTCGGGCATGAACTGGGGGAGGTTTTCCACGATGTCCTTCTGGACGGCGTCAATATACGCGCTGATCTCGTCGATCGTCTCGTACTTGTCCTTGAGCGCGGCGACCCGGTGGCCGATCGCGTTGAGGGCGACCTCCCGGTTCAGCTCTTCGACGGCTTCGCGGCCCTTCTGGTCAAGGTCCCGCAGCTGCCGGAAGGTGTTCCTGAGTTCGACCAGGAGCTCGTCCTTGCGTTTCTCATACTGTGTCTGGACCTCCGGGGGGAGCGCGGCGAACTCCTCCTGCAGAAACGGCTCGCCGGTCTCTTTCAGGGGGGTGGTAAGGAGACCCTGGGGGCCCGACTGGATGACAAACCCCTTCTCTTTTGCCACCTCGTCGATATGGGAGAGCAGGGCGACCTTCTCCTCCTCTATCCCGCTAAGAGCGGATGCGAGGCGGTCGACATAGTCCTCGCTCTCGAAGACCTTGGGGATGAACCGTTTCGCCTCTTCAAGGAACGTCGCCATATCCTCTTTGAACTCCTTTCCCATCCCCGGCGGGAGCAGGATGGCATTCGGCTCATAGGGATTGGCGAAATTGTTGACATAGATCCAGTCGCTCCCCCGCGGTTTGGTCTTTGCAAGTTCGGCGAGGAACTTCTTCACCGCGGACTTTCTCCCCGTCCCGTAGACGCCGGATACATAGAGATTGAATCCCTTCTCTTCGATGTTCAGCCCGAGGGTGAGGGCCGCAAGGGCACGCTTCTGCCCGACGATCTCCTCGAGGGGTTTGAGGTCGCGGGTGCTGGTGCAGTCGACGAGCGAGGCGTCGAACCGGTGCCGGTACTGCTCGACCGGAAGTGGTGTCACCATTCTTCTTCAGCTCCGTATGCCTGCAATGGTCCCGGTACCTTATCATTGTTATGTGGGCGAGGCCTCCAGCCGGGGCAGGCCACCCCCCTTGGAAGGGGCGGCGCCGCCCCGTGCATGGCGGTTCCCGTTCCCCGTCACCGCCCATTTCCCGTCACCGCTCCAGCCACGACAGCAGCCCCGGAAGCGAACGGGTGGTTATCACATCCCCCCGTTCCAGCCAGCCACGCCGGGCGACCGCGACGCCCAGGTCCATGTACCCGAGGTGGCCGGTATCGTGCGCATCGGTCCCGATGCTCATCATCACCCCCGCATCGCTGGCTCTCCGGCAGTGGACGTCGGAGAGGTCGAGCCGGGTGGGAAAGGCGTTGATCTCCATCATGACGTGGGCCGCTGCCGCCGCCGCAAAGACCCTGTCCATGTCGAAGGCGTACGGCGGGCGCCTCTGGATCAGGCGGCCGGTGGGGTGACCGATAATATTCACGTGGTCGTGGTGGATGGCGGCAAGGAGGCGCTTCGTCATCTCCTCCTCCGTCTGCCGGAAGCCCGAATGCACGCTTGCGACGACGACGTCGAGGTCGCGGAGCACCTTCTTCGGCACGTCGGGCCTGCCCTCCCGGTCGATGTTCGCCTCGATGCCATGGAGGACGGTGATCCCCTCCCCTGCAAGGTCGCGGTTCACCTGTTCGACCTCCTGAGCCTGCTCCCGGATCTTCTCCGGGGCAATCCCGTGGGCGACCGGGAGGCCCGCCGAATGATCGCAGATGGCGAGGTACTCCCACCCGCGGGTAAGCGCCGCCTCCGCCATCTCGCGGATGGTATTTCCCCCGTCGCTCCACCGGGAATGCACGTGCAGGTCGCCCTTCACCTCGTCGTACCCGATGAGCTGCGGGAGCGTCCCCATGCGGGCCGCCCCGACTTCGCCGCGGTCCTCCCGCAGTTCCGGTTCGACGTAGGCAAGGCCTAGGGCCGCGTAGATCGCCTCCTCTGTCTCCCGTGCGATGATCTCGTCCCCCTCGCGGGCGAAAAGGCCGTACTCGCTCAGCTTCCACCCCCGGCCGATGGCGATCTGGCGCAGAGCGATATTGTGCGCCTTTGAGCCGGTGAAGTACTGGAGCGCCGCCCCGAACTGCTCACCTCTGACCACCCGCATGTCCACGTGCAGGTTGTCCCCGACGACGACCGTGCTCTTGGCAGGCCCCGTCATCACGACCCGTGTCACCTGCGGGAGCGCACAGAAGAACGTGGAGACGGCCGCGGGATCGTCCGTTGCAACGAGGACGTCCACGTCGCCGATCGTCTCCTTCCGGCGGCGGATGGACCCTGCAAGACAGGCCCTTTGCACCGCCGGATGCCCGGCAAGCGCCGCCTCGATCGCCTCGGCATCGGGGAGGATGTACCCGAGGAGAAAGCGCGACCCCCGCTCCCGGTAGACCGTGATCGCCGCGAGGAGGTTCTTCTCCGAGGTCTCCCCGAAGCCCGGCACCCCGCGAATCCTGCCCGCCTTCGCCGCCGCCTCGAGATCGTCCACGTCCCCGATACCGAGCTCCTTGTGGAGGAGGAGCGCCTTCTTCGGCCCGATGCCCTCGATCCCGAGGAGCTCCACCACCCCTGCGGGCAGTTTTCGTTTGAGGTCATCGAGGTAGGGAAGCTCCCCCTCCTCGATCAGCGTCGCTATCTTTGCGGCGATGTTCTCCCCCACCCCCGGAATATCCTCCAGCTCCCCGCGGGCGTACACATCGCGGATCTCCTCGCCGAGGGACTCGATGCTCTGCGCCGCCCGCTGGTAGGCGCGGGGCTTGAAGGCGACGCCCTGGAAGGCGAGGAGCTCGGCTATCTCGTAGAGGACGGCGGCGATGTCGGCGTTGGTGACCGGTGGCCGGGTCATGAGAACTCGTCTCCCCCCTGCTGCTCCATCATCAGGCAACTATTCTCTTGTATCAGAAAAACCCTTGGGGAGCCGGACGGCTGTGCCGCCGGACGACGTCACCCCGCTGCAGGCCAGCCGGGCCAGCGTGCACACGGCCGGTCCCGCAAGGAAAGGCCCCGACTGCCAGCGATGGAGAACGGGAGGAACCATGCGGCGGCACCGCCGAAAGCCCGGCCGGGCACCAGGGGGCGGCGGAAGAGGAGGGCGGGGTCTGCCTTTCACCCCTCTCCCCCACATGCCTCGCAAGGTATTTTATAAGAATAACGATTATTCCCGGTTGCCAACAGGGCAGGATTGAACGAGCATGGAAAAATTCATGGAAATGGCGAAGAAGATGGAGGAGATGTCCCCGGATGAGAGAAAGGAGATGGTGATGAAGATCCGGGGCATGTGCACCTGTACACAGTGTGCGTCCTACAACGAATGCATGAAGGAGAAGAATGAACTGGCGTTTTGTGCGACCGGCAAAAGCGAATGTCTCGTGCAGATGAAAGAGTGTATCTGCCCGGAGTGTCCCGTGACCTCCATGATGGGACTCATCAATACCTCCTACTGCATGCAGGGCTCCGAAAAGGAACTGCGGGGATTCCTCTGACCACCATTTTTTACGAGCGTCCATCCCCACCGCCACGCTGCGGCCACGCACCTGATTCTCCCTAAGCCCCCCGATCACGGGGATCATTGAAGAGGTCTCCCCTGTAGGGGAGGGAACGCCCCGAAACGCCGCGTCCCCGGCCCGCCCGGCCCTTGGTCCCGCGGGATCATTTCATATGGCCTTCTCCCTGATTTCTCCCTGCCTTCTCCCTGCTTTCTCCCTGCTTTCTCCCTCCTTTCTCCCTCCTCCCCTGCCATCATCGCAATTCCATTCCCCCGGGACGGGCCCCGGTCCGGGGAGAACCAGCGGCATCACCGGGGGAGGACACCAGTTGGGGGAACGCAGGCCTGTAAATGGGGAGAACAACCGCAGGGCAGGGAGCCGGGAGAACGAACGCAGTCCGCGGGGAATGGAGGAGGGAAACGGAACCAGGTCATCATCCAACGACCACATCCCCGCAGATCTCCGGGAAATACTTATTGCCCCGGATACCCATCTCACCACGACGAGGCAAAAAACGCATCGGGAGACGATGAAATGGAGGGGCACGGGAAAACGTCGGAGAGTCACGACAAAGCCGCGGACAGTCATGGCGAAGCGGCGGACAGTCATGGCGAAGTGGCGGACAGTCACGACAAAGCCGCGGACAGTCATGACAAAGCGTCGGACAGTCATGGCAAAACGATGGACAGCCATGGCAAAACCGCGGACAGTCACGACCAAGCGGCGGACAGTCATGGCAAAGCGATGGACAGTCATGGCAAAGCCGCGGACAGTCACGACAAAGCGGCGGACAGTCATGGCAAAGCGATGCACGGTCATGGCACCCAGGGGCATGACGCACACGGGAAGGGCTCATCATCACCACCATCCCACCATGCAATGATGATGGCGGACTTCCGGCGCCGCCTGCTGGTCTCGCTCGTCCTTACGATCCCGGTCCTGCTTCTCTCCCCCATGCTCCAGGAGTGGGCGGGGCTCGGCGATTCGCTTCGCTTCCCCGGGGATCTCATCCTGCTCTTCATCCTCTCCTCGGTCATCTTTTTCTACGGCGGGTATCCGTTCTACCGCGGGCTCTATGACGAGCTGAAGGCACGCCGTCCGGGGATGATGACGCTCATCGGTGTCGCGATCATCAATGCCTACCTCTACTCGACGATCGTGGTCTTCGGCCTTTTCGGGATCACGGGCAAGATCTTCTACTGGGAGCTCGCGACCCTTATCGATGTGATGCTCTTCGGGCACTGGCTGGAGATGCGGTCGGTGATGGGGACCTCCATGGCCCTCGAAAAGCTGGCACGGCTGGTGCCCGCAGACGCCCACCGGCTGATGCCGGACGGGAAGATCACCGATGTCCCGCTGGAGGAGATCGCCGCCGGCGACCTCCTGGTGGTAAAACCCGGCGAGCGTATCCCCGCCGACGGCGTAGTCACGGACGGGGCCTCCTCCGTGGACGAGTCGATGGTGACCGGGGAGTCGCGTCCGGTCGGCAAAAAGCCGGGGGACGTGGTGATCGGCGGGTCGGTGAACGGGGACGGCTCGCTCACGGTGGAAGTGCAGAAGACCGGAAACGAGTCCTTCATCTCGCAGGTGATCGCGCTCGTCGAGGAGGCGCAGACGGCGAAGTCACGCACCCAGAACCTTGCGGACCGGGCGGCGTTCTGGCTCACCATCATCGCGCTCGGCGGGGGGCTGGCGACCCTTGCCGTATGGTATCTGGTGGCGGCACAGGACTTCGCCTTCGCCCTTGAACGCAGTGTTACCGTGATGGTGATCGCCTGCCCCCATGCGCTGGGGCTCGCCATCCCCCTCGTGGTCACCTTCTCGACCGGGCTTGCGGCAGGAAGCGGGCTTCTCATCCGCAACCGCACGGCATTTGAAAATGCCCGGAATATCCGGGCAGTGATCTTCGATAAGACCGGGACACTGACCGAAGGTCGGTTCGGGGTGACGGAAACGGTGATGCTTGCAGGCGACGCTGATGAAAAACGGCTCCTTGTGTATGCCGGATCGCTGGAGCGGTTCTCCGAACATCCCCTGGCCCGGGCGATCGCCGAAGAGGCCCCCGAACATCTCCCGGTCGATGAATTCCGGGGGATCCCCGGCAGGGGGGTGAGCGGCACCATCGAAGGCCGGACGGTCATGGTGGTCAGTCCGGGATACCTCCGGGAGGAGGGGGCCGGGGTGAACGACGAACGAATCGACCGCCTCTCGTCGGAGGGGAAGACGGTCGTCTTTGTTCTCGTCGACGGCGTGGTCTGGGGAGCGATTGCGCTCGCCGACGTGGTCCGCCCGGAGTCGCGTCAGGCGATCGCGACCCTGAAGGAGAACGGGATCCGCTGCATGATGCTCACGGGAGACAAGGACGAGGTGGCGGCATGGGTGTCTGATGAGCTCGGCCTCGACGAGTACTTTGCCGAGGTGCTCCCCCAGGGAAAGGCGGCGAAGATCAAAGAGATCCAGGCGCGGGGGCTGGTGGTGGCGATGGTGGGCGACGGGGTGAACGATGCCCCGGCGCTCGCGCAGGCCGACGTGGGGATCGCCATCGGGGCGGGAACCGATGTGGCGCTGGAGACCGCCGACATCATCCTCGTGAAGAACAATCCGAACGATGTGGTGTCGGTGATCGAACTCGGGAAGGCAACCTACCGGAAGATGGTGGAAAACCTGATCTGGGCGGCAGGCTACAACGCGGCGGCGATCCCGCTCGCGGCGGGGGTGCTCTATGGCGCGGGAATTCTGCTCACCCCTGCCGTGGGAGCGTTTCTGATGTCCATCTCGACGGTGATCGTTGCCGTGAATGCGAAACTCCTCCGGTTCTGAACAGAGGGGGCGGGGCCGCTGACCGGAACCACCGGGCCGGATGACCCGGCCATTTGCGCGACCTGCCCCCCCGGCGGCCTGAATGGCGGTGCAAGGCACCTCGCCGCAAAACCTGTGTACCTGCTTATGGTGCCGCATGGTCACCACACCTATCGCATCACAAATATTGAATAATTGCATTTCTATAAAACACGGCATTTGGGAACTCCCTTCCTTGAATCCCCCGGAACATCCCCGCATGCCGCTACGAATTTCAGGGGAATTCCAATTACATCCGGCAATAAAATACCGTTACGAGCGAAAATTCACTATGTTGAGACCGGGAGAAACATCCCTCCAATCGGGAGAACAGCCAAAATGATGAATAATAAGGCACATGATGTGGGAAGGGCTTTTCCTGAACAATCAATAATAAATCTTTTGATATTCCTGAATAATATTCATAAAATATCTGATCATAAATTTATATGACTCCTTACCAACATAAACCCATGAGAAATAACGAACTCCTGATGAATCCAAATAGTCTCGTACGATTCCTCAAGAAGCCCCCCTCTGAATTCACCCGGGAGGATATCATCCATTTTTGCGAAGAGCATCACATTGAAATCGTCAACTTCCGGTATGTCTCGGAAGACGGCAGATTACAGACCCTGAACTTCATCATCTCCTCCATGGACCACCTGAATACCATCCTCTCCGATGGCGAACGGGTGGACGGAAGCAACCTCTTCTCGTTCATCGATGCAGGAAGCAGCGACCTCTATGCAATCCCCCGCTACCGCACCGCCTTTGTAAACCCCTTCGTCGATGTCCCCACCCTCGAGATTCTCTGTTCGTTCTACGACAACGAAGGAAAACCCCTCAAGAGTGCCCCCGGCTACATCCTCTCCAAGGCCGATGCAGAGTTCACCCGGCAGACCGGAGCGACCTTCAAGGCCCTGGGAGAACTGGAATACTACGTGATCGGGGACAAAGATGACCTCTACCCCGGCCGTGACCAGAAGGGATACCACGCCTCGGAACCGTTTGCCAAGTATGAAGGCCTCCGCGTTGAGGCGATGAAACTCATCGCCGAGGCCGGTGGAAAGATCAAATACGGGCACTCCGAAGTCGGGTGCTTTACCCAGGGCGACACCTACTATGAACAGCACGAGATCGAGTTCCTCCCGGCACCGGCCGAGGAAGCCGCAGAACAGCTGATCGTCGCCAAGTGGATTGTACGGATGCTCGGGTTCAGGTACGGCGTGGACATCAGCTTTGCCCCGAAGATCACCGTCGGCAAGGCAGGCAGCGGCCTGCACTTCCACATGCTTGCGGAGAAGGACGGCAACAACCTGATGGTTGAAGAGGGTGCGCTCAGCCCCATGGCACGCAGGATGATTGCAGGTGTCCTCGACGCGGGCGATGCGATCACCGCGTTTGGCAACGGTATTCCGACCTCCTACCTCCGCCTGGTCCCCCACCAGGAAGCCCCCACCTACATCTGCTGGGGAGACCGGAACCGCTCCGTCGTGGTCCGGGTGCCGCTCGGGTGGACCGGCGCCCGGCACATGACCATAAACGCGAATCCCAACGACCGGAGTGGGGAAGAAGATGGCCCTTCCAAACAGACCTTCGAATACCGAGTCGCGGACGGTTCGGCAGATATCTACCTGACCCTCGCAAGCCTCATCGTGGCCTCCCTTCACGGTCTCAACATGCCTGATGCCATTGACACCGCCGATGCACTCTATGTTGAGTCCAACATCTTCAGGCCTGAAAACAAAGAGCGCCTCACCCGGCTCAAACAGCTCCCGGCATCCTGCTGGGAGTCAGCCGACGTGCTTTCGCAGAAGCGGGCACTATTTGAACAGAACGATATCTTCCCCGCAGGGATAATTGACAACAGGATTGCAGTGCTCAAGGCATTTGAAGATGAAGGCCTGAGCGAGAAACTCTACGGGAAGAACGACGAGATCGCTGAACTCGTAGCGCAGTATCTCCACATTGCGTAAGGCAAAAAACCCTCTTTTTGAACATCTGCCATCCCTTTTTTTGGCCTATCCGTCGCACCGGGAGCCCGGCGCGTCTCCAGGCGGTGGCGATCCCCACAGGTGCGTTGCTGTTGCCGGGAATAACCGGGACGGATGAACTCCTCCCCCCTTGCAGCGGTACATGGGCGACTCGCTGATGCGCAGTGGCCGGGAACCACGGGTATGAATGACCTCATTGTTCCTGCCATCTCCCAGACACAGCAGGAGAATGGAGAGGGGATGATGGTGGGAGAGAGGTTTGCACCGGCATCCCCGCCTGCGCCCTCACCCCCATCCCCGCCTGTGCCTTCACCTCTCCCCAGCAACAAAGCGCCCTGCGCAAGGCCGCACCATGATAAAAAAGCGTAAATAAGAAGGGGGGGGCGGTGAAAAGAACGCTCACTAGAGCGTGATCGCCAGTTTCACCAGCACCACAAGGAGTGCGACCAGTATGGCAAAGACAAGCGCCCCGCCCACGCCGCAGATCACGAGAATTGGCGTGCGGTAGGTGGAGAGGAAGTTCATCCACCCCTGGGACCTGTCCAGCGATTCATTGACATTTTCAAGAAGCGCCTTCGACTCGAGGATCGTCGCATTCACGCTGTCCAGAATCATCTCCACTCGTGGCTGCTCCTCGGTCCGGAACCGGGCGATGGTCAGGTGCACCTCGTCGAGGGTCTTCGGGATCACGCCGGGCTCTTCGACCTTAACCCATTTGATCCGGTAGATTGCCTTTTCCGTCTTCAGGCGCTCCCGTTCAAGATACCGGACCCGTCCGGTGACGGTGTTATGGCAGCCTAGGTATGCATTGACCTCCGGGGTGTTGATGACGGAGCCGAGGGCCTCCCCCGCCGGCCGCGCTGCGAGGGCTTTCTCTTTTGCGCCCCCGCCGAGAAACGCCGCTTTCGTTCCCGCAGCATCCCGCTCCACCGGTATCCCGGCCTTCATTACGGCATCCCGGTACACCGCTCCGGCAGGGGTCACTCCTGCTCCATAGACGGGGGGTTCCACTGAATGCGGTTGTACCCCCGGTTCTTTGACACCCCCGACATCCGGTATCACCGTCCCGGGTGCCGTCTCGAACCCCCCGGGCCCGAGTACCGCCGAAGGGAGAGCCATTTCCTCCGGATGGAACCGGAGGAGGGGACCACGCAGCTGCTCTGCGATGTGCTCGTTCCTCTCGATCAGCGCATCATACGCTGACAGTGCGGCCTCAAGGCGCTTCAGTTTGTCCTGCACCGCAGGCGAGAGCTCTGCTACCTGTTTCCACCGGGTGACGACGAAGAGCTTGTGCACCTCGGTGAGGATGTCGCGTGTCCCTTCAATGGACTCCTCCGTGACATCCATGATGGCTTCAATCCGGGGCTGTTCAAGGGTGTTGAATCGCTCCAGAACTTCCTTGAAATTATAGATGGCAGCCGGGATGACCCCCGGTTCCTCGTAGAGAATCTCCCTTATGGCTTCATTCACCAGGCCGAGTTTTGCCGACACCATCCGGTATTGCGTGAATTCGGACCAGTCGAACGAGAGGAACTCATACCAGCTGGTGGGCGGACTGATATCGCCCAGAGCCGCCAGTTCTGCGGCAAGTTCTGCCTGCCGCTCCCTGAGGGCATTCAGGCGGGCCAGCTCCTCATCCCAGAGCTCGTCATCTGAACGGGGAGTCACCCGCTCGGTGGTGAGGAGATCCTCCAGTTCGTTTACGAATGAGTTCAGCTCGTCCGCCAGTTCGGTAAAGGTCATCCCGATGATGCTGACGGCTTCGCCCACACTTTCCGCAACATCTTCGAGTGCATCTCCCGCCTGATCGGCCGCTTTTCCGGCTTTATAGGCGGTCTTTCCCAGATTATACAGTCCTCCGGTAGCAATGCCGAAGACCCAGTCGTCCCATGCCATGATCACGTCCTCCCTGAACTACGGTCCGCCGACCGACTCATGGACGATTCCGTGTACAGGAATCGGCCGTCTCTTTCCCCTGTCCCCGCAGGTGCGCCGCCGGTTGCGACCGTACGGGAGATGCAAAATTTAAGCATAATGATCAATTAAATTTGTAATATTAGATATCTTCCTTAAAATTCGTCACCACGGCCCCGGATAACAGGCAGAATGCACCATGGATCATTTGTTCGCATACCCCCACCTGAACTCCCGCCGCCTCATCTCTGTTCACCCGTCCGATGACTCACCGTGAACGTCCAGAGCGATGGGGGCGATGAGCCGCTGTGCGGAGCGGGGAGGACTCCCCTGCCCCTCTCCCCGCCCGGGGAAGTGGAGAAGGTCCAATCCCACCATCCACCCCACAGTCCAATCCCAAAAGCACTCCAAGCTCATCCTTGCACACTGCGGGCAAACGACCCACGTACGGGGTATCCACAATCCTGACAGGGATGGTTTTACCCGGCGGGCTTCGGCCTCAGATGTACCGGTCCCCCGCTCCTCCGGCAGCAAATGCTATCCCCCATGAGGATGAAGGAACATCTACGACCATCCCCCCGGAGATGTGAAAGCCCATGAAGACCGTCATCTACTACTTCACCGGCACCGGAAACTCGCTTGCCGCGGCACAGCAGATCGCCACCCTCCTCGGGGACTGCGACCTCGTTCCCATCGCACCGCAAATGAACAGCCCCGGAAAAATTGTCCCCGAAGCCGACCGGGTAGGCATCGTCTGTCCGGTCTATGACTGCGGATTGCCATCCATCGTCGCGGCATTTGCCGGGCGCCTGAGCGTTGCAAAAGTCCGGTACCTCTTTGCGGTGGTGACGATGGGCGGGATGGGGGTCTCCGCGCTGCATCAGCTTGACGGGATCTTCAAACGGCGGGAGGGGCGGGGGCTCGACGCCGCGTTTGCCGTTCCCATGCCGGGGAACTTTCCGCCCCTGTACCCGATGACATCGGATACGAAGACCGACGAGATCCTCAAAAAGGCGGACATCCGTATCGGCGAGGTGGCGGGGGCAATCGCCCGCGGCGCAAAGGCCCCGCCGGGGTTCTCCCCGCTCTCCGCGGTGATGAAGGCGATCACCTACGGGCCGTTCTTGCGCGATGTGCACGGGCGGGATGCGGCGTTTACCGTCTCGGACGCCTGCACCTCCTGCGGCACCTGCGCAAAGGTCTGCCCGGTGGGAAATATCACCCTTGAAAACGACCGCCCGGTCTGGCACCACCGCTGCGAGCTCTGCTGCGCCTGCCTGCACTTCTGCCCGACCGAGGCGATCCAGCTGGACATCCTCTTCGGGACGGAGGGGCGGGGGCGCTACCGGCACCCGGGGCTTACGATTGCTGATATGGAGGCGCAGCGGGGGAAGCAGCCTGAAGACGACGCGGGGGAGGCATGACCGTGGGGACGGAAGGAAGGGGCGGGCCGGCACGCCGCCAGAGGATACGGACGGCGCTTCTCATCTTTTCCTTCGTGCTGATGCCGGTAACCTTCGTCTACATCTCCTGCCCGGTCATCACCGAGGGGGCGAAGAGCGGCATCGCGACCGGCGGCCTTCTCGTCTTCGGCCTCCTCTTCGTCGGGTCGCTCGTCGCCGGACGGGTCTGGTGCGGGTACCTCTGCCCGGCAGGCGGCCTGCAGGAGATCTATTTTGCCGTCAACGGAAACCGGCTCCGCACCGGGTGGCTGAACTGGTTCAAGTACCTCGTGTTTCTCGGGATCTTCGTCCCCCTTCTCCTCGCCATCGTCTCCGCGGGAGGGATCAGCAGCGTCGACCTCTTCTATGGAACGGAAAACGGGATCTCGATCGCCTATCCGGGGAGTTATGCCAATCTCTTCGGCCAGATCATCGTCATCACGTTCTTTGCGATGGTCATCGGAAAACGCGGGTTCTGCCACACCTTCTGCCCGATCGCCGTCATCATGATCATCGGCAGGAAGGTGCGAAACCTCGTCCGGTGGCCGGCCTTCCACCTCGCGGCGGACGCGGACCGGTGCATCGACTGCGGGCGCTGCACGCAGGAGTGCCCGATGTCCCTTGACGTGAACGCGATGGTCCGGGAGGACCGGATGGAGCAGACGGAGTGCATCCTCTGTGCAAAGTGTGCGGACGTCTGCCCGAAGGGGGCGATTGAGGCGGGATGGGGCAGGTGAGGATGATGCGAGGTGAAATGGATTTGGGACGGCCTGCGATACCAATGAAGAAATGGTTGTCCGGTCAGGAGAAATGAAGTCAGGATGGAAATCCCGTGATCATGTTCCATCATTCTTCTCCGTTCTGTTCCGCGGACGTGCGCCCCTGCCGCGAGGGGTCCCTATTGCATGGGGGTGAGTACTGACAGAACGGACAATGGTATTGCTCTCAACTACATCCGAAAGGGCCTTTTCCGGGCCGAACCGCAGGAACAGCGGAACATCTAATCCCACAGTCCCTCCCAGAAGGCTTCCATCGTCATCTGTTTGCATTTCGGGCAGAACAGCCCGACCGACGGCATGCGAAACTCACCGCAGGATATATCCCATCCTTTTCCCGTCGTGGGCGACGGGTCAGAGAGGTGCGGATCATCATAATACCGGACCTGCTGATGGCAGCGAGGACAGATACCCGGCTGAAGATCATCCGCATCTGTCTGTTTAGGGGATGTATGCAGTGGATCACGATACTTTGCCAGCACCACCCTCTTACACCGCGGGCAATATGCAGGCATGCAACTCAGACCCGTGCTGTAGGACAGAAAGCCATAGCCGACAGAGAGACTTTCGGCAGCATACCCGCAGGGACACCGGAATGAGTAGATGGTTCCCATGGAGGAGGATGAGAGAACAGATCACATAGTAACTTCGTTTCTTACGCCGTGTCCGGCGGCGGATTCTCATGATGAAATACTACGCAGTTGATTTCGGGTTTATTACCAGTTGATTTCGGGTTTCAGGTCAGAAACGATCATCAGGTGATCCGTTCGGGGAAGGGGACCGAAGGCGCCCCCGGTGAACGGGGGTGTCAGGAGAACAGACAGGTCTGAGAAGACCAGAAGGGCAGCACGGAGCAAGAAAAAATAGGATTTTTCCGGTGGTGACGATTGCGGGTGCGAATCCTGCCATATGATGGCAGGCATCAGTCCTTTCTGTTCCTGATGACTGCTCCTGCACCGATGAGTCCCAGTGCGATAGCGGCCAGGACCGGCATGGATGACGGTGACTGACTGGTATCCGGCACCGCTGCGTCGGTTGCCGTGACCGTCGGTTCACCGGGCGCCTGAACGGCTGCGGTTGCGCCGGGTGCGGTTGCGCCGGGTGCGAGGGACTGGGCATCTCCAGGTGTCTCTTCAGGGACGCCTGGTTCTTCTGCTGCATCGCCGGTATCGGGCGTGGCGCTCTTGCCGGCCGCATCCGCCGCGCCCTGCGTCACCGCGATGGCAAACCACGAGAAGGACGGCGTTTCTGCACGATAGGTGAAATACGTGCCGTCCTCGCCGGTCCATTCGGTCGGGAGTTCGTCCCACGTGCCGGTCTCCTCGTTATAGTGCATCAGGACGATGTCTCCCTTTTCGCAGCCGTTCGAGGCAAGCCACGCCTGCGGGACCCGGAAGAAGATTGTCCTTTCCGAGAGGTCGGCGTCATCCCCGTAGTAGAGCGTGAACAGTTCGTATTCGTAGACATCGGTGCCGGTTCCATTGACGGAGGACGGCAGGGAGGACGCCTTTCTGACGGTCACCATCACCTTGTCGATGGTGGTTTCGGCGGTGAGGTCGACCCGGAAGACCGCTCCCTTGTCCATGGCAAAGGAGGCGGTGTCATTTCTCTTCAGGTCCGTTGCAAGGCCGATGCCGACATCGGCGTTGGCTCCCCCGCCGGTACCGCTCCGGACAGGGGTGGGGGTCGGCGGGGCCGAGACCGTGATGTACCCCCCACGCGAGAGGGTATCATTATTCGTTCCCCTCGCAACGGTCAGGTTCACCGTGTAGGTGCCGGGGCCTGCAAAGGTATGGGAGGGGTTCGCCGCTCCTCCGTCCGTCGTGTTGAACCACTCCCCGTCGCCGAACGACCAGTTCCAGCAGTCCGGCGCACCGGCCGATGCGTCGGTGAAGGCGACGGTGAGGGGGGCGGTCCCGGTGAGCGGAGTGGCGGTGAAGGCGGCGGTGACCGGGTAGATAATCCCGAGCGCCACCGTGTCGGCGAGGTTTGCTGCGGGCAGCGCCGTCGAGGTGTTCGTCCTCGTCCCGTCGAGGCTTTCGGCATCGTGGGCGGTGATGGAGCCGACGGTAAGGAGCGGGGTTTCCTCGCCGGGGCCGACCGTATACGTGCCCGAAAGGGTGGAGGAGCGTGTGCTGATGATCTCGAGCGCATCGGACACGTAGCATGCGACGTAGGCAAACCCATCGTCGACAAAGACCGAGAACGCTCCGTCCATGCCAGGATTGGTGATGGAGGCGACCTGCACGGGGGAGGAAGGAGTGGAGACATCGATGACGGTCAGGGCGTCGCTGAGATACCCTGCCACGTAGGCGACGTTGCCGTCAACGAAGACGGACCGGGCCCCGTCCAGTTCGGGTGAGGTGATCGATGCGACATGGAAGGGTACTGCCGGGACGGAGATATCGATGATTGCCAGCGAATCGCTGCCGGTGCATGCCACGTAGGCGTAGTCACCGGCAACGAAGACGCCCCCGGGACTATCCAGGAACGCCCCTCCGTCGAATATCGAGATGCTCCCCGCATGGGTGGGGTGCGCCGGGTCGGTGACATTCACGATCTCCAGCGCATGATCATGCATACTTGCCACGTAGGCGTAGTCACCGGCAACAAAGACGTCCCTGGGAGAACTCAGGAGCGCCCCTCCGGCGCGACTCGTGATGTTCCCCGTATGGGTGGGGTTTGCCGGGTCGGTGACATTCACGATCTCCAGCATTCCATCGCTTACCTCGTCATCCATTACCACGTACGCATGGTTCCCGGCAACAAAGACGTCCCAGGGGGAGGAGGAGGAGAAACCATAGGTGCCTGCGAGCATGGGAACAGCCGGGTTGGTGATATCGACGATCTGCAATGAATGACCGTTGTAATTTGCCATGTATGCATGATTCCCGGAAACGTACACGGATTTCAGCCCATAGCCCAACAGGAGGCTCCCTTTGTGAACCGGGCGGGCCGGATCGGAGATATCAACGATTTCGAGGGCGCCGCTGACGTAACTTGCCACGTACGCGTAGTTCCCGGCGACGAAGATGCCCTGGGCGCTCCCCAGGAGCGCTCCGCCCTCCCCGTTTGCGATGCTCCCCTTGTGCCGGGGGCTGACCTGTGTTGCGAGGCGGTCCAGCGTGAGCGGTACGCTGTTGTTGAGGAGAATATCTATCGTGCTGCCGGGGGCAAGCGCTTCGTCGTAGGCAGCGTGTAGTTCGAGGACGTCACCGGGAGCGTAGGTGCCGGAGCTGTTCGGGGAATCGAAGGAGAGGAGGAGCGGCCCGGCGGGAGGGGTCGTTCCCGCTGCGGCCGGGGGGACGAGGATAAGGGCCGCCAGCAGAAGAAAAAGAAGAAGAACACCGACTGTGGAAAGCTCGTATCGTTTCGTCATCGGATGCATCCTCCCCGACTGTTCCGGTCATATCCGTCGTTCTTTTTCGCGTCTGCCGGCGTCTCCCTACGGGACGGCGGGTTCGAGGAGAGGGACGGCGCGGCGGTCGTCCGGCCCGCTCCCGTTCTACTGTTGCATAAAGGCATCATTGCGCATCACTGTCATTGTTCACGGGTCCGGCGGAGGGGTTGGACGATCATATTCACCGGACTGTGATTAAGTATCCAATCTTGGCGATTCGTCCGTTAAATGTTACTATTTTATTTTTTCGAGGTAAAACGGGACTCATTTCCCCAATCGCCGTGAATTCGGGAGTAAATAGTTACCCTGAGGAACACAAGGGATTGTAAGAAGAAGAACACCCGTTTTTTTGGTGCAATGCACGGCGGGGGCGGGCATGACCCGCACCCCGCGAGTCCTCAATTTTTATTTTTTGGCACCACGGTGCATCAACGACGGACATCCTCCGGAAAGATGTTCTTTCCCAATTCCGTGTACTCGAGAACACCGATGTTTCGCAGGAAATCCACCTCGCTGTCGACCTCCCACCCCTCGGCGAGCCTCCCATCCGCGATGCGCCAGATGAAGACCATCGGCATCGTGACCGACCGGCCGGTCGGGGGGAGGGGAACACCGAAGAGATTCCACTCGCCGGTATGGGTTCCCGTCGCCGTTACCCGCACCCAGACGCGGTCTCCCTCGGCGATCATGTCCTCGACGTCTTCGTGCCAGTCGGGAAATCCTCCAAAGGCGAGATTGAAGAGATGTTTGAAAGGTTCCCTCCCCTGCTGCTGATGGGTGTGGTCGATATAGTCGGGGGCGACGAGGTCGTCGAAGAGGTCGAGGTCGCGGGCGTTGTAGGCGTCGATGAAGCGACGGATGAGGGTTTTGTTATGTTCCAGTGCCATAGGGCATCATCGCTCCTTACATCAAGGGACTATTTAGGAGTTCGTGTCGCAGGAATTGATGAGCAGGAACAGGTGCATTGCCATCAAATGATTGCACACTAAAGGAAAGGACAGCGCACTGAAATGGCAATTCAAAATGACGAAAATACTTCAGATAATCATGAAAAAACAAAATGTGGTTGAAACCAACATTCCTTAAGCCTCAGGCGAGATTTGAACTCGCGACCTCGTCCTTACCAAGGACGCGCTCTACCGGCTGAGCCACTGAGGCACTGCGAAAAGTGCACTACAGAGTGGCATTGCCACGTATAAAAGAGTATTGAAATGGATAGCGGAATCGGCCCCGTTCCTGACCGGTTCATGCCCGATTGCTCGGAATACCATCATTGCACGCGTCATTCAAGCTGATTTTTTACGCCGTCCAGGCTTGCAAGGGCGCCCGCAAAATCAGTGACCTCGATGATGCAGCGGGCATGGTTGCTGCGTGCATGCTCGAAGACCGGCGAAAAGTCAATCGTCCCCTCACCGACCGCGAGGTGCTCGTCGAGGTGCCCGTGGTTGTCGTGGAGGTGGAGATGCCTGAAGGGGACTGCCAGAAACTCCTCCAGGCAGTCGTTCATGTGGGCGTGACCCACGTCGAGGCAGAGGCCGAACCCGTCAATAAGGGGAAGGTCCTCGGGTGTCGTCAGGAAGAAGTAGGGCCACCGGGGCATGTTCTCGACCGTAAAGGTCACCCCCATATCCTGTGCATATCCCCCCAGCTCCTCGAGCGAGAGCCGCATCCGGGCCCCGGCACCCTCCCTTCCCCCCTCCCACGAGGCGTAGCCGGGATGGATGACGACCGGGGCATCGACCTCGGCCGCTATCGCAAAGGAGGCCGCGATCACCTCCACGCTCGCCCGGCGGATGGGCGGCAGCTGGCTTGCGATATTGACGCCCTTTGCCGGGGCGTGGAGGGAGTAGTCGAACGAAAACTGCTCGAGGAGGCCGGCGGACTCGAGGTAGTGGAGCCCGTCGTCCATCACCTCCACCGCACCAGTGATCGGCGCGAGCTGTTCCAGTGCCTCCACCAGCGGCACCTGGTGGAGGCAGTTCGTCGAGATGCCCAGCATGTATCAGAATGTCGGGGAAGGATGCAAAAAGGTTTCCGAGGTACCCGTGCCCGATGACGGCATTTCATGAAGATGAGACTGCACGAAGATGCCATCGTCGGGGATCGCATTGCCGTGCACCCCATCGCCCGAGCAGACTGGTCGCCGGGACAACCCGGCAGAATCCAGCATACCAAAACAGGATTTTAAAAAAATACCGAAGGGGATTACTCCCGCATATGCACATCCATCTGCGGGAAGGGGATCTCGATGCCCGCCTCGGCAAACCGGCGGTCGATCTCGGTATTGATGAAGTCTTTCACTTCCCAGGTCATGTTGAACCTCTTTGCCCAGATGACGACCATGAAATCCAGGCTCGACGCCCCGAACTCGAGGAAGAAGACCTCTGGCCGTGGTTCATCGATGATGTGGGGCGAGTGGGCCACCGCATGATCGCATATCTCATAGAGAATACGCTTGACCAGCGCGATATCCGAGCCGTAGGCCACCGAGACGGGGAGCTTGATCTTCAGCTTGATGTCCGGCATCGCATAGTTGGTGACGATGCTGTTTGCGACCTTCGAATTCGGGATCGTCAGCAGCTGGTAGTCCAGCGTCATGATCCTCGTACTCCGGGGGCCTATCGAGATGACGTCGCCCAGATTGCCTTCAATCAGGATCCGGTCCCCGACCGCAAAGGGCTTGTCCACGAGAATCACCGCACCACCAAAGAAGTTGGAGATCAGGTCCTGGGCGGCAAGGGCAATCGCCAGCCCGAAGATCCCTCCGGCGGCGACCAGCGGCGTGATATTGATATCAAGGTACGAGAGCACGATGAGAATCGCGATGAACCATATGATATAGCGCGCTCCAATCTCGAGCACATTTATAATCTTGTCATCGATGTCGTTCTCGGTCTTCTCCGCCATCCACCGGCCGTAGAGCCGGATGAAGTTCTGGACGAATATCGAGACGACCCAGGCCCCGAGCAGAATATAGACCGCATTCATGTAACTGCTCTCGAGAATCCACGCGTGCTTCTCGGGGATATCGATGTACTTCACCGCAATGAAAAGAGACAGGAGAAGAATGCCGACAATGATCGGTTTTCCAAACGACAATACTAAAATATCATCAAATTCAGTCTCCGTTTTCTCGGCCTTGTCCCCAAGCCAGCGAAAGAAGCGTGCCACTCCCCATGCGGCGATGATCCCAAATGCAATAATCGCCGCGGCCATCCAGATATTCGACATGAAGAATAGTCTTTTTGTGCTGGGATTATAAATTATCCTTGAATGACTGGCGGAAAGGAGATCGCACAGGCCCTGAAAAAAGAGGTTGACAGGGACTACACCTTCATGCACATATGCGGAACCCATGAGGCGTCCATTGCACGGTCGGGGCTGAGAAGCGTGCTCCCTGAGCAGCTGAAGATCGTGATGGGGCCGGGCTGCCCGGTCTGCATCACCCCGCAGGGGGAGATCGATGCCGCACTGGAACTTGCCGAAAAGGACTGCATCATCGCCACATACGGGGATCTCGTCCGGGTGCCGGGGACGAAGGGCGCGCTTGAGTCGGTGGGAAAGGACGTGAAGGTCGTCCAGGGCGTCCACAAGGCGGTCGAAATTGCCGAACGGACCGACCGAGAGGTGGTCTTCATCTCGGTCGGGTTCGAGACGACGGCCCCGACGGTCGCGGCAACGCTTCTTACAAGCCCGCCGGAGAACTTCTCCATCCTCTCCTGCCACCGCTTCGTCCCGCCGGCGATGGAGTTCCTCCTCAGCCAGGGCGAGGCGAAGCTCGACGGGTTCATGCTCCCCGGCCACGTCTGCGTCGTCGCCGGGTATAAGGAGTACGAACACTTCCCCGTCCCGCAGGTGGTCGCAGGCTTCGAGCCCGACGACATCCTGCTGGGCCTTCTCATGCTCGTCCGCCAGGTAAAGGAGGGCCGCGCGGAGGTCGAGAACGCCTACCCGCGGGCGGTCTGCCGCGACGGCAACCCGAAGGCGCTCGCAATGATGCACCGGGTCTTCGAGCCGTGCGACGTCGAGTGGCGCGGGTTCCCCGTCATCCCCGGCTCGGGGCTCAGGCTTCGAAAGGAGTTCGGGCAGTACGACGCCCAGAAGAAGTTCGATATCGAGATCCGCCACGTCGAAAAACACGGCGCCTGCATCTGCGACCGCGTGCTCCGCGGCATCGCGGATCCCACCGACTGCAAGCTCTTCGGCACGGCCTGCACCCCGCGAAGGCCGGTCGGCCCCTGCATGGTCAGCCATGAGGGCGCCTGCAAGATCTGGGCGCTGTATAACCAGAAGAAATAGAATCCCAGCAGAATAATCCCGATTCGCCTTTTTTCGACGCACAAGGGGACGGCCATGATGAGATATGACCATCACCCATGAGAGACAAAGCGACGTTACCAAATGATCTCGGGATGGTCGTAAAAAACCCGTTCATCACGGTCGTGGGGCACGCCTTTTTATGCCAGTGTGTCCTATAGAATAAAGCAAACGCCCCGGTAGGGTAGTGGATATCCTGGAAGCCTCCGGAGCTTTCGACCCGGGTTCGAGTCCCGGCCGGGGCATTGTTTGAGGACCTTGTGTGGGGGTAAATTTCTAGGGGTAATTCCAGAGATCACGAGCCCTTTTCGTCTTAATCTTCACCGCCCATGCAGGGGCAAATCCGGTACCGGACCATTTCAACCGCCAGCGGCTCCGTTTCCTCCGTCAGACGAGACGGATCCACACGGGACTGCGAGGGTCAGGGAGCCCTGATCGCGGTGACGAAGAAGGACTGCCCCGTGGTCCCAGGGGGGTGCCGAGCTGGCGCCCACTAGAATCCCTCAGAGGTTTTCCATAAAGAACGCCACCATCTTCGCCCAGGCGTCGTCCACTGCATGGGAGGTGACCTCCGACGACCCGCCGAATATCAGGTCATCCAGCGCCTCCGGCGCCGGCAGGCCGGGGAGGGTGATCATGTGGCCCGCGCCGTCATACTTCAGGTGCGTGACAGTACCCCCTGCCGCCCTAATCGATGCCCGCATCTCATCCGCCATCGCGGCGGCGGGCCAGACCGCATCCGCGGTTCCGGTGACGAGGAGGACCGGGCACGTAATCTTTTCGACGGGAATTCGTGCTTCGTGCACCTTACCTGTGTTTTTTTTCATCCCCTTCTCATACGCCTCCCGGAACGCCACCGGCCGCCCCCGTCGCATCTTTTGGATCATCATGCCCGTGATGTGCATTGGCATGAAAGGGAGCGCCATTCCACCCGCGGTCCAGGAACTTTTCGGCTGGTCAGTCCACGGGCTCTGCCAAACGAAGGACGACGGCGAGTATGCCGCAACCGCACGGATCCGTTCGTCACGGGATGCCAGCAGAAGGGCCAATTCCCCGCCCTTTGAATAGCCATATAGACCCATTCGTCCGGTATCTACCGCCGGCTCTTTCGAAAGCCGGTCCATGGCACGGTCGAAGAACTCGAGCGGCACCTCGCAGAGCGCTTCAGGCAGCGGTTCACGGCCGAAGTAGGCAACCGAGAAGGTGGCGATGCCATGAGATGCGAGCAGCGCCGGGCGGGGTTCGGTGAACCAGCCGTCTGAACCTCCGACCCACATCACTACCGGGAAGGGGCCGTCCCCTTTCGGAAGAAAAAGAGTGCCCTGCAGGGAACCCTCCCGCACCTCAACCCTCAGCGTGGCCGCTTCATCAAAGACGTGGAGTTGCAGGATTCCGCGGGCAAAGTCCTCGTTCTCCCCGGTGGCCTGGAATTCGACCATGACCGGCCGGGTAGTCAGCTTTACGAAGAGCGGCACCGGTCCGCCGGGACCTGTGGCCGGGCGCATGGAGGTGATGATCTCTTTTCCCGATGGCGCCGGGGCGATCTTCCGGGACCCTTCGGCGTCGAGGGTATACGAAGTCTCGCTTTGCCAGCGGTTTCCCTTGTCGTCCGCCGCCTCCGCCGTGACGGTCACCCGGCCGTTCGGTTCGAATCCCCGCAGCCATATCTCCGGGTGATCGTCGATCATCACGAGTCCGGATGCGATCCCGATCCGTGGTCCTGCCGTCTCCTGCTCCTCTTCAGCCATACCTGCTCCTCTTCAGCCATACCTGCTCCTCATCTCCGGAGTTCCTGATATATGCTGGAATCGGACCGGCATAAAAGGGTGGGCTCTGCACCGGCGGTGCAGAAATGGATGCCTGCCCTGCCTTCAACCCACCGGATTTAGGTTGGGAGATCACCTTGCGGCCTCGGTGATGGATTGTATTGGAAAAGCACTTGCAGGAGAACGAAACGAGCGTAGAGGGCGGCCATCCGGATGTCACCATCCCGAACACCCCTATCGATTCGTTTAGGAAACATCCATAGCTTCGGGGGTGATCGTAGGATAATAGGACCTACAAACCTCAGGGCATGCAAGGCATTGTCGGCAGCCGGCACGCATCGTGCATACCCCAAAAATTAGTTGGATTGCAACCGTTTTGAGATTGACTTAAAAGAGGAGATTTCCGGGATCGGGGAAGTTCTCCTACGTCAACTCAATCTTCCTCGGCTTCTCCTCCGGTTTCGGCTCTTTTTTGGGCACATTCAGTTCAAGCACGCCGTCCTTCATCGATCCCTTTGCCTTTGAGGGGTCGACCTCCTCGGGGAACGCGACGGACCGTTCGAAGGCCGAGAACGCCCGCTCCCGGTAGAGGTAGTTCTTCTTCTCCTCCTCCGTTTTTGTCTCCTTCTTTGCCCGGATACTCAGCCGGTCGTTTTTTATCTGGACCTCGACATCCTCCTTGGTAAAGCCGGGGAGTTCGGCATGGATGAGATAGTGGTCTCCCTCATCGATGAAATCGAGCGGTGCAGAGCGGACGGGCAGCACGCCGAGTTCATGAACCCGCTCCACCATCGGGTAATACGGGCGCATCATACTGTCGAACGATCGCCGGAATTCGTCGAATACCGAGTCAAAATCACGTTCAAGAAGACTGGGCATCGTCCGGGCCATCAGAGAAGAACCCGGAGTGACTGGCTGAACTTCTTTTTTCTCTCTCTCAGGTTGTTCTTTTGCCATAGGCATCTCTCCAGTGTTTACGGTTCGATAGTCCGATGCACTATAAATATTTTATGCAGGACCCCCGGTTACTCTGTACGCACTCCAGCACTCCGGCGACCTTTTCCAAAAAACATTGTGTACATCAATCCCGATCCCGCGGTGCAGCATCATTGATCGATCAATTATTCAATTATTCAATCATTCAAAACCGCTTCACCCCAGTGAATTCATGGGAACACGTATTGATCCCCTGGCTGCCATAATTTCACGGTTCATACATCTCCGGCCCGTTTTCTCAAAGCAACCAAATGCCGGTACTGCCACTCCCGTTCCATCGCGACGGCAGCATCCACGTCCGCCGCCTCACAACCCCCGGCAACCGCAGCCCGAAACACCGCCTGTTGGGCATAGAGTGCAGCACCGATGGCATGCGTGGCAACATGGGCCGTCGAGACCGCCTGCCCTGCTGCACGGGCGGCGGAGCGGACGGGACGGTCCTCTCCCACCTCACGGGCGGCGGCATGGGCATCGAGTGCAGCCTTGCGGATGTCGGCCATCCTGAAGACGCCGGTGTCTATCCACCTTCGCAGTGCTTCAAGCGCCAGCCGGGGACGGGGGTCGCCCGGGAATGTCTCCTCAAAGTATGGCATCACACGTTCGGCGCAATCGGCAGCCCAGACCGCCAGTGTTTTCTTGTCCGTCAATGCCACAAGAGCGGTCATTGCCTCGTCCCTGCGGGCAAGGGAAAATTTTGGTGTTCTATTCATGTTCCGACCCTCATCCTCACAAGTCGTTGCCGCGTGCCGATGTAATCGGCCGAAATCAATCCCCTGATTATCCAGCCATTGTTCAATTTTGCCACACCACCTCGAATGTATACTGGCCAGGGAATGCCCGACATATCTTTATGTGCCATTAAGAAGTGCTACATTCTTTAATTATTACCTTGTGAGGGGAGGGGCAATGGGATCTAAAACAAGAGGATTTCGTAGGAAAAGGGCGGGAATTCTGGCATTCCTTGTCATGATGAGTATCATCCTGTGCGTGATCCCCGTAATGGGGGATGACGGGGAATCCATTGCCGGAGTTATGGATGATGTACCGTCCGGCGATATTTCACAAGAAAGCGAATTCAGTGGAGAAGACGCAGGAGACGACGAGGGCGAGTCGTCTGCCGACGGCGAATCAGACGATGACGATGAGGCAGATGATGATGATGATTATGATGATGATGATGATTCTGCAGGCGATGATGAGGCGGACGATGACGATGACGCGGATGAAGATGATGATGCCGAAGGGGATGATGAATCGGACGATGACGATGCCGCGGATGAAGATGATGATGCCGAAGGGGATGATGAATCGGACGATGAAGATTCCGCGGATGAAGATGATGATGCCGAAGGGGATGATGAATCGGACGATGAAGATGCCGCGGATGAAGATGATGATGCCGAAGGGGATGGCGAGGCGGTTGAGGGCGGTGCCTCAGGTGAAGATGGCGATTCTGTAGGGGATGATGAGGCGGACGACGGAAAGGGTGCGGACAAGGAATTAAAGGATGCAAAAGATAACAAGCCGAAGGACAGCCCCAAGGCCGGACATGCACCGAAAGGAAGGGGACACGGCCTCCTGGATATCTTCAGGAACAAGCACCCTGCATCCGGGGAAGATGAACCGGCTGGTGAAGATGACCCGGCAGACGAAGAGATACTGGTAGATGAAGAAATACCGGTTGATGAAGAAATACCGGTTGATGAAGAGATACCGGATGAAGAGATACTGGTAGATGAAGAAGAGATATCGTCAGAAGAATCCGGAATAACGGAAGAGGGCGAAGCCGCAACCGGAGATGGAACTCCGGGGAAGGACAAATCCCTCAAGACGGGGCGTTCTGATTCGAATGACAGTGATGGCCCCGCATCCCCCGGAACCCAGAACAGCGAATCTGCCCAGGGGGAGAACGGAGATCTCCATGGCCAGGGAGTCACCGAGGAGACAATAACAGAGTGGTTCCCTGAGTGGGATGAGACGATGCCGGGATACGGGTTTGCAGGGATAACGCCGGAATATCTGCACAGCTTTGGAATGATTGAGGCCGAATACCCCGACCCATCACCGGTTCCTGAATTCCCGACGGTTTGGATATCACTTCTGCTGACGGCAGGTATCGGTGGCGTTGTTCTGCTGATGCGGCGGAACCAATAAATCCTTTTTCCGGCATGCAGGATCTCCTGCTGCAACGTTTGTATGCAGAAATTGACTATTCGCGAAAGCCAAAACAACCCGGCAGGAACTGTTTTCCACATCAATTCAAATTATTATGGCGATGGTGATGTATGCCGCTGTGTTGCCCGATGCACAGCAACAGAGGACAGCACGCCTTCCGGCCGGTCAAATAGTTCTGCTTCATCGCAGCCGTTAAATCATACCTGCTGATGCGGGCGTGCAGAAGGTATCCGGCAGATGCGACAGGAGAATTCATTCAGGATATGATAAAACCGGGGGCTTCCTGCAAGGATATTTTCCACTAATCAAACGAATGCCTTCATTTCTCTTTCCTGAAATGACCGAATCTTCTTTTTTCCGCCTTCCTGTAGAGGTGGGGGATGTCCCCCCCCTTTGCCGAACGGACATCGGTGATGGTGTAGAAGGCATTCGGGTTATAGTCCTGCACCATCCGGATCACCGTTGCGATATCTTTTCGTTTCGCCACCAGAAAGATCAGCTTCACCGGACCATGTTTTCCCGCTGCATCCACGATGGTCACGCCGAAATTGTTGGATTTGAGTGCTGCAATCAGGTTATCTGCATCGTACTGGGTGATGATCCGGATGAGATTGAGCCCGATTGCCATCCGCTCCTCCACGATGATGCCCACATAGTTGCCAAAGGCAAACCCGGCAGAGTAGGCGATGATATTCGCCACACTCCCGATATCCTGGAAGATCTGCGCAATGGCTACGAGCCAGATGAGGATCTCGAAGAAGGCAACCACCGGGGCGAGCAGTTTCATGCCCCTTGAAATGAAGATGATGCGAAGCGTCCCGAAGGTGACATCGGCGACACGGGCCGTAAAGATGAGAACCGGAAGGATCACCAGTGAGAAGAACTGGGGGTCCTGAATAAATGTCATATTGATGATAATCATCCTCCATGGGGTTGTTGAGGTTCATAAGGCCACGACCAGGGCCGGAAGCAGGAGGAGGGCTCCACCGACCGGCCGGGACACCGGGGGAGAACATCCCATTGCCGGATATCTCACGCCTACCGGATGAACGGCACATTGCAGGCGTTTTTCGTGCACACGAACGACCCCCTTCACGGGGTCCTGCCACGACGAAATGAAACACGAGAGTTTATATCACTTTTGACCGGGTCGGACCATCGAGGGTCCTTTCACGATCCATCGAAAACCGGGAGGGTGAACGACGGAGAGTCGTGGAGAGATCCGATCAAACGTCTTCCGCGTTCTTATCGCCGCTGCTTTATTACCGCCCGGCCTGGAAGGCAGGTCCATAAGCGGCGAACGGGGAGTACACAGGAACCGGGCGCCATTCCGGGGGACCGATCAATACAACCCGGGGGATAAAGAATAGTTCGAGCATTTCCACTCAATCGTCTACTCATCTGCATATTGGACAATGAATCTGAAGTTCATTTCCTTTTCACCCGCTAAGTGAGGACCCGACGGCTGATTGCCGGCAACGCTGTGGCAAAATATGAAGGGATAAAAAACACACTCCCATTTTGGACCATTTATTCATTATTTGCTGATTGAACGGTTCCTGCCTTTCGTATCTGATCCATTTGCAGCATCGTCCTTTGTCTCGGCATATTTCTTAAAAAAAGCCCTGAGATTTTCCGCCTCGATAGTACCGATATTGAGCTGCCGGATGATCTTATCAATCTCATGTGCCTGTTCTTTTATCTGATCCATCATCTCGATATTTTCAAGGTCGGTAATGCCGACAATTACCTGCAGCGGGTTTCTTATCTGGTCATTCAGTTCGGCAATATCTTCTAACCTTGCCAGCAGTTCGCTGATGTTTTTAAGCAGTTCACGGAATTTCTGTTCACTTTCCTGAAGTGCCTGTATGGACCTGTGGTATTCCGTGGTATCTTCAAGAATAATCGTGATGCCGGGAGAACCATCCATACAAACGGTAGGAATTACTTTCATTTTAAAGAAAAGTTCTTCAGAATCCTTTAATATCCGGATCGCCGTTGTTACTTCTTCTCCTCCCAGGGCCTGGTTGATTCTTCGCTCCAGGTCTATTCCGGTATCAAGAGGGTACAGAATATCCCGGACATTTTTGTCGATGATGTCTTCTTTTCTCCTCTGAAGAAGGGAAACGACATTGCTGTTGACATATATAATGTTTTGGGAGTTATTCAGGACGATTACATAATCCGATGAGCAATTCATCATCGTGGATATCGGCACACGCCGTGAGATGAAGTATACCTTGGACTGCCCATAGGTTTCCATATCAACCTCACCGGATGTCCGCAGTATGTCCAGGTAATGCCCGACGGTAATCCTGTTCAACCCGATTGCATCGGTAATCTGCGTAACTGACATCCCTCGCGGATTCTGTCTTAAAATTTCCAGGATTTTTGTCAGTCCCGCATGATTCTCTCTCATGACTAGGGGATAGTCTGCGGGTATGGTATTTAATGATTTATGCTATTAATATCAGGTGTGTTTGTCAGACCAGGGTGACGTTACTGGATTGCATTACTTTACGAAAATCCGGCAGATATGTGCTGTTGAGTTCCTGAAAGATATGACCTGTTTTTTTATTTCCAGTACCAGCAACCCTTCGAAGATCTGCCTGCAATTATCATATGACGATCAGAGGCGGGTGGCTGATTTCTGGCCTAAATGGAGGGAAAACAGGTTTACCGCTACATCCTTCACCGTTAAACGTCCCTGCCTATCCAGAGAATATGAGATACCTCGCCGGTTTGATCATACATTTTTTTCAGATTCCATGTTACATTGACCGGAACACCGGTCTCTGAAACAACCGGGACCGAGATCTCTGCAGGTCCACCGTTGGGATTATTTACGATATGTTTCTGAATCTCTTTTGCCTCCTGTTGCAAAGAGGGGGGGACGAATGCGGTGATATCTTTCCCAATTATGGTACCGTTCCCAAGAATTTCAGTAAGTGATGCATTTGCACGGGTTATGATTCCTTTTCTGTCGACGGAGAATACCGGGCATTCCGGGTTTTTATCGCAGATGGATGAAAATACTTCATTCTGTCGCCGAAGATCAATGATGTGATTGTTTCTGATGGCTTCAAGAACGGTCCTGAGATTTTTTTGTGATTCCTCAGACCCGCTGGTGCTCGCTTTTTCGCCCATAATTCCATTGACGGCACATTTATTTTTGGCCAGTTCTTCTTCATACCAGCATCTCTGCAGGGTTACTGAGGCCTGATTTACAAAAATTTCGATAATCGAAGTGATATCTTCGCTGATGCGATGCGGTACGGCAAAGGAAATACTCCCGAATAAGGTATCGTCCCGTGATATGCCTATCATGTAGCATTCATAGAGGTCCAGGACATCATTGATCGTTTTACAGATGTCTTCTGAAAAGTTCTTCAGGAAGAGATCGTATAAACCCCCGGACATGTGGATGAGTCTGTTGGAATGCAGGAACTTGAGGTAATCTTCCGGTATCCTGAATCGCATATCCAGGATCTTCCGGTCAAGCATCATACTCAACATATTTTCGTATCCTTCAATATCCCCCCTTATTGATTTGATCTGAAGTTTTCCCGGATTATCGTCAAACGAGCTGACCACTGCCACCCCGCCGGGAAGAAGCGATATGAGTTCGGACGAAATGTAATTATATATTTCCTCATTATGCGGCAGATTTGCAAAGTTCATGGCCGAGCGGGAGATAAATTCCAAATTTTTTATATGGGCCAGTTCTTTTATTTCGCTCTCCTTTCGGGCGGTAATATCGGTGCCAACCGCCGAGATACCGGCAAGGCGGCCTTCCGAATCAATGATGGGGCTGTTTGTCCACGAAATCCATTTTTTGTTCCCCTTCCGGTCAATATATTCATTTTCGGTAATCCTGAACTGTGCAGGTTCTACAAGGATCTTTTCGATGATATCCCTGAATAGGCGGGTGGTTTCCATGGTTCCCGAAAAAATGGTAGTAAATGCACTTTTGTTTATTAATTCGCCCTTTTCATATCCGAGCAGGTTTTCCCCAAATTCATTAACGAACAAAATTTTTCCGGTAATATCGGTTTTCAGGACTATTGCACAGGTTTTTTCAATTAAATCGCGATATTTTTCTTCACTTTGCAGTAATTCGTTCTCCACCCGCTTTCTTTGCGTCATATCCTGGATTGATTCGATTGCACCGATGATCTTCCCTTCCTCATCATACAGGCCGGTTGCTTTCACCCAGAGGTGCGCCCCCTGGTTATTATTCAGGTGCGATGACCAGATCTCTGCATTGAGCGAGTCCCCCTCCCTCCAGATTTTGCCGGGCGGAGTGTATTGCGTCATCTCGCGGGATATAACGTAATCAATGAGCATCGGACGCTTTGTACCGTAAAAAGGAATTGAGTAGGTTTGATCACCCTGACCAATAATCTCCTCCTTTGGCATCCCTGTCAGTTGTTCCATTGCCTTGTTCCATGCAATTACTTGTGAATCGGTGTTGATCACAAAGGTGGCTTCCGGCAGAAAATCGATGATGTCGGTTAACCGGGAAATGGTGCTGGTTAAATTTGACTCATATTCTCTTCTCTCTGTGACATCTCTTTTCACGACGGCAATTTTTTCCACCTCTCCACCTGAATTTACAATGGGAGTAAGCGAAATGTCATATATCCTGTCATTGATTTCATCGACAAAAGAATCCGAATTTTTTGCGGCAATGACCTCGGATGCAACATCCCTGATAGTCCGGGCAATGTCTTCCGGAATGAATTCATAGATGCTTCTGCCGGTAATCGATTGTATACTCAATGAATCATCTGCACAATAATCCCTGATGTATTCGCAGGACGATTTGTTCAGTGAGAGGATCCGGCCTTCCAGATCAATGAGAAGTGAATTATCATTTATGGAATTCAGTAAAAACCGTGTATTTTCTTCATTGCGTTTTAGGGCCTCCTTTGCCAGTTTCGCACCGGTAATGTCCCTGCCGACGAACTGAAATTCATACACAGAGCCCTCAGCATCAAATATCGGGGATATGCTGCCTTCTATCCATTGTGGTTTACTGCCCGGGTGGTGGATGCGGAATTCAACGTTCTTTGATTGTTTGTCAGCATCAGCCTGATTCATGCAGTTCTGAATGAGTTCTTTGTCCTCCGCGAGGATATCCAGCGAACCCAGTCTTTTGCCTGCCAGGTTGTCTTTTGTAATATTGAAATGGTTGCAGAATGCTTCGTTAACATAATTTACAAAATGATCCGGGGACAGCCGGCAGATCAGCTCCTGCTGTCCCTCGACAATATCCCGGTAGCGGTTCACGCTGATCTTTAAACATTTCTCGGCTTTTTTCCGTTCAGAAATATCCCGGTTGACATAGAGGGCGACCAGCCTGTCCTTTAACGTGAATACATGTGCACTGGCTTCCACCGGAAAGGATGTGCCGTCCTTTTTTACCAGCAGCCCTTCATAAATCGCATGGTAATTCTCTGCAAGGTCCGGTTCGATTGTGCCGTTTGAACCGTTGGATTCCGCATGAAATATGTCCTGGAACTGCATCCGGAAAAATTCATCACGGGTATAATTGAGTTTCCTGCAGGCCGTATCATTCACTTCAAGTAATGTGCCGATACGCTGATCGTCGGCAATCTCATAGAGAAATATCGAATCATTTGCATTATGAAACAGGTTTTTGAATTTTTCTTCGTTTTCGGTAAGGGAGTCCTTAATCCTTTTTTCTTCGGTAAAATCCTTGATAATGACGAGCAGGCCGTGTTCCCCTCCTTCAAGGACCAGTGGCACAAATTTGAGGAAAAAATAGTAATCGGTACTGTCGTACGTATAGGTGATTTCCGTACAGTGCTTCTCCCCGTTTTCAATAGAACTGTCAATCAGGGAAAAATACGTGTCATCACTGATTATGGGTATTTTCAGGTCGTAAATGTCTTTATTCAGAATTTCTTTGTCGTCGAGGCCGAAGTACTGGAGGTATTTGTCATTGACCTGAATTATTCTTCTCTCCTGATTGAGAAGAATGACCAAATCAGGTGAACACTCCAGCATTGAGGTGATCGGCAGCCGGCGGGATATGGTGTAGACTTTCGCATTTCCTATAAGCTGTACATCAACTTTGCCCGATGCGAGTAACACCTGGAGATATTTCGCGATAGAATTCCGGTGAATGCTGGTAACATGAGATATCTCTGTTATCGTCATTCCCTTTGACTTGAACTTCAGGATGTTCAATATTCTATCGAGCAATTCCTGCTCGCCGGGCATAGGTGTCGAATGACCGATATAGTATATATAACTATGTCTGGCATTACAGAAGAGTATTGGATGGTCGGCATAAATGAGGGGATTGGAATCGCACTTTGGGCTTTAAATGCGATTTATTAGAGAATTGATTTCTTCATTTTTATTATCTATGGATTGGCACGTTGAATGATGCCAAATTAAAAAATCCGGAGGTTGGCAGGGGATTGTTTGCATCACCAAACCGGAACAGGAGATTTTGCATTCAAGGTACACAACGCTTCTGCATTCAGCCAAAAATCAGTCAAAAAATAGTATTATACCAAATTTATAAATATTTGATTAATATCGTTCCAGATGGGTTCTATTACCTGATACATTCATATTTGTTGTGCATTGGTATCTGGCACATTGGTATATAACCGGATTGATTAATCGGAGGCGTATATGTAAGACAGCGTTTGGCATCTTACAAGAATGGTGTCAATGGTTTTGCATGTAACTGAGTGGAGGTATTAAAAATGAAAAAACTTATCCTTGCATTACTGGTTGCTGCCCTCTGCATGGTAGCGGCGCCGGCCATTGCATTGGATTGGGACGATGTACCAGGTACAGCAACTGTCTTTATCGAATACCCATATGTACACGATTTAGGCACGTACTTTGATGTTACCCTTGTGGACGAAGGCCAGGATTATCCGGGATGGTGCACTCAAACAGGTGCTCTTTCGATTAAGAACTCACCTTATGAGGCGACACTCACTCCAACCATCGGAGAATCACAAGAATGGAACAAGGTAAACTGGATCCTTAACAACAAGGGCGGCGCAACCGCCGGAGAGATCCAGACCGCCATCTGGATAGTGCTCGGTCAGGGATTCACGCCAGGATCGGACACTGCTGTTGTGTGGGACCTTGTAAATTCTGCCGACCCAAATTTCAATGATTGTTCACCCGGGAATGTCGGGGCGGTTCTGGTTGTAGCAGTAGACGACGACGAAGTAGACAGTCAGGACCTGATCATTGAACTGCCATGCCCACCAGAAGACATCCCTACTCCCGAATTCCCGACAATGATGATTCCGGTGTTCTTTGTGGGCAGCATGCTGGTTGCAGCAAGTGTCCTGAAAAAGGAGTAAGAACTCTGACCAATCCAATTCTTTTTTTATTGTAAAGCATTGAAGAACCGCCTGCATCTCCGTTAAGACTCATTTTTCCTGTTCAGGTATCGGCGTCCACATAGGCAGTCCATCTGAATGTGCCAATGGTGGCTTTAGGGAGCACCGACGTCTCTTCCCGTCATTTCAGGATGTGCATATGGCGGTTACCGGTGACGGTGATCCAATCCCTGTCTTTTCATTGCCAAAATGATGCTTTTTCCGTGGCCCATGCCATTTCCAGTGGTCAATTCCAGTGCATGTATGCCAGAACCTTTGTGCGGGGCACATTCCGCTTATCGTTCGAAAACCACCGACTTATAAAAAATCGGGAACCACCCGGATGCTCTCTTCGCACATTGCCCGGAAGTGATCTCATGTATCTTCGGGTCTCGAATGGGCACCAGGGGATCTGTTCGGTATTGGTAGACCCTTTCCGGAAGCAGTTACCCTGACGCAATCGTCCGGGACGGGATAATTATATTCGCAGAACCGTGAAAAAATAAGGACGCATGAATTCTGATCTCTCGTAAGAAGATCCTCATCATTCCTTTGAATGTATACATCGGGATTTTGCAAGCCAAATCCGGGCTGTTTTCAATGGATTGTTAAGAACAGGACCGTCTATTCTGCAATCGTCAAAGTGCTGGACACAAACGCCGGGCTATTCATTTTATATTCAAAATGACACTGTTGTCCAAGGGCCGGATGAGATAGGTATGCCGGATACGATCCGATAGGACACTGGATACGTGGCCACGGCATGCTCATACCTCAGGACCGCCCTGAAGTTGAAAAAAAGCCCGAGGTGATAACTGGTTATGAAACGAAGCCTGTGGATTATTCCCTTTATTTTGGCTATTGTGGGGATAATGGCGATATCCGCCAGTGCAGGCCAGGTATCTGCGGCCACTGACAGCCTCTCGTTGAATGCTCTCGAGGATGACAATCCTCCCCCCTCAGTGCCAAGCCCCGAATTCCCGACGCTTGCCCTTCCGGCAGGCCTTCTCGTCGGCATGATATACATAATATTCCTGCTGAAGAACAAAGGGCGAAAAGATCCTTCTTTCCATGAAAAAGAGGATACATCTCACAGTCAGGACACGTTCACCCAATGACTGGTGAGCGCGTTCCTGCATTTTCTCCACGGGTATTTTTCTGAATGCACCCACCATCATCGGGATCTGTGAGCAAACATCGACATTTATCGTTAAATGTTGTCATGAATGGGTGCAACCTGAGGACACCAGACGTTGGATAGTATCAGATACGTACATGACAGAATGTAATCTCGTTTGCGGGATGACAGATGAGTTCAGGTTATGCATCTGCTCTTCCCCCCGGACCCCGGAGCTGCAATGCAGCACCATCAGATATTCCGGGGAGTGCCTGAGGGATAGGAAACCCGGAATATAGGCGGCATTGCTATGAGAGCAAATAAAATCCTCTCATTGACGCAGCCTGCTTTGTAATGAATGGGGTCGTTCTGTTGTGACCGTAAAGGTGAGCAACCATTTCCGGGGCTGATTATCAACCGTGGACTGTCCTGTATGGAATCCCCGGACCACAGCCAGAATAAAGAGAAAAATGTCACAACCAGTCTGAAAATAAAAAAAAAAAGATTAATGGTTCTTACCCAGGGATAGCACGACAGCACCCATAGCCAGGGCGAATACCGACATCACCACAGGCACGGAAATCGGGAATTCCGGCACTGGAGGTGGCGTAGGTGTGGGCGTGGGCGTAGGTGTTCCATCAACAATGTAACAGAATTCAATGTGGCTGATGTCGAAGTACTGGTCGTTAGCTGGATTCAGTGCCGGGCCGAGCATGGTATCTGCTGATACCGGGCCATCATTATACACATGGTAGTTGTAGAGGACGGCATTGTCTCCCCCTTTGACAATCACCGCATTTATGAGAACCCCTGTTGCCGTGAAGTTAAAGTGGGTTTCATTCACCATCTCGATGGTAATTGAGCCAAGGCCGTCAATCTCGTGAGTCCCTTCCCATGGGCCGGGTTCGATTTTAAATCCTATCCAGTCGCATATGATGTCATCACAAGCGGGGTTGCCTTCGACCACTTCCGGTTCAGCAAATTCACTGGCAGCCACCGGCATAATGAGAAGGGCCGACATGACTATCACCATTAAGGCACAGAGCATTTTTTTCATCATCAGGTTTCATCACTCCTTTCTTTAATAGCGCCCCCTCTGTTTCCTTATTATAAATTGCTGTGTCAGGCGCAAATGTCTAGCAATGCAGATTCTGCGCCGTTCAACATCCCTGTACGAAAGAACATGTCAGAGGTGATAGTAACCATATCAAAGAAGGTCTGAAAAACTGCATGGTCCCTCCGGTTTGAGCCAAATCCTTGTATAGTCGCACAAAATCGCGAAAAAATATTTGCACGGATTGGGGAAATTTTCCTGACGTTTAAGGTGGTCCATAATTATTGATTTTATGATGAATTTAGGAAAGGGCTGCGATACGATATCAAATCAAAAATGCATATACATGAAGGGATGAAAACTCTGAAATTCAAATGGTATCATTGCCGTATACCTCCTGTTCAAACCAATGCCGGATGAGGGCATATTCAATTTCAGTATTTTTTCCAATGCCGATTTGACGATAGCCCCAGAGTTCGTTACCGGCAGGAAAGACGTTAACTCCCTCCCCCTTCGAATTCAGGCACAACTAAAAACACAGATTCTCCGACGGGATTGATGAATTCAATGATAGTTATTCCATCATAGTCCGAACAATTTTTGCGGGATTTCCCGCAACAACTGTATACGGCGGTACATCTTTTGTTACAATAGATCCCGCACCGACGATCGCACCATCCCCAATGGTAATGTTTGGCAATATTATCGATCCCGCACCGATCCAGGCATCTTGATTGATGGTTATTGTTCCTTTTACTTCAATAAATTTGAACTGATCTTTAAGCTCCCTAAGCTTTGACATATTTGGATCAGATGTCAGAATCAGGATTACATTCGGTCCTATTGAAACTCTCTCATGAATATTCAAATTGCTCTCTGATCCAAGATCACAGGCTAACGTAAATCCGTCAGCAATATATACGTCCTCCCCAATTCTGACGCCCGCAATTTTTAATAGATTAATCCGAAATTTATTCGGAAACGCAAATTTCCCAATCGTTCTTGAAAGCCGTCGTAAAACAAAATGCATCATTCACCTCAGAATCTTCTTCAAGATTTCATACCCATGTTTGGCCATCCTCATTTTATACGGCGAGTGGATTTTTACATACCTGCCCCAGTTAACAATTTCTCCTCCAAATTGTGATTTAAAGTCACGGACTCCATATTCTTTATTTGGTTCACCGGCTCCACCAAAATCAAATGTTGAATACCCGTTATCTGCCCCCCATTCAATGGGATGCCATGTCACTGCATCACTTGGATATAGTTTAGAATGCTCCCTGGAACCGGTAATGTACCATTCAGTAATAACACCCTTGTACATGGGTGCCATAATTCCTCCGATATATTCGTCATTATGTTTTGCTAAGAAGAATTTTATCATATTTTTCGGATAAAGAATGGTGAATGCAGCACTGAATAAACTAATATCGGCCAGAGGAATTTTCGCATTATCATACGTTTTTTTTAAAAGTTCATAGAAAACAGGAATCTTGTCTGGCACTGAAATTTCCTCAATGACCACTCCCTTTTCTTTAGCTTTGCGAATATATCTTCGCCGGCTTTTACTTAAACCCGCAAGCAGAATGTCTTTTGGTTTTTTCAGATCAACAAGGATATTTAGATGATCTTTATATTCATACCCAAGTTTATGATATGTTTCTTTTAGATGTGATCGATCGCATGTGTTCCGGATTTCCGTATACAATGCACTTGATTTTGCAATTTTATCATATTCTCTCATTAATAACAAAAATGCATCATGGCCTGACGCAGTGTCCTTACATAAAGGACCTCCATAAATTATTGATCGGGATGAGAGCGAACGGAATGGACCACCAAACTCCTGAATTCTTACAGCAAGCAATAGAGCAAGTATTTCGGCATGGTTGTTTTCAATTGCAAGAACTAATGGCTGATAATTTTTAATTTGTTGATATGTTTCGAATAACTCGGGGGTTTGAAAAAAATTGCCCTCGGGAATTTGTCGTACAAATTCCGACCATTTCTCTGGATCGAGATCATAGGAATTTTTAACCTGAAATGTCACTTCCATTTCTCCCTGATATTGTAAATAATTTCATTCGCCTCAGGTTTGTCCGATACAGAATGTACCTCCTGGTATTTATTAGGTATTCTCAATATCCTGTACAGAATAATTTTCAATACTTCCGACATAGATTTCCGGAATATTCATACTTAAATTTGATAAGGGCCTTTTTTTGTTCTATCTAAAAAGCAATGGTTTACCAGATTGGAGGCAATGCATAAGGCTTTTTCATTCGGTCAAATCTAATCCTCCCGAGAATTTCCTCAAAAATATCAGTATTTCTGAAGAGCGTTGCTTCCGAAATACAGTTCTCGGAAATGGGGAGTGAAACGACCTATCTTCCTGACACCGAATCTCATTAATCACTACCTATCATCCGCGGAATTTAATCCCTTCATCGAGAAACAAACTGAGAAGGCGAGATCAGTCGTCGATATTTATGATTACACCACGCAAAAAGGTCCATCTCATCAAAAATGATTGCTTGCAACTCCATGATTTGCGGTGCCATGATCTAAAACTGCAATTGCAGAAAATTCAGGTCATTTCGCTTTTTCAATGATTGATTCCCTAAAGAAAATGAATCTGAGTATCTATACTAATCAGGGGGAGACAAACGTCTCCTAAGCTGTCATGATCTGGCAATGAGGATAATTCTTTTTCCAATATTGAATACACGTGATTTTATTAGAGTTTTCATCCAGTCAGACAAATGTATGGCCCATCGTTCCGGATGAGCGTTAATGTAGACAATTTGATCCTGACTGGATTCCAAATAACGTATTAATTCATCTGTTGTAGAAACACTATGATATACCTTCGAATTTTTCACCGTATCGCGAATATTTGAATTAGAATTCCAGTTTCTGCCCGTATCAGTGAAATACACTGCATTTTGAACCGACAAGGACGCTTCACCAAGAATGCCATAGGTGCCCATATCGTTAGTTCTCCAGAGATCGCGGTTATCATAACGGGAGAGAACATTTCCGTGCATGCAAATTGTATTCACATCACAAATATCTCTGAAGGCTGAGAGTCCCTCTTCAAAGAGGACCATAGCCCTAGCAACATCCCCTTTCGCCTCGCTAAGGGTCTCGTAATGATACCCCACTTCATGGCCCAGTGACTGGATCTGTGCAATTATTTCCGGTTCGAAAGTGTAAGGATGACGAAAATAGTATGACGACCGAATGCCAAGGTCGTGTTCGAGTTCAGCCATCCTGAGTGCATTGACAATTTTACGATCAACATCATGACGGAGGACTATCAACTTTAAATTTGGTTTATCTGACTTCGCTGCCTGAGAGGTCTGATACTTCGTAAGGTATTCATAGATTGTTCGGGTCGTATACTGCTTCTGCATGGCCTCGCAGAGTTTCTGGTATTTTGAAATGGTAAAATCGAGATCCATAAGGAATTACCACGTATCTGCTCCCCATATGAAAGCTATTTGCATCATTCGTTTCATGCCTCCCGCTGGACGGACTTTAACTTCCTGCCTGTTATTATTTTTTTTAGGTTCACAGTGAACTTGCAGTCTCGATGCCTTGTTGTACAGCCTTATGCACCTTAGATCTCTTCGCACATTTTTGTCTAATCTCTTCACAAATCTGAATATTCCGGATTGCCTGTGTAGGGGTGATGGGGAAGCCCTTGCCCGCTTGTACGCATTGGACGAAGGTGGAAAGTTCCATCTTCAGCGGTTCGACCTTTCCCACCATGACCTTTTCCACCACATTCTCCTGCACATACCGGTCACTCTCATGGCTGTAGGTATCCGGTTTGCGGTAGACGTAGATCTCTTGCGTCATGAAATCACCCTCGATGGTGAAGTCATCTTCCTCAATATATACCATCCGGAGTTTCTTCGATGCCTTTCTGCTTGCTGAAAGATAGACAGGGAAATTCTCGAAATCGAATAATGCCCCACAAATATCGCTGTTCCCGGAACATGAGAGGGAATATGGCCCTCGGAAGCAGCAATTGTTGAATACTATATCGATATCATGGATCATCAGGTCCTCCACCACCGAACTTCCGGTGATCCGCATTGATGCAGGATTGTGGCGTTTGATCTCTACATAGAGGGGATTTCTTACAATCCGCCGGATCTCTTTTATGATCGGGTTGAACCGTTCGATATGACCGACACCGACCACCAGTTCCTCCGGAATGGTGCGGCAGAGGGCAATCGCCTCTTCTGATCTCAGGCACATCGGTTTTTCGATCAGCATGTGCATACCGGCGTCTGCCGCCTTCAGGGCCGTGTCATAATGATAATGCGTCGGAACGCAGATACTGACCGCATCCACCCGTCGGAACAGTTCATCGACGGAGTCGGCGACGTCAACCCCCGTCTTTTTTGCAACCTCCGACGCTGCAGCGGTGTTCAGGTCGTACACAACCACGTTTCCGACATTCTTCAGTTCCGAATACACCCGGACATGATTCTTGCCCATTACTCCTGTTCCGATGACGCCAATATCCATTTTCATCACTCCATTATTTTTTGACAGGGATTTGGAGATGTATCCAAAAAATCCCTGGTGTCCCCCTCCGGGATAATTTTCCATGTGATAGAGCCTTTTCGGGCATTGCCCCGGCGATTGCTTTCAATCGGTTGAAAGATATCCGGATGTGCTGGCTATTGTAGCCCACCACATCCCCCTTTGCGCACACCCCCCTGAATACTGCCAACCGGTATTTAGTTTTATGCCGGGCAAATCCGCCGAAGCCCGGATTATCTCAAAAACGGGGTATAATTCATATTTTATTATATAATTATACTTTCCACCAATATTTTTGAATTTGAAAACATTCAGACATTGTTAGACGGCAACTCCGGGGCAATCTTCGAAGCACAGGGGGTGAACAGTTCCCGCGCTGATGGGGGATCTCTGAAGCAGACAGCCCGGCGGCACCTTTACAATAAGAGGACAAAGAAGACGGTAATTCCACCAAGAATGATGCAGAATATCCAGAATGGCGTTTTTTTTGCGACCTTCAGGAGGACATTCATTGATACATACCCGAAAAAAAAGGACGACATCGTTAACATGACAGCAGTCTGAATCGGTATCAGCCGAATTGCCCCAAAATCAATGAGGGAGATTGCTAATGCCGCAGGGACACTCATCAGAAATGAGATCACCAGAGCTGTTTCCTGATTGATTTTTTGGGCAAGAAGCGCTGCCATCGTTACTCCGGACCGTGAGATCCCCGGAATGATTGCACAACCCTGTGCCAGTCCGGTAATCACCATCTCCCGATCACTCATCTGGTCCATCTCTTTTTCCCCCGCAGTTCCCGAGGCTTTCATGACCATGCCGGTGAGTATCAGCATGCCTCCGATTAGCAGGGTGAAGGTGGATGCATTCTGTCCCAGGGATGCCGATTTTAACAAAAAATAGAGTGGCAGGGCGGTTACCCCCGTTGCAAGCGATGCAATCAGGAGAATTCGCGTTAATGGATAATCCAGGCGAAGGTTTCTTACAATCCGGATAAACTCCTCCCTGAAGCGGATGATCACGGCGATCATCGTGCCGAAATGGAGATAAAATGCGTAGGAAAGAGCAGTCTGAGGGTCCATATGGACATAATTGAGGAGATAGAGCATGGTCTGTGCTTCACTGCTTATCGGCAGCCATTCAATCGTTCCCTGAATTGCCCCTGCAATGATTGCCTCCAGACCGTTCATGCTATAGGGGGAGTAGGCCCGCTATGATTAATAATTTGTGCAAAATATCTGACTGGAAAAATATGATGGGGAAACCGGATCACCTTCTTTTTCTTCTGCACCAGCAAATACCTGCGATGGCGATTGTCCCTGAGACCAGACAGGTGGCATACCTTCCGGTTTTCTCCTCTGAGGGAAATTTTTCCAATGAAATCTCATCAAATGAAGCTATTTCATTCAGAAGTATGATATGAGCTGTCTGTCCCGGTGACTGAATCTCAAATGCAGAACAAGGCTGATCTGAATATAGTGTAACCGCAGATCCGTTATTTACTACCTGATATCCGGCATATGATACGCCGTCCCGGGTGATGTGCCAAAATCCATTCTGGGAAAGGTTCACTGTTGCTTCCATCCCCGCATCTGTTTGTGCAATGGTAATCATATCATCCCCGTCCATCCTGAGATAGGTACCTCCTGACAGCAGACAGTAATAATCTGCGGAATTTTTCGGCTGCCGGTACCACATCATCGTGGCATCTGTTTCGAATACATCAAAGAACGCATTCCCTTCCCCGGAATAAATGGTGTCCGTAGTGGCTGGTGAACTGACCTGCATCGCATTCCCCGTTCCGGTGACCGGGAGCTCTTCCGTTTTTTTCCGGTCTTCATTCAGATATCCCGATATGAGAACCGTAATACGGGAAAGCTCTTCGGACGGGCTGTTTCTCAGGTAGACAACCGGTGTGAAAACCTCTGATGCGGCATCATATCCTGCAATTCGCCCGACATGCTTTGTGACAATGATTTCAGATGACGGAACGGAAAATATGCTCAGCTGAACACGCCTGTTATACGGATTTGTTGTTTCCCAGCTGATGGAGTTCGTTGTAATGCCGGTTGCTGTTTCACGTTTATAGGGAAGGGAGAGCCAGTCGAAGGAATCCTTGCCTATTCTCAGGCTCCCTTCTACATGTCCGACTTCTGATGCAACATATTTCCCATCTTTGTTTTTATCAATTGTCGGTGATATCGTAAGACTGGATGGGCGCAGGACATTCCGGTATATCCAGTTCTGTCCACCGGCAAGACGGTCAACTATCACAAAGTAGTCATCATCCGGATACAGAATTGTCCGGGAATACTCTATTGGAGAGGTGAGTCCGACAGATGTTGACCAGTCATCGTCGATCACCCTTGCAACCGTTTCCGAGGCAACGATTCCCTCCATCCAGGAAGTCTGAATTACTTGCTCAACCATTACCGGAGTGGTGATGCCACCTGAACTTCCTTTATATACCCCCCGTGCCTGGCTGTCTGCCCAATCGGAAGTTGCAAACGGCGTCCGGGGGTCTTCGATTTGAATAGCGTTGTGGTGGACGC